>BNJU01001748.1_pt1 | contig 325849 bp, 352 predicted proteins | sample 8539281 | NCBI WGS metagenome assembly BNJU01 (sample SAMD00202456, study PRJDB9452) | human saliva metagenome | isolation source: human saliva | place: Japan
AGCGAGGTGATACCGCAACATTCCAGAATGCAAGCCTTTAACTGCTGCCTGTCCTGAATTAAGCTCGCAAGCCCGTTCCGCAACTCTGATTCATGCTGCATTCGTAAAAGCTCTGCCATTTTCCACGGATAACTTGTCCCTGCAGCGATGGAGAGCAAGGGTAGCAGTCAATTCACAACTTCCGAGGACTTCTTCCATATCAGAATAGCGACGCCGCAGCGCCGCTCTCCCATCCGCAAATTGACTCCAATCCAAGGAGAGGTTCTTCGGATCCTTCAATGAGAGTCTGAGCTTTCCCTGCGCAACAAAACCGCTCGGCGTGAACAGCTGGTGCCCGCTCCAACGTAAACTCGATAAGAGGCAGCATCCGTCAGTGTTTCACACATTTGTTTTGTGCTATTCCGGGAGTACGCAACGCCCTGCTCAAAGAGCTCTAAGAGACCGCAATTGAGGCTGTCGTGTGCCAAAAGAGAAAAGCCCTCCGGCTCCCCGGAAAACAAGCTTCCGCAGCCTAACTCGCCGCGTATGACCAGTTTTGTTCGATTTATATATAACCTGACCCTTTCTCCCGCCCGCTTCCACTGTTTGAGATGCAGGAGCTCTTCTTCCATTGCAAGCCTTGCCGCCTTCCACTCCGCTCGCAGCACCTCACATACAGCACTCGGATGCGTGGCGCGATACTTCATCGCGATTAATTCCTTTCTTAACCACTCAATCGAATTGACGCTTCCTTGACAGAGAAGCTCCCAACTTCCCGGACCTGTATAAGCACCAAGCTTAAATAGTCCCAGAGTCGGTAGTCATAGGGCTTTTTTTTCGCATATCCGAACTGAACTGCGGCAAGTAACACGTGCATGGGTTCGGCGCGTGACCGTGGTGCCTTATGCATCAAATCGTGGGAAATATCCTTGACGATTTCGACCAAGGCGCCCTCTCTTCGAGTCCTTGGCTGCAGGTGCACCCGACCGTCCGCACCGATTCGCAACAGCTGACGGATGTAATGATAATCCATCGCCCCGGTTCCGGATCTCCGGTCGAGTTCCGGCGCCCCCAAAAGGAGAACATTCTTTGCAAAATACCCGCTTCCATCCGTATAGCCAATGGCGTGTACCAGGTCCTTGTATGAGTTGATGCTGAAAATTTCCGAACGCGCTTTCTCTAACCAGGCCTCTCCGCGATACACCAGCAATTCCCGAATAAACTCCGGCGGCGGTCCCGGTGCATCGTTGGCAAAGCAGACCGCATTCAGCTCCGGGAAGATGCATTTCACAAGAACCGCGAAGAGTCCGCCCTTTGAGTGTCCCGCAAGCCACACTCTCCCCTCGGCAATCAGGCGACGGCACTTTCGCGCAATTGCATCCTTCCCCTCATACATGAGCTGCAAGGTATCCTGCGCGTCAATCATCGCAAGCTCGCCTATCTTGGAAAGCGATTCAAAGACGTATCGGTCTTTTTGAAACGAGCCCGTGCAACTGCTTTCCATGTCGGCATTGTCAATCCACGCCCGACCCGGAGTTCCCCGGAATGTGAAGCAAAGATTTCGTTTTAATCCCTGCTTTTCGCTGCCATCGTAAACAAACACGACCGTGACCAGCACTTCCGGATTTACAATCCCCTCGGCCTGTTTCCTATCCACACCTCGTGCGACCAGCTCATTGACATCCTTGTTAAAACTCGCATAGTACATCCTTGCTTCGCCGATGTCAGAAATGCCGGACTTTTCATCCAAGCAGGCTTCCAGGAGCTCGAGGTCGTGGAGGTCGATATTAAACCGATTTCCACCATCATATGATGTTCTGGCCGCTCTAACAATCTCACGAATTGTATATTCGTCTTTCACTCCCAATTGTTTTAGCGGTAAGTAAAGCACAGTGTTATATAGGATTTGTTGAATCATTTCCTGCTCTGTAGCATCCTTTTTATAACTCGTCATAGTGCGCCACTCTCTCCTTTAGCATCTCTTCTCATCCGTTTACCAAGAATGAACAATAGAGTTTAAAGCATAGTCATCATCACCTTTACCCCGGAGTATCCAAACCCTATCTTCATACTCAAACCTATCGACATCTAACCACTTTCCTTTTATATTCCTGTTGGCAAATTGTCTTTCTGTCGTGTAATAAATCCTTGCATCGATTCCAAGGTCTTTCTCTTTTAACTCATCAAGCAGAACGTCCATATCTCTTTCTATCAATTCCGAGTTTCTCATTACACATATTCTAATTTCGTTCTCGATTATTTCAGTGACATATTCATCAACAGTAATTGTTGATTTAAAGTCATTCTGTGGCCATGGGGCATTCGGCATAACTATAAAGAGTTCATACGTTCCTTCTTGAAATACTCTGTCAAAGAGTTCTCTGAATTTGTTCTCAACTTCCTCACGAAACACAAAGCTCATATAAGTATCTCGCAATGTATCTTCTTCAAAGTTATAACGAAGAACAATCTTTTCCTCATCTCTATTCGTCGGATACTTCTTTGATTTAAGTTCTAGTTTATAAATCCCCGTAGAAGAGTAAAAAAGGTCACCGGATGCCCACTCCACATCTCCCGGCTGATCAATCGTGAACTCGTCCTCGTAAATCGCATATTTCGACTGCATATAACGGAGCAGCGCCTGATCCAGCTCCTCATGCGTCGGCTTTCTGTGCTGTCCCCTCCCGGTATAGAAACAGTATACGATTAACAGAAACAGAAGCAGAAACGGTGAGGCCACCAGCATGCGATATATTTTTCGATTTCCCATCACAAAGACTCCTTTCACTTTCATTCGTCACTACTATGACGTACTCTACCGGTTCATTGGATTCTTCCGGAACACTACTGTAAGAAAAGCTTTTGCAGTGCTGATATCGAAATTACGGTCTCCCTTTTTAGGGCAAGTTACCGAAATTCATTCTTCGAATCGATGATGATGTTCTCTCATTCCAAGCCTCTGCCATGATAACATTATTTCAAGATAATTCCATCTTAGTATGGGTCCGTATCCCAATGATATATTCCGTAATCTTCCACTCCCTTTTTCCAAGTGACATGTACCACCTCTTCATATGTATGTTCTCCTGATTTTAGCCACTTATCTCTACTATTATACTTATCGTATTGTGCACGCGTCATATAATAGATTCCTCCATCGATTCCATATCCTCTTTTCTTAAGCTCACGCAAGAGCTTTTTCATGTCTTCATCTCTATAATCCGAATCTCTGACAACTTTAACACCTATGTCATTATATATTGTCTTAACTAAGTACTCCTCAATATCGGTCGATGCGGAAAAATTGCAATTATTCCACGGAACTCCCGGAGCACTCATCACCAGCTCGTATGTGTCCGGCTCATATACCTGATCAAATATCTCTCTGAACCTTTCTTCCACTTGATCTCGCAAAACATAACTCATGTAAGTATCAAGCAAGGTATTCTCTTCAAAGTTATAGCGAATCACAACCTTCTCTTTCAGTCTTCGCTTCGGATACTTCTTTAACTCAAGTTCCAGTTCGTACTCCCCTGTTGAAGGGTAAAACAGATCTCCGGAACCCCACACCACATCTCCCGGCTTATCAATCGTGAACGTATCCTCGTAGATTGCATATTTCGACTGCATATAACGAAGCAGCGCTTGGTCAAGCTCCTCATGCGTCGGCTTTCTATGCTGTCCCCGACCGGTATAGAAACAGTACACGATTAAAAGTAGCAGAAGCAGAAACGGTGAGGCCAACAACATACGATATATTTTTCGATTGTCCATCACAGAAACTCCTTTCACTTTACCTGTCTACTGCGATTCGCGCGCAGCGCCCGCAAAACCGTTCTTCCGTCTCTCGGCAATGCATCACATAATTCCCGAGCGCCTCTCGGTACTCTTCCTGCTGAGATTTCCAGCTGCCGAGCAGGCGACTGAGTTCCGACAGTCCGTCCCGCGAGACCGAAACGTAGCGAAGACAAGACAGTCTTTCGTTTAACCGTTCAATGTCCCGCAGTAAGCTGCCGCAATGAAGACTCACGTCTGCCGCGCAGGCAAGAGCATGTTCCGCCGCCGCATAGTCGATACCCGCCTCTCCGACCTCTCCCGCTGCCATAGACGGAACAGCGCTCTCACTAGCGCTCTGAAGGAACGCAACCGTATCAAAGGCTGCTCCCTGTCCGGTACTTTCATGCTTCCCGAGCAGTACAAACTGCTCCCGTAAGCCCTTTTCCAAGCGCGCCGCATAATTCAGTAAAACACTCTCTATCTCCCGCGCATCGTAAAGGACTTGCTTTGCAAAACGGACAAGAGGACGTTTGCCCGGTAGGTCTGTTTCTAATTCATTAGAGAGGTGATACCGCAACACTCCAGAATGCTTGCTTCCAGCAGTGCCCTGTCACGCACGATACTGAAACTCCTGATTTAAGCTCCGCTGTACGCTGTCTCTTTAAAAGTTCTGCCAGTTCCCTGGGATAGTGCGTCCCTTCCGGAATCCGAAAGAGCGGGTAGCATCTTTTCTCGCAGCTTTGAATCGTCTCGTCCGCAGCACGGCAGGCATAGGCGAGATTCTTACAAAGTGTAAGCGACGGGGGAGCCTGTAGTGTCCGAATCGCTTGCAGCATCCCGGGACGAACTTCTGTCGGGGGACAACATCGGTGACAAACGTGCATAAGTCGTTGAATTCGCGATGATATCGCTTAACGGAGGTTCCGAATAATCCGGCCGCCACTTGCAACAATGCAATTGTCGAACGATTGAAATCCAAATCGTGGCGAATGATGGGCAATCCTCCCGCATCTTTACCGAGCGGTCGTGGCAACGCTCGATCAGTCTCGACCAATTGCTTTGTATACTCCAGATACCGCTGTATTTGTTCTGACAGCTTTTTCGAAACCGCTCCTCCGTCTTGAAAAACACCCTCTATCGCCATGGGTACCACAATCGGCAGCATTTTTAGTAATCCCGGCCCGTTCTTTATGTATGCGGTTCTCAACAACAGCATAACGGTAGATTCCACAGACTGATTGGCCGACGCTTTTTTCGCATAGCCGTATTGCAGCGCTCCCATCAACGGATGCATATACGCCGCCCTTTCCATGATGGGCATATGCATCAGTATATCGGAAAGTTCCTTAATCTTTTTGCCGACCAACCTTCCTCGGCCACTATCTTCTGCAAACGGACTTTTTCCATCCGCTTCCACGCGAAGTTTTTGGAAAAGATAGTGATAGTTCATTGTCTCGGACGGATCCTCTCCATCCAGCCCCGGCGCAGCCAAACGCAATAAATTCTTAGCAAAATACCCACGTTCTTTCGTATAAGCAATCGCATGAACTGGATCATTAAACGAAAAGATACTGTAAATACTTCTACGGTTCTCTTCTACTCTCTCTTTCCCATAATGTTTGTTATATTCATCCCACAATTCAATCGGCGGTCCCGGCGCATCAAAGGCAAAACAAGTAACATTTCGAAACTCTTCAAACACGCACTTGATCAGCATCGCATGATTGCCTCCTTTCGAATGTCCCGATAAGAAGACCTTGGCCGCTCCGATGAATGCACGGCACTTTCCCGCAATCTCCGTACTTTCCTCTCGAATGCGACGCAATGTGTCTTGCTGATCATATAAGACCGCTTCTCCGATCGGCGATATAGACTCAAAGAGGTGATTGTTTTTTACAAACGATCCGTTACAATCACTTTCCATATCATAATTATCTTCCCAAGCACCGCCAGGTGTCCCTCGGTGCACAAAACTCAGACCTTCTCGAATTCCTTGCGCTTCACTACCTTCATAGACAAAGGCTACGGCAACCATTGCATCCGGATTCGTGATGAGTTCCGCATTTTTGCGGCTGATTCCGTGTTCTACCAGCTCATTGGCATCTTTCTTGAAACTGATGTAAGTAAGCCTTGCATTGCCGATATCGGAGATTCCGGATTCTTCTTTCAGGCAGGCTTCCAGCATTTCGAGGGTCGCTTCCTCGACATCATTTCCACTATTCTTATATTTTCTTGCCGCCTGGACTATTTGTGATATGGTGGGATCTGTTGTTTCATTGTTATCCAGATCTAATTCAGATATTGGCAAATACAAAACAAGATTATATACTACTTGCTGCATTATCTCCTGTTCTGTCAGATTACTGTCGATTTTCGTCGTCATGTGTTTTACTCCTTCGGCTGATTCCTCTCAACCCACATTTGTTTTCCATCTACACCCTCCCACATGTAGATTCTATAGTTTATATCTTTTTTTTTTTGCCAGACAATCCAAACCGAACGATTGTATTTGAAATTCTGAGTCGGTCTATTAAGTTCCTTTTCTCTTATATTGTTCAGTTGATCCTGCGTAACATAGTATATATTTCCATCGATTCCGTACTGATATTCTTTCAACAATTCCAACAAGTCCTGTATATCTTTCTCTTGTCTTTCCTCCTCTCTTGCAACATAAACTCGAATATAACTGTCCAGTGAATGATTCAGAAACTCTTCAACTGTTTCAGTTGCTTATAATCATATCTAGAATATGGCACTTTAGGCGTTTTCATTATAAGCGCATAATTTTCAGATCCATATAATCTATTGAAAATCTCTTTAAACTTCTCTTCGACTCTATTTCTATGGACAAAATCCATGTAATTGTCACGCAAGGTTTCTTTCTCATAATTGTAATACAGTCGCAATACTTCCTCTTTGTATTTTCCCGGATACTTCTCCGACTGAAACCTCATCTCATATATCCCCGGCGTCGGATATAAAATATCGCTCGGATACCATTGAACTTTCCCCTCCCCCACCGGGGTTAGCGTATCCTCGTAAATCGCATACTTCCCCTGCATATATCTGGTCAGGGCGATGTCGAGTTCCTGCTGCGTCAGTTTGCGGTGATGGTCGCGCCAGCTGAAATAGGCTGCTAACAGCCCGAGCCCTAAGATTATCTGTGGGACAAAACGGAGCAAACGGTGCTTCTTAGGCTGCCGCTTCTCTTTCTTCTCGTGTTGCATTGTCTATCTCCTCTCATCACTTTCCTACTTGCTAGCGATTATTCCGCCACAATTCCCCCACAACGCGCACAAAACCGTTCTTCCGTCTCTCTGCAACGCAGCACATAGCTTCCCGAGTGCCTCTCGGTATTCTTCCTGCTGGAATTTCCAGCTTCTAAGCAAACGGCTCAGTTCCGACAGTCCGTCCCGCGAGACCGAAACGTAAAGAATGATAGAGCGTCTTTCACTCCCGTATCGGAATCAACGCTTCAGTCTAAGTTCAACTTGTAATAATGGGCGTCAAAATAGGTTTCTTCACCCCATTTCTTGTAGCGTGTCTTTCTGTCTTCTGAAAACCCGAATTTGCGAAGAAGTGCAATCGAAGCAACATTTTCATCCGCCACTTCTCCCGTGACAGACTTTCCGCCTTCCGCTTTCACCCAACGAATGATGAAGTCCATCATTTCGCTTCCAAGACCTTTTTTTCCAATGCTTCTTCGAGATACAGTACCCTATGTCGTAATTCCCATTTTCGGGGAATATGCAGCAGGTGCCGACCGGAGTAGCATCCTCTTTCCATTCGGCAAGCAGATAATATCCCTCCGGGTTATCTTCCATCTCATCGACACATTTTAGATACACTTCATCCATGTTCTCTCGAAGCGGATCAATCATATACTTCCCGTTTTCTTTGTCCCCCCACAGGGATAGGGTAAAGTCTTTGTCGGATTTCCGCCAAGAACGAAGCCGCAATCTCGGCGTTTCCAAGGGGCTGATTAGAAGCATGGTTTTTGTTCTCCTTGACAAATCTCGATTGCTTAATCATGTTCCGAATTTTCCGGATTTACTTCGGAGTAAGTACTCTCGTACCAATTCTGCCACTACTGCAAAATTAATCATTACTATATACAGAGCGAATATAATAGTCCTCATCTTTTTTCCCAAGATCTATCCACACTCTATCTTGATAACTTGACCAGTATTCATCTGCCCAAATTGTCTTTTGCTTAATGGCACGTAACTGTTCTTGCGTCATATAGTATATATTAGCGTCTACCGCAAGCGATCTTTCCTTTAATTGACCAAGTAAATTGTCAAGGTCTTGATCTATATGTCTTGAATTTCTTGCTACACACACACATGAATATTATTCTCAAGCATATTATCAAGATATTCCTCAGCGGTTGTTGTTACTTTAAAGTTCTCTTTCTCCCATGGTGTGTTAGGAACTATCATTACAAGTTCATATGATTCAGAAGAATATACTCTATCAAAAACCTCTTTGAAATTTTGCTCCACTTCATCGCGAAGCACAAAGCTCATATAATTATCGTAGAGCATACCTTTCTCATAGTCATATCTAACCACAACTTTCTCATCACTTCTGCGCTTTATGTATTTCTTCGTATCTAATTTCAATTCGTATTTATTCGTCGACGAGTAAATATATCCGAGGAGGCCCCTACTTCATCTCCCGGCTGATCGATTGTGAACGTATCCTCATAAATCGCATATTTCGACTGCATATAACGGAGCAGCGCCTGATCCAGCTCCTCATGCGTCGGCTTTCTATGCTGTCCCCGACCGGTATAGAAACAGTACACGATTAAAAGCAGTAGAAGCAGAAACGGGGAGGCCACCAGCATGCGATATATTTTACGATTGTCCATCACAAATCCTCCCTTGGTTTTACTTCTCTACCGCGATTCCCGCACACTGCGCACAAAACTGTTCTTCTGTCTCTCGGCAATGCATCACATAGTTCCCGAGCGCCTCTCGGTACTCTTCCTGCTGATATTGCCAGCTGCCGAGCAAACGGCTCAGTTCCGTCAGTCCGTCCCGCGAGACCGAGACATAGCGAAGGCAAGAGAGTCTTTCGTTTAACCGTTCAATGTCCCGGAGCAAGCTACCGCAATGAAGGCTCACATCTGCCGCGCAGGCAAGGGCATGTTCCGCCGCTGCATAGTCGATACCCACCTCTCCGACTTCTCCCGCTGCCATAGACGGAACAGCGCTCTCACTACCGCTCTGAAGGAACGCAACCGTATCAAAGGCTGCTCCCTGCCCCACACTTTCCTGCTCCCCGAGCAGCACAAACTGCTTTCGGAAGCCCTTTTCCAGACGCGCCGCATAATTCAGTAAAATACCCTCTATCTCCCGCGCGTCGTAAAGGACTTGTTTGGCAATGCGGAGAAGGGAGCGCTTCCCGGGTATGTCCGTTTCGAGCTCATCGAGATCGGAAACTCCGAAACATTCCAGAATACTTGCTTCCAACAGTGCCTTGTCACGCATGAGACTCGAAACTCCGGACTGAATCTCCGCTGTATGCTGTTTTTCTAAAAGTTCTGCCAACTTTCCGGAATAATGCGCCCCCTCCGGAATCCGAAAGACCGGGTAGCATCTTTCCTCGCAGTTTTGAATCGCCTCGTCCGCAGCGCGGCAGATATAGGCGTAGGTCTTGGTCAGCTGAAGGGCACGGGCTATGGCGGACTTCTGTTCCTTCGTAAATATCTCCGGACTGCTACGTGCCAGTAACGGATTGATAAAGAGGCTGAATGGGTGATTCAGCCTGCAAAACAGCCTATAATCGTCAAGGTAAAGCACTTTTGGGATAAATCCATGAATGTATTTAACACATAGTCGTTTGCTTCGGTGACTAATCCGTTGAATGCCTTTACACCGAATTGAAATAAATCAATCGTACACCGATTATACGTCATATCATGTTGTATAATCGGAAGTCCTCCTTCCATTCGATACAGCGGTAGCGCTTTCATACCAGTATCATCCGATAGGCTTTTGGTAGCTTCCAACTTTTCAACAATGTAGTCACATATATATCCGCTCAACAGCTTCGGCAGGCTCAAAGCTGTTTTTTCCACATTTCTATAAATATCCACTCCGGTGTTCCATACATCTCTTGCACCATCAAGTGTATTTTTCACTTCTTGCGGAAGATGACTTCTCAGTTTAAGAGCGATTTCCCCGAGCCCGGCAGGACGGCGATCAAACGGATTTTCTTGCAAATAGAGATCATACCATTTGTGTACCGAATAATGTAGCACCGGAATAATCTCCGGCAAAAACTCTTTAAACTTTGCTCCCAATTCAAGATAATCATGAAACTTATAGTTGTGTGGCAACTTCCGTGCGTGCATCGCCTGGACAATTGCCATCGCAGGGTGCATCAATTCCGCACGTTTTTCTGTCGGGAAACTCATTAATATATCTGAAAGCACTTTGCTGTACTCTGCCCATAGCCCTTCTTTATTTACTTCTTCCTGTAATCTAACGCTACCATCCTCATTCACATGAAGCAGTCGAAACAAATAGTGATACCCCATTACATTTGTATTTTTATCACAATCCAGCTCCGGTACTCCCAGAACCAACTGATTCCCGGCAAAATATCCGTTTTTCTCTGTGTAACCGATTCCATGAACAACGTCATCATGCGCATAGATGCTGAAAATATCCTTGCGCATATTCTCAACTTTCTCTACGCCTAAGCGATCTACAAGTTCATCCCAATGCTCCGGAGAAATTCCGGGGCGTCAAAAACCACTACAACGCGTATTCTGCAATTCCTTGAAAATCCCTTTTGCCGTTACAGCCCTGTTTCCCTCCCTGCGAATGCGCAGAGAGTACCAGTTTCCCTCTTTCATAAAATGTCTGCACAGGCGAGCGACATCATCATCGTCTTCTTCGATTTTCAGTAGGGTATCTTCCACATTTAACAAGCTGGCTCTGTCGAGAGGCGATATCCAATCGTAGATAAATCCGTCTTTTTCAAATTGACTCGTACAGTCACTTTCCATATTGGCATTGTCGCACCAAGCACCTCCCGGTGTTCCTCGAAACACCAGGCTTACACCTTCTTTGATTCCCTGCTCCTCACTTCCCTGATAAATAAATACGACCGCGACAATTGCATCTGTATTCGTTATACTTTTCGCTTCATCGGGCGTAATGCCGTGGGCCACAAGCTCGTTCGACTTCTTATTAAAACTTGCATAGTGCATGGTTGCATTGCCTATATCAGAAATTCCGGATTTTTCGTCAATACATGCTTCAAGAAGCGTCAGATCGTTGATATCAATGTTGTATTGGTTTCCTCGATTGAAGGACGTTCTTGCTTCCTCAACAATCCTCCGTATTTCTAATCCATCCGAAACTTCTAATTTATCCAATGGCAAATACATTACTTCATTGTAGATCACTTGCTGTATGGTCTCTTGTTCGTTTATTCCTTTCAGCATTATCTTCTCCTACCTTTTAAAATATCATCTGAAATTAATATATTTATCCTTAACCCATGAATTCACAGAGAATCCTACCTCGTTTTTACTCCATACAACCAGTCCATTCTCTTCGTAATCAAGTTCTTGTCTTGTTATCATTTCTCCATTCTTGGCATGATAGTCATACTGCATCTGATTCATATAATAAATTTCTGCCTTGATTCCATATTTGTACTCTTTCAGGAGTTCCAGTAACTTCTTCATATCTTCTTCTCTATGCTCTATATTGCGAATCACATAAATATAGACAGAAGTCTGTACTTCATATCTTAAGTAATCATCCACCGATTCAAGCGCACTGTGATCATGGTTTCCCCATGGTGCAGCTTGCACAGCCATTGCCAGTCTATAACTCTCTTGTTCATAGATCCGATCAAAAATCTCTCGAAATTTTTCTTCTACTTGTTCTCGAAGGACAAAGCTCATATACGTATCTCTCAGCGTATTTTCTTCATAGTTATACCGTAGCACGACTGTTTCTTTCTCACTGCGCTTGGGGTACTTTTCCGTTTCAAACTCTAATTCATATTGATTGGTTGTCGGAAAGAAAAGGTCATTTGGCGCATACACAACTTTCCCCTCACCCACCGGCGTCAGCGTATCTCCGTAAATCGCATACTTTCCCTGCATATACCTGGTCAAGGCGGTATCCAGCTCTTGCTGCGTCAGCTTGCGCCTGTGGTCTCGCCAACTGAAATAGGCTGCCAGCAGTCCCAGGCCTAGAACTATCTGTGGGGCAAAACGAAGCCAACGGTGCTTCTTAGGCTGCCGCTTCTCTTTCTTCTCTTCTTGCATCTCCTGTCTCCTCTCAGGGAAATCGTTATCTGCGTTCAATCCTGTTCATTGCTGCCTTTACTGTCCTTGCTCTTCCGCGCGAATATCCGCCGCGATGTGAGACAAGGTTCCGCCGTCTAAGATTCCCATTTCGTTCCATGACAAATACAGCAGCAGATTTTGAATCTCCTGCTGCTGTATCTCTTGCTTCTTGATCTGTTCACTTGATTTTTGCTTCTGCATCCGCACTACCCGTTGTCCTTCTCGCTGTCCTCTTGGCTTCAATCTTCATCGTCCTCGTGATAGGCATCGTCCTCATCCTGCATGCAGGCGAGTTCTTCCTCCGCTTCCGAGATACGGTACTCCAAGTAACGAAGATAATTTCGCTGTGCCAATTCCGTGCGGTCACAGAATTGCTCTGTCTTCTGCTTCATCCGGTCGCGCAGTCCGGCTTCCAGGGGGGTAGGCGCGACTGTTCTGCCAGCTACCCTCCCGCCCGCGCTCGGCAAGCTGTCTGAGGCGTATTCCAAGGCGCTCGGCATCACCGTGTGCCAGTCGTAACGTATGAAGATCCCGTTCACAATCTCGAATGTCTCCGCAGCGGCAACTCATCCCGTTTTTCCCCCTCTCTGAATCAGGGCGCCCATCGCCCGGTCAAAGTCCTCCGCCGTGCGGTTCACTTCGTCCAACTGCGCAAGCAAGGCCTCGAAGATATCCGAAATCTGCATGCCCTCCCGATCCGCGCGTTCCGCTGCACTCCGGTAAACCCCCTGCATCTCTCCGACAAACATCTCTGAGAGACTTTGGTCAAGTTCGCGGAATCCTGCCCAAATGAGGCGCAATTCTTCCCCGAGTAAGCCCCACTGTGCGCTGCGAAGGCGCAGCTCTTCGTGTTGAATGCGTATTTCCATCTGTCTCCTCTTCAGCTCTCTGCCGCAATAAAGCGCTCACAAAGAGCTTCTGTCTCCTGTTTGCGCAAAGCTCCTTCGCTGAGTGCGGCTTCTTCCAAAAGTTTCTGTTTCTCCGCCGCGGTGGCCTGCGCTACATCCAGCGCGTGCTCCCAGAGCTGGAAGAGACGAATGAAGTTATCCCTTCCTTTGCCGCTCCAGACCGTCAAATCCATATCGCGCTCCAAGGCCTGAATATCCCGTGCCGCGGCCGCAAGGCGGCGGCGCAGCGCGAGGTTTTGGGCTGCGGCTTCCCGAAGCCGCTGTAAATCCACATAGACATCCATGGCTTCCTCCTCAGGGCACCAGATAGACAAAGAGGTTCCCTCTGCAAAAGCCGACGGTCTCCTTCGGCCAGAACTCCAGATAGAGGTTTATGTGCTCGTTGCTTGCCTTCCAGAGCTCCGTTTGGTTTGCAAACTCCTCCGTCACCATGGGACCTCCGTGTCCGCTCCGGTAGGAAACCATCAAAACACGGGTGTTCTTTAAGTCTTCATAATCTCCCTTTTTCAGGATGCGTTGAATGCCGGCAAGCGCGTTGCTTTCCACTGTATTGAGTTGATCTTTTCTGAGTTCTGCCTTCTTCACCACATGCTCTATGGTCCACCCCGTATTGACACCCAGTTTTTTGAGCGGCAAATCCAAGAGGTAGTTGTAGAGTTGATATTGTGTTTGAATTCTCTTCGGATCCTCAAACTTTTCTTTCCGCAGCGCCCAGAGATCCGGCATGGGGCTTCCGACCCGCCAATCTTGGTAGAGCCGTTCTCTCCGCTGCGGATTGCGGCTCACAATGCCCTGGCAAATGCAGCTGCCGTCATAAATTCCCCTGCGCAGGACTTCGTCCATATCAGCCTCCGCAAATTGCTCGTCTGTGACATAGTAAATCATGAGGTTTATGCCCCAGCCGCGCTCCGTGAGCAAGCGGTCCAGCTTCCGCATGGCTTTCTTCTTATCCTTCTCTTCTCCCTTTACCAGCGCCACGATTTCCTGCTCATCGACAAGTGTCATATAGTCCTTGAGACTTGTCGTTCCGTCGATCGTCTCATCTGTCCAAAAGTATGCCAGCGGTTCGCAGACCAGTTTGACATTCTCTTCGCCGTAGATTTCGGCAAAGAGTTTTTGATACTCTCGCTCCACAAACTCGCGATAGACAAAGGACATGTAATTGTCCTTTTTGTCTGGTGGGATTCCATCGATAATAAGAATTAATTAGCTGGTTGGTACCTGCGTATTTTTCTGTTTGACTGCTTCCGGCGAGCTCTTCATATTTTTTGTCGCCGAAACAAGAGACATCAAAATCATAGTACGGTGTCAGCTTATCTCCGTATTTCCAATATTTTTGAGTCAGTATTTGCTGATTCATTTCTTTTATCTCGTCGAGGCTCGGCTTTAAGCGCTCTCTATGCTCCCGAAACATCTCCGAGTCTCGCATTGCCGCTTCCACGCTTTCCTGTAAAGCACGCTGTTCCTCCGCAGTTAAGGTCTCGGCAGGCTCGCGCGCTGCCTCGCTTTGCTCCTCTGCGGTACTTTCTTCTGCATTGCTTTCCTCTGCAGCGCTTTCCTCCGCAGTGTGCAGGGTCTCATGAACCTCTGTCTCCGCAGGATCGGAAAGCTGCTCTCTTTCGTTCGTTTCTTTTTGTGCCTCCTGCTTTCGTTGGCTCGAGAATGCCTGCGTTTCCCCGGACTCTACGCTTTGACTCGCCTGCTTGCCGTCCGCCGTTTTACTGCCGCACCCTCCGGTACCGAGTAAAACAAGCGCTGCGATTGTCACTGCGATGCCTCTCTGATAAGCCTGCGCGCGTCCACTTCTCATCTTGCCTCTCCTCTCGAAAGCCTGATTGTTCTTTTTCTTTAACAATTGTCTCTTATTAAACTATCGTTATGTAACTACCACCTTATCTTTGGCGCTAATTTCCGTTTTCTCCCTGTGATTCATGCGGTAGTATAGTACAAATTTTATGTTATTTATTTACTTTAGTCAAGCTGTTTATCCCCTTTGCACTGTGCTCAGATTGACTTTCCCTGCACTTCCCGCTATTCTGACAATAAAAAAAGGAGATATACCCATGACCGGAAGAACAAACTATGTCACGGCGGAGCAAGCGGTTCGCGCCGTACGGGACGGTGATTATATCGACTACGGCTTCGGCGGAAGCTTTCCCGAACTTTTGGACACGGCTCTTGCGGCGCGCTGCGGCACGGTACGCAATGTGACCGTGCGCGGCGGTCTTGTCATTGCCCCCAAAATTGCAGTCCTCGAGGCAGATTCGGAGGGACAGTCCTTCCGCTATGAGAGCACACACCTCGGCGACTACGAGCGCAAATTCTACCGTGCCGGGCGCATCGAATTTGTCCCGATTGCGCTTCGCCTGGTTCCCTTCCTCTATCGGCAGGGGAAATTTCGCTCGGACTTTGCCTTTGTTCCGGTATCCCGTCCGGATGCCGACGGCAATGTGAGCCTCGGCACGGGTTGCTACCTCTGGAAGACCATCATTGCAAGCGCAAAGACGGTCATCTTTGAGATTAACGAGCACCTTCCCTTCCTGCCGGGGGTCGACGGCTCCAACCTCTGCCGCCTCGACGATGCGGATATGATAGTCGAGGGCACGCACTCGCCGTTGCCCGAGCGCAACTACCGCGCGCCTTCGGAAATCGATCAAACAATTGCGGAACTCGTGGTAAATGAAATTCCGGACGGTGCCGTGCTCTCGCTCGGTGTCGGCACGGTTCCCTTCGCGATTGCCTCTGCTCTCGCGGACTCCGATAAAAAAGATCTCGGCTGCCACACCGGCACCATCAGCGACGCTTATCGGAAGCTCTACCTCGCAGGCAAACTCACGAATGCCCGGAAGGAGTTCGACACCGGCCTCAGCAGCTTTAACCTGGCAATGGGCAGCGCTGCATTCTACGACTGGCTCCGCGAGAATCCGAAGCTCTTCCGCCCGGATTCGATTGACTACATCCATGACCCGGCGCGCATCGGGAAGCTTAGCCGCGTCATCAGCATTAACGGCGGCGTGCAGGTGGACCTCATGGGACAGGAGAACGCAGAGTCTGCAAACGGCATACAGCTTTCGGGCATCGGCGGCCAGATGGACTTTCTGGAGGGCGCGTTCCGCTCGGAAGGCGGCTGCGGCTACATCTGCATCAATTCCTCCCGCCTCACCAAGGACGGCGTGCGGAAGTCGAACATTCTCCCCTTTATTCCCGGTGGCAGCACGGTCTCCGCACCGCGCACGCTGATTGAGGCGGTCGCGACCGAGTACGGCATTGCGCACCTCGCGGGTAAGAGTCTCGCGGGACGCCGTGAGGCCATGATTGCGATTGCGCACCCCGATTTCCGCGATGCGCTCCGCAGCGAAAAGCCGGATCTCTCGCGCTTTCTCTGATGTGGGCGCAAAGGAATCCGGCTCATGAATGTAAACCTACTGCTGATTACACTGATCATTTTTTCCTGTATCTTCTTCAATAAAATCTCGTTCCGCTTCGGCATTCCGACCCTCTTTGTCTTTATACTCCTAGGAATGGCCTTCGGAAGTGACGGCTTTGCGCGTATTTCCTTTGATAACTTTGCGCTCTCGGAGACCGTGTGCTCCGTGGCCCTGATCTTCATCATGTTTTACGGCGGTTTCGGTACCAATTGGAAAATGGCGCGCCCGGTGGCGCGCCAATCCATACTGCTCTCAACGGCGGGCGTGTTTCTGACCGCCCTTTTTCTTGGTCTCTTCCTCTATCTGCTGCTGCGGCGCGAGCTCTGGCTCTGCTTTTTGACCGGCTCCGCGCTTGCCAGCACGGACGCAGCCTCTGTCTTCTCGGTGCTTCGCTCCCAGAAACTGGACTTAAAAGAGAACACGGCTTCCATCCTGGAGCTTGAGAGCGGAAGTAACGACCCCATGGCCTACATGCTGACCCTGGTCTGCCTCTCCTTTTTGACCGGTGAGGCCGATGCCGGCAGCATACTCCGCCTCTTGACCGCGCAGCTTGTCTTCGGCATTGCAATCGGCGCGCTCTGCGGCCTTTTGTCCTACCGCATTTTTAAAGAGCGTTTCCTTTGAGGTAGATGGCTTCGACGTTATCTTCATCGCCGGCATCGCCCTCTTTTTCCTACGCGCTCTCCGCGGCACTCGGCGGCAACGGCTATCTCTCGACTTATCTGACCGGCATCATACTCGGAAACGTGAAGATGGGCGGCAAAAAGAACATCGTTCACTTCTTTGACGGTCTGACCGGCCTCATGCAGATGGCGGTCTTTTTCCTGCTCGGTCTGCTCGCAACGCCATCGCTGCTCCCGGGCGTTTTGATGTCCGCAGTCTCGGTGTTTCTCTTCCTAACCCTGGTTGCGCGCCCGCTCGCGGTGAAACTTCTGCTCCTGCCGTTCCGCGCAAGCAAGGGACAGAGCCTCCTGATTTCCTTTGCGGGACTGCGCGGTGCCTCTTCGATTGTCTTTGCAATCATGGCGGTGCAAACCTTAAAGAGCGACACGCGCTTCTTTCACATTATCTTCTTTGTCGTTCTCTTGTCTCTCCTAGTGCAGGGCAGTCTCCTGCCCTTTGCGGCGCGGCGCTTCGATATGATTGACTTAAGCAACGATGTCATGAAGACCTTCACCGACTACAGCGAAGAGCTGCCGGTACAGTTTATTCAGCTCATGCTCGCCGAGGACAATGAGTGGGTCGGTAAGCATATCTCCGAGCTCGCCCTGCCGCTCCAATTCCTCTTCCTCTTAATTGTGCGCGAGGATAAGAAGCTGGTTCCGAAAGGCACCACCTTGCTCGAAGCGGGCGATTCCCTGATTCTCTGCGCTCCCGCGGTGCAGACGAAAAACGCCATGCAGCTCTCGGAGATTGAGATTGACAAGTCGAGCGAATATCTCCACCGCCATATTCGGGACATAAAATTACCGCGCGGAGAGATTATTTTCCTCATCCAACGCGGTAATCAAAGTATTATTCCGAACGGTCAGACCGAAATTCTTGCGGGCGATACCCTAATGCTGACGCGCCTCAAAGAGAAGGAGCGCTCGCCTCACTCACCGTCAAGAGTTCTGACATCAGGGCAATGAGCCCGACCCGGTAGCCTGCTGCGGAGAAAATCGCGCAGTCGCGGCCGCGGCGCAAAATGCTGAGCGGCAACTGACCGGGTTCCAGGAAGAGCTTGCGCGCCAGGACTTCCTCCTTAGCATCGTAATCCGCCGGGCAGGAAAATGCCTCGGGGAACAGGCTCTTTAATGTCTTACAGCTTCCTCTCTCTGCCGCGGCTGCCTCTCTGAGGTAGAAGCGCAGGGAGAGTTTTTTTTGCGCGCAGAGTGCCTTCAGGGACTCTGTCTCCGCCAAAATTTCGTTTGCGATGTGCTCACTCGGCTCTTCGCCCGGCGCCATGAAGAACTCCATGGTAAACGGAGTCTCGTAGTCCTGCCCGCCGATTTCCGGAATGACAATCTTTCCGAGCAATTCCTCTGCCGTCACCTCCGGGAAGCTGAGGGCAAGTGTTTTTCTTCACCGCCCGCGAGCCGGAAGGCCACACGCTTTCCGTAGGCATTGCCGTTCGGCAGGCGCTTCTCGGTAAAGAGCTCATACTTGCCGTCCGGCAGAAGCAGCGTGAGCGTATTCTCTTCCCACTGCTTCTTCTCAAAATCCAGCTCCTTTCCGTCACGGTAGAGCGTCCAGTGCTGCTCGTAGCGAAGCTCACCCTCCGGCTTTTGAAGCGTAAGATGATTTCTCGCCGCATCCGCCGCGCGGAAGGGACGAAAATCGCCGTCCGCAAAAAGAGCGGTGCGCCGTCTTCATTTCTAAGCTTCACCGGAATGCCGCTGCCTCTTAAGCGACGGAGTGCCGAAAGGATCTCTGCATCGCTGCAATCGGCGCTCGCAAGGCGCGCTATGAGCACCTTCCGCTCGGCTGCGCTGAGCTCCTCTTCGCCGCGGAAGCGGCAGAGCGGCTCAAGCCCGAAGCGCTCCGGCAGTACACCCTCCAGGAAGGCGCGCGCCATGAGTGTTCCGACCTGCCGCATCGCAGCCTGAAACTCCGGCTCAAGTAATTCTTCTCTTACGTCTATCCTGTCTTTTTCGGAGAGTGAGGCCACAAAGGCATTCCGATACATGCGCTCTTCCTGCGATGTTGCTCGCTCCAAAAAGGCACGCGTGCGGTCGCGGCGTGCGGCGCGCTTTGCCTTAAGCTTTTCATTGCAGCGCGCATACTTTTTGCGTCCCAGCGCCTGCTCTTCCGCGGTCTGCTTGGGCGCACTGCGAGAGCCGTTCGGCGCGAAGAAACGGAATTCTTGCTCCTCTGCCTCTTCTTTGCAGTCGCACTCCGCAATGCGCAAATCTCCCGCGCGGAGGTCCGCCATGATAGCCTTATTCTTGCCCGGATGACGGAAGCGGACATACACACTGCCCTTTCCGAGGGAAACGGTCTTTTCGACGCCCGCCTCCGGCTTGTACATCGAGATGGGGCGTATGCCCGCGCTGTTTAAGAGACAAAGCTCCACGAGCTCCGCATCATCCGCCTGAATGCTGAGTTTCACAGGATCCGCATAGCGCGCAAGCTGATTTAAGTAGAGAACGCCGTTCTGACCGCCGAGTATCTCTTCTCCCGCGAGGGTTGCGCGGTCCAGCGCCGTGTCGGCCTGAGGGGTCAGCGGGTAATAGCGGGCATGCACAAGCATGGCGCGTGCTGCCGCCGCAATGAACCAGCCGTTGTCATCCTTCTCCGTGGGCTCGCAGGCACCCGCAAAGTGCCAAGCGCCGTCCACCCAGTACTCAACCCAGGCGTGATTGTCCTCGCAATGCGCCCACCAGGGCGCATAGACCTGGCGCGCCGGAATTCCGACCGCGCGGAGTGCGTTGACATAGAAGACCGACTCCTCACCGCAGCGCCCCTGCCCGGACTCCAAAAAGCCCGCCGCAGAAATGGTTCTGCCGTCGCTCGACACATAGCTGCCCTCCGAAGCGCAGGCATAGTTCACCGCGCGCGCAGGGCCGTACCTGTGAGCGCTTCCTCGCCCTGTTCCGCCAAGTGAGCGGCAATGCAGTTTGCGAGCTTTTCCCGCACCGGGCGGAACCCCTCGTTGTTGACGCGCGGCAAAAGTACATACTGGAGGAAATAGCTCTCCGGGAGTTCACGAACTGCCGCGCACTCACGGTACAGCGTAAGCGTAGGGCGAAGGAAGGAAAGCAAGGTCTCCGGTGAAAAGTCATAGCCGCAGAGATCGCTCTCCGGAAGCAGCGCATAATAGTAGCGGAGCGCCGTTCTCTCACCGCTTGTCAGCGTTCCCGCTGCGGCAACGCTCGCGCGGTAGCCTGCCCGCAGCGCTTCGCTTTTTTTGAGACGTGCAAAGAAGGCAGCATCTATCTCCCGCTCCGTCTCCGCCGAAGGACGCCAATCTTCCGGATTCCGCTCGCGGTCAAGGCACTCCAGCACTTCCCTAGCCGCTCTCACCTTTTCCGCAGAAGTACAGCTCCGGCTGTACTCGCTGAAGCCGGGAAGCCCCATGGAGATACCCTCTCGACGGAACTGCATGGGGCTCTCCTCGTTTACCTTGCCGGACATATGATACGAGAGAATCCCGGTCTCGCGGTAAAGCGCCTCGATTTTTTCCGCCGAGACACCGGAACCCGCCATTAAGCGCACGCTCTTTGTCTTCTCAGCGAGGGCGGCAAGCGCCCCTGCCCCCTCCGTAGCGGTATTTGCCTGACCGGAGGTCAGGATGCGCGCAATCCCGAGTTCCTCCGCTATTCGAAGCGCCTCAAAGGGATCCTTACAGAGATCAAAGCAGCGGTGCAGGGTGACCGGTCTGCCGCCGCAGTACTTCATGAGTTCGGAAATGTGCTCGCGGTCCAAGCTTCCGTCGGGTTTCAGCATACCGAGCACAAACCCATCCGCCCCGGCCGCCGCAAAGCGCTCTGCCTCTGCCGCGAGCTCACGGCACTCTTCCTCCGTATAGCAGAAATCGCCGAAACGCGGACGCAGCATGACAAAGAGCGGCAGCGTGACCCGCTTTCTCAGTTCTGAAAATAAGCCGAAACTCGGCGTGACGCCGCCGATTTCCAGACTCCCGCAGAGTTCCAGGCGGTCCGCCCCGCCTGCTTCCGCAGCAATGCCGGACTCCACGCTGTCCACGCAAACTTCAAGTTCAAATCCCCTATTCTCGTTCTCCTGCACTTCTTTTTCCTCCACCGGATGTTGTTAACGCAAGAACATGAAAAACAACGCGAGTATCCCGGCAATCACCACCACGGCGCCTGCCAGTAAGCTCACACCGAAACCGATAATCCCGATTGCTGCGAGCAGTATGTAGCCGATCACGCCAAAGGTAAGGCTGAGCGCCTTGCCGATGATGCGAAACAAGAGTCCCGTACACTTTAAGATGAGCCACATGAGCAACGCAAAAATTAAAAACGGCATAGTTCCTCCCTTCTCTTACGACTCCAGAAATTTCATATTCGGCCAGAGCTTTCTGACCCTTTCTTCCGGATAGTAGCGGTCTATAAATTCCTCCACGACGTTTGCCGCCTCGGGCTTTGTAAGCCTCGCGTTGGCGCGCACCATGACGGCCGCCGTGACCAGCATATCACAAGTTAGGAATATCGCGATGCCCCAACTGAGTACCAGGCCGAGTACCGGTGTGATTTTCTCAATCTGCGCGGAAATCGGCGGGTACGCGTAGCGGAGCCAGACAACCGCGAGCAAGCCCCAGAATACCATAAAAGGCACATTGGTTCTCCCGTCTATATTCAGCGGAATCTGACTGTAATCCCAAAACTTCATGCCGAAAAAGGCCTCGGTAAAGACCGAACAGAGATACTCAAAGGCCCCGCCGAAGAAAAAGCCGGCAAAGAAGATGCTCAAATTGTTTTTCTTCTCGACACGGGATAAGACCAGCGTCAGCACGACCGCCCCGAGTCCCCAGACAATGCTAAACGGCCCGAGCACCAGACTGGAGCGCCGCATCCAAACGCCCGCCGTAAAAAAGACATAGAAGGTCTCAATGACATCACCGATCAGCGCACAGAGAAACAGCATCCAGACCAGTTTTCCGAAGCTGATGCCCTCCGCAAAGACCACGCCCTGCGCGCGGAGTTCCCGCTCTGCATCCTCAATGCCGCTGCCTCCCGCCTGTCGAAGCGAAGGGTACTCGCGGTATACCCTGTCCCAGAGATGCTCGGACAGCCGTTCACCGAGTTTTTTCTTATGCATCTGCAAAAATTGCCGTTCCGCGGAGTCCGCGACATAACGCGCCAAAACAGCCACCAGCACGAGGTCGCTCAGTAAAAGCAACACCAAAACCGCCGCTGCGATGCGCACTACGAGTACGGGCAACAGCGAAATCAATGAAAAGAGCAACGGCTGTACGACAATCAACAGGGATTCATAAATTGCGCTGAGCCCGAGCGCCCATAATAAGCGCAACATAAAATTGGGTCGCAGTTTGATTCTGCCGAGTGCAGAGCGCTTCTTTCGGAGCAAACGCTCCGCGAAGAACTCCGAAAGGTACCCGATTGCCAAGGTTTGCACCAAGCCGAACAAAAAGCGTGAGCGCTCCGGCATCTCCCCGCTGCTCACCAGAATTAAATTTGCCATGGCCGCACCGTGCGTTAGGAGCAACGGTAAATCCAGAATACCGCAGTTTACAAAGCGCTGTTTTTTGAGGCTGAAAAATAAAGTCTCCAGCACCCACGCCGCAAAAGCGTAGAAAAAGAAGTACAACACCAAATTCGTGCCGCCGAATAATCTCATGCTTTTCCCTCACGACGCTCCCGGGGAGACGCCGCTGTCAAAAAAGCTGCGGCTTTGACCCCGCAGCTCTCTCTAATTTTTTCAGTGCCAGACCGTCGTGGTACGCCTTGCCGACCACCGGCCCGACCACGCGGTAGCTCATGCTCGAAATGTCAAACATGATGGGGCGGAGCTTATCATAGTCCACCTTGCCGTCCGTTAAGACCGCTTCGTCCGCCTGCATCGCCACAATCTCGCCGACCAAAAGGCCGGTCTCATCGCTGTAACTTTTCACCTTGCACTCCAAGGTAACCGGGTACTCTTCTATAATCGGCGCATTCACATGCGCGCTCTTCCGCACATGGCAACCCGCTTTTTCGATTTTGTTGATCTTATTGCCGCTCTCGATACCGAAATAATCGGAGATGACCACCGTGCTCTCGGTCGCAAAGGCGACCGTAAGCCGCCCGTCTTCTTCAAATTATCCGTGGTCTTATGCTTTGCGAGCTGGATGGTAATTTCCCCGTAGTCACTCTGCATGCCCCAGGCTGCATTCATTGCGTTCGGAACACCGTTCTCATCGTAAGTTCCGATAATAAATACGGCCTCCGGTGTGATAATCGACTGTTTTGCACTGAATTCCCGCTGCATACGCCTTTCCTTTCCGAGCGCCCGACATGGGCTTCTCTCAGCCTGTTATAGCAGGTCTATCACAATCTTGCAATGCGAACCGCCCCCGCACACGCGCCAGCATGGTCTCAAGATCCAACACGCCGCGCGCAAAACCGCGGCGCACCAAGCTCTCCGGCACGTAGCAGTCAAACTTTTCAAAGACCGGGACCTCGCGCTCGTAGAGCAACTCTTCCGGCGCAAATTCTTTTTCGGCCTCATCGAGCAAAATCTCAAAGAACTCCTCTTCACCGACCTCCATTGAAAAAATCATATAATACGGCCGCGCGGAGGTGAAGCCCCTGAGACCGAGCCTCTCCTTACAACGCAGCTTTAAAAAGCGCTCCAGCGCGAGAAAGGCATAGCTCCCGAGCCAGGGAAAGAGCGCCCATATTTTTTCACCGAGCGGCAAGAGCGCAGTCTTTTTAAGTCGCGTGCGCGCCGCCAGCGTTCGCGCTTCCAAAAGCCGCCCCGCCGCATTCCTCTGTAGATAGGGATAAATCTGCTCTTCGAGAAGCACCTTCCGCATACGCTCCAGAATGCGCGTTTCGATCGAGCCCGGAACATCGCCGAAGTACGCCGGAACCCTGCCCTTGATTAAGGTGCAGAGCACGGTGTGCGCCTTATGATCCACCTCGTCCACGGCCCAGACCCGCCCCGCAATCGCGATTTTTCGCCCGCGGGCGGCGGCTTCACAATGGTGCCCAGGGTCTCACTCCCGGTTCGCACCGTGTACTCCACATTCTCCTGAAAAACCGCATAGAACTTGTGGTTGTTCACCACACGCTCTCCCGCGATGCCGACGATGAGCCCGCCTTCCGCCGTGCGGTTGATGTGATCGATGCGGAGTAAATGCTGTAAGAGAAGGCCGTACTCCTCCTTCGAGATGCGTTCAAACGGCGTGAGCGTCAAGACGCGGAGCGCAAGCTCCCGTGGAGTCAGTTCTCCCTCCGAGGCAAGTGTACTCATGGTCTGGTGGTAGAGGAGACTGTAGGGCAAGCGCCGCGTGTCCGGCGGCTCCACATAGCGCTCCTCCGCGTATAGCTGCACCAAGGCAATGCCCTGCAAAAGATACCAGGGAAAGGCCTCCGGGAGCGAAGCCCGCGCTTCGGCGGGCTCTTCCCGCATCACGAACCAGAGCTCCGCGGGGGCACCGCGCCGCCCCGTTCTGCCGAGCCTCTGCAAAAAGCCGGAGACCGTAAACGGCGCATCGAGCTGAAAGGCGCGCTCCAGCCTGCCCACGTCAATGCCGAGCTCTAAGGTTGCCGTCGCGCAGATGCTCTTTAAGGAGTCCGCGCGCTGCATCTCCTCCTCCGCGCTCTCGCGGTAGGAGGCCGAGAGATTCCCGTGGTGAATGAGAAAGCGGTCTTGTTCCCGCATGGCCTCGCAATACTGCCTTAATTCCTGACAGACCAGCTCGCATTCCTCGCGGGAGTTCGTAAAAATGAGGCACTTTTTGCCGGCGCTGTGGGCGTAAATATAGCCGAGACCGGGATCCGCCCCCCGCGGTGCGTTCTCAAGCGCGCGGTCCAGCGGCAACGTGGGAAAGCGCGTATCCCCTGTGCCGGACTGCGGCCCCGTCTTCCAAAAGTGCTCAAGTGATAAGCGCCAGTGCTCCTTCCCGGGCTCCATGCGCGGAATCGCGGTCGCACGGCCGCTCCCCGCGGCGAGCAGCCTCCCCACTTCCTTCGGGTTCCCTATGGTCGCCGAGAGCCCGACCCGCCGCGGCCTGCAGCCCGAGAGCCGCATGAGACGCTCAATCAGGCAAAAGGTCTGCCGCCCGCGGTCCTGCCGAAGCAGCGCATGAATCTCATCGATCACAACAAAGCGTAAATCCGAAAAGAGAGTCGGAACCGACGCCTTCCGATGGAGAAGCAGGGCTTCCAGCGACTCCGGGGTAATCTGTAAAATCCCCCTCCGGGTGCTTAATCAGTCTCTCCTTTGCGCTCCGCGAGGCATCTCCGTGCCACTTGGTAACCCGTATGTCCGCGCGCTCGCAAAGCCGGTCGAGACGCTCAAACTGGTCGTTGATGAGCGCCTTCAAGGGTGCAATGTAGAGCACGCCGACCGAGGTAGCGGGTTCCTCCGAGAGCAAGGTTAAAATCGGAAAAAAAGCAGCCTCCGTCTTTCCGGAGGCTGTGGCCGCTGAGAGCAGCAGGTTATCCCCGCTGTTAAAGAGCACATCTCCCGCCGCATTCTGCACGGCGCGGAGCGACTGCCAGCGCTCGCGGTAAATAAAGTCCTGAATGAAGGGCGCATAGCGCCGAAAGATATCCATGCTCTGTCCTCAAAAGGAAAAATCAAAGGGCGCATCGTCCCCGCCGCCGGTTTTCCTTAACTCGCTCGCAACACTCTCTAACGCCTCGCCGCTCTCTTCCGGATTAAGCAACTGCTCCATGCTGCTCTCCGGTTCCCGGTGCAGCGCGTCCAGAAGAAAAATAAAGTCGCGCGTCATCTCCCGCGGTGTAATCTGTGCGCTCGCCCCGACCCGCGCATAGCAGGTCCGCACAAAGAGCTCCAATTCGTCGGCGCGGAAGCGCCGTGCATCCCCGTAGAGTGCCGCATGCATGTCGGAGAGCTTCTCCGTAAGCACCAGCATCTCCTCCGGCGTGAGCGCCTCGAGGCGGAGCACCGGCGAAAATAAATCCTTGCTGCCCGCGCGGGAAAAGCGACTCTCCGCAAGCCGCGAAGAAAGTGCCTCGTAGCTAAAGAGACCGCGGCGCTTATCTTCCAGTGCCTCCGGCGTGGCTCCCATCCAGATGCCGATGTGCTGCGCCTTCCCCTGCATCATGTCGTTGTACATGGTGAGCAGCGCCTCGTAGTTATACTGTCTTGCAATCGCATTCGGTATCTTGCAGAGATTCGCCGCCTCATCGAGCAGAATCAACGTGCCCGCATAACCCGCGCGGCGAAAGAACTGCGAGAAGAGTTTGATGTAATCGTACCAGTTCTCATCGCTCACAATGAGGTTAATGCCGAGCGCCTCCCGCGCTTCGCGCTTGTTCTCATACTCCCCGCGAAACCACTTGAGTATCCGTTCTTTTTTCTCATCGTCGCCCTCCGCCCCCGCGAGATAATAGCCCCGCAGGAGCTTGGCAAACTCAAAGCCGTGCACCATGTCTTGCAGCGAATCGACCGCAGTCGCAATCTTTTTCTCGACCATCGCAAAGAAAGCCCTGTCCTCCCGGAAGCCGCCCTGCTCCTCCGCAGCCGCCTGCTCCGCCTGAGAAACCCAGCGGTCTAAAATAAGGCGCAGCGCGCCGCCCTCCGGTTTGGTCTTGGTCGCAAGGTTCGCAATCAGTTCGCGGTAGGTCGCAAGCCCCTGCCCCTTGCTGCCCTGTAAACGCCGCTCCGGCGATAAGTCCGCATCCGCAACCACAAAGCTCTGCTCAAAGACATAGTTCCGCATGGTCTGCAAGAGAAAGCTCTTGCCCGCGCCGTATTTTCCGATCAGAAAACGAAAGGAAGCGCCGCCCTCCGCAATGAGTTCCGTGTCGCGAAGCAGCGCCGCAATCTCCTCCTTCCTCCCGACCGCAATGTACGGCAGGCCGACGCGCGGCACCACGCCGCTCTGCAGGGAATTTAAAATTGCCTGTGCAATACGCCGCGGCACGGCGCGTCCCGTCTCACTCATCCTCTGTCTCCCGCAATAATGTCTCAATCTCTTCCCGGTAATCCGGCACGAGGAAAAGTTCCTCACCCTCGGACGCAAGGCAAATGTCCTGAAAATGCTCATACAGTTTCTCGTTGACCCGCTCGGCAAAGAGGCTGGTCAAACAATGCGCCGCGCGCAGTTCCGCGCGCACGCTCTCCCCGCGAAGCAAGGCCGCAAGGCAGCGGCGTTCGAGATCATCCAATATTTCTGTTCTTTCCGCTTGGTCTCTTTGAGCCGTTTCGCTTCCGTTTGCAAACTCTGCAGGCGTTGCGCCGGCCGCCGCAACGTGAATCTCCTCGGTTTCACTCGTCGTGCCTTCGTAGCCCTGCTTGCCCGCTGCGCACGACGCAGCGCGCAAAGTCTCGGTATCCTCTGCTGCCTCCGCACACACAGCCGACTCGCTTTGCGCAAACGCACTGCCGGTCTGCTTGCTCTCCTCGCCGTTTATAAGCTCTGCTAAGCCGCAATTCTTCTCCTCTTCCCGTCGCCGCAGTTCTTCCCGCTCGGCCCCGGTCTCTGCCTCGGTGAGAAGGGCCGCCGTCGTGACTGCGGCCGCCGCGCGTATGTCCGCGAGCTTTTCCCGCCGCACGGGAACCGCCGCAAGCTTTTGCGCCGCTTCCATAGCCTCACAACTTGCAAAAGCGCGCGAAAAGGCCTCTTGCAGCGCGATATCCTGCGCCGAAGACGCGCTTTTCGAAGCTTTGCCGCGCAAAAAACGAACGCGAAGCGCTGTATCCGCCTCTTTTAAAAAGGCAAAGAAACGCTTGCTGTCAAACTGCTGCCGCAAATAGCTGTATTCCGTAAAGCCGTCTCCCGTCGCCGCGAAACTTCGAAGCTCGTTCAGTTGATAGGAAAACGCTTGTCCCGCATTCTCGCAGACCGCCTTAAGCCGCGGCGCATCCGAAAAGGGCTTCCACTCGCGCATGCGCAAGTTTCCGAAGCAGGCCGCAAATAAAAGCGGCGCTGAGCTTCTCCAGATTGCGGCATAGTAAAACGCTGCCTTATCCCCGAGTCCTTTGACGCTCCGCGCTTCCGTGAGTTTCTTGCCGCCTAACTCCGCGAGCGCCGCAAAAACAGCTTCATCGCTCTGCTTTTCCGGCTCCCGCAGCACGGTGAGCGCCTCGTCCCAGTGACGCAGCGCGGGGTTTTCATACGCCCGCACGCGCGCCGCATCCGCACAGTTTAACACCGCGTATTCAAAGCGCCAATTTTTAAAATTCCGCTGCAGCGCCTCGCTCCCGTAGCCCGCGGAAAAATAGGCAGACGCAAAGGCATCCATGCAATCAAGCGCCTCGGCGGCATTCGCTGCGCCGACCCCCAGCATGAGCTCGCTGAGATAGAGATACACAAAGGCATCGCAGTGCGGAGAGACCTCTCCTCGCCGAAGCGCCGCGCGCCAGGTGAAATAACCGCGAAGCTCGTTCGGCGTCAAATCGCGATACTCCGGCTGGTAGAGCGGCACCGTGCCCGCAAAGGGACAATCGTCCTCATAGTCCTCCATGGCCCGCGCCGCCGAGAGAAAGTCCTCGCAGGCATAGAGTGCCTCTATCCGCGCCGGAAGCTCGCTCCGCCCCGGTATGGCCGTCTCACGGTAATACCCTTCCACCTTCTCTGCCTCTTCCTCCACTGCAAGATCGAATACGTGTAACAGGAACGCTCGCTCCGTTTCCGCGCCGAAGCAAACCCCGAGCCAGCCCGGCATGCGAAATCCCTGCGTGAGATAGTCCCGCGCGGGCAGCTCGCGAAACGCGCTGTACTTTAAATCACAGCGCTCCCTGATTCTTCCGCCCGCATCCCGCTCCCGCATGAGCAGCGCAATCCACTTTCCGCTTGCCGGGGAGACTAAGACCGAGAGTCCCGGCATCTCCCGCCACTTGTGCAGCTCTTCGATATGATGGCGCTCCCGCGCATAGCTAATGAGTTCCGACAGTCGCACAGCCCGTTTCTCCGAATGTATGTTCTGATTTCAGTGTAGCCAAAACATACGTTCCTGTCAAGTTTCCTCCTCGAACCAAGCGACCGCTCGCACCGGCGAACCGTCACAATGTTCCAATTTCAGCGGAAAACAGCTGAAGGAAAAGAGCTCTTCGCCGCAGCGCCCCAGATTCTTGAGATTCTCGATGTTCACGATATCCTTCTCGCGGAACAGCTTCTTATGCCGCGGCAATCCGGCATCCGCAATCGGGTCGAGACCGATCACATCAAAACCGATGCCCTTATACGCGCCCCGAATTACAAAGTCGAGCGCCTCTTCATTGAGGCAAGGGTAGTCGCCGAAATAGCGCTCACTCCCCCAGCGCTTGTCCCAGCCGAGGTAAAAAAGCAGAAAGTCCGCCTTCTCGGCCTTCTCCCCGTAGCGGGTGATGTGGGCAAGCGTAATCTCTTCCCCTTCCTTCAGGCTGCTGCAATCAATCACAAGGGCCTTGCCGATAAACTGCGACGCCGGAAATTCGTCCAGCGTGGTGCGCCCCGGAAAGAGGTGTGCCGGCGGATCCATATGTGTGCCCGTGTGCGTGGTCATCCTTAAAAGACTCTCCCGAAAGCCATCCTTTTCATATACGCTCACCGGTGTGAGAGTCGGCGTCTCCGTGCCGGGATAAACCGGCATATCCTCTTTGATGGTATGGGTTAAATCTATGACTCTCATTTCTTCCCTCTCTTAACCTTAGTGCCGGTTCATTTGTTGACTCCTGCCGACAATCGGACTGCTTCCGCAGCTAAGCATCGCGACAACACGAAATCCCGGAACTCAGCCGCACTGAACCTGACAAGAGCGCAGCGTCTCCAGCGCCGCCGCATGTTTTTCCGGCGTCACACCGGCGCAGCAGGCGGGATCCACGGAAATCTTCACTTCCGGAAGCGACGCCTTTAAGAGCAGCGCGTTCGAAACCACGCAGATATCCGTGCAGAGGCCGATGAGCTCAAGTTCCACGCTTTCCCGCGCCGCGAGCTCTTTCACAGCCGCCGCGAGTTCCGTCGAGCCAAAGGTACCCTTGTCAAAAATATGATCTTTCGGAATCAACGCAGCAATCTCCGGATTTAGCTCCCAGCCCGCCGTTCCGCGTATACAGTGCTCCACAGGAAGATAGCGTCCCTCCTGCGTATTCAGATAGTCCTCGCTGTGCGTATCCCGCGTCGCAAAGACATCCTCCGGCGCATAGCCCTTGATTTTCTCTATAACCGCCGGGACTATGGCACGCGCCTCCGCCGTTCCGAGTGCGCCGTCGATAAAGTCGCGCTGCATATCTATAACCACTAAGATTTTCCGCATGATTCTCTCCTTTTATCTGTCAAGGCTATCCATTAAGCCTTCAACGAAGCAGTCAACCCGCAATGCCTAACAAATCTCGCTCTGTGCCTTAAAACACAGCGGCTCCGGCGAAACAGTTGTCTTCTTGATGCCTGTTATTCCGTTCTCCACTCCGAACTCTCCGAAAGAGCGCGCCGCGGCCCGGCAGCCGGTGCTTCCGCCGCATAGCCGAGCGCCAACAGCGCGTAGAGCTCGCTGTCTCCGCCCGCCTCCGCTCTTAACTCCGACTGCGCAAAGAAACTGTCGCAAATCCAAAGACTGCCGATGCCGAGCGCCGTCGCCTGCAGACACATGTTCTCAATGGCCGCACCGACCGACTGCGCCGTGCAGATTTCCGTGACCCGCTGGTCTAGCGTCATGGTTGCGGAAAGCGGCCGCGCAATCGGCGATGTGATTAGGATTACTGCTGCCGCCTCCCGCATCACCCGCAAGGTCTCAAATGCCCCATCCAAATAGTGGCGCGTGTCCGGCAACATGGGGGAATGCCGCTCCCGCACGATTCCCGCCTCCATGGCCGCGCAGACTCTCTCCTTTGCTTCTCCCTCGGTCACGACAAAGTGCCAGGGCTGCAAGTTCTTCGCGGACGGCGCCGCCATGCCTGCCCGCACAATTTCTTCCAACTGCTCCTTTGAAAGCGGCGTCGGCAAAAAAATGCCGTATGCTGCGCCGCGCCTTGATTGCCTCAATCATATTCGCGCCTCCTCAAAGGAAATCATAGCATAAAGTGAGCCCTTCGCGCGTCCGGATTGACAGCAGATCGGCGCTTTGCTAGACTGCTAAAAAAATTCTTGCAAGAAACGGAGCTGCCATGATAGAACGACACGAAATCCCGCTCTTTGAATACGATGCGACTTCTCCCGAAGTGATTCCCCTGCCCATGAATTCGGCGACTGCCGCTTTTCCGAAAAAGTGCCTCTTTGCTTTCCTCGGCGATACCAACCACCGCTATGCCGAGGCAAAGCATGCGGAAAAACGCTGCGAATTTCGCACCGTCTCCGCCACCTATCCCATCTATGTATTTGAGGAGAACGGCGAAGAAATCTGCCTTGCGCAGGCACCGGTCGGTGCGCCACCCGCAAGTTCCATGCTGGATACACTGATTGCGAGCGGTTGCCGCAGCATCCTGGCGCTCGGCTCCTGCGGCGTACTGGAAAAAGCTCCCGGAGAATGCTTTTTCTGGTACCGATCCCGCGCGCTTCGCGACGAGGGCAGCTCCTACCACTATCTGCCGGCTTCCCGCTATATCGAACTTGACACCCCAGTGCTTGCGACCATGAAAGCGTGCTGAAGACAGAAGGCCTCCCCTTTGTCCCCCTGCACCAGCTGGACCACCGACGCCTTTTTCCGCGAGACCAAGGATATGGTCGCATACCGCCGAAGCGAGGGCTGTCTCTGTGTCGAGATGGAGTGTGCGGCGCTCGCTGCCTGTGCCCGCCTTCGCGGCGCTGCCTTCGGACAGCTGCTCTTTACCGCCGACTCTCTCGCCTGCATCCATGACTACGATGCCCGAAACTTCGGGCGGGATGCGCACGAAGACGCCCTCTTACTCGGGCTGCGCATCTTGCGGGAGATGTAAGCCTCTCCCATGTTTCGCTGACAGAGAAAGGAGTTCCATGTCCGAGACCGCCGCACTGAACGATGACTTTGCCTATGCCGTGCTCTCCGCCGTCGCGGAAATTCCGGAAGGATGCGTCGCGACCTACGGACAGCTTGCCCGCCTGATCGGGTATCCAAAAAACGCGCGCCTCGTGGCGCGCGTTCTCTCGCATGCGGAATATTACGGTGACTATCCCTGTCACCGCGTGGTGAATGCAACAGGCCGCCTGGCCCCCGGCTGGGCAGCGCAAGCCACGCTCCTTAAGGCAGAAGGGGTTTCGCTAATCGACGCAACACATGTGTCCCTTAAGCTCTATCGGTGGAAGGCCTGAGCGCAGGCTCCCCCGTCTTTCTTTAATTCCAACCGCTGTTCTTTTTGCCGAAGTTCTGGACCCAATTCGCCCTTCCGTTCAGATTCGAATACCCCACACCGATGGAGTCATAATTCGGATTCAAAATATTGGCTCTGTGTCCGCTGGAATGCATCCAGGAATCCATTACCTCTTCCGGATTTCTCTGGCCTGCGGCAATGTTCTCACCCTTATAACCGAATCCTCTCGGATACGCCGTAAAGCAGTCCGAGCCGTCGGGTCTGTCGTGCGAGAACAAAACTTCGAGTTCCGCCGCACGCACATCCGCCGTATTTGTGAGTCCCGCGTCCTTTTTAACCGGCGAAATCCCCTGCTTTGCTCTCTCCTGATTCACAAGCTCGATTACCTGATCCTCAAACTGCGCTTCGGGAAAGCTGCTCGCTGCTCTGACTGTTGTCCTGTCCGCCGGACTGCGCGGTTCCGACACCCGGACGGTACACACCGTTTCCGTCCACATAATAACCGTCCGGCGTATAGCCGTTTGCGAGCATGCGACCACCGTTCGCGGGATTCATGTAATACCAGTTTCCGTTCACATTGACCCAACCCATACACATGTTTCCGCTGTTGGTGTCCAAATAATACCAACCGCTTCCGTCATTCAGCCAACCGGTCTGCATGTAACCGGAAGCATCCATGAAGTACCAGGAATTGTTGACCGACACCCAGGAAGAGCGCGCATACGAACCGTTCGAAAAAGCTGATACCACCAGCCGCGGTTATCACGATTCCAACCGTTGTTGCCGGCAAAAAAACCGGCGTAGCCATGAGCATGGTGCCAAGTGCCACCGCCGCCGCAAGGAAAACGTTCTTCTTCATCACTGCCCCCGTTCTGAAATGATTGCTTAACTTTAAGCAATCTTAACAATATCATTCTACTCATGCGCCGAACAAATGTAAAGGATGGCACGTCCCTTAGCATCAGAAGCATCTCAAAGATGCATCACGATGAAAGTCCCCAGCCAAAAGCAGAAATAAGAATGCAGCCCTCTGATTGCGATATTGCGATTCCTTCTGTGACCGGTCAGCTTATATTCGATATCCGAAAGGTATGAGCTTATCCCGGCGCCGATAAACAGGTAAAAGCCGATTAAATAGATAATTACCGCATATCCCATAGTGCTACCTCCTTAGACTATCCCAACGCGTTTCTATGTTGAGAGTCTACCACAGGACCTGTACAAAAATTTCGGACTCGATGGACTTTTTGTATTCTCTCCTATCTGCCCGCTTCCCACTATATCGAACTTGACAGCGAGGTCATTGTGACCATAGAAAGCGTACTAAAGACAGAAGGCCTCCCCTTTGTCCCCTGTACCAGCTGGATCACCGACGCCTTTTTACCGCGAGACCAGGGATATGGTCGCATACCGCCGAAGCGAAGGCTGTCTCTGCGTCGAGATGGAGTGTGCGGCGCTTGCCGCCTGTGCTCGCCTTCGCGGCGCTGCCTTCGGACAGCTGCTCTTTACCTCCGACTCTCTCGCCTGCATCCATGACTACGATGCCCGAAGCTTCGGGCGGGATGCGCACGAAGACGCCCTCTTACTCGGGCTGCACATCTTGTGGGAGATATAATCCGCGCCCATGTTTCGCTGACAGAGAAAGGAGTTCCATGTCCGAGACCGCCGCACTGAACGATGACTTTGCCTATGCCGTGCTCTCCGCCGTCACGGAAATTCCGGAGGGACGCGTCGCGACCTACGGACAGCTGGCCCGCCTAATCGGGTATCCAAAAAACGCGCGCCTCGTGGCGCGCGTTCTCTCGCATGCGGAATATTACGGCGACTATCCCTGTCACCGTGTGGTGAATGCCACAGGCCGCCTGGCACCCGGGCAGCGCAGGCCACGCTCTTACAGGCAGAAGGCGTTGCGCTCCGTGACGCAACACATGTGGCCCTTAATGCGTATCAGTGGAACACATAGACAAGCTAATTTAGTCAATCTACAGTCCATGTGACAAAGCACTGTACCCACTTGGGTGTTCCGTTCTCATTCGAATATCCCACCCCAATCGAAGTGAGCTCTGGATTAAGTATATTCTTCCGATCTCCGGGAGAGTTCATCCAGGACTCCATGACCTCCTCAGGAGTCGTCTGTCCGGATGCAATGTTCTCTGCCCAATCACTCGTATCATCCGGAAATGCATAGGAAAAACTGCTTCCATCCGGTCTGTCATGTGAGAATAATGTCTCGAGTTCTTTAACCCGTACATTGGCCGTATGTACCATATATTCATTCGTCTCAAGTGGTCTAAGACCTCTTTTCGTTCGTTCCCGATTGACCAACTCAACTACCTGATTCTCAAGCTGCTCCGCAGAAAGCTGCGAGCTGTTCTGTCCGCCGGACTGCGTGGTTCCGACACCCGGCCGATACATACCGCTTCCGTCCACAAAATAACCGTCCGGCGTGTAGCCGTTTGCAAGCATGCGGCCGCCGTTCGCGGGATTCAGGTAATACCAGTTTCCGTTCACATTGACCCAACCCAACACACATGTTTCCGTTGTTGGTGTCCAGATAATACCAACCGCTTCCGTCATTCAGCCAACCGGTCTGCATGTAACCGTAAGCATCCATGAAGTACCAGGAATTGTTGACCGACACCCAGGAAGAGCGCGCGTACGAACCGTTCGAAAACTGATACCACCAGCCGCGGTTATCACGATTCCAACCGTTATTGCCGGCAAAAACAGGCGTAGCCATGAGCATGGTGCCAAGTGCCACTGCCGCCGCAAGGAAAAACTTCTTCTTCATCTCTGCCCCCCTGTTCTGAAATTATCGATTAATTCCAAACAATTTTAGTAATTATGATTCTACTCCCTAGCCGAATAAATGTAAAGGATGGCATGTCCCTCATAACCAAGGCCGAATCAGAGGTGCGTCTTGCTGCAAGTCCTGAGCCAAAAGCCCCCTTATTGACACAACGCTGTTGCACCGGTAGAATAGACAATTAAATTGTGCGGTGGGCTGACACCTAAATCCGACGCCTGACGAGAACGGCGTAAACTCGTCTAGTGGGCTTGCACATTAAGAGCCGTAAGGCAGCAAGAAACTTGCCGGACGTATGTGCCGGTGGCTGGCGGACAGCGGAAAAATCAGCCGACAAAGGGGAACATAGACACTACGGTGCCTATGTTCCCCTTTGAAATTTTTACTCCGATAGCTCGCAGTGCAGTATCGTAGACCCCCATATGAACATGTTGTATAATAAGAATCGCAAACGCCGAAAGGAGACAGAAAGGTTGAAAAAGAGAATTTTTGTTTTGATAACGGCAGTGGCGATGCTTGGATCTGTCCTCGTTGGTTGCGGAAGCGAGAAAAAAGGCGTTGAAACCACAGCAAGCACTTCTGTTGAAGCGTCCGCCGAAACAAGCGCAAGCCCTAAGCGCGAAGTAAAAATGTATACCTATAATGACGGAACATACGGCCCCTATAACATTCCGTCCTATGATGAAGACAACAAATACGCGCAGAGACTCAAAGAAACCTACGCATCCGACGCATATCCCGGTGTTTACATTGCAAGAGTTGACAAGGGTTGGATCTGGTATTGGGAGCCTGAGACGGACGACGGAAATTATTACTATGTCGGCAGCGTAGATAATCCCAATTATCTTCAGGGCGATGATCTGAATCGCTTCCTTATGGATATTAAAATCAACCTGAATGAGTTCATTGAGAAGTGTGAGGCGGGAGAACTGCATCCCATCGATCTCGATGGCGACGGAAGTATTTCTTATCCCGAAGCGTATATTCAGTCCTTCTTTGCTATCAAATCAAATCAGGATAAGCCCTATAACGGTTTGATCACCTTTTTTGATTTCGATGATATTCTATGGGAATAAGTCTCAATAATAAAATGCTTTGATTGATTGTTCTAAAAGAACGTGTTCCGGCTCCCCCGTGAGTCGGGAAAGGAGTTTTGAATGAGAATCAAGTTCACCGAAGAAGAGAAGCGATTGTTTGATTACGTCATGCCCTACGCCGCGAAAGGAGGGGGGGGATTCGCCCGGATGCACCTCCAGAGATTCAATCAGCTTATGCCAGGTTGGTTGAAATAACCAACCAATATCTGAGCCCGTATTCGATACCTGAGCACCGGGACACAACGAAACCAACTGAATAACAGCAGCACAAGCACAGTCATAACGGCTGTGCTTATTTTGTGCTCAGGGGGCTGGTAAGGACGACATGCCGCCTTCATTCCATTAATCCCAGTAAACGTGATTCTGGGCAGCGATGTCATCATATATCCTCTGAATTCTTCGCCCTTCCTCGTCCGGTTCATTGTTGTTCCCAAGAATGTTATTGATAACTACAGCGTCCACTGCGTCTAATAGCGCATCAACATCATCGGCAGATATCAATTCTTCAATATTTTCGATATAAGGTCTCAACGCCTCAATCTGCTCAACCGTTATGATCATGTTTTCTCCTTTCGCTTTTGAATGGGAAGAATTTATTTGCACAATATTTCCCAAGTCCGGGTAACTGATGCGGATTATTCCCACGCGTGCGGGGAAGTCACCCATCACAGCTCCAACCATAGGTGGCTTCAAACACCTCCCGGCGATGCTCCTTAATCATTTCCAGGTAGCGCTTTAAAGCGTCTTTCGCCGCCTGTGGTGCGTTTTCTCGTAGCTTTCCGGCTTCCAGATATGGCTCAAAAATAGCTGCTAATGCGAGCTCTTCTTCGGTATACCTAAGAACCATCCCCGTTTCCTTTCTTCTGCATCATCTTTTTAACTCATTTCAAGGCCTCATGCCCTCTTAACGCATCAGTACTATCTCCGTCCCGAAATCTCATCCGCACTGACTTCAATCGTTTCCCAGTCAGGCCCTTCCAGATCCACGTCTACAATGTACTCGACATTTCCTTTAGGATTTCTACGATTGTAGCTGTTCTGCCATCTTTCAAAATGACTTTAGAATACTGCGGATACTGTTCCATTATTTTGCTCCCTATTCGTGACTTATACACCGGTCATACGGTAGATACCTACGTCCCGGATTCACGAGGCCAGAACCACTCTCGTGTGTGCGGAGAAAACTGCTCTTAATCATTCAACTCCTTTTCAGAAGGCACAGAAAACAAATCTTCTCGGCTATACTTGCCCTCTTTGATTTTGCCTTCTTCCAGCAAAATTCTTATAATTTCATCCTAAATCTCTTGCTGGGTTATCTTTTTTATCCACTCCGGAAGTTTGAAATCGTCATCAATTACTTCTACAACTTTGTCTTTCTTCCTCACTTAACCTCTTTTCGTGTCATGCTGTACGCATTACTTCATTTTAGAAACGTCGTCTTCTGCGCATACACTGTAGCCCCCCTTGTTTTTTATACTCTTCCATGTACAGATTGGAATCACTCCTGCGTGAGTGGGAAAAACCATTCAACTCTTTCTCTGATTTGATTTTATCATATTACCTGTCCAAAATTTTGGACTCAATTAAGCCTTCGATTTCCTTACTTCCAAGCAAAGAGAAAACTTTCAAGCAAACCGGCGGATAAGGTATGATCAGTTGCGCGAATTGGGAATAACAAAAAGAAAACATGGTTTGCGGCCCTTTGAAAGAATGAAGTTGCGAAACACCACTCAGAAAGGATACTACAAAGTAGTGCAGCGCTCAAAAGAGATCCCTTTTGAGACTGCTATCATTGAATACTTCGGGTTGAAGACGTCACTGCAACAGGGATTACCAACGCAGTAGAAAAACCCTGGAATTACCCCTGCGTATGCGGGGAAAACGTGGTTTGTAAAATGGATGTGGATCAAGTGCCGGGATTACCCCGCGTATGCGAAGAAAACTGTGACGGCACCGCAAGCAAAGCGAGAAAAATGAAAGGAGGAAAAAGCTGTGAAACGGAAAAGAGCAAAAAAAGATAAGCGTCTTGAAAAGCTCAAACTCTTCGCTGAATACTGCACGGCTATATCTGCCATATCTCTACCGTGCATATGGCAATCACCTATGCACCTGGCATAGTACAAGCGACGATGAAGCTGCTCAAAACGCTTTATCTGATTGCGAGCTAATGCTCGCGAGAAGCGGGCGCCGGCCGCAACCGGCGCTCGGTTCTTTTCTAGTATAGCTTGAACTCCATGAAAAGTACACTCCTGCTACGAATGGGCTTTGTATGGGCTTGCGTCGCGCTTTTCCTACTCGGCGGGGGCGCTTGTCCCTAGCATAGTGCTTGTAGTATCCACCGCTTGCTATCTGCTGTATATGCTGAAGCATCGGACCGACCTCTAGATGTCCCACGTCCATGTATGTAGCTCGTCACGTCGCCGTTGGCATGCAGCTCTTCACGGCGACAGCGGCTCGCATCCCGCGGACGTGTGCAGCGGGCCCCCGCATGCGGGGAAAAACCGGATAAAGCGGGGGATGTTTCGTCCCGTCGCAATCCCCCCCGCGTGTGCGGGGAAAACGTTGACAAGCTCGTGAAGCGCTACCCCGACGGAGGATCACCCCCGCGTGTGCGGGGAAAACCAGCGGGACAGCCTGATCACGATTGAATACGAAGGATCACCCCCGCGTGTGCGGGGAAAACTTGTACGAAATATCACGCTCCATGCACTTCCCGGGATCACCCCCGCGTGTGCGGGGAAAACCGAAAGCGTCAGGATCCTCGAGTTTCATAATGAGGATCACCCCCGCGTGTGCGGGGAAAACGTCCCCAGATTCCAGCAACTGCAAAGTAAAGAGGGATCACCCCCGCGTGTGCGAGGAAAACAGAGGAGAAGATAAGATGAGAAAGTACAAACTGGGATCACCCCGCGTGTGCGGGGAAAACTAGGTAAAGTATTCTGTTTTTGAGAGTTTAATAGGATCACCCCCGCGTGTGCGGGGAAAACGGGATATAGTCTTCATCCGGAAAGATGCGGAGAGGATCACCCCCGCGTGTGCGGGGAAAACTTCGGCTCAATCCTCATAGAATCCACAACACTAGGATCACCCCGCGTGTGCGGGAAAACGTCTAGGACGCGAAGAGCGGAGGTGCAAGCTGAGGATCACCCCCGCGTGTGCGGGGAAAACGATGTCGTCTGCGTGCCATATGTGTACACGAGAGGATCACCCCCGCGTGTGCGGGGAAAACCGGTAGTAGATAGAGGACTCATTTCCGGCAGTAGGATCACCCCCGCGTGTGCGGGGAAAACCCTCGTTGCAGAAAATCGGCTCGCCGCAAGCGAGATCACCCCCGCGTGTGCGGGAAAACCTTTAGGATCTGATTCATTGCCTTGGCGCTCAGGATCACCCCCGCGTGTGCGGGAAAACGGCGGAGAGCCGCATTCAGGCTTGATAAAAGTAGGATCACCCCCGCGTGTGCGGGGAAAACTTGGGCGGGGCTATATCGATATGACTGCGGGCAGGATCACCCCCGCGTGTGCGGGGAAAACCGGTATCCCCACCGCTGTATCGCGAGCGAGTAGGGATCACCCCCGCGTGTGCGGGGAAAACTCATTTTTATTGTGAATGGTCTTGCTTCCAGTAGGATCACCCCCGCGTGTGCGGGGAAAACTTCAGATTTGGCGTTTTGGAGAAGCGATAAATAGGATCACCCCCGCGTGTGCGGGGAAAACTTTAAGTTTTTGAAAGTTCCGGAGCAAAAAAAAGGATCACCCCCGCGTGTGCGGGGAAAACCGAGGCGTCGAGGCTCTCAAAGTTTGGGTGTGGGGATCACCCCCGCGTGTGCAGGGAAAACTGGGCTATTACGAAAAGGATAAACTGTCCGATAGGATCACCCCCGCGTGTGCGGGGAAAACGAATAGCCGTTCTTTTGTTATATATTTCAGTAGGGATCACCCCCGCGTGTGCGGGAAAAACCTTTTCAGCTTTTCCCCGGCATATAGCAGATAGGATCACCCCCGCGTGTGCGGGAAAACAGGGACGATTGCGGCAAGAGTAAGAATATTACGAGGATCACCCCGCGTGTGCGGGAAAACTGCACAATTTTTAGCTTTTTCATTTTGTGGATTAGGATCACCCCCGCGTGTGCGGGGAAAACTAAATTTTCGGGAATTTCGTATTCTGCTAAATGGGATCACCCCCGCGTGTGCGGGGAAAACGTTAAGGGAAATAACGTTTTGGATTCCAGTAAAGGATCACCCCCGCGTGTGCGGGGAAAACAATATGTGAACGAATGAACGCAAGCTGCGCTGGGATCACCCCCGCGTGTGCGGGGAAAACAGGAAGAGGCTGGACTTAACGCAATCGCGCGCAGGATCACCCCCGCGTGTGCGGGGAAAACACTCCCCGAGCCTCCTCTCGAACATTTGTGCCAGGATCACCCCCGCGTGTGCGGGAAAACAGGAAAGGATTAAAACATGTGAGCAAGTTGGTAGGATCACCCCCGCGTGTGCGGGGAAAACGTTGTTTTCGGAGTAGTATCTGTATAGAAGAAAGGATCACCCCCGCGTGTGCGGGGAAAACGCTGCAGACAAGCTTGCCGCGCAGCAGAAGGAAGGATCACCCCCGCGTGTGCGGGGAAAACGTTACCGCCTACGCGCTTGATCTACTGGAGACCGGATCACCCCCGCGTGTGCGGGGAAAACCGCCAAACAGGGCAAAAACAAGCAGTTCGCCGAGGATCACCCCCGCGTGTGCGGGGAAAACGGTCGAATTTACCTACCGATTACACGGACGCGGGGATCACCCCCGCGTGTGCGGGGAAAACAACCCCGCGTTATCGTGAATCCGCTCAATGTCAGGATCACCCCCGCGTGTGCGGGGAAAACCGGTGACCATCTAACGAAAGTAACGAAAGGAGAGGATCACCCCCGCGTGTGCGGGGAAAACTTTACAGGAGCTTGTGGGCACCGGCTACGCGGAGGATCACCCCCGCGTGTGCGGGGAAAACGGATTTCAGAGGTTACTCTAATAAATCTGCTCAGGATCACCCCCGCGTGTGCGGGGAAAACCGCCAAACGGATTTTTCGGGACGTCAAAGGTAAGGATCACCCCCGCGTGTGCGAGAAAACGACAACGCGGAAACCTCATCCGCGACTGCTGAGGGATCACCCCGCGTGTGCGGGAAAACGGCGCAGCTCGAGGCGGCGAAGCGTGTCAGGGACAGGGATCACCCCGCGTGTGCGGGAAAACGATGAGACAAGTAATTAAAGTCTCTCGGGTGTCAGGATCACCCCCGCGTGTGCGGGGAAAACGCGGAACGACCTCGGGCGGCGGCGAGCCTGCCAGGATCACCCCCGCGTGTGCGGGGAAAACCCTTCACCAAAGGCTTTCATAACCTTCTCGTCAGGATCACCCCCGCGTGTGCGGAAAACCAATTCTGGGGTGGAAAATGTCATCTCAGCAAAGGATCACCCCGCGTGTGCGGGAAAACTAATCTTTCTTGCATGGTGAATAAAGCTCTGAGGGATCACCCCCGCGTGTGCGGGAAAAACATTTTTGCAACCTGCTCAGATTTAGGATACCGAGGATCACCCCCGCGTGTGCGGGGAAAACTATCTCTTCCCTTGCGGGATGCCTCCGCGAGGAGGATCACCCCCGCGTGTGCGGGGAAAACGTTCTTTTCATTATTCATCCTCTCACCAGTTCAGGATCACCCCCGCGTGTGCGGGGAAAACATGCGCTCGCCGTCCCAGTACGCGGTGCTGATAGGATCACCCCCGCGTGTGCGGGGAAAACACGCTACGACCATCGGGGGAGACCCGAACAGTAGGATCACCCCCGCGTGTGCGGGGAAAACGGATGAGGATTCCGAAGGGACTGTGTGAGAGAAGGATCACCCCCGCGTGTGCGGGGAAAACGGATTTTTGGTAGTCGCAGCCCACGGCAGCAATGGATCACCCCCGCGTGTGCGGGGAAAACGAAATCCATACGATACCAGGGGCTGGAAGATGAGGATCACCCCCGCGTGTGCGGGGAAAACCGGTCGAGCGACATCAGAAAATCAATAATCATAGGATCACCCCCGCGTGTGCGGGGAAAACACTGTCTCCGAAGGAGACTCATTCTCATTGTCAGGATCACCCCCGCGTGTGCGAAAAACTCATGTTTTCCAGCGACTCCACGCCCGGCCCAGGATCACCCCCGCGTGTGCGGGGAAAACTCGTCATCTATCTCTACGGCGTAGATGCCGCCGGGATCACCCCCGCGTGTGCGGGGAAAACGTTGTTGTCAATCAAAATCTAAAAAAAGTTGTAGGATCACCCCCGCGTGTGCGGGGAAAACAGTTGTGACACCAAAACCCGTGAGTGTGAGGAGGATCACCCCGCGTGTGCGGAAAACTTCGCAGAACTCCTTCTCAAACTGATTTCGAGGATCACCCCCGCGTGTGCGGGAAAACGTGCGTATTCCTACAATCACGGCGAGTTTGGCAGGGATCACCCCCGCGTGTGCGGGGAAAACTTCAGAATTTGTATTAAAATCTATCGGCGCGGAGGATCACCCCCGCGTGTGCGGGGAAAACGTTCACAGGTCGGCGGGCTTGTTGCGGGATTCAGGATCACCCCCGCGTGTGCGGGGAAAACAGGGCGGGTAAATCGGAGAACCCGCAGTTGAGAGGATCACCCCCGCGTGTGCGGGGAAAACCGTTCTACAAGCCGCTCTCCGGAGATGATGAGAGGATCACCCCCGCGTGTGCGGGGAAAACACGACTTAATACAGATTTGGTTTTAGCAGCTAAGGATCACCCCCGCGTGTGCGGGGAAAACTATGCTGTTATACAGCTTGCGATTGGAAAGCTAGGATCACCCCCGCGTGTGCGGGGAAAACTCAAGGGGCTAATAAATGATGGTGTAGCCCAAAGGATCACCCCCGCGTGTGCGGGGAAAACCCTGTCTCTTGAGCTCGTCTATATAGCAGCTGAGGATCACCCCCGCGTGTGCGGGGAAAACGCACAATTGCCTTGTTGATTGTCGTGTCAAGAAGGATCACCCCCGCGTGTGCGGGGAAAACATGGGCAATACACCGCCTCGGAGTAGATGCGTAGGATCACCCCCGCGTGTGCGGGGAAAACTCGAGCATCGTGAAATTCTGCTTAGCAAAGCCAGGATCACCCCCGCGTGTGCGGGGAAAACCCCCGAGCTTCCGGAGTAGGGTGCTCTTTCCGAGGATCACCCCCGCGTGTGCGGGGAAAACCGCAAGCGCGGCACACACTCGAAAGGAGCCCTAGGATCACCCCCGCGTGTGCGGGGAAAACACGGATGTTGCGCTTAGAGATTGGCTTTCTGGAGGATCACCCCCGCGTGTGCGGGGAAAACATTTTGGGTTTACGTGGGTAGAAATGCTAGATAGGATCACCCCCGCGTGTGCGGGGAAAACAGATCTGCATCTCGGCGATGATCCGGAAAGGAGGATCACCCCCGCGTGTGCGGGAAAACACTTCGGAAATGGCGTATTTCCGTGGTTGATCCTAGTCCTCAGCCTCGATCCTCTTTAACTTCTCGTAAGCTGATGCGTCAATCGGCAGTCAGCGAGCGCCCTGTGCGGCTCCAGTATAGCAAAATGAAAAGTACTTTGATAAGGTCAAGAGTTTGTAATCTTCCACCTCTTCTACCTTTTGCCGTGCAAGATTCAGTGTATCGGTAATGTGGGGATGTCCCGGCAAGATATCGTTTTGCTTGCAAGCCTGCTGCAGGAAGCGCCAATCAAAGCTTGCATTGTGGCTCACAATTCGAGTGTCTCCGATGAACTCCAGTAGCTCTTTGAGCACCTGTGCAATCGGCTTTCCCTCATTTTTTAGCTGATCCTGAGTAATTCCGGTCAATTCAACGATTGTTTCCGGTACAGCATCGCAGTAAATCAAGCTACTGTAACAGGAAACTTCTCGTCCTTCCTCTATTCGGATAGCCGCAACTTCAATGATTTGGTCACGTGCTATATTAAGGCCGGTCGTCTCCAAATCGAGCACCACATATTCGGCTGTGCATCGTTTACGTGCCTGATGCTTCTGTATCTGCTGCACCTGATAGAATTTCTCCGCACGGCTCATCGCAGCCTTATCTGGCTCAACTTGTTCGAAATTCTTTTCTCGTTTTTTTATTCCCGGCTTTCTCACTAGCTTGATTCCGTCGTAATCCACCGGAACCCATGTTGTATTGTGCACAGCAAAGTCTAGTTTCTGCTCTCCGTTGCTACTGTAAACCATGGTCGCTCTGCCGGCTTTTACGTGCTCGCAAATGCGTCCCCAAAGTTCATCGCGAACGCGTGCGCTGAGATTCCCAACATAAACTCCTGTCGAAATTTCAAGCAACCATTTAGACAAATCTCCTCGCACCTTGGGTGGACAATCGGTAAGTGTAATCACTATCATGATGTATCACCCATCCGATACGAAGTGGCGTTTGGAACAGTATCCCTTATGTTATCCCAGAGGTAAACAACACTCTCTTCCTCTCTCGCTTCTTCCCCCTCATCTGCAAGCAGATAATGTAAATCATGTATCATGCGTTCTAAAATGTGCTTCTCGACCATCGCATCTCGAGTCTTTCTCCTGACATAAGCGGGTAAGTCCGGCAAATCTTGCGAAGCCGCTTCAAACGCTATAGGGATAGTCACCTCAGCTTTGTAAAGATCTGCAAGATCATATACAAATGAGAGTTCATGTCCGACATGGACAAAACCGAGTCCCGGGGAACATCCCAAAGCAACAATGACTGCATGCGCAAGACCGTAAAGACATACATGCCCTGCACTGAGTGCTTGATTCACCGCATTACTCTCAAAGAAATCCTCTGGATTGTATTCTCTGCCGGACCATGAAACGTCGTACTGCTTGGATAGCTTGCGGTATATTTCCCGCACACGGCTGCCCTCACGTCCGCGGAGTTGCTGTAACGTTAACTTGCTTACATCTTCGGAAGGAAATCGCATTGCATACATCTTTCGAACGACAGCCAAATGTAACCGCTGATTACTAGCCAACTTGGCTTGTTGCAACAAAAGACCTGCTCGCTTGGTGAGCGGGCGCCCGCTCGCATAATAGCGAACACCGTGCTCTCCAACCCAAATGACCGTCACACCTGCATCTCCGATTAGTTCCATCGCACGATGCGTAATACTGCTGCCCGGTCCCAACATCAGTACCGAGATGGATGCCGCCGGAATATCTACCGTCCCGTCATCGTCTATCACTTCAATCGCACTGTCACGTCGATTCAGCTTGCAGCGCTCCAGATACAGAAAGGTCATTCGATCTTTGACCTGTGGTAACTGTTGTAATTCCGGGCGTATGATGCCTGGAATCTCCTTCATCTTTCACCTCAGGGCAGACGCATAATGGTAAGCAATCCCATGCCGTAAGCTCTTCCTCTGCCCATACCGCGGCACAGAAGCTCTTTGAATTTTTCTACATCCGTTACCGTTAAAATGCCTTCGTAACTCACTTCACGCAGAGAAACAGACTTGTCTTTTTCTTCCCGCTTATGGAAAATGTGCCAACTGTTTCCGACAGCGCGAAAGCCTCCTTCTTCCAGCGTAAACCCATTCTTTTCAGCTCGTTTCTTGAGCCAATTCTCTTGCTGCTCTACACCCACACAAGCCTTTACCTCACCGCGCTGACCTGTACTTGCGCGAGATATGCTGTGTCGGATTCGCGACTAGGCGAAAACGCCACTGACTCTGCTCTGTGATACGCGCTAAGAGAGGCTCATAATCTCTTGTCAAAAAACCATCTGTCGGTTTTCCGTATTCACGCACAGCAGCCTCAAAATCAGGTTTTTCTTCGCTAAGTACAAGGATATAAAGCCTTCCTCCAAGTGAATCCAAGCGCCAGAGTCTCCGTTCTCTGCTTCCGGAAAAGGCACTTTCCACCATCCCGTGAATTTTACTGCGCGAGCTGAGGAGTCTCCTTGTGGCCCTCTTGTCTGTATCCAATTCCATCCTTGTCAGATACATATCCTCTCCTCTCACAGTTCTGCCATGGCATCATGTTCTTCTGCCGATTCTTCTGTATTTACATCATCCCGAAGCCAGATTTCCTTTGCGCGTCGATAACCGAATTCGCGTTTCATCGGATTAAAAGAAACCGGCAAATCCTGTACAACAGCGCCTTCTTGTTCTCCCGCGCCACAATCTAAGCGAATGTAACGATGACTCTGTCGTATGCTCTTCAGATCTTTATTTTGATTCTCTTCTCCTCGTAACGCAGTCTCTAACGCATCCTCTCGAATGCCGAGCACCAAGGGGAGAGTTGGCGGGCAAGAACGTCTTCCGAGAAAGAGCGGAAAACAGGGATTTCGTAATGCTCTCTCTATCTGTTCCAAGAAACTTCGATCTTCCGATTCCAATCCGACCAAAAAAAAATTGCATCGGAAAGATAATAACGATAGGTGAGATATGAAGTCTTCTCAGCCTTCGCCATATGGAAATCCTTGATGACTTCACCGTTTCGATCGACACGAACGCCAAAGCGAAGTGCTGATAGTCTCGATAAATCTGCATCTCGTCTAAGTCCCAAGGCCGCCGCCAATAGGCCAATCACTCCGCTCTTCGAGGGCTCACGATTGGTACGTCTTACCTCAAATTTTGAATCGGTTCCCCACGCCTGCAGCGGTGCAGCAAGGCGCAGTAACAAGGTACTCATTCCGCCTCCCCTGCTTTATCCAAGAGTTCACGAACATAATTCTCCAGAGTCTCCAGATTCTCTTTCACCGATTTGGTGTCGCAGAGTCTCTCGACGCCTTCGCTGGTTCCAATGCATAGGTCGGAACCTCAATAAAGTTTCGGTAACTCTTCTCTGCATATTCCTGAAGACGCTCAATAGATGCTTTGCTATATCCGTTGCGGCTCATCACTGCCTCTTCAAAGGCACCGCTGAAATTCACCGGCTGATCCTCACGAATCGCGATATAAACTGCATCCGGGACAGTACGATTGGCGAACGTATTCTGCTTTCCGGTCGGCATCGCATAAATAAATGCCTCTGTAAAAACTCTGACAATCTGCTCCGGATTCTTTACCCACTTCTTCAACTCTGACACGTTGACCGTTGCATAGCGATACAAAGTCGAAGAATTGAACTCAACCGTTCCAAGATGTCCGGCTCCAGCATTGTCCTCCGGCGCAAGATCATCCACTGCCGTAAAGTAATCATACTCACTGTGCACTGCATGGGTTGAAATACTGTGCGCAACCTGAGAAGCTGCGTCATAATTCAACGAAGGATCTGCAGCAACCATGCGACCGAACAGTGCAATTTCAAATCCGGGAATATCTTTCAGTGCCTTCTTAAATGACTCTTTTTCTTCACAACCATCCGCTGCAAGCTGTGCCAATGCCTGGATTTGTGCACTGCTGATAAAAAACAACGCGTCTAACTCTGCCTTCTTGCCTTTTTTCTCATCGATCTTGACCTTGAGGCCTGCTTTCGTCAAAGCATCAATTGCCAGCTTCTCGCCGTTCAGACCGGAATTTAACTTCTGTATCTCCTCTGCCAGCAATCCAACCACTTTCTTGCTTCTCTTAGAAAGATCCTCCTCCGTCATCACATCCTTGAAGTACTCGCGCATTGCATGCTTCCATGCCTGAGAGGAAACCCTTGCTCGCGTGGTTCCACCGTAAATAGCGGTCTTCGGACTCCCAGTATCATCGCGGTTGATGCAGCTCGGCGGAACCGTCTGAATCACATGCAGGTCAACAAACAATCTATTCTTATCCATATCTTTATCCTTTCCGGTCTTTATGACCTCACCAGAGTTAAAATCTGCTCTTTCTTACAGCGAATCCGACGCTTTACTCTTTCGATTCGGTTCCTGCCTCATCTTCATCCTTCTCGCGATAGGATAGTTCCCTGTAAAAATCACGCCCCCATTTGAGCCGCACATTGTCAAGACGATTCAAGTCCTGATATTCGTACAAATCTCTCGCCATTGCCGCATAGTCCAACGGAATGCTCTCGCGCTTGCAAAGCTGTATAATGTTTCGTAAATGCCAACTGAACTCCGTCAAATCTGCCGAGGTAACGACCACATTAAAGCGTCGAATAACTGCCTCTTCATTCCCATTCGATCTTCGTGCCAACTGTCCGACCGCACGTCCCAACGTATTGTTCTCCAGATACATGAATTCGCTGTGAAGATCTTTTCCCTGCTGATGCAAAGCGTAAAGTGTCAGTGCCGTATATACTGCCTTCTCTGCTCGACTGGGTTCATTCCCCTTTCCTTCCAGTTCCTCCGGCAAACCATCGAATAATAAATCCCAGAGCTCCGGAACTGCCCCCGGTTGTTCACCGATACCGCGCCGCATCTTCGCGAGCTTTGCACGAACCACAGCATCTCTCGGATTCTGTTGTAACTGCAATAGCTTGAACTTTACAAATCCGGAGATACGACTCGCCTTACTAAGTGCCCTCTGTTTTTCTTCCATGCACGCCTCCTTTAATTCTTGTTCACGCTTCGCAAAGCAGGATATAACTTGTTAATTTTTCGCACCATGCTTTCAAATGCTTTCGGAGCCGAGTAATACACTTCTCCCTGCTCTCTTCCTACCATGACTACCAAACCCGCATTGCGCGTCAGCTCTCGTCCGAGCACCAATGCTCGCTCTTTCGCCTGCCGCTGCCATTCCAGTATCTTTTCTTCCATCGCTTCACCCAAACTACTCGGTTCAATCGAATTTAGCCATGCACGGAAAGGAAAATCCAGGGCAGCGTAGCAAGTTTCTCTTGCATCCGGAAAAGCGCTCCCACCGGTATCATTTCCCGCTGCGATGGTTAAATCTTTTGCCAGTCCTCCGACAATACCGGCAAGCTTATCGCAACTTTCAACTTCACCTTTAATTCGTGACAACCAGGCTTCTCCGGAATTCTGTTGCATCTCTGAAAGCAAACCGGCCGCAAATGAGAGCCGATCTTCAAACGCATCATTGACAAAAAAGTCCTTGTCCCCGTATTGCACGGAAACAATTCTGAAGTTGCACTGCCGCTTTTCCCCTATCTTGGCTTTCTTGTAAAGCGCCTGATTCCACCTGACAATTCCCGGCAGATAGGTTCCTTCCTCCGCGCAAAAAATCGAAGCAAATTCTCTCCACATCTGTATCCCGACTCTGTGTCGTCTCGGCTGATACTGAATGACTTTCTTATCTGCCGTTCTGCCCCAAAGGGTCATTTGCTCTGTAGCAGCACTTTCCTTCGGGAAGAAATCCCCACCTAACAGCGTAAATCCATCTACGGAGAATCCATCAGCTCGATGCAACAAGAGCCGTCTCGACTGTAAGGTTAGCAATTCCGCCTGATTTTCCGGCAATTGTATCTCTTCTCTCTCTTTGTAAGGCGCCTTTTCCTTCTCCCAGACTGCAATATTTTCTTGCTGCCACGCTTTGCTTCCATCTTTGAGCAAAGTGAGATTTAAAAGCAAAGTTTCAAACAGCGTTTTTCCGGCAGCTGTGATGATACCTAATTTCCCAAGCCATCCGGCTCCGGGCGATGGCAGTCCCTTTTTCTTCGGTTTCGCTGAAGTATCATCAAATCCATTGAGATATAAGAGCCATCTGGCCGCTTCCGCATTGGAAAGCACTTTCTTTCCTTCGCCCGCCCGTGTCGAGAATAAACGCAGCTTGTTACTACTCTCTGAAATCTCACCGTTTAACTTAGAAACTTCATATTCGGTTCCCGCTTCTGCGCTGGTTGCCTGCCAAAACGGCCTCTCTTCATGAAACAACCAAAACCTTTCCCGCCACTGTTCCAAGTAGTCTCGAATCGGCTCTTCCGGAAAATGTCCCCGGTCATACAGTGCTTTCCAGCGCCGAAACACTTCATCCTCTAACTCATCATCTTCCAAATCAAACAGTAAGTTTTCTTCTCCGTTCTCATCCACCCGAGAAAAGGTGCAGTGCAGTACCGCGAGCAACAGGCGCAGCATGGCCACATCCTGCGCAGCCGTTTCACCGGCCAAATCCTCATATTCATGCGCATGGACAAAAACATCTTTGAGCGATACCTCTTCGACACGGCAATCTCGTGTTCGAACCCGTATCCACGGCTCATCCAGCAGGTTAAACTCAGGTTTTATCATCCGCAGCTCCTTTCTCATAAAACAGGCCTTCCTCCTTCGAGTACCATAGACGAAAACCCGCAAGTTCTGTTTCCAACTGTTCGTTCAACAGGATAAATGATTCCTCTCTCAACATCGGGTCGTGCTTCCACTCACCGGATAACACAAGCTCATTCATCGGTTTCAACGCATCGAGAGTCTTTTTAATTTGATATTCACGGCAGAGCGCACCGGGCAACTTTAACACTTTGTCGCAATAGGTCTCGTTTCTCTTCCGGAGAAGGAATACGTTCGACCGGAAGGCTCTGCCCCTCGTGTTGCCAGGGAAGATAGCAGATTTCATTTCCTTTCTGCATAAATAAGAGCACCTCAATGCTGTTTTCCGAGTCTCTTACCTGCGCCTGCGCTTCTTCCTCGTCCAGTTTGGTCTCCACATTGCTGATCCAGTTTTCAAGACTTCTTCTGGGCTTATCGAGGCAATAGGAATCCGCCTTCGTCTTTTTATGTCCGGTCTTATTCGCCTCTTCCCTTTTCGCTTTTCCGTACATTATCTTCTCAGCTTCGGTTTCCCAATCAGGTTCCCGGTCGTCATAGCAGTCCTGCACCAAATTGGGAATATCCGTTGGCAGTGTGATTTTATCCGGCAAACGCTTTTTGGTTCTCATGAGGAGATAATCCCCATAAATGGCGCGCGTTCCGGACTCAAACGCATCTTCATCCGGCTCTATGACATAACATTGTGCCGCCTTCAGCTGTTCCGGCCGCATATCATCATGAATCGGGTGGCGATGCAGTCGTCCCAGACGTTGCAAGAGTAAGTCCATGGGACAGAGATCGGTAAGCATCACATCTCCGTCAATATCCAAGCTTTGTTCCAACACCGATGTTCCGATTACAATCAAGTGGTCCCGTTCCGCTTTGGTGGAGCGCTTTCCCAGTTTTTGCAACAATTCACGCTCACGCGCTGCGCGGTCCGGCATCAAAAATGCACTGTGTAGGAGGATGATGTCCGCATCCGGCATTTGCTCCCTAACTTCCTTGGCAAACTCTTGCGCACGGCGTATGGTGCTCAATATCACAATGGCACAGCCGCCGTCCCGCAGCTTATCTCGCAGCGTTTGAATGCGCTCCGATTCTTTGACAAGTCGAATCGCCACACTTCGCGATGCACTCTGTAGTTGCAGTCCCTTTTGATGAACCTCTTTTCCGTCGGTCCAGGTGAGCAGCGGATACGCACGCGAATATCTCCAATCCGCCTCATCTCCTTGCGTAAACCGCTTTTCGCGCTCACGTATTTCTCTCTCTTGGAAGTGTTCAAATAGGCATCAACAAAATCGATGCGCCTTGAAGCGGGCAGGGTGGCCGAGAGAAGAATTACCGGCACATGATAGGCACCGAGCCAGCAGAGTGCGCGTTCCAGGTACACGCCCATGTAGGCGTCGTAGGCATGTACCTCATCGATAATCACAATTTTTCCCGCCATGCCGAGGTGTCTTAGCATCAAGTGTTTTTGCTTCAGCGCAGCCATCAAAATCTGATCCACCGTCGCAATCACGAAATCGGAGAGCAATACTTGCTTGCGACCGCGGAAAAAGCTGTGTACTACCAGAGCTTTGTCTTCATCCTCGCCGATGCACGCTTCCCCCGTAAATTCTCCCTTTCCTGCTTCCAGCAAGTCGGCATAGTCCTGATTCAACTCCGCTTTGCCGTGCGCAAGGCGTATCGAGAGCTTCTCCTTGCTCTCTCTCCCTGAACCGCAACCTGTTCCTCCGCCCAAGTCCGTATACGCGGGAAAATACCGTTTGCCGTCGCTTGCGTCGGCAGCCCGAAAAAGAGTCCACCGCTTCCGCACTTTCCGGCAAATATCTCGGCTGCAGCGAGCGCAGCCTCGGTTTTTCCGACGCCCATCTGTGCCTCAACAATGAGAATACCCGGAGAGCTGACAGCATCTGATATCTCAAGCACTGCCTTCTGCAGTTCGTTGGGTGGAAAGCCAAAGTTCTCCGCAAAGCTACCTCGTCCATTCCGCCAAGCTCGGCCGACCAGACCGCTGGAAGCTTTAACTTTTTCCAAGCACTGCGAGTCCTCTTGGGATACATGTCTTCCCGTCCCAACTCGTCAATCGAAATGGTCGGATGGTAGAATTGGTTGCTCGCGACCCAGTCCGCCATGACAAGAAGCCCGGACAGTAAAACGCGCTGCGGTCCGGAGAGTTCCGGGATAATCGTTGCGTCTTGAATGCCGCTTACTTCGAAGGCGTATTGTAGAAAGGCATCCCAAATCTCCACCCACAGCGGGGCATCACTATCCTTGCCTCTGAAATTGACAAGATTCCCATCAAACGTAGACTCGCTCACCGCCTCTTGGGGCTTTCCGTGATGTGCGCCGACAATCTCACAAATTCCCTCGTTCACACCCCGCTGCTGTAAAATCACCTGACCGGCTAACGCATGCGCGACTGCCGAGGGATCCGTAAAAGTTTTTATATCCGCTATTTCCAGCCCCTCTTCCGCAAGTCTTTCCCTCACCTCCGGCAACATTTCTAAGATACGCGCCTGAAACACGGCCGTTGCCTTGCCGATATCGTGCGCCATCCCGAGAAATACGCACACCTTTTGAAACAGCGCTTCGTTTTCCTGCAGAGCCTCCTCGCTGCCGCCGCAGATTTCTCGCCGAACGGCAACGGGAAGCCAATGCTTCCAGAGAAATTTCATGATTCCCGCTGTATCCCGCGCGTGCATCCAGAGCGGCAGCCACTGCGCGCTGTCGTTCGGATTGGTTTTTGCAGCAAGACTGCGCATCAGCTTGTTTACGTCCATGCTTCCCTCCCGGAGTTCTTAACATTCTCTTACAGTTTACCGCGTGTAATCTTAATTTCAAGTTATAATTGCATATTTTTGCCTTTGTTATTATCTTGATTTTGTCTAATTTGACGTGGCAGCATCATCTCTGATCATTTGGAAATGTCCTTTCTATTCATTTCGGTATTTTAGGCTCTCAACCGCAATCTCTTACCCCCATCTTTGATGGTTTTACTTTACCACAGCACTTGTCCGAATTTTTGGGACTTAATCTCCCTCGCCTTTCTTTCAAAATCTTCCTACAAAAGAGAGGCAGCTGCTTCCGCAACTGCCTCTCTCTCCTCTCAAAGATACAAAACCGTAGGATCAAACTCTCGTGTATTCTTAACACCCGTGTACAACATGATTTCCTCGAGTTCTTCGTTCCTCTTCAATATCTTTTTCTTGATGCCCTCCGTTCCTTCCTTGGGGCGAAGAGGACGAGTGATAAGATGCAACCTACTTCACCGTAAAATTATACTCAACATTGAAGTGTGCTCTTTTTCCGCTATTGCGCCCTCCATTCTCCTTCACATATAATTCCAAAGGAACCGTAAAGCCGTTCTCTAAATCTGCTCCCGTAACTTTATAGGTTTTCTCCGCTTCTCCGACATCCGGATTATCATCTTCTTCTACGAATTTAATACGTAGTTTTATGGATTCCCCGGCAGTAACAACATAATCCCTACCGGTATTTTCACCATTAATTTCAGTCGTATAACTCCATTCATCTCCTATGTTGTTATCATCATCTCTGGTGTAGTTTACCCTGAGATTCATGAGCTTCTTGGATGGATTAACTGTCACTTCCATCGAAGAAGATATTCCATTATAGGCTTTTGCTGTAATAACAGCTGTTCCCCCCTTAATCCCTGTAATGGTACCGTCTTGTTCTACACTTACTACGGATGCATCGGATGTCTCCCATGAAACCTGTTGATTATCGGCATTTTCAGGAGAAATGACTACCGGGATCTTAATACTCTGGCTTAGAGCTAACTCCCTGACAGTGCCATCCAAGTCTATTTTCTCGACTTCTATCGGTTGAGGCACAGTGACCTTGATTTTGTCAGAGGTAATTGTTCCATCCTTGGAAGTTGCATATATGTAAGTCTCACCGGGCTTTACTGGTTCAAGCGTGTAATACACATCACTGCCGGACGTTCTTAAGGGCGATATTCTGACAACTTCCGGATTTGCACTGGCAAACGTCACATCACCATCATTTGGATAATAAAACAAGTCATCTGATGTGACTTTTACTTTTCCACCGACGCCTGTTTCCCCGATTTTTACAGTTATGTCTTCACCATTGCCAAACTTGATTTCGCTGATTTTGCTCTTCTCTCCTTGGAACACAGTTGATTGCTCAAGCTGTGAAGAACTATGATTTGTTGATTTATCGTTTTTATTTGCAACTGCAGCCATAATTAGATAAACGCTCCAAGCTGCAACGATAAACCCATACTTCTTACCCGGCTTCATTTCCTTTTTTCGAAGTAAAAGGATTGTCAATGGCAACGGAAAAATGCTCAGCCATCCAAGCACCCACAGTAATGTGTTCCTCTTCTTGGGTCCTCCTGTATTCCCCATGCTTCCTCCCGTAGTTCCGCCTTCTGATGTATTAGAAGCTTTCCTCTTGCCTTTACTTTCCTTCACGTAAGATATTCCTGTTCCGGGAACAGACAGCGTTGTTTTACTTCCGCCACTTGCTTTTTTTGTTATCCGTGCTCCCTTTGTCCCGATGCTGTACCCGACTCCGGATTTACTGAGGTTGATTTTTGCTCCGCCGCCTAAATTTATGCTCTTTCTAAACCTAAGACCCATAGTTGTCCCCCTTTACACCCCCTGCGAAAACAAATGCTTAAGAAATGACCTCATACCGTGTAGATAATACTCGGATTTCTGCCGGAGCAAATTTCCTTAATCGGCTTTGAATCCCCTTCTTAACCACTTTTCTTAACTTCGCATCACATTCCTTCGGATCTCTATCTATGTTTTAACTCTACCACCTCACCTGTCCCAATTAACAGACTCAATCATCACCTCACTTTACCCTCCAAAACTTTCCACGAAAAAAGCAGCTGCCTTTTCCATCTCACAAGCTTAGCAAACTGTTGAATCTAAGCCTTCGATACTCTTAACGCTCGTGTTAAGCATGAGCTACGCGTACACTGCTTCCTCGCGCGTAACCCCCGCCTCCCCCGCACAGATACTGCCCGAATACACACGCTTACGGGAAGCTGCTCCTCATCCCCCATGCAACTCCACGGTAAGGTAATTGTGCTTGACCGCCGACAAAAAGGTCTCAAAAATATCCGCACGCCGCAATTTGAGCGACGATGTATTCACGCAGGGATGGCAGCCGATGTACTCGTCCCGAAAGAGGTCTTGATCCACGAGAAGTTGTACCTTGTGCTCCTTGTCGTTCATAAGCCCCATGACACTCACCGAACCCGGGAAGAGTCCCATATATTCGACCATCTTTCGGCCGGGGCAAAGCTTAGGCGTGCGGAACCGATCTGCGCGGATAGTTCCTTGGTCTTAAAAGGCTTATCCCCCGGCATCATCAAAAGATAGAAAGCGGTCTGCTGGCGATTGCAAAGAAACAGGTTCTTACAAATGCGGCAGTTTAACACCTCGTCTATGGCCGCACAGACTTCCATGGTCTCGGCGGGTGCGTGATCCACACGCGCATACGGGATTTCCAGTCGATCCAATAAATCATAGACCGCAAGTTCCCGCGCCGTTCTTTCGGTGCAGTCCTTCGGTCTGCCGTGTTCTAAATACAAAGCATTTTCCTCTTACTCTTCAAAATGATGAATCAGCACCATGATAGCGCATTTCCCGCGCCGTCGCAAAAGGAATCGGGAATCTAAGCTGTAAATGATTCGCAGCAAAAGCCCCCGCCGGGTCTCTTGACCCGGCGGGGGCTTCCACTTCATCTATTTGCTTTTACGCACTTGCATTTTGCCACTCAACGCTCAAACAATTTCTTGTATTCCCCGTAGCCCTCTTCTTCCAGCTTATCATAGGGAATAAAGCGGAGGGAGGCGGAATTAATGCAGTAGCGGAGGCCGCCAGTCTCGCGGGGACCGTCGGGGAAGACGTGCCCAAGGTGCGAGTTCGCTTCCGCGGAGCGCACTTCTGTGCGGACCATGCCGTGCGAGCGGTCGGTGGTCTCCTTCAGTTCCTTTCCTTCAATCGGCTTGGAAAAGGCAGGCCAGCCGCAGCCGGAATTAAACTTATCGAGGGAGCTGAACAGCGGCTCGCCGCTCACGATATCGACATAGATTCCCTTCTCAAAGAAGTCATCGTACGCACCGGTGAAGGGGCGCTCGGTCGCGGCGTTCTGCGTGACCTCATAGGAGAGGTCACCAATCTTTTTGCGGAGCGTCTCCCTGCTCTCCTCTTCCGCAAGATGGAACATCTTCTGCGGAATGTGGCAGTAGCCGTTTGGGGATTCTTATCCAGATACTTCTGGTGGTATTCCTCCGCCGAATAGAAGTTTTGGATGGGCGCCAGCTCTACCGCGAGCTTTGTGCCGTACTTTGCCTCCTGCTCGTCATAAACCGCCTGAATTTCCGGAAGCTGGCTCTGATCCGCATAGTAAATACCGGTGCGGTACTGAATTCCCCTGTCATTTCCCTGCTTGTTTACGGAGAGCGGATCGATCACCAAAAAGTACTTATCCAGCAGCTCACGAAGCGAAATCTTGTTGGGGTCATACTCAATCTTCACGGTCTCTGCGTGTCCGCTGCTGTCGCAAACCTCCCGATAGGTAGGAGCACTGTCCGGCCCGTTTGCATAGCCCACCTCGGTCGCACGCACGCCCGGGAACTGGTCAAAGTACTTCTGTAAGCCCCAGAAACATCCGCCTGCGAGATAGATGGTCATTTTACCAGTTCCCCCGTCCATGTCATGACGCCGCCAAAGTTGTAGACCTTGCGATAACCGAGCTTGGATAACTTCTCCGCCGCAAGTCCCGCTCGATGTCCACTGCGGCAGTATATTAAAATCACCTGATCCAAATCCTTCAGCATTTCCGGTCTCGTTCCGTTGATTTCCTCGTTCGGCAATAGCACCGCGCCCGGAATGTGACCGCTGTCATACTCCTCCTTGGTGCGCACATCGAGGATGATGTGACCGTCGTCCTGCTTCATCATCTCCCGCGCCGTATCCTGATCGATTGTCTGATAGCCCATGGTCTCCTGTTCCTCCTTGCTCTCGCCTGTTGTGCTCATCGAAGCGCTGCTGCTTGTCTCGGCAGCCGCCATCGATACCGCACTTTCTGTTGCCTTGCTTGCCTCCGCAGACTCAGCCTTCTTCCCGCAGGATACCAGCAGCGGCAGTGCAAGTGCCGCAACAACTGCGAGGAGGTAGTGTCTCTTCTTCATAGCTAATTTTCTCCTTTTACCGTATTGTTCTCTCAAACATTGGCTCTGATGCGTCAATTTCGAAATTGCTTCGAAATTCACTTATAGTATACCACTTTTGTCAGAAAAGGGAACAGGGATTCAAATGTACCGGACCGGAAGTGCAAGAACATTTTCCCGCAACACACCAGGCTCCGAGCAGAGGCAGACCACGGCACCCATGCCGCGCTTCTTCTCCGGGATGGTATCAAGCAACTGAAACGCCGCCGTCATATCCGCCTTCGGTTTGCTGCTCTGTTTGATCTCCACCGGATATAGGATACCGTTCTCTTCGATAATAAAATCAATCTCTGACTCTGTCGTAGACTTCAAATCCCTCCCGCGATAATAGGAGACAAAGTAGCGGTAATCGAGACCGCGGTTCGCATAGGATTTTATAATCTCCGAAATCACAAAGGTCTCAAAAAAGGCCCCGCTCATTGCACCGTTCGCCAGTGTTTCAACTGTGAGCCATCTGGTCAGATAGGCGGCAAGGCCCGTGTCCCTAAAATAAAGCTTTGGAGTCTTAATGGCGCGCTTTAACACCGAGGAGGTGTAAGGCTCTAAGAGGTAGATGATGCCCGAAGCCTCAAGGATCGAGAGCCAGCGCTTCACCGTATCGGCATCTTTCCCGATTTCTCCCGCGATGTTGCTGTAATTCAGAATCTCACCCGTTCGCGCCGCACAGGCAATCATAAACTTCCGGAATGCATCCAGATCCTGTACTGCCGAGAGTTCGCGAACATCCCGCTCGAGGTAGGTCTTCACATAGCTTGAGAAGTACATCTGCCAGTCTACATTCGGATCCTGCACGCCCGGATACCCGCAGCGGTGGATGTATTCCCATACATTCTTCGGCCCGACCACTGTCTTTTGCCGCTCCCGCAAATACGCAAGTCCCGGCACAAAGGGCGCAGTGAAACTGTCGCCCGTCAGTTCCCGAAGCGATAAAGTCGAGAGTTCCAGAACCGCCACCCTACCGGCCAGAGACTCGGAGGCGAGCCGCATCAGCGAGAAGGGCTGCGAGCCCGAGAGCAGAAACTGCCCCTTTGCCTCGCTGCCATCGCACTGCAACTTCAAGTGGCGAAATAAATCCGGTACCCGCTGCACTTCATTCAGGACAACCGGCGGCTCATGTAACATCATAAACATCTCCGGATTTTCCTTCGCCTGCTCCTCAAGGAAGAGGTCGTCAAAGGAGAGTTGCTTCCGCTCCGGGAAGAGCTCTCGCAAAAGCGTAGACTTTCCCGTCTGCCTCGCACCGGTAATCAGCACCGCCTTAAAACTCTGTGCCGCTTTGCACACCACATCTTCAATTTGTCTGCGCGTGTACCTCATTTTCTTCTTCATAACAATCTTAGTTATAGTTTTTCAGTAAGTTCTTTCATCATAATCAATCCGTACACATGTTTGAAATGCATTATTTCATATACAATTTCAACCTGTCTCTGAATGTATATCCACATTTATCATTCTACATCATCCCAATAAATTCATAATGATTTCCATCGTGTCTTGCGTACTATGTTATCAATTATTGTTAGTTTAACATTCCAAATTTTCCCTCTAATTTCTACGTTTATTTCATCGCCTATATCTCCCGAAGGAATCTTACTTGACTCATCTCTCACATACTGTAAATTTAATTCTCTATTCTCTAATCCTCCCATCGATATAACTCTAAATTGTTTGCAATCATGCTGATCTTTACAATCACCACAAATCAAATTTCCGCCTATAGCGCTATACACATAGAATTTTTTCTCATTGTTCCTATCACAAACAATAAGCTCAGGCATACTTTCTTTGGCATTAATCTTCAATCCTTCCGCACCTAATAAAATCAAAGTAAACCACTCTCCAAGCGTTATTATGAGTATCTTAGCACTTTTATCAGAAATAAGGTATGAAGCTGCCTTTTCTGCATTGAAGCTATCACTCATGTTTATTTTAAAAATGTTATTTAATTGCAGGCTGGTTTTCATTGTGTACGGAAATAATATACACACAACAATCAGAATAATTACTATAAAAAACCAATGGTCAAATTTCTTGATTCTGCGTATCATTCCATTTAAACCCAAACGGTCAATTATTCCATTTTTCTCGCGTTTATTTTTGCTAACATTGATGTGAATCAGTTTCAAAACAATAACAGCAAATATGACAGCAAGCAAAAAGCAGATAGCGCTATAAAGATATCCGTTCTCGTTTTTATTTCCAATCCCTTCCTTAATTAATTCTACTGAAAATATTGCAGGAAAAATAAATTTCAATAAATATTGCCAGTATATTTCCCAATGCCGGAATGTACTTAGTGATCATCAAAACAGCATCTGATAAACGATCTAATGCCCTTGCTTCTAAAATAAGCGCAATCGGAAGAACAATGACCATAAGCAAGATGCTAATCGTGCGTACAAATTTAAATAACATCGGTGAATAAATCTTAAGAATCTCATTTGAAAATATAAACAAAAAATTTATCACGATTATAGTCATTCCTATGGAAATAATATTCATAACTATGTTTGTGAATTTCGACCAAACCCTATCTGTCCCTGAAGCAAATACTCTCTCTAATGGTGTTGCATTCTGATACTTATATACTGTAGCTAGAAATCCCAAAAAAATTGCCAATTCCGGAAACATCGCTACAATATTCTTTTGCAATCATCCACAGCGGTTCTGGCTGAACAGTTGCAATCGTTAGCATTTTCATATAGACACCCACTATATCTCCTCTCTCTCTGCAAAAAAGCAGCCCCTTCATCCCTGAAGCAGCTGCTTTCCCTTATCACTGTGCACTTATTTTTCTTATATCTCTCAGCCCATCTTCTCGCCCCAGTGCGCATTGACATCGTAGTTGTATGCCTTGATGCGACGATAAGCGATCTCCTGCCAAGTCTCGCGGAAGCTGCCGTCTCCGCTTACAAAGAAGCCGGAATCCATGTAGCGGATAATGATGTACTCCGAGTTCTTCTGGTCAAAGCCGTTGCCCTGGCTAAAGTCGATGCCGTTGCCGGTATTGCGGGTCATCACGGCCTCGAGAAGCGGCAGGGTGACTTCGCTCAGCGGGAGTTTCATATCCGGCATGTCAAAGAAAGCCGCCTTTCTCCTTCGTGTAAACACAGAGCACTCCGAGCGTACCGTTGCTCGCGCACTTCACTCTCTTGATATCCGCGAGCTTCACCTGATGCTTTGCGCCTATGATGACGCCGCCCGAGAGGCGGATGATTTTTTCACCGAGCGTTGCGCCGAGCACTGTCTCGAGACTGTCCAGATTGTTCGGGAATTCAGCTCCCAATTTGCTCGCGGCAAAGGCAAGGAGAAGCGGCTTCGTCTCGCGAACGTTGTGGCCGTTATTCCAGGTTCTGGTATCGAGGTCCAGCTCCGGAACGCTCATATTCTTCATGTTCAGGTCGCGGAGCATAACCCTGTAGTGGAAGTTCTGGCTGCAGTAGTTGGTCAAAAACAGGGAGCCGATCTCCGCAAACTTCATATCCACATCGACCTTACCGTTTAAGCTCTTATAGCTGAAACCGTCCTTCGCAATCCGGAGGGTATAGCCCGCACCGAGCATGCCTTTATTAGAAAACTCCATGGTTGCGCCGTCATCAAAATATGTCTTCATCTTTTCTCCCCTCTATTGGCTTCCGCTCACTCAAAGAAGCTCGTTGTCAATGGTATAGCTCATGTAGGCGCCCTTCTTAAAGAGACCGCCCTCCTTTAGGCCCCAGGCAATCGCAGAGCAGGCAAGGCGCTGCGACTCTTTCTTCTTGACGCTCCGCGAGGTCAGCAAAATGCCCGCCGGGAAGAGCTTCGCAATCAGAAAGCTGTAGAGAGAATCTGTCTCGCCTTTTTCGGCCAGCTTTGTGTGGTAGCTCGGATTGGTGTCCCACCACTCGTTCGGCTTACAGAAGGAGCAAACCGCACGCATCTCGCTCGTGCTCAGGTTCTCGGCGCAGACCGCGCGAACCTGTTCGAGGTCCTCATCGGCAATCACACCGTCCGTGATGGAGTAGGCATAGTAGGCGTTTGCAAGGCCGTCGTTATCGTCCTCGGTCTCCTTTAAGAGATACAGATTCGACACGCCGCGCTTTGCGTACTTCTTCCACTTGCCGCCGATGTCTCGAAACGTCTTTCCGCTGTAGCGCGCGGAATCCCCGCTTTCCAGCGCGCGGCGCAGCTCTTCGAGATCCACGTCCTTCTTTTCCCACTCGTCAATCCAGTTGATACGTAAGTCTGACATGACTTTTTCTCTGCCTCCTTGGCTTTCCGGATTACCTTACCGTGACTATGGTTCACATCCTTTTTATTATAGAATTCCGCCCCGCAAATCTCAAGCCAACGCACCTGTTTCGGCACTTTCTAAAGTGCCGGCTTCCGATTAGCTGTATACACATCATCAACTTGCACTTCCGATCGCACATTTCGCCCAAGATTTCGCTTCCGAAAGACGAATAGAGCAGCTCCGGTTTTCTGCCTTTGGCTTTCTTCTTTTTGCCTCTTCCCGTACGCTGCACCCAGCCTTCTTAGCCCCCCGTCAGAACCCGGATGTCGTTCCCATGGTATTTTCCGCCGCATTCGTCTCTGTGTTTCCGAAACCGAGCTGCAGCCCGAGATACAGGATTACACCCTCGCGAAACACTCTGGGGTCGTAGCCGGTCAGCGCGTGTATCTTATCGAGCTGATATTGGAGGGTGTTCTTATGGATGTATAGCTTTTCCGCCGCTGTCTTTAAGCTGCAGTCCGCGGCAAAGTAAACCGCTAAGATGTGTCTTTCTTTATCGCTCAATTTCCCGAGCGTGCGCGTGGCATAGCTCTCGCGAACCGCGACCGGAATGGAGCCGCTCAGCAGTTCCAGATCGAGCTGCTCAAAATCCGCGTAGCCGCCTCTCTCATCGCCCGCGCGGGCCGCAATCTGAGCCTCCCGAAACGAGCGGTACTGGTGCACCAGCTTGTGATCCGCCCCCACGCCGACCGAAAGAATTTCCCGGAATTCCGCGGCGAGCCGCTCAAATTGCGGCTGTCTCGGCGGATAGTCGCCCTTCGGCAGGATCAGAATATACTCATTCGGGAAGCGGAAGGTAAAGAGCGGACTTCCGGTCTCGCGGAACACGGTCAGTATTTTCTGCTCCACCATTGAGAGGTTCGCAGGGTTATAGCGCGTCGAGAGGCGCACCAGCACGGTGCGGTAGCGTACTTCTTCGCTGAGACCGTGGGAGGAAAGGAAGTCTAAGTAAAAGCCGTGGTTCATGGGTTTCCCGGAACTCAGCGCCCGCACCACATAGTCGGTCTCGACCTGCGCATTCCGGTTTCTCGCATCGTACTCCTGCTCGCGAAGCAGTATGGCTGTAATGCGCTGCGCGAGGTAGGCATACTTTCTCACTTCCTCGGGGACGCCGGTGATGCCGATGACCGCGACTATGGTTCCGTGATGCGAAAAGGGCAGGTTCACACCCTGCTGGGTGCCGTAGAAGCTGTCGTTCTCCATGACCTCAATCGGCTCACCGCCCTGCGCCGCGCGGTGTCCGATTTCATGGTAGGTGCCGACTCGTTCGGGGTTCGTGCTCGCAAGTATGCTGCCGTCCGGCTGAATGAAGTTGACATCGTGCCCACAGACATCTTTCACGCTGTCTACAATCTGCTGGGCCGTCTTTTTGCTGATTTCCGCCATTTCTTTGTTCACCGTACCAATAACTTCACTTACACTATAGCACTTCTTAGTCCTTGAAACATAGACCTACCCGCCCTTTTCGTTATTCTAATCATAAGAGACAGCTCCGGCTGTCACAGAACGCAGAAAGTGAGGCAAGGAGGAAAATAAATGAAAGTAGTAGTCGCCATTGATTCCCTCAAAGGATCTCTCAGTTCTCTTGAGGCGGGCGATGCAATCCGCGCCGGAATTCTCAGGGCGGACAGCAGCGCCGAAGTCCTGGTGCGCCCGCTCGCGGACGGCGGCGAGGGCACGGTGGAGGCGCTCACCATAGGTATGGGGGGCACCCTGCAAGAGGTGCGCGTCACAGGGCCGCTCGGCGCGCCGGTCACCGCGGTCTACGGCATTTTGCAGGACGGCAAAACCGCGATTCTCGAGATGGCTGCGGCTGCCGGCATCACCCTCGTCGAAGAAAAGGAGCGCAACCCGCTGAACACGACGACCTACGGGGTCGGGGAGATGATACGGGACGCGATTTCGAAGGGGTGCCGCCACTTTATTGTGGGCATCGGCGGTTCCGCGACGAATGACGGCGGTATCGGCATGTTGCAGGCGCTCGGCTACGGGCTTCTGGACAGCGAAGGCGAACAGGTTTCCTTCGGCGCCAAGGGCTTGCAGGTTCTGGACCGCATCACGGATGAAAGGTCATTCCGGAGCTTGCGGACTGCACCTTCCGCGTGGCCTGCGATGTGACCAACACGCTCTGCGGCGATCAGGGCTGCAGCGCGGTCTTCGGCCCGCAGAAGGGCGCCGATCCCGGCATGATCATGCAGATGGACAAGTGGCTCGCCTACTACGCGGCACTGGCGCGCGAAAAGTACGAGAAGGCGAACCCGCGTCAGGCGGGCACCGGCGCTGCGGGCGGCCTCGGCTTTGCCTTCTTAACCTTTACCGACGCGCAGCTCGAATCCGGCATCAAAATTGTGCTTGAGGAGACCCGCCTCGAGGACTATGTGAAGGATGCCGACCTCGTGATTACCGGCGAGGGGCGGCTCGACGGACAGACGGTCATGGGCAAGGCGCCGAGCGGCGTCGCACAGATTGCGAAGCAGTTCGGAAAGCCTGTCATTGCCTTCGCGGGTGCGGTCACCCCGGATGCGGTTGCCTGCAACGCACACGGCATCGATGCCTTTTTCCCGATACTGCGCCGCATCTCGACACTGCAGGAGGCGATGGAGCCCGAGAACGCAAGACAGAATATGACGGATACGGTCGAACAGGCACTGCGCCTGTTCCTGCTCAAAAAATAAGGAGGATTCCTATGGACTTACAATTCACGACACTCGGCGCACTGATCGGTCTGGTCGTCGCCATCATTCTGATTATCAAAAAAGTTCAGCCGGCTTACGGTCTGATACTCGGTGCCTTAATCGGCGGCCTGATCGGCGGCGGCGGGCTCGCGGGCACGGTCTCCACAATGGTGAGCGGCGCGGGCTCCATGATGTCCTCGGTGCTCCGCATTCTGACCAGCGGTATTCTGGCGGGCGCACTCATTAAGACCGGCGCGGCACAGAAAATCGCAGAGACCATAGTCGATACCATAGGCGAAAAGCGCGCCGTTGCGGCGCTCGCAGTGGCGACCATGATTATCTGCGCGGTCGGCGTGTTCATCGACATCGCTGTCATCACGGTTGCACCGATTGCCCTCGCAATCGGTGAGCGCGCCGGCCTCTCGAAGAGCGGCATCCTGCTCGCGATGATCGGCGGCGGCAAGGCAGGTAACATTGTCTCCCCGAACCCGAACACCATTGCCGTGACCGAGGCCTTTCAGCTTGACCTCACGGCTGTGATGTTGAAGAACCTGATCCCTGCAATCTGCGCGCTCATTGCGACCATCGTCCTTGCTTCCCTGCTCGCAAAGAGGGCGGGCGACGGCATTTCGCAGAACGATCTCGAGGCAGCACCGGCGGAAAAGCTCCCGAATGCTCTGTAGGCGTTTGCGGGCCCGCTGACCGTCATTGTGCTCCTTGCGCTGCGTCCGCTCGCGAAAATCTCGGTGGACCCGCTGATTGCGCTTCCGCTCGGCGGTCTGGTCTGCATCCTCGTGACCGGAAACATCCGCAACCTGATTCCGTACACGGACTTCGGTCTCTCGAAGGTCATCGGCGTTGCGATTCTCCTGATCGGAACCGGCACGATTGCAGGCATCATCAAGGCATCCGCGCTCCAAAAGGATATGACCACACTGCTCAGCGCCATGAATATGCCGGCTTTCATCCTGGCACCGCTCTCCGGTATCCTGATGGCAGCCGCGACCGCCTCGACCACCGCGGGCTCCACCGTTGCCTCTCAGACCTTCTCGGGCACGCTTCTCGCAGCAGGTGTCCCCGCGCTCTCCGCAGCGGCTATGATTCACGCAGGCGCGACTGTGCTTGACTCTCTGCCGCACGGCTCCTTCTTCCACGCGACCGGCGGTTCCGTCTACATGGACATCAAGAACCGCATGAAGCTGATTCCCTTCGAGGCGTTAATCGGACTCACTTCCACGATTGTCGCTGTCATTCTGTACCTTGTGACAGCATAAGAATTCGACAGGACAAAACATAACGGCACACAAAACACAGCGGGTGCAGCTGACAAAAGTCGGTTGCACCCGCTGATTTTTAATGCCGCCCTTCCGAATGTCCCTATGCGCTTCCGACACCGATTATATCCACCAGGATGGCGTCAACGCCGCAAGGGAAACTACCGTTTCGTTTTCCAAATCTACCATAATTTCGATTTCTCCGTAACGCTCCGGCATGAGCTGCGTCATCAGTTCCCTACATGCCCCGCAGGGCGGCATTATGTTTCCTCTCCTGCCGACTGCCAGCACGCGTCGAATCTCACATTCGCCCTCACTCAGCATATGAAAAATTGCATTTCGTTCCGCACAGATGCCGAGCGTACAGGCCGTATCGACGCAAACGCCGACATAGATTTTTCCGGAGACTGTTTCCACCGCGGCAGCGACGCCTCCGGCCTCAACAAATTTTGATACCACCCTGGGATTCAACGCCTTTTTGGCCGCAAGATATAAAGCTTCCCAGTGCCGATCCATCGAAAAGACCTCCTTCTGTAGGACACTTATCCTCACATCTCGTTGATGCGAATTTACGACCGTTTTCCTTGTATGCTTCTTTTCGCATGGCGTTCCTTTTTGCTTGTTTTCTCAGTTCTCGTTCTGCGCATGTTCGGCCAGCCATTTTTTTCCGCCTGTTTACGCAGCCAATTCCGCCGGTAAAGCGTACTCGCGGTAACCGGCAAAATAGCAAACGGAAACATCATGATTACACCGGCGAGTGCGATTGTCGTGTAGTGTACTCTGCCTTTTGCGCGCGCCATTTCGTTGACAAAGTCTGCCGCGCGGTCTATGAGCGTTCCGCCGCCGAAGAAACGAAGCAGCGCATACTCCGCGATAAAGATTCCGAGACAAATCACTATGATGGGAATTGTCACTCTCCCACAGAGTTCCATCTTCTTCTCCATGGGAATTTTCTCTTCCCCCGGTATATTCCGAAACCAATTTTCCGCACGTTCTTCCTTGTTCATCTCCCGTAGTTCCCCCTTAACGCTACCGAGCAATCTTCTGCCCGTATCTTCGTATCCGGATACCCATTTTCCGCCGCGTGTGGTCTCGCGGCGTTTACTTGTCTCCGAGCTTTCTCTTCTCAGCTCTCCGTATCGTAGACCAGCTCGCCGCTATAGTAGACTTCCAGGGACATCTCAATCAGGCTATCATCGTCCGGCAAATTCAGATATCCGCTGTAGGTGAGTGTGTGGTAGCCGTAGAGTTCATCGACCAACTCAAAACTATATTCGGTATAGCGCTCCAAGAAGTGTTTGAGCGACATCCGCTTTCCTTCGAACGCTCCGCGCTCTTTCTCCGGGCGCAACAAAAGAACCGCCACAAAGTCCGGGTCTACATCCTCAATCGTAAGGCTGCCCTCCTCAAAAAAGAGGCACACGGATGTCCCCGCATCCGCAATTTCCTGCACGATTCTGTCGTGCAGGCTGAAAGGCGGCTTAATAGTGGGACGGTATCTCGCAATCATGTCGCACCTCCGGAATACTTATCCTGCTGCCGCGCAAAGCCGAGGAAACGTGTTCCCTGAAAGCTTAACTGTCCGCGGTCACCTTCGGCCGACATTCCGTAGACCCTGCCATCCACATTAAACTCCGTGCGCTCACCGTTCTCTGTCTGAAAGGTGAGGAAATACGCGGTATTCGTACTCCCGACCGTGTTGGTGCCGCTGTGTCCCCAGACCGCGGTTCGCTTTCCCACGAGCACGGCGGAAACCGTTTGTTTCGGTGACTGATTGTTCTTATGCCAGGTGCTTACGCCCTGCACAAGTCTCGAAATGATCAAAACAAAGGCCACAATAAAAATTAGAGTAAAAACCGCACCGAATATCCCGCCAAACACATAGAAGTCGTCCATGTCTTCCTCCTCTGCCGCTGTCAACGCTACTCTGTTGTGCATTGTTTTCCGAATCTCTCTTAACTACAGGGTACAGCTCCGTATAAAGGGGCGGATGTCGGCGCCGCTCTCCAAATAGCGAAGCAGAATCTCCGCACAGGCGCGGCTGTCGCTGTCCGCCTTGTGGTGATCCAGTTCGATTCCGTAGTATTCGCAGAGCACATTTAACTTATGGCTCATGCCGGGTAACAGGCGCTTTCCCATCTGCACCGTGCAGAGATAGGGGACCTTGGGCTTCCATGCGATGCCGTAAGCCGTAAGGCATTTTCTCAGCACCCCCATATCAAACACGGCATTGTGCGCGACCAGAAGTCCGCTCTCCATGAGCGGTGCAATCTCCTCCCAAACCTCGGGAAAGGTCGGTGCGTGCCGCACGCTCTCCGGACTGATGCCGGTGAGCTGCACATTGAAATAGTCGAAGCGTGTCTCGGGATTTACCAAAGTATAATAGGAGTCCGCCACAGCACCATCCTCAATGACCGAAATGCCGATGGCACTCATGCGGTCACTGAAACGGTTCGGGGTCTCCACATCAAAGGCAATATAACGTGCCATAATAACCTCTTTCCATCGAATTGCGATACTCTTATTATAACTGATTTTGCGCCGTAAAAAAAGAGCCGTGCATTCGCACGGCTCTCCGATTCCTATTCTGTTACGAACCCAACATTACCACCAGAAGCTTCGGCAGTATCACAAGACCCACGGTCGCAATCGGCTGGCAAGCCGCATAGAAAGAAGCTGCCTTGTCGTTTCCGGTCACGGTAATCAACGCGTTCAGAGATGGCGCGGAAGTCATGGCACCGGTCGTAGCGCCGAGTGCACCGAAGAGCGGCATCTTGCAGAGATAGCGCGACACAATGTAGGCGAGCAGAATCGAAACGCAGCTCATCAGTGCTCCCACGAGGAAGAGCATAATACCATACTTCTGTAACGTTGAGACAAACCTAGGACCTGCTCCGGCTCCGTTTTGCAGCAGGAACCATGCAATGCCGAGATCGCGGAGCGGCACCAGCGTGGACTTCGGCGCCGTAAGTTTGATTTTTCCGCAGTGCCCTATGACCGATACCACAATGCCCGCAATAATGGCACCGCCGCCGGTTCCGAGCGAAAAGCTCGTGCCGCCGCCGAGCGGCAGCTCTACCGCACCGATCAGCGCGCCGAGGGCAATCGCAACGCAAACCACAAATACACCCGGTCCGTCGACCGTGAGAAGAGACTTATCGCTCTCACTCTTTGAGACCGGCGGATCCGGCAGCTTTGCATTTTCCGCCTCGATATCCGCCTTTAAAAATTTCGGCACCAGCTGAACAAACATGACCACCGAAATAATGCCGAAGACATAGGCGAGACCGTAGCCCACACCGGCCGCGGACTTATCGCCGAAGAGTTCTTTGGTGGTCGCGAGACTTGCCGTACAGGTCATGGCACCGGCCATCACGCCGAGCGCAAGGTCCATGGGCAGCTTGAATACCTTGACCGCCAGCGCCACGGTGCCGCTCGCCGCAACCAGAATCGCAGCGGTAGTCGCAAGAAAGCCCCAAAAGTTTGCCTTGAGATTTGTGATGAACGAAGGACCGGCCGAGAGCCCCACACAGGCCAGGAATAACGCAAGACCGGCCGTTCCTATGATGGCGGGCACTTCCATGCCGAGCGCGCCGAAAATCAACGCGACAATCAGTACGCCCGATGTGCCGAATTTAACACCGGCAAAATTAATCCGCCCGAACGCGTACCCGAGCACCAAGGTCAAGAAAATCATGAATACCGTATTGCTGCTTAAACCCTGAATGAAACTCATGTCCTCCTCCTTTTTCGCGAATGAAAAACAATTGTGTTGTCTCATTATAGGGTCAAGGACTTTATTGCGTCAATTCTTATCTTAAGCACCCAAAATCGCAACAAGGAAGTTCGGCAGGACCACCAGGCCGACGGTTGCAATCGGCTGGCAGGCCGCGTAGAAGGAAGCCACTCTGTCATCTTTGCTGACGCCGATCAAAGCGTTCAGAGAGGGGGCCGCTGTCATGGCACCGGTCGTTGCGCCGAGCGCACCGAAGAGCGGAATCCGGAACACAAAGCGCGCCACCGCGTAGGCAAAGAGCAGGGACACACAGCTGATCAGCGCGCCGATCAAGAGAAGCATGACACCGTACTGCTGCAGGGTCGAGACAAACTTGGGACCTGCGGCCGCTCCGTTCTGCAGAAGGAACCAGGCAATGCCGAGGTCGCGGAGAGGCACGAGCGTGGACTTCGGTGCCGTCAGCTTAATCTTGCCGATGTGGCCGACGGAAGAAACTACAATGCCCGCAATGATAGCGCCGCCGCCCGTTCCGAGCGAGAAGGTAGCGCCGCCGCCGAGCGGAAGCTTAAAGCTGCCGATGAGGGCACCGAGCATAATCGCAAGGCAGACCACAAACACACCGGGGCCATCGATCTCCATCAGCTCTTTTTCCTTCTCCGCCTTCGCCGCGGGAAGCTTGGGGAGCTTATCATTTTCCGCTGCGATATCCACCTTTAAGAGCTTCGGAAGCAGCTGCACAAAGAGTAAGACCGAGATGATACCGAAGACATAGGCAAGACCGTAGCCCACACCGGCTGCGGACTGATCGCCGAAGACTTCTTTCGTGGTTGCAAGGCTCGCGGTCGAGGTCATTGCACCGGCCATCACACCGAGCGCCAGGTCAAGGGGCAGACCGAATCCCTTCACCGCCAGGGTCACCGTGAGGCTTGCGCCCACCAGCACCGCTGCCGTCGTCGCGATGTAGCCCCAGAAATTTGCCTTTAAGTTCGAGAAAAAGGTAGGCCCCGCCGAGAGACCGACACAGGCAAGAAAGAGACCGAGCCCCGCCGTTCCGATGACAGACGGAACCTCCATGCCGAGGGCGCCGAAAATCAGCGCGACAATCAAAACACCCGAAGTACCGAACTCAATGCCCGCAAAACTGATGCGTCCCAATGCGTAGCCGAGCACCAAGGTTAGAAAAATCATAAACACGGCATTGCCGCTCAAAGATTGCATGAAGTCCATAGACCCCTCCGAAAATTTAATTTAATATTAAGAACTGTTATCAGTATATGCGGTCGCTTTCACAGCGTCAACCGTTCTGCGCCAAGTTAGACAGCACTTCTGCATTTTTGTGAATTGCCGCCAGTTTCGGCTTTTAATTCCTAGTGTTTTTGTAGGCTTTTCTGTGCAAATGCGGGAACATGCTTGCAGCAAAAAAGCAGCGGAACTGCCTCCGCTGCTTTTTAAGCCGGTCTCACTGTTTCCGTGTGAAGTAAACTAGGTTCCCTACTTTCATCAAAGCTCATTTCGCAACACTGAACGCATCTGTATCCTCAGTTCCTGTCATGAAAAACGGTATTCTCAATGGTGAGAGAGCTCTCGCTTTCATCCTCCTCCGTATCGTTGTCCGCAAACTTCGCATACACATTGTCATCGAACTTGCATTTGTCGATTTCGATCCCCCAGCACTTCGCGAGTCTCATGAAGGCATGGTCCTTGTTGCCGTTGTTGCGGAAGTGACAATCCCGGAAATGAATGCCCGAACTCTGATAGAAATCCAGCATTTCATACCCGCTGTTGTCGTAAAAATCACAGTCCGCGGCATCCAGATAGTATACATTTCGCAAATACATGATGCCGTAGGTACAGCCGTAAATCTCAGAGCCCTTGAAACGAAGGTCACTGGCGCCGTCGGCCTCGATGCCGTAGCTTCCGCAGCCGTAGAGCTTGCAGCCCTCGATATCAATGTTGCTTGCGCCGCTCATATAAATCACGCTTCCGCTGCAATATCCCGACTCAATCCGGTGACCGAAGGTGATACCACTGAATTTAATATGACCGGAATTGTATATCGGCAACACAGGACGAGTAAAATCGGTGATATAGAGTTCCGTCAACTCCCCGGACTCTGCCTCAATGCAGAGATTCTCAATGCCGTCCAGATAAAAGCCCGGGACATCGATTACGGTGTCATAGGACTCCGAGACCTTGCCCGTGGTTCCCGCCGCCGTGAGCGCCGTGATATCGTAAGCGCCCGGCTTCAGAATAATTTTTGTTCGGTTCCCGATTGCTGCCGCCAGTTCCTCGGCAGTCGAGACCGTGACAACCCGCGCGTAGCGATACGCCTCCGTCTTCTTGCTGTTTTCGCTGTCGTTTTTTACGAAGAGGCTTTGATATTCCCATCTATCCCCCTCTTCCTCACCCGCGTTAAAGCGGAGTAATTCTCCCTTATCATTCAGTCCAAAGCGCAGAGGAACTTCCTCCCAGCGCCCCGGTTTCGCGACCAGATACCAGTCGTAGCCCTCATAGCCCTCGTAGAGCTTTTCCTTTACCCGCTCCATCGGAAGATGATAGCAAGTCATCACGGAATCCCGATAGTCTGCGTAAAGCGCTCCGTCTTCCGTGTAGAGAACAAGATCATTCTCAGCCATCGAATCATCGCTCGCCATTGAAAATTGCTCCGTCTTCTCACCGTCTTCCTCATAGGAAGTGAAGAGCCCGTAGACAGCGCTCCACTCCCCGCAGAGAGCCTCCAACTCCTCTCCCGTGTACCCTTCCGCCTTGCCGCTGAGCTGCTTTTCCTTGCTCTCTCCGGCTGTCTCCTGCCCACCCTTTCCGCCGCAACCGACCAAGAGAAAAGCGAGCAGCAGCAGGATAAGCCCGAGTCCGCTCCGCTTCTTCATACCTATTTTCCCGCGTTTCATTGTTCTCTCCTCCTTTTCTTTGCACCGAGTCATCCCCCGGTCGTCACGCACTCCGGTCTCTGATTCCATCTTTTCTTTCGCGCCAAGCCGCTTTCGTTCCTATCGCTCTACTACTTTTGTCTACTTTTTATTGTTATATCTCCATGATTTTGTAATTATTTATCAGTATCATAGCATGCTTTTTGAATTTATCAAACTGAGCGACTTCCTTCCGAGATAGCACCAAACCCGTCTCTGTGACATAAACGCGGTCTCAATTCTATTTGCCGAATTCCGGCGCGGAAACCAATCCTGTCTCCGTCAAGCGCAACACGCGCGTGCAGACCTCTTCGATATACTTTCTGTCGTGGGAGATGCTGATAACAGCCCCCGGGAACGCGGCCAACAGGCTTCGAATCACAGGCCCCGAGAGCGGCGAAAAGTTGCGTGTCGGCTCATCGAGTATCAGAACATTCGCATCCGAGAGACTCATTTTAAGAAGCAGAACCTTGGCCTTTTGTCCGCCGGAGAGTTCCCGCATGGGATGATCCATCTCCTCCGCTGTGAATTTAAGCGCTCCGAGATAGGTGCGAATTTTGGTGCGCACTGCCTTATCGCCGCTGCTGTCCAAGAAGTCGACCGGGGTTCGTTCCAAGTCCAACAAATCCTCATAGTTCTGCGGCATATACTGCGCGCGGAGATCTTTTCGCGCGAGCAAATCCGCCGCAATTCTGCGAAGCAAGCTAGTCTTTCCCGCGCCGTTCTCACCTATGATGCAGAGCCTTTCCGGCCCGCGCAATTTGAGGTGTATGTCTCTTGCCAACAGTCGCTCACCGTCCGGCGTTTCCAGTTCCGTAAGGGCATAGTCAATCACCGTTTTGCCCTGTGGCATCACTGCCGCCTCACCGCCGAGCCGAAAGAAAATTGCCTCTTCCTGCTCCGGCATTTCGGTCATCTCCGCGTCTTCTTTTTCAAAGCGCTTTCCCATGGCCTTTACCACGTGCATCTTGTCTTTTAAGTTCTTCCCCTCACCGGGTGCCTGACGGGAAACACTTGAAAGCGCTCGCTCCACCGAATTGTAGAGCCGCGCGTATTTTTCATCCCGGAGTCTTTTTTCCTTGCGCTCGTTCTCCGCCTGTTGGATCTTTCGCGCAAATAGTTCCGCGCGCTGCTGCCGGTAGCGGGCGTAAGTATCCCGCACCACCGCATAGCGGCTCTCGCTTTTCCGCTTCAGCTGTTCTAAGTGAATCACCACAGTCGCCGTCCGCTCAATTAAGGTTTCATCGTGCGAGGTGAAGAGGACAATGCCTTCCCACTCAGTAATCAGGCTTTCCAATAATTCGAGCGTGGCAAGATCTAAGTCATTCGAGGGCTCGTCGAGCAGAAGTACCGTAGGCCGCTCCAAAAAGATGCGGAGCAGCTGTGCCTTCACCTTCTCGCCGCCGGAGAGTGTGTCCATGCGCTGCTCTCCGTAAAAGAACTCCGGCGACAGGCGAAAGCGCGCAGCGAGCTCTGAGAGTTCCTTCGGACTGCAGTCAAAAAACGCATCCGTCGCCGAAAAGAATTCATAGACCGAGAGGCCTTTCCGCTCATCCGGCAGCTCCTGCGGCAAATACGAAAGCCGCTCTGTCCCCAAGATACGTTCACCGCTGCACTCCGCATAGGCCGCGACAAGGGCGGGGTCAAAAATCCACTTGAGCAGAGTAGACTTCCCGTTTCCCTCCTCGCCGATGATAACCGCCTTATCACCGGTATTCAGAACCAGGTTAAAGTTCTCCAGAATGACACGCAAATCGCGCCGATGTTCTATGTTGAGATTCTTGATTTGGAGCATGGACAGCCTCCTTTCTCAGCAGAAACAGCTTCAGTGACGAATGCGCCGCTGTAAGAGCACCGCGCCCCAGGCAAGCACTACGTTTCCACCGAGGATCACGACAATCCAAAATACGGTCGCCTGTGCGCTCTGCTCCCGAATTTTTAAGAAGCTGTAGGGACCGGAGACCACTCCCACCGCGTTTAAGAGTATCATGGGCACGGCATAAAGGAGGGTCGTAAAGAGTGCGCGGGAAATGTAAGCAAAGGATGCGCGTTCATCGCCGAAGAGAAATAAAAGCAGAGATAAAAACGGGCAGAGAAGGTGACTGAATAGTCTCGTGCCATCGAGAAACTCATGTGCAAAACCGTTCTCCGGGCCGAGTACCAGTAATACCACCGTGAAAGTCACAAGCAGGCAGCTTGTCGCAACAAAGCGGAGCAACGAGAGCCGCCCTGCCTCACTCCCTTTCACGTTTCCGCCCCGGAAATGGGTCCAAAGATAGAGCGCCGAAGCGATGCCACAGAGCAGATTGGAATCCGTCGTGTAAAAGCGGAGTGTCGCTAACCCCTCGTCCGCAAAGCCGTGTACGACCACCGCCAGTTCAAAGAGCAAGAGCAGAACATGCCCGATCAGAATGGCTGCTCCCGGCTTGCTCCTTCCGCGATCTCTTAACTCCCTTGCTTGTTTTGTCTGATTTGTCATGAATTCCGTCTCCTATTCCGAAAACCATTGCTCTGCCGTCCCTTCCGCCGCCCCTTAAACCGATGCAATGTGCGGCAAAAGAGCATTTGAGTGCCCGGTATACGGCAGTTTGAGTTGAATTCATTATAGACAAAGCAAATAGACAGCGCAATCAAAGGCGACAAGGAATTCAGGCTTTGCCGAGAAAACGAAGAGCCGATTTTCTCGCCTTTTCAATCGACTCGGACTCTGCCGCTTCCGCTGCCGCGGCAGATATCCACTTCTTTCCGAAGAGTGTCTGTACCGCCTCTATCATGATGCCGGCAGCATTCAAGTCGCCCTCCTTCTGTATTGCCGCCGCAAAGGCAGTCTTCGTTCTCTCCCGCAAAAACGCTGCATCGACAGCGTGGAAGGAGAGCTGCATGAGCGCGGCTGCCGCCCAGGCGCGGCAGAGTGCATCCGAATCGCTCTGCATAGAGTCAATCAGAAGATTGATTTCCGACTCAGAGCCGATCCAACCGAGGGCAATGATTTGCTTTCTTCGAAGCGCGATATCCGAAATTTCCCATCTTGCGGTCAGAAGTGCTGCCAGTTCTTTGGCGCGCGCGGCATAAAAGTCTCTGTGTCTTAACTGCGAGAGAATTTTGGCGGCGAGGTAAGCGGTATCTATATAAAGACGCGCAGCACTTTCGCTGCCCTTCGCGCAGACCGTCTCTCTACCCTTTCTGCAGTCCTGTTCACTGTTTCTCCGACCGCCCTGTCCCGCGTCTTGCTGCAGATTTTTTGCACCAAGCGTGTCGGTACTTATCTCCCCACCTGCACCCGAACCGACAGCTGTACCGGCAGTTGCATTTTCCTCTGAACTTGTGCCCGTTTTTGAAGCCGTCCCAAACGCTCTGAGCCGCTCGAGTAAAAAGACAATCCCCGCTTCTCCGTGCCGGTCGAAGCTGTTCTCGAGCATAAGCGTTCCGCCCGCCGCCCAGTCCTCAGAAATCAGCGTATAGTGATAAGCGAGGTCATCGCTGCTCCCGAGCGCTGCAATGAGTTTAAGCCTCTCCCCGTCCGTTTTGATTTCCTCTGTCAGTTCACGATATGATTTCCGCAATGCCTCTCTCCTTCGATACTCCGTAGCGAATCATCAAAAGCCTGCACCGATTCGGTGCAGGCAAGCCGTACATCTGATAAGCACTTCTGTATACCGCTTTACTTCCTTGCTTTTATCTTCTTACTCTTATTTCCGACTTCCGCCGCTTTCGTATATGGCCTTACGCTTGCTCCTCGCCGTACTCCCTCACATACTCTAAGAAGTAGCGGACGCCGAGTTCCAAGGCACTCTCATCGATATCGAAGTAGGGGCTGTGCTGCGGGTAGCGCCGCGCCTCTTCCGAAAAGCCGCCGCCGAGGAACAGAAGGCACTTCGGCGCCTCGTACTTAGCAAAGTCCTCGCCGCCCATCTGCTGCTCCCAGTCGAGAAGATGATCTTTTCCGAAAACCCTCTCGGCTGCTCTCCGCCCCGTATCCACACAGGCATCGTCGTTGATGGTCGGCGGCGGTCCCGGGTGGTAGTCCAGCTGAATCTCGGTTCCGGTCGCCATGGCAACGCCGTCCGCAACGCGGCGCAACATCGCGGGATAGCGATCTCGTATCTCCGGATTAAAGGTTCTCGCGGTTCCCATGAGATGTGCCTCTCCCGGTATCACATTCGAGGTAGTGCCCGAGACAAACGAAGTCACGCTAATCACCGCGGGTTCCAGCGGATTCAGTTCTCTTGAGACCAGGCGCTGCAGGGACATGACCAGTTCCGCCCCCGCCACAATCGGATCCACCGTCTGGTGCGGCAGGGCACCGTGTCCTCCCTTGCCTTTCACGTGAAAATCAAAGGTATCTGCCGCCGACATAACCGGGCCGTAGCGGAGCGAGGCATAGCCCGCAGGAATCTTACTCCAGATATGCATGGCAATCAGACGGTCACAGGCCAAGACTTCCGGTTCATCCTTCATAAGGCCGCGCCGCTGTCCGCAATGAACTCCTCCGCGGGCTGGAATAAGAGCTTCACCGTAACCGCGAGCTCATCCTCCATCTTCTTTAAGAGCTTGGCCGTGCCGAGCAACATGGTGATATGCGTGTCATGCCCGCAGGCGTGCATACAGCCCTCGTTCTCAGACTTCCATGCGACCTCCGAAAGCTCCGTGACCGGCAGCGCATCGATATCCGCGCGTATGCCGAGCACCTTCCCCCTTGGAATGCTTCCCCGCTACGGTCGCAATCACACCGGTCTTACAGACCTTCACATAGGGTATGCCGAGCGCATCCAAATACTCACAAATCTTTTTCTGCGTATTGAACTCCTGCCAGGACTGCTCCGGGTGCGCATGAAAATAGCGGCGCAGTTCCACGAGTTCTTCGCGCAGCGCAGTTCCCTCTGCCAAAATATCAATCATAACAGCTTACCCCCTCGCGCGGGGACAAACACCGCTTCCGGCTTCCCCGCGCTCATCATGCTTTCTCCGTGTATCGCGTATCTTTAAGCTCTATCCCTGCTCAGAACGGTCCGTAGTGAATCTTGGTCGCGACAATCAAGGCTATCATACAGACCACAAATAACATCGTAATCAAGGGCGTGACAAACTTCCACCATTTCTTTAAGGGAATGCCCGCAATCGTGAGGAAGATGAGCAGAGTGCCGCTCGTAAACCAGAGCGAGTTCGTGAGACCGTCGCCGAACTGGAAGGCGAGTATCATCGTCTGCCGTGTCATGCCGATGAGATCCGCGAGCGGAATCAAAATGGGCATAAGTGCCATGGCTTTCGCGGAACCCGAGGTGATGAGACCGTTAAAAATCGCAATCACGAACATGACCGCAATCGCAGCGACCGGTCCCGGAAGACTCTTTAAGGGTCTTGAAATGCTGTAGATAATCGGGTCTATGATTCCTGACGCCGTGAGTATCCACTGAATGCCGCGCGCAAGGCCTATGACCAGAGCCGGTACCAGGCCGTCCTTCGCACCGGCGCAGATTGCATTCACAATATCGTTCGGCGCCATGCGGTTAATGAAGCCCGCCGCAATCGCCGTGAAGAGGAAGCAGGCCGAGAGGTCATTCATCGACCAACCGAATTTGCAACACCCGCGATGGCCGTGATAAAAACCACGACAAAGAAGAGCAGGGAAAGACTCTGCCCGCCGGTCAGCGGCTCCCGCATCTCCTGCGAGTAGTCAACCCGGAACTTGTCGCTGTCTAAGTCCGCGGTGAGCGACTGAATCTTTCCGCTCCGCACGCCGCGCGCATAGCGAAGGACATAGAGGATGATGATAAAGTCCGCGACGCAGAGCAGAATAAAGCGGAACAGGAAACCCGAGAACATCGGGAGCTCCGCGATTTCATCCGAGATCCCGACGGTGTACACACTGGTCGGCGAGAACGAAAAGCTGATCATATCGATCATCGCCGAGCAGGCAATGCCTGTCATCAGGTCGTAGCCGAGTGCCAGGCAGAGCGAGAGCACAATCGGTATGAAGGGCACAATCTGTTCGTTCCAGCCGAGAAAGCCGCCCAGTGCGCCGAAGATAATCATGATGAGCACAAGTATCTTCTCGTGACCCACGTGCTCCGACTTCGATAGGATGCGCGCAACACCCTTATTGAGTGCGCCGGTTCTCTTGTAGACTTCGATACAACCCGCGACCAGCATGACAAGGAACATCATACCCGCCGAGGAGACCAGGCCGTTCGGCACCGCCTGGAAGATTGCCTGCGGTCCCAGATAAATCTTTTCCGTGACGTGATAGGAATCAGCAATGACCACCGTACGCCCGTTCAGCTGTTCGCGCTCAAAGGCGCCAGGGCTTATGAAGAGCGAAAAAATGTTGCACCTCCGCACAACTTTTCGCTTTCCGTCTGCTTTCTATAAATCCTGAAAATCCGCTCCTTCAGCTCTTGTCTCCGCCGCCTCCTTTCTGTGCGCCCGCGTTCTGTCAAAAGGCAGCTCAAACGCAAGTTCTGCTTACGATAAAGTCTCTCGTTGCAACTTTGCTTCTCTTTATCATATACAATTAGCTTAATTAATTCAATGTTTAAGCAGCACGATATAGCATTATCCCCATTTTTTATTTTATTTCCTGCGTTTATATCGTCTATTTATCCTCCTTGTCTTACCTTGCTATTAAATTTGGAGGAGGGATTGATACTTCTTCCTCCAGTACAAGACGAAAAAGTCAATCCCCCGCCTTTTTCGTCTGCTACTGGCTATTCTTTTTTTATGTTCCTGTTTTGGTTTGGCAACGCCGAAGTGCTTACAGGTCTTCGTCAGGATACGATCCCAGCGTCCATGAACCGCTTGTTTAGTAATTTTTCTTCCGGTAGATTCCTCCTCGTCACGCCCTATGTCTTCCAGATATTTGCGTTCGCCCATATGTGCGAAGAACAGATTCTGCTGTTCTTCCGACAGCTCTGTCCGCACAAAAATTTCCATTGCTTCCAAGTCCGGATTTACAATCTCTTCTTCTGGATAAAGCTGTGTAAAAATATCCCCCTTCGGATCAGGGATACTCTCTATTGGATCAGAGTCAAAATTATCTTCGTTCTCATAACCAACATGCAAATTGTTTGCTGATTTTGGATACCATAGTCGGAATTCTCTTCGTCATATCTTTCCTGAAGGTCTGAGTTGTGGTCATCCTGATCCAGCATAAGAATGAGTTCTACATTTTCTTCAGTGAAAGGGATAATATCCACTCCTTCCCTTTCCCATTTGCCATTCCCACGCTTGACCCAACAAGTGTAAACATAGTTTCCGTTCTCATCGACATAGGAATCAAGGTTGTTGTTGAAGTGGCTCTTTTTCTCAAAAACGAGAGATGAATTGTTTTTTTCATATTCAGCTCCTTTGAATTCATTGCTTGAATCCGCCAGAGCCGCCCAATCCACCAAACAAATAGACGACAGAGTAGAACCTTGTTTCTCTTTCGGGAGTATGGTTCCACACTACCGTCTAGCGTTGATAACGTATAATATGTTTCTCGAATTCAAATTCATATAAAAATAGACATAGTCTATTGTCGTCGGTAAAATTAAGTTACCACACAAAACCCACCGAGGAGGCAATAGCTATATCTGATAACATTATACATCTCAATAAGGATCTGATAAAGAATAATTTCAAAAATCTGGTGCGCAGCTACGTTGAGGGAAACCCTTAATACTCTGCTAGATCACGAAGCTGATGAGCTTTGAATGCTGATAAATACGAGCGTTCCGGTGACCGAAAGGGCTACCGCTCCGGCCATTATGAGAGAAATTTCTCAACTACTTCAGGTGATGTGACTCTCAAAGTTCCAAAACTTAAGGGTGTTCAGTTTGAAACTGCCATCATCGAGCGATATAAGCGCCGTGAGTGTTCCGTAGAAGAAGCCTTGATTGAGATGTACCTGGCCGGTGTTTCTGTTCATCGTGTTGAGGACATTACTGAGGCTCTCTGGAGAAGCAAAGTTTTCCCAGGAACCATCAGTAACCTCAACAAGAAAGCGTATGAGCACATCGAGGAATGGCGTTCCCGTCCTCTTACTGAGGAGTACCCTTACGTCTACGTTGATGGTGTTTACCTTAAATGTAGCTGGGGTGGCGAAATCCAGAATGTCGCTGTCCTTGTGGCCATTGGTGTGAACAATGAAGGTTATCGCGAAATCCTTGGCGCCGCCGAAGGCATGAAGGAAGATCACGAAAGCTGGAAAAACTTCTTTGTATGGCTGAAAGAGCGTGGGCTTAAAGGCGTTCGTCTCATCATCGGAGACAAGTGCCTTGGTATACTAGAAAGCATTCCTGAAGTGTTTCCAGAAGCCCGATATCAGCGTTGTAAAGTACATTTCTACCGAAATGTATTCACCGTCACACCAAGAACAAAGATGCGAACCGTCGCAATGATGTTGAAGTCCATCCATGCCCCAGAAAGCAAAAAGTCAGCTCGAGAAAAGGCTGCTTCTGTAGCACAACAACTCCGCGAAATGAAGCTGTCTGCCGCTGCCCAGAAAGTGGAGGAAAGTATCGAAGAGACGCTCACATATATGGACTATCCAACTGAACACTGGAATCGAATCCGGACCAACAACACCATTGAACGCGTCAATCGGGAGATCAAACGCCGAACAAAAGCAATTGGAGCATTCCCTGATGGTCAAAGTGCTTTGATGTTAGTCTGTGCCCGACTGCGCCATGTGGCAGCATCGAACTGGGGATCCAAGTAGTATCTCAACATGAATCACCTGTTTGATTTGGAACTCCAGTGCAAGGTTGACGGTCAGTCAACAGCCAGCTAACTATAATACACCGGCGGCTGAAATTGAATTTGCGAAAGATTATTGACACTATCATATGAAATTATGTTTTTATTTACTATATCTTTTTGTCATTGTTCTCGAGATACGGAGATATGCTTTCGACAAATAAATAGTGATGTTTGTGACAAACTTTTATGTTTGTCACAAACATCACTTAATTGTAAGCGACCAATTCCTATGCTATGGTTTGAGCGAATGCACACTCATTTGTTTTTAATGTTCCTATCTCACATGGAAAACAATATTGCTAATTTGTCTTCTATCCCTTCTTTCCGAAGCCATGCAAGAATCTCCTCGGTTAGGTTCAGAACTGTGGCACGTTCCTCTCCTACAAGTTTCAGGAAAGCCAATACTTCAGAATCCTCATCCAAATCAAGATCCTTCAGAATAAGATCAGCGTCCCCCAATCCCTGCTTCATAGAGGAATATGCATCTGCTGATATACTCCAATTCGAAGCCTTCCTTATCTTATTTATCGCATACGTAGCCTTATTAGAGTCAGGGATTATCCCCTTGACCGTTTCAAGAAGGCTTATTACATTAGCTGTCGACTTCTGGTAATGTCTGCCCCACTCCTCAGCAATAGATGCAGTAACTTTCTTTGATTCTGCGCGTATGAAATCATTCGTTGATGCGCTTGCAGACCCGTCCGTTACAACTTTATCACAAGCAGCTAAGTAGGCTTTCATTGCATTGAAAGTAGCTATTGACGGCTTGAACCCGGCAATCTCAACTGCGTTCTTCAAAGCAACGGTTGTTGTCTGCAATTCCTGAACTATTTGTTTAAAGGCATAATTCGCATTAGCCTGCTTTTTAGTATCTGCAGACACTGTTTCCAGTTCTTTAACTGTCTTCATATCTATTATACAGGCATTTAATGTATCAGTTAGCATATATACCCTCCAATCCGGCCATAATGTTTCCGCAGCCACCTAATACCGTCCTTTTCATCAGCAAAAGATATTTTTCGCTGGTGTCTCCAGAGGTCCCGGAATACTTGGTTTTTCTTACTTCTACCTCTGTCTGAACCTTCAAAATATCCGCATTGACCTTCTCTATCAGCTGCGATAATCTTCGATTTTTTTCTAATCGGATCTTGTGAGAATGCCAGGATGCAGTCTAAAAGCATTGTCTGTCTTTTGCGCATTCACAATGTCCTTTATTGCCAAACTTGTAGACCTAGAATACTTCTTCACATCATCAAACAATTGCTGATCGTACTTTTGGAGGCATTTTGACATCCTGTGCCATGCTGTAGAAGTTAACAATCTTCTCCACCATATCTTCGATATCTTCGTCATCAATATCACTAGTTCCGAACGCTTCAATTACAGGTTTCATCAACCTCTCTGCCTTATCAAGTTCATCCTCCTGAACTTTATCCAGTCTCTCGAGAATTGATTTGAGAAAATCTTTTGCGTCCCGTCTGGGCTTAACTGGATCACCTATCCCCAATACAGCGTCAGACAAAGTAAGCCTCTCGTTCTTCACCGATCTAACCATAGCATCAAATGCTATCCGATCAAGAAATACTTGCGCATGGCTTTCACCCTGAATGACATTACAATACTGAATAACCGTATCACGATTGACTTTGTCGTTTTCATTCCTCTTGAAAAGATTTTGCAGCGTCACCCATGCATCCGAATGTGAACTTGTTCCTATATTCTTGATTTCGCACTCGATAAGATGTTCAGGCTTAAGACCTTCAACCGTAGTAGCTTTTGCCCCATTAAATAAGATTACCCTGTAAAACTCTGCAATCATAGCACATTTAAAGTAATCAATATCATGACCATCAAATTTCGTTATTGCTTCAATCAGTGACCTCTTTATTTTCTCTGTCCATAATTGAACCCGATATACTCTCTTATCTGCGCCATCAAAATTCCAGCTTCTTTTCCCTAGAACCTCCCAATCAAGAAAAGCTTCTACTACCGCCTGAGTTTCTCGGTTGGCCGGCAGTTTATAAAACATCTGGTCTTCTCCTCGTTTCTGACGTTCAAAACCGACCAGCCTGTCCTTTACCTTCTTAATTTTATCGATATTATCCATCGAAACACCTTCTGCCTGCCAATCAATGGCAGAATACAGATAGGTGCACATATTTTCCCTTGCTTTGGATATCAGAACAACATTTCCGGTTGTGGCGCCAACATTAATCGTTTCTCCTGCAATCCAATTCTCTATTACCTGAAGACTATCATTAAGCTGCGCCCTTTCTTCTTGCTGCTTCTTTTCCGCTTTTATTTGTGCCGGACTCTTTACTACCTTATTTTTATCTTCCGCCTGTGCCTTTGCGATATTTCCCGTAGGAGACTCCTGCTCCTTCTTGGCCACTATTTTCCCATTTATAAGCGGAAAACCCATATCCTCATAAACCTTCGCAGAAAGTCCGGAGATATAGCTTGTTCCGTTGTCATTATATATGTTTGTAGATGCATCTCCCCAAATACACATAAAAAGATACATCCGCTCGAATACATCACTTGAAACCCCAGTTCTTTGAATTGCATCTCTAAGACTGGCATTGATATTTGTATTGTGAATCTTAAAACCTGGGAAATTTTCAAAATTCCACAATGCATCCCTGACAGTTTTCTCAACGACATCCCTTAGCAAATATCTCGGAGTCCGATAATTTTCCTGCAGAACGGTATCATAGAGGTATGTAATTGCATGTCGGGAAAAAGGAAACAAATTCAAAGTATTTCCTTCAATCGTATCTACTGTATCCCATCCTTCACCTTCAACAACATTGTGCACCGGTAGCGTCTCGCCGGATGCATCCGAAGCTGCCCAAGTGTCCACAATATTCTTTGGAAGAGACATTGCGTTCAGGTATCGCCCTACAAACTCAAAAAGGTCATTTTCATTAGCACCAAACACGTCATCTGGTATAACAACGAACTGTGTCACACGATCTTTGTAATTATCACGGAAGTTGCTCTTAAAATACTCGCTGGTCGTTCCAATGATAGAAGAGATTCTGCACATTCCTTCTTGTTCATAGTCACCTGTATGCCAGGTAGTAAGGACATTAAGCAATGCCTCATTTACACCTGTAAAAGCAGTAATATCTTCTATCAGAAGTGTCAAAGATCTCCCCTGCTTTTTCAGTTCCTTGCGAATTTCCTTAAATACCTGTTCAAAGTCGCCCGGCTCCAGTCCGGCACAGCTCTGAATCACTATCTCCACCTTGGAATTCAGATACTTTGCTATGGAATCGGCAACTTCAGGTTCGATATTAATTTTCTCAAGGAGTTTTATCGCTTTTTTATCGCCGCCATCGCGAACCACCTGATCAACAAAGCCTATGTCAACATTAAAGTCTGACGCACTAAATTCAGCAATGATATCCCTATTGTCCACCGAGGTATTCTCTGCTACCTTGGTATAAATTCTCTCAATAGGTCCGTCATCGGCCATCATCCTGCCCTTAAATAACTCATTATTTAACAGAGGTGCTATCCTCTTTCTGTCAACATTGGAAATATAATCGACAAGTTCACCATTATCATCTTCAATTTCCTCAATAAACTGATGGTAAATGGCATTTTTCAGCTTGCTCTCGCTGATAGTTGAGGTCGCATTAACAAGTCTGTCATACAAATCCTTATTCTGTATAGAAGCAACCTCAGGTTTTTCCAGCAACTGCTTTATTGTTCCTTTTAGGGTGTTATCGCTTCTTCTCACGAAGAGAACCACCTCGTTTTCAGGCTTGTTTCTTTCGATTTTGGCATCAAACCAACGTATCAGATGGGATTTTCCGGCACCGCTTGATCCGATAACCAGAACAAACTGATGCTGATTCTTTGGATTTAACACAACTTTCTTATATACTTGTTCTTCTGTGTAGGCTTTACCCGAAGCGGCACTTCCATCAAATTCCTTTTGCAGCTGAATCTGCTTAAAAGGAACATGAGTAGCCATGAAATCTCCAAATGAACTTGTAATAGTGTCTATACGGACAACTTCGGATAGTCTCTGCTTTGCTATTTCTGAATTCATACTCAACCTCCAATCGTAATATGGGTCACCGTATCAGCGAGATCGTGCCCATCGTTGGGATAGAGAGTCCAGATTTCTTTTGCATCCAATCGATGCTCTGCATTTATAATTCCTAAATCATGCAGCATCCTTATTGCATTCGAAAAAGCGTAATTGAAATTCTTCGTTTCTGCCGCATTGTGTAAGGCTATGTTTGCATATGGCGTTATTACAGAAACAAACTCATCTATACGAAATTCTGTATTCTTCTTTATCTTTAGATTTTCTATGATATCTCTTAAAAAAACTGCTACGTTCGGCAACAGAATTCCTGCTGCGCCGGGCTGAGAATCATGCATATACCCAAACCCAAGGAATGCCATCCAGAATCTCCATGCACGCATATCATCTTCAATAACCTTTTCGCTTATTTCTCTTCCAATAAGATCGCTCATTTTAGAGACACTGTTATGTTCAAGCACTTCCGTTCCCAAATCAAGATATCCCTGTGTAACTTTATAGAACAGGCTATCCGAAAGTGACTCGAGGCTTATGTTAATATAGTGCCGCATATTATCCATAGACTTCACAACATCTTTATCTACGGCAAGCGATATCTCATTTTCTTTTATACTAATGAGCTTCAATTGTTCTGCGGCTGTCCTTACATCACCGAAGTAAGTCGTTTTACCTCCGAGATTCTGAGGTTCCAACATCGCCTTAAGAGCATTTTCACTCATCTTCTTTCCTGCAACTTCTTTGCACAGAACATATACTCTTTCAGGGATGGCGGATGTTTTCATCCTGTTTCCAAACATATGCTTACATCCTTTCTAATATATAGCTGTCAATTTTTGGTCCATCTATCATGGCCGAAATAGGTTTGTTGATTTTTTGAATATAAAAATCGTCTTTTTGCATAATGAACCAATAAACTGCCGTCTAAATGGTACTTCCTGAGAATATTACAGAAAGCGTAGGCATCTTTGTCATTATTTCCATAAACCGCCAATATTCCTCCGGATATGAAATATTGTGACGGCATTGAATTCAACTCTCTATACTCCTTTATCCCCATCAGTAAAATGTCACTTCTATGGCTCATATTAAGGATCAGGTCAAATGCATCATCAATGTTATCATCATCCATGATGATAGTTGAAACTCCGGCATCCAGGAATCTGTTAATTACAGCGTAATTATCATCCTCTCCTATGACCAAAACCTCCTTTGCCCCCTGAAACATTGTTTTTAGTTCAGGCGAGATTGTTCTTACAGGACCGCTTACAGGAAGAAGCAACGGGAACTTCCCCGCCTCCATTTCTTCAGGATTATGATGCTCACCGCATCCCCCACAATAGGCAGAAACCAAATTATATGTATCAAAGAACATTTCTGACCAGCATAAGTTCTCATGATGTTCTATTCCGCGAATTATTCGCTTGATTTCGGTTTCAAACCCACCTGCCTCTTTGTCCCTAATATTGCTGATAATATCAGGAGCAATATCAGTCTCTTGTCTAAGTGCATCATTATTTATCTCGACATGAATTTTGTAGCTATCATCCCTGCTTTCATAAACCATGCTCCGGATACTTATGAGATCATATCTTCTAAGAAGCAGCACAACATAAACGTTCCATTGTATATCAATGATACTGGCATCTTCGTCATCAGCGGTGACATTATATACAGGCTTAACAGCGGTACCGAGAACAACTGAGCCTTTTGTCCATTTAGATGACTGACTTTTATACATGCTTCTCCAGCGTCCCCATATTTTTTTCAGTGCTGAGGACTTTATTCATTCGCTTATATGCAGAATCAATATCATCTTTCAGGTTAATGCACATTACGCTCAGACTGATCAATCCGTCACGACCACCTCTACCAAGTTCCTGGTAATACTGGTTTGGAGTATCCGGGATATATAAATGCAATACTGTCCGCACATCACCCTTATCCACTCCCACACCAAAGGCTGACGTGGCAATAATTAAATCAATCTTGTCAGCAGTCCAGTCAGCAATAATCCTTTCTCTTTCATTTGATCTGGTATTCCCGGTAAATGTTTCTAGATTGTCAATTCCCACACTATTTAAGGCTGCCCTTATTCCTTCCGCTTCTGCTGGAGAATTAACATATACAACCATAGGATGGGGAAGTTTTTTTATGAGTTCCACCATCTTCCTTTTCTTATCTGAATAACTACTTGCCTTAACAAGAATAAATCGCGGTTCATGACGTAAGGCGTCACAGCGTATCTCAATCCATGTTTCTTCCGTTGCAAACATCTGCTTTAATGTCAAAACAGCAGTTCTTGTATAAGTCGCAGAAAGGAGGACTGTACGTATTTGTGCATTAACTTTAAGAAGATTTTTTTCTCCATGCTTCAAGGCATTGATAATCAACTCTGAAAAAATCTCCCCATTCAACTACAATGTGAGCCTCATCAATAATCAGATTCCTCAAGTACTTCTTATGATTCGCTTCCGCAATCATATCCGCAAATTCATTGTTTTTAATTAGAGCCTCTGGAGAAATAAACAATAGCTTTGCCTGTTCCTCTTTGATAGCACTGCGCAAAGCAACTTTTCGTTCAGTTTCAATCCCACTGTAGTAGCAGAATATCTCGTTATCTGAATTATGCTTAATATTATTTTTGGCATTCCTTACCTGATCTATAGCCAGAGAGACCGTAGGCACGATTACAATTGTAAGTCCCTCGTTCTGGTAAGCCATTGATTGTGTAATTAAGCTCTTTCCGCCTCCTGTAGGTAAAGATACAAGCGATGTATACCCATTCGGCGTGTCCAATGCACCAAACACAGCCAGTTTCTGTTCTAACGATTTGAAACTGATATATCCTGTAAGACGGTATATAAAGGCATTCGTTCCAAGAAGTACTCCCTCTTGATTTATTTTAGTCGCAGCACTTCCTCTTCTTTGAAAAGCCTGGTCAACATAATCACCATCAACATAGTCCGGAAGATCAACAACAGCATAGTATTTCCCGGAGGCGTTTCTTATAATTCCATATTCATTATTATCTTGTATTACATCATCAGATATTTCTATTTCGTTTTGAAATACCAGCAGGTAATTCCTCAACGAGATAAGAAAACCATCTGCTCCTGCTTTTCCTGACTTAAATTTGTCGTAAGCTATCATTAGCCTTTTTGCAGAGTTAAACATAAAGACATCCAAAGGAGACTTCATCCCTGATGATTCCGGCAATGAAGCTTCTGTATTGTTTAAATGAAGCTCTACGCATTTTTCGATTTCTTTCCAATTCATCGCATTTTCACCATCCGGATATAGCATGCCGATTCAAGTCTGACAGTTGGCTTATTAAGGCTTTCCAGCACTATATCATATGCCCTCTTTAAGTCATCATAACCCTCCGGTTCTTGTTCAAAGTATTTTGCTTTTGCAATTACAGCTGTGAGGATCCTGTCCATTTCAGCCTTTGCATCTGCAATATGGGATCTGGAACTAAGCAATTTGATAGCTTTATTTTTACTTATACTTCTTGCCTTCTTAACATTATCATCCCATATATCTTGAGGATAATTCTCTTTGAAATAGTCAACATTAGAACATCTAAACTGGTTAAATATTCCCAGAAAACCATCGCTTCTTCCTCGCTTGCCCAGATGTTCTATCTCATCTTTACTTTTCTCAATATCAATCTGTAGTATACGGTTAAACTCACTTATAACGACCTCGTCCGCAGTTTCTTCCTCAGCCCTAAGCCTGACCGGAATTTGCACCTGTTCCACTGCCAGATAATTCCTGAAACTACTGAGATATGAAAGAGGAACATCTGCATCTATCAGTAATCTTTCATTTGGATATAATGACCAAGTAAACACAAATCCCGTCCAGTTAATACTGGACTTCATGGCAAATGCAGCGGACTGTCCCCTGCAAGAACGAATGGCATTATCTACTATACAATCAAAGATTTCATCCCCTGGTGCAAAGAAATGAATATAATCATTTGCAATTGCTTTCTTTCTGCTGAAGGTGCCTTCAATAGCACGATTATAGCCCGACGACCTCTTTCCCTTATCTTGGCGCATCTCCTTGATGCGACTAATAAACTGATTCTGCTTTTTCTGGAAATATTCCTTCCAGTCGGGCGGAACCAGCAGTGAGTTTTCAGCTGACCTCGGAGAAAATGAATTCTCGTTAAAACTGATTATTCCATCTTTTTCAACTACATCTCTGAATCCGGATAACATAGCCCACTGAAGCATAGCATCAGCAAACAGTTTGTTCTCATTTCTGTTGTAATATCGCACTAGACTTATCAACTCCTGATTCATCGGGCGATACAGATATGCAGAGGTATCGAAATGCTGTTCTTCACGCACTTCTTCTTTTAACCGCGCCGATCTGTCAATAACTTTCTGAATCTCATTTGTCAATCCGAAACGGAAATCTTTAATAATTGCAGAAACAATGGCTGTATTTATGTCATTCATTATTATTTCAAGTCCGCTCAATGAATGTTCAAAAATCCGAAGTCCCTGATTCCAGAATTTGAATAATTCTTTCTCCAATGTTTCTTCCGCATAAGGAATTACTGATATTACAGGTCTGTCACTTTCTCTGCCCATACGGTCAAGTCGACCAATACGCTGCTCAATCGTATTTGCATCCCATGGCAAATCTATGTGTAATATATAATCGGCACACTGGAAGTTTCGACCTTCACCACCGGATTCATCACAGAGCATGATTGTGCAATTACGGTCATTCTGAAAACGGCAAACATTTAATTCTAATTCATCAGCGCTCATTCCTTTACGGAAACAGCTGAAGCCATCTTCAGTATAAAAATCCGTGAGCATACTCTTATATGCATCAAAAGATTCCTGGTAATTAGTGAAAAGAACTACCTTGTTATCGCAGACAAACTCATCCAGATAATACATAGTTTTTACTATTCTTGATGAGTATTCATCCGGATTATCCAGCACATCTACAATGTTGTCGGCTATATCCTGTTCATACATCGTCCATCTTCTCAGGTTTTCAACCAAGCTGTCTGGAACATTGTTCTTCTCACCTATTGCCGTAAGTGCTGCCGAAAATGCCCATGGTGAACTAAAGAAAGCTCCAAAAAGAGGCTTGAAAATTGCTTCAAACTCATCCTCGCTGGTTTCATTTTCTGTAATCCATGAAACCAAATCCTGATATGTTCTATATTCATAAAAGTTTTTATCCTGATCAAGCGGATACGGAAGTTCCTCGTATCTTCTCTTAGGAATATCCTCAAGCATTTCTCTTCTGTTCCGAATAATGTTCTTTTCAATCTGATAAGTCTCACACAGATAGGATATCGCCACTTTGAAGTGCTGCATGCCCAGATCATCCGAATCAAAATCCGCTTCAGAATACATTTCCCGAAGCATATCATCCTCAACCAATTTATACAGTCTGGAAAAACCGCTTAGAATGTCGTCATAAAAATCCTCACTATCCTCATTATCGTGAGGATCCTCGCCGGACTCTAAACAATCATTAATAATCTCATCCAAGTCTTCAATATTGGAAAGTACCATTGCAGCAGCTTTTGTAATATTCCCCTGTTTTTCTACTAAAGCAGCAAATTCCTCTTCGGTATAAACATCGTACTTGTCAGGGAGGATCAGCTGAAGAAATTTGAGGTAATCAGCTCTCTTTTGCTGCACAGGAGTTGCACTAAGCAACAACAGATTAGTGGTATTCTTGCTTAAGCGGTGAAAAAGCATCATAATATCCCTGATTTGTGAGCAGTCTATGCGCTTCATCAACAATGGTAAAATCCCACTCCTCGTCACAGTCATATTTTACGGCTTCATCGGTCGTTACGAACTTTATATAGTTATTATTCTCATTCTCTCCTTCATATAAATCGAATTTAAAGAAAACCTCCGTCTTCCACTGTTCTATTAGTGAATCTGGAACAACTATTAATGCATTCACATCACTATGTCTGGAAAAATGAACTTTGAGAATCGCAGCCGCTTCTATCGTTTTTCCCATGCCTACTTCATCCGCAAGCATATAGCGGCAAACATCCTCCTGCAGGCATCTCATGATAGATTTTAGTTGATGCGGCATCAGAAAAATTTTACACCCAGCCAACTCCTTGAATCCGTAAATAGAATTGTCAAGAACATTCATTGTTTTGGTCACGATACTCCTCCCAAAAATCCAGCAGGGATTCTGAAATTCGTATTTCATGAGCTGTGTTGCAGGATCCACCTTGCCGACTGTAAAGGGTGCAACAATTTTATCTTCCGTCACGCATACAACTTCCTTATCGTACAGATTTTCAAGATAATAACTGTTGTACTGCTTCTTATCTCTTACACAAGCGATTACTTTATATTTCTCCCTTGCATAGTAAACGATTGATCCGGTAAAAAACTGGCATCTTTGAACTAAAAATGTTGGAAGAGGTGCGCTCTCCGGAAAGCCTTCATAATATTTTCTATATTTAAATGGGTCACGAAAAACCACCTCTACCGTATCGGCGAAGCTGTCTATTTTCACTATCTGTCCCATAAGATAATCGCGCGGATTAATCATATCATGATCAATCGGGCAGCGAACATACATTTTCTCAAGCAGCATCCTTCTATCCTTTCACATCAGTTTTTTCCATACTTATACGATTCTAAGCATATCTCCCTGACTGCGCAGTATTGGCACCAGTCACCGCAGTTTTTTTGATAGCCAGCTCTTTCAACTCGCTCTGCGGATAGTCTGTCTCTGATTTCTTCATCTGTTATGTCCTTAAAGTTATATGAATAAGTCGGATCATCCAGCTTTAGATAGATGAATTCTTCGCGCTTTTTCATATATAGCTTATCTTTATCAGAGACATTAAGAAAACTGTGAGCGCCCTTAGGGACAATTTTAAACAGATAATTCTTCGCATTGGTGATTGCATCCATTCTCTCTGTATGCATACCCCTGACAAACTCAAACTTCCGCTCGAGGGTTCTGAATTCATCATTCAGTACATCTAATACCATATCCTCCGTTGCAATTTGACCCTGCAATTTTATTCTTGCCTTATCTTCAAGCAATATTTCCAAGTATTCAGCAATAAGAAATGATCCTTAAATATTGGACGTTTCTCAATAGTTGACTCAAGCAAGAATCGATATTTACAGACTTTATACCTGTAGTAATCATATGCCTGGTACCTATTTTCCTTATCCAGAACAATATCTGTTGCAGGGTATTTGCCAATATATTTTCCACCTTTTCTGTCTCCCGGATATGTTTTTTTAGCTCCTAATATCCTCAAGAGATATAAAAGCTCATTTTCTCTGTCATCGACGTTTTTTACATAGCTGATTTTAAATTTGACACGATTAAACTGAAGCCCGTAAATCAGTGCATATCTTTTAAAATTCTTATACTCCCTTCTGGACTTTACATACACCTGGTATTTCCAATCAATGGGATCCTGCGCAACTTCAAAGAAATTCACATCCAAAGGCCACGGAAATCGATCTCTATTGGTGACATTCATATCGGTATCTGAAACACAAGCAAAATGATAAATAGTATCCGGATGCTGTATTCTGCTCTTTAAAATGTCACCATCAATCTGCTCGAAGTCTCTTACAATCCAGTTAGCACTAAGCCCCTTCTTGGCTTCCTGCTTTAGATAGTAAGACATGGTTTCCTTAAGCACATCAAATGTACCGGATGCCTCAATATCATCGATCTCTTCCAGCCTCACCAGTACCCTTCGTACTACATCGCGGAAGTCCTCTTCCAAATCCTCTGCTTCAAGAACCCGATTCTCCAGAAAATCCCTGATTTTCTTATAGAACTCCTTAAAATTATTATCCCTATCCTCAAAGTCCTCATAAAAGAGTCGAGTTATCTGGTCAAGTTGTTTTAACGCATCTGAAAGCGAATCAATTTCATCAGTAGTAACATCGTAATAAACAAGACGATTGCACTGTTCCTTTTCATCCAGATCTTTACTGGCTTTATTAATTCTTTTTCTCAGTTTTCCAAGCAGGTCGACTATCTGTTCAAGTGTTTCAGCCCTGATAAAGAATTCCTTCGTTTTGTTGAATATCGTCGACAGCTTAACATTGCCTCTTACATTTATGATCCCGGAATTCAGGCATTCAACAATATCGTTCATATTTTCGATATATATTCCGCCCTCGTCAGGATTCCACATGTTTGTAATTGACAGGAAGAAATGTCCAATCGGGTATGTCAAAAAATGTCTTTCTCCAAACTGTCTCGGATAATATACCTTCAGGATATTATTCACGCTGTTGTTCGCTGCATAGAACTGTTCCGGCATGTAGTACAGTGTAGAACGCTTCCCTTCTTTATCTTTTTCCTGACGCACTAAAGCATCCTCATACACCTTGGAAACATAGCTCGCAAATTCTGTATTATTATCAAATTCAATAATCTCAAATGGAGCTTCGGAAACCGCGTCCATGGATTTTCCTTCAATTAAGTGTGCCATCCTGTCTGCAAGGTGATTTCCGTCATAACAATTTGCTAACAAAGGGTTAGGTTTAAACTCATTAACAAACTGGCTCTTTATCGGCAGATCAAACGAAGAATATACATCAATCCAAGTTTGATATACATTCTTATATTGATTTGGTAATTAAACAGCAGCACTACTCTTTTATACTTTGCGACATGCTCAAGTGTCTGCAGAATCATCGGAGAGAACTGGTGAACTCCATGCACAACAATTGAATCGCAATCAATGCCGTTCAAATCTGCATTATCTTGTTCAAGCAACATTCCCTGCTTAATAGCTTCGTCAATTTCTCCCTCTGTAAAATCCCTTTTGAGCTGAAAGTCCTGACGCATATCAGAATTTAATATGGCCCCGTAAATCATCAGAAGATATTTTTGTTCCTCCGACATTAGTTCTGTCTGCATTTCGTCCAGACTCATATTAAGTTCAAAAAGAATTCGCAGACTGTTACTCAAGTCTTTTCTATTAAAACGAAGAGCCTGTCGAATTTTCTCGTCTCCTGCTGGTATCTCCAGTTGACCTATGGCATTATCAATATCCGTATACTGTGTAATTTTGCATTCGACACTCTCCCAATAGGAAAATAGTCCTTTGACAAGATTTTCAACAGTCGAGACCTTTCCTGCAGTCATATCTCTGTATGTTCCCATGATGCCATTAGCCATTGTCTGCGAGACACAGAAATGCGGACAGTTCTTAATAGAATCCCAATAAAGCTCTTTATCTATTTCATATGGATTGCTATAAGTGTATATAGAAAACGCCATACTTACACCTCCAAGAAATGACTCCAGCTCATACTGGTGTGCTTGTCCACATCCTTCATCCAGATGCAGCTCCTGATAGCCCTTGTCATCGCTACATAAAGTATTCTTGCTTCTTCGCAAATCCGCTGACTGATTTCTTCCTGAGAATCGTAATTGGAATTGCAATCTTTCTTGTTTTCAGCCACTTTTATCGAATACGACAGCTTTGAATCTGCATAACTGACATCTGTATTAGCCTTCTTCAGATTATCAATAGCCTGTCCGGTATATGGCAAGATAACCACACCGTACTCAAGTCCTTTGGCTTTGTGAACGGTAGTACACAAATATTTTATACCTGTCGAGTCCTCGTTTGACCCTCTAGCCATTTCCTGCTGCCTGGTCAAAATATTGATCTGAATTGCATTTGTGATTACTGTCAATGTAAGATAATCTACGCTGTAACTCTTGATTATCTTCTCTATCATCAGATCATAATTAGTTCTATACAACTTCTGTTTTTCCTCATCGTCACTGTAATTTGCCCAAGGCTGCAGATTATCGTAAATCGTCTTAAGTACAACCAAAATCGGATTGGCCTGTACATATGATAAAAGTTCACCCCATGTTTTGCCCATCCGCTCCCTAAGATACTCATCCAGCAATGCTGTTATCTTTTCGATCTGCTCCTCCTTTGAACAGTTCTGGAGTCCTTGATACTTAAAATTACTGGTCACATAATTGGATTCCATAAAATTGATAAGACACACAGGATTATCAGGATTTGATAACGCCAGCAGCAACTTGCCGAAGTCCATTGTGGAATCCAGCTGATAAAGATTCCCTCCAACTTTAGTTTCAATCTCGATGTTTTCGTCTAATTCCTTGCAGCCCTTGATAATGTTATCAATCTGCCAATTTTCACGGACTAAAATAGCTACGGTCTTTTCTTCAGGAGACAATTTTCTCGTCGTCTCCAATTCCAGTATTCGACTTCTCTCCTGCTTCAGCAGTTTCAGAAGAGTATCAAGTTGTTCGTCATTCTTACCATGATACGGAACACAACGGAAAAGGTTGTCGTCATCAGCACCACATTCTAATTCGCTCACAAGATGGTCATAATTATAGCTGTATGGCAGCCAGTCGTTCTTTCCCATTTCATGGAATATTTCATCCATCAGCTCAAGCAACCTTGAATCGGTTCTGTAATTCGTATTTATGGTATGTTCTTCCCACCTGTCCGGAGTAGCATTCAGTCTGTTAAATGCACTGATGGTAGCTCCACGAAACCTGTAAATGCTCTGTTTCAGGTCTCCTACAACAAACAGGTGGCAATCATCTCCTATAAGTTTCTGAATCTTCAAGAAGGAATCAATCTGCGCATCGTCAGTGTCCTGAAACTCATCAATAAAGATATGTTTGTATTTGAGATGAGTTTTATTCTTGTTTTTATTGCTTACCACATCGTTAAGAAGGATCATGGTCTCCCGAAGATCAATCTTATTGCTTTCCTGAACCTTCTTCTCATATTCAAGCTCCGCCGCAATAATTACATCCATAATGATTTCATTAAAGAACGGCATAAGAACCGGAGGATTACCCAATGACTCTTTTTTTATCTTTTTAATGTCAATACTCTTGTTATATAGCTGATTCGAGAATTCAATCAGCATTCTTCTGAACTGATACAGCGGAATCTTGATTTCATTGATGAAATTAGTATTATCCTTTTCCTTCTTCTCAATAAAAGCATTCAAATATTTCTCATATATCTGTTCCTTCGAATAGTCTCCGGATGTGATAGCAAAGTTATCCCCCAACCCCATATGTAAGGATGCCTCTTTAATAAGTTCCCTCGCAAACTTATGGATTGTAGAAATCCTCATCAAATCGGTATCCTCAATAAGATTCAGATACTTAGGATTCCCAGTAAGCACAAAATAATTGATAAACAGCTGCTTCAGTCTCTTTTTCATATTGTCAGCTGCATCATTTGTGAAAGTCACCATTGCTATATCATCGATGATGTTTACAATTGGCTTTTCATACCGATTGCACAGGAATGACACCCTGGAAACCATAGAATATGTTTTCCCTGTCCCTGCACCTGCTTTCACCAAAATATTTTTCTCAGAATCAGCATGTTCTATGAAATACTGCTGAATATTGAAAGAACTTCTACCAGCCAGTTCTTGCAGCAGTCCTCTTTCGCTATCATCACATTTTCCTTCATAGATGACCGTATTATCATCTATAAGATTTGAAAGGTCATCTATCACATATAGTTCAAAATTAAAAATCCGGAATGATTTGCTATTCAGCTCCAGGCTATTCTCAACTCCAGCGCTTAACAGCAGATTATTCTTGCTTACCGCAATATTCTTTTCGTTCAGCTCCTCCTCGAGGACATACAAGACAGACTCAGCCGCATCCTCTGTATCAACGAACATGACAACTTTTGTTCCGGCAAAATACCTATCAAGCAATTCATGGATATCTTTCTTTTTCATTCTTCCTGTACTGACCGATAGAACAGAGTAGGGAATCTGTTCTGACAATTCCGGCGGTTTCTTCACCACAAAATGCGGTTCAAAATACTGTCTGATTTGGCCATCAGGATATCATCCATTTCGGCATGAGGAATTGCTTTGCACTGGTTATACGCATTCAGAAGTTTATCTCCAAGGCGCGATGGATTGGTTAAGTCCTCACTGAAAATCGTCAATGCTTCTTCTGAAGCTATATCAAGCCGCTTTTCATAATACTGACTCTTAGATATAAACGGATAGCAAACCAGATCAAATATAAGCGGGCTTACATTGAACCTTTCATTGATCAGATTTAACAATCCAAATCTATACGCTCTCGCCTGTTTTTTAGGGGATTTCTCGGGCTTTGTGTAACCACTGATGATGATTTCATCAACTCCGGCAACATCAAAAATACTATCCGCAGTCCAGCCTTTTACTTCCACAACAATAAGTCCCACATTCTTCATCAGAATGCAGAAGTCAAATTCCCTGCCGTTTACCTCTCTCTGGTTGTATATAACGGCTTCACTTGGCAGATTATTGGCAAAGCACTCCCATACCTTACCCTCACCCTTATATTCAGGTTTTTTTGTCAATCATAATCGCCATGACAACAGTCTCCTAAATCTTAGATTGAAGTATCTGAACTAACTTCTTTACATCGTCATCCGTGGTGTACTTGTTTAACGAAATTCTCAAAACCTTGGATACTTCTTCTTCCAGTCCAATTGCGCTGATGACGTATGATGGTTCTCCTGCACTGCAGGCAGACCCCGTGGACAAAGCCAAGTCATCGCTGACAGCCTTGATAAATCTTTCGTTATTGAAATTTTTCTTGTTAACGATGATGCTTATTATTCCAGGCAACCTCTTGTCAGGAGCAAGGGTTAATCGGATTTCAGGCATATGGCTCAACGCCTCCACCAAAAGTGCATCCAGTCTTTTCAACTTCTTTTCATTTTGTTTGAAATCTCTAAGTGCGATTTCAGCTGCCTTTCCAAACCCAACGATGTTATGAACAGCTAACGTGCCCGCTCTAAGACCAAACTCCTGCTCTCCTCCATGCATAAATGCCGTAATCGGCTGGATTCCATAATCATCGCTTCTAAGATATGCTGCGCCGATTCCTTTGGGACCGTATATTTTATGCGCCGAACATGATGCGTAATCTACTCCCATCTCATGTACATTTATTGCAATCTTTCCTATCGCCTGAGTAAAGTCGGAATGGAAAGCGATTCCTCGTTCCCTGCATATTTCAGAAATTGAGGATAAATCTGTGATGCTGCCTATTTCGTTATTCACATATATAAGAGAAACCAGTGCAGTATTATCTTTAATTTCCTGTTCTATAGAGGAAGCAAGTATGTTGCCGTCTTTCGACACGTCAACAAAACTTGCTTCATACCCTCTATCTACCACCCGCTTTTTACCGAACAAAGTGGTTGTAGGATCATCATTTGAATATACTTCCCCAGCCAAATACTTGCAGGTATTCAGCGTGGCTTTATGCTCTGCTGTAGAGGTAATTACATGGTTCTTTCCATCACCGTAATACCTCCGATAGTCCAGATAGCCTTTGATAATAAAGTTCGTGCTTTCAGTAGCACCTGCAGTAAAAATAATCTCTCCCGGCTCAGCACCGAGAAGTGATGCCACCTTTTGTCGTGCATCTTCTACGGCATTATTAGCATTTACAGCCTTGCAGTAGTACTTGCTGGAGGCATTACCGTACTCCTCTTTCAAATATGGAAGCATTGCTTCCAGTACTTCTTCATCGACAGGAGCTGTTGCACTGTTATCAAAATAAATCATACCGTATCTCCTACTCCGAGCGTCTGAAGGATATATTTGTCAACTCCTCCGGCGTGATTGTACATATCAAGAAGAAGCTCACTTCCTCTGTCAATGTGCGCCTTCACATATTTAGGAAAATACTCTTCTTCGGACAAATATCTGCCCTCTACTTGCTCTATCAAAACCTTGAAGAAGGTCTCGTTATCTCCAGTAATCGTCTGCCTATTCAAGTCCAAGCCATCGGAGTCAGATACATAATCTGCAACGGAAGTGTTTGCTTTCAATGACCATGCAATAGCATGCTTAACCAATGTATATGGTTTATAGTTGGTTCGACCTTCCAACTCCTGAAATATTTCTTGTGTCCGTTTGGACGTCTTTAATCTAAATATCATATGCTACTCTCCAAAAAAGTACCTGGTCTCAACCGATGTTTTATTTTGGTTCTCATCGTTTATAAGGAGATATTCACGCGCAATATACGGCTTGATAATCTTGTAATACTCTTCATTAATCTCCTCGTCCGTTGACAGTATGACAACCTGCTTACTGATTGTCGGAAAGAATTTCTGCGAGATTTCTTTCCTGTGGTTTGCATCAATTCTTGCGTAAGGCGTATCGATGATAAAAGGTATATCTTTCCCGGACAGCTTTATTATTGCCCAGTACAACGACAGTATAAATATCTGTCTCTCACCTTTTGACAGTTTGCTCAAATCGATATTCTTAAACAGTTTAATCTTTTCTTTCCCGTTTTTCTTAAGCTCTTCAGAAAGCTCCGAAAACGACCGAACAGCATATTCTTTGAAGAGCATATCCTTTCCGTCTTTACCTATTGTCAGAGCAAATCCGTCCTTACCAAGATTCTTAAGCAAATGTCGAAGCTCCTGCGATGAATACACGGAATCCTGATAAAGATTAAGCTGGAAATTGTCATCTATCTCGATATGTGTTATCAAATTGTTTTTCCTGTATATCAACTTCAGATTTGAAACAATCAGTTCCTCAAGCTCTCTTTTTATGGATACAGACTTGTCTGACAACAAACTATTCATCATTGATGCGAGGCCGCTACTCAATTCATATACGTGTCTGCCCTGCACTTTTTCCAGCATTGTCTGTCTGGCCTTCTCCCTTAAGGATGTCAACTCCGTAATCTGAACATTAAGTTCATCTTCACGGCTTTTATCATCGTACAGTCTTTTATTTATCTCCTCTTTTAGTCTGAGTAGTCCGTTTTCCTTTTCAGCAAACCCCGCTGCGTCATCATCTGCAATAGCACTTTTAATGATTTTGTTGATTTCAGTCGTTTTTTCTAATGCATCCTTCTTACTTTCAACGGTTTGCACCATATCCTCAGCATCAAAACCATCTACTGAAGACATTACAGCACTCACCCTGCCATTTTCCTCTCGTGACAAATCAAACATCGGATCCAATCTGCCGGTATCCTTGCTCGGCTTAAACTGAGAAAGTATCGCTTCAAGCATGGAATCCAAAGCTTTGATTGATCTTTTTCCAAGCGTTGAGATTAGCTCATCTCTGTCAAGTCGCCGTTCTATATATTGATAAATGGCAACCTTGTCCTCTACTTCAAGTTGTTTCCTGATATCATCATTAAAATCCTTTACAATGAAGAACGGCAGCAACCCTTCCATGAAGATCTTGATTTTTAACTGAGCCTCGGTTTTTGTTTTCTCCGCTTCTTCATATTCCTTAGCCAGTCGCGCTCTCTCCTTTTTTGTAATACCACCTGCATTCTTAAATGCTGTCTCTAATTCTAGAAGTTCAGTCTTAACCCGATCCAATTCGGCTTGTGTTGTGACAACTCTCTGTGAAATAACTTCCCTTTGAGCAATGCAGGCGTCTACCTGCTCCTTAAGCTTTTCATACTCATCTACATATCGTTTTTCGTCTTCATTAGCCGACTTGCCAACAAATCCCGATGTATATTTTTTTATTAACTCATAAATATCAAGACCACAAAGAGTATAAACAGCATTTCTGATATATTTGTTATAAGCACTTGTAGCGAAAATATCTCCTACTGCCTCACCGTCAAACAGGAAAAACTCAAATAGTTCCGGAGGTATCATCCCCTGCAAATAATTCTGAAAATAAGATAATTCTCTATTATCGAGCTGCTTACCGTCTTCGCTTACTGTGTAACTTTCTACGAGCTTCTGTCCGGAATAATCCCATTCTCTTGAAACAACAAACTCTCGAAGTTCTCTCTCGATCATAAGAGATATGGTAAGTTCAACCCCCGCCTGAACTTTATTGGTTTGAAAAGCCTTGGAATTGATGCAATCTTTTATTTTAGATACATAATGCGGATTAATTCCGACATATCCAAAAGCAAGTGGTCCATATAGTGCGATTTTTAATCGCAGTAAAAAGCGAGGTCTTCCGGCACCATTTTCCCCACCAATCAATATTATATTTTTTTATCCTCATCCTGACTTGTAAAATCAAACTCGCTTATTCCTTCGAAAGAATTGAAGTTGTATAAAATCATCTTATTTATTTTCATCTTCAAACTCCTTCAACACATCGTGATGAAGCCACTGCTGATTGAGCAGCTTCTCAAGTGCCACTTTCATAATTCTTTGATTTGAATAATTCTTGTTCCGATAAACAGACAGAATTACATTGCGTACCAAGTCAAATGGAACATCATTCGCATCAGCAAGCTTTTCCAGTCCTGCAACCGTTTCCTCATCGATAAGGGATTCCTTATACTGATACCAAGGTAGTCTTTCCCCGGTCAGCTTCTCATATAATTCAACAAGCGTTCTTCTGGATAAATCGAGTTCCTCGTCCCATATACGGTCTATTGCCTTAAGCTCATCTACAGTAATAAGCTCATAGCCCATCTGTTTCTGTGTTTCCAACAACCTCTCGAGAATCATCTGCCTAGCTTCCCAAGTAAACGGTCCATATCCCATCTCTCCAGTTTTGGTTTCGTAGACAGTTCCATTACGCCTCTTTTTCTCTCTATACTGGTCAATATCCCTGATGCTCATGAGCCATTTTCTGAACTCGGCAAGTGGTATCAGTTCCCGATGGCCGCTTTAATAAATCCATTCAATGATTTGTCATCTTTAACCACTGTACAAACCCAGCATCCAAAACGAGAATTTCCGCATGTCTGGGTTTGTCCGCCGGCCTGAATACCCGCAAATGGACATTCTCCACTATCTGCATCGGAATACAGAGCAACCAACTCGTTGTTATTAGAACCCCATGGGGTTTTACCTCCATCAAGTCTCAAAAGAACATCCCACACGTCCTCTGTGGTCAATTCAACAATAGGGTTATAAACATAAGCATCTTGTATAGTTTCATGCCTGTTCATCAGGCGATTTGCTAGTTCCCTGCCTTCAATTCTTCTTTTTCTTGCAATGCTCTCAGCTTTGCGTACACCAAGAAGAACGACAACTTCCTCGTCCTCTTCTTTAATAACATCTCGAATGTAATCTGCGCTGGGATTTATCTTCAATCTATCCGTACACCATCGAAAAGTACCATTCATTCGTGGAGTAGGGAATCCCCTCCCTATAACATTTGCCCAGAAGGAATTATCCGCAGGAGGAGTTACCATCGTCGACTTAATACGAAGGCCATCCCTTTCTGCGGCTTCGCCCAGCAGCTCGTTCATCTTATTCAGATATATCTTAATCAGCGGATTCTCTATCAAAGTATCCGATGAGACTATATATACATTTTTATGTTGTTCTTCTTTCGGCAAGGAAAGAAGCATCTTGTAAACCAACTCCACGACCGTAGTGGAATCCTTGCCGCCGCTGTAGCCTATTACCCAAGGTCTATTATCTGATTGATATACATACTTGATTTCATCAATCAGTTCCTCCAGCGTGTTTTCATTGAAGTAACTATTCGTTGCCATCATTGTTTCCTCGATGTTGTGCCACCGTGCTGACCAAGCCGAGACTCAACTCTTTCTCTGCCATATTCATCTGTTGAAGATAGCTTATTATTTGACGTTCCAAGTCATCTGCACCATTACTTGTGAATGTTCTTCCCACGAGCTGATCCAGAGATAATTCATACAAATCCGCCGCTTTCTTCAAAAAGTCTATATCCGGAGTTGTCTTGCCACATTCAATATTGCTAATAACCTGTTGCGACATTCAATTTGGCGGCCACTTCCGCCTGTTTGTATTTGTACTGTTTTCTCAAAGCTGCTAAGCGTTCTCCTAATTTTTGCATCTCTTGCTCCTGCAGACGAATGAATTCACCTCTGAACTTTCTTCTGGTAACCCGATTAGTTATTGTATGTGAAAATTGAAAGAAATACAAGTATTTTTTTGTAAAAATTGACTTGACTAACAAAATTATTGTACTTTATACTCAATGCAAGTATTCTGTTTGTACATAGGGAATTTGAAAGGAGCTACACAAAAATGATTTGTAAAAATTGTCTTGAAGAAATTGCCGAGGATGACTTTTACCCAAGCGATCACAGGTATTGCATGAAATGCGGAACCGAACGAGCGGAATACCTTAAAGACCGCCGTTCAACATTAGCCTCCCTCAGGGACATGAATTTACCATCAAAAATCGTACAGACTAAATTCCTGATCAGGCAGGCAGTAACAGAATTTGGATTAGACAAGGTCTACATTTCTTATTCAGGAGGCAAAGACTCCACCGTTCTGTCACACATCGCCAAGTCCATGTATCCTGACATCCTACATCTGTTTTCCAATACGACAAATGAATATCCAGAAACTCTACAGCATATTAAGTGGGAAAAAGAAGAAAATGGCACAAATCTTATCGTTGTTCTTCCCACAGATGTGCACGGAGAAACTTGGACTTTCAAGAAAGTTGTAGAAAGATACGGCTATCCCGTCTTCTCCAAGCGTGTATCAAACGCCATAAGAACTTATCAGCATGCCTTATCAGACGAAACCAGGCAGCATTCCATTGACTATATTGCAAGGAATTTCAAGAAATACGCTAAGTATAAAGAGCTTCCTATCTCAGATAAGTGTTGCTACAGGTTAAAAAAAGAACCCCTGCGCAGGAAAGCCAAGGAGCTGGGACTTGAATGCGCTATATTGGGAATACTTGCCTCAGAAAGCTATCAAAGGGAAAAGGACTGGCTGGAATATGGATGTAACGTTTTCCACGAACGGAAGGATAATCAGTCCAGGCCGCTCTCTTTCTGGACTGAAGAAGATATTGCGGAATATATAGAGCTTTATAATGTGCGCATCCCAGCGCTATATAATATAGGCTATACCAGAAACGGCTGCATGTACTGCGGCTTTGGAGTTCATCTGGAAGACCCAGAATGCAATCGATATCAAATGCTAAAAAAAACGCATCCGATGCAATATAAATATCTGGCACAGAACTTTGGCAACCTGATTCAGAGCTTTGATATAGAAATTGATACAGACGACGAGAAATGACCTCCTACAGTATTTGTGGGAGGTCAAATTGTTTACTGTCAGCCAGTGACATTAATTGTCACCGCTGGCATTCATCTTTCTACTCTCCGAACCGATTCTTAATATAGCAGTCATAATAGCAGTACTTCCGGTTGCGGTTTCCGTATGACCGGAACACCGTGCCACACCTCTTGCAAGTAATGTCATAGAACGCTTTTTGCTCTACCAGATACAAGTGCGTATTCCACCAATGGCTGCGACATTCCTCCGAGCAGAACTTCCTCGGTTTTTGTTTTGATTTCTGCTCTATTTCTTTTCCGCAGCATCTGCAGTAGGCTCTGGTAACACCTGTCTCAGATATAGCCTTACCTTCGTTCAGTTCTCTTGCCGTGAGTCCATGCCTCCGGCAATGCGATACCACCGTTTCTCTTTTAAGCATCAGCTTGTCGGCAATAGCCTTGTATCCCAGTCCATCCAGTCTTAATTGCCGGATTGCTTCTTTCTGCATGTCTGTCATTGCACTTACCCCTCCTTCTTTATCCTTAATTGCTGCGGCTATGATATCCTCATCCGACATCAGCTCTTTTGGTACGTTTAGAACCTCTGGAGATTTCGTTATCTTTTTCCCGCAGTACCTACGAAGTCTGTCGATATCGAGAGCCAGTGCCTCTGCTATCTCATCGAGGTTCAAACCCTGTTCCATCATCTCCGCAATCTGTCGCTTGGTTTCATTGTCATAGAAAATATAGTTATTCGGGCTGTATTCCGGCAAAGACAGAACTTTCTCACTGCCATTAAGCATCCGGAAGACCGCCCGCCTTTTCTGCGTGATTGTGATGCTTTGTATCACCAGCGACAAATCATCCTCATCCCGGCAAAGCTCCCCGGTCGGCCTGTCCATAAATCCGTTCAGCCAGTTTCTTGCTTTATCGCGTTTGTCTTTTCCGCAGACAGCAGAAACCTGCTTCAGGACATCTGCCGTAACTTTCCGCTCCCGAAGCAGTTCTCTTGCACATTCATGTATCAGCCGATGGAAACAACATCGTAGATGTTATGCGTCCTGCACTTCTCACCCTTTTGAGTAATGTTCTTGCAATGCCACGCCAGATTATTGTATGTGGTGGAGAATCTTGGTCGCGGTCCATAGTATGGCGCCGCAGGTGCTGCAAATAACCCTGCTGATAAGCGGAGTATGCCCACTGTACCTCTGACTTTTTGTTTCCTTTAGTTCAAGCCTCTCCGTCAGTCTCTCCTGTACATAATCAAAAAGCCACGGGGACACAATCGCCTCGTGGTCTTCTTTAACATAATATTGCGGCAGCTCTCCTTCGTTTATCTTCACCTTCTTCTTGAGGTAATCAACCGTAAACTCCTTTTGGATCAGCGCATCTCCCTTGTATTTCTCGTTAGACAGCAATCTGCGAATGGTTGACTGATTCCACGTTTTTCCGCCAGCCGGAGCCGGAACTGCGTCTTCTGTCAGTAGCTGGGCCATCGCATGCGGGGTATAGCCTTGCAGGAACATCCGGAATATCCGGCGCACGATTACTGCCTGCTCCTCGTTCACAACCATCGTGTATTTCTCTGGTCTTTTGTCATAACCCAGAAAATGGCTGTAACCCACGCTGACTTTTCCATCTGCAAACCGCTTGTGCTGCCCCCACTGCACATTCTCAGAAATCGACCGGTACTCCTTCTGCGCGAGACTCGACATCACTGACAGAAGAAATTCGCCCTTGAAGTCTAATGTGAATATGTTTTCCTTTTCAAAATATACTCCGATGCCTTTTTCCTTCAGCTGACGGATTGTGGTGACCGTATCCACGGTGTTCCTCGCAAACCTCGATATCGACTTTGTCAGAACCAAATCGATGTGTCCAGGAAGGCAGTCGGCTATTAACCGGTTAAATCCTTCCCTTTTCTTTGTACCAAGACCGGAGATTCCGTCATCCGCATATATCTCCACGAACTCCCAGCCGGGATGTTCGAGAATCTGCCTTTTGTAATAATCTGTCTGTGCCACCAGACTTGTCTCCTGATCTTCGTGATCCGTGGAGGCCTGGCATAAGCAGCGACCCTCTGGTTTGCCTTTGCCGCCTTCTTAAAGGTGGCCGGTTTCGGCAGAGCCGCAATCTGTGCGATTCTCTTCTCATCCATCCACGCTCACCCCATCTCCGATTCCTCGTTCCAAGTCCTCGACGAACAAAAACGGCGGATCATACTGCTCTGCGATATTTTTCAGAATCAGACTCGTCTCTTCTGCAGAGAGAACGTTATCATGTGACATGTTGCAAAGCACCCATCTGGCCAGTCTGTAATCCACTTCTTTTTCAAATATTGCTCTTTTCCCTCCTTCCAGTTGTAGTGTCCATACATCACTCTAAAAGGTGGAAAAGTCAAGGAAATCACGGTTTTTGAGGTGATAACTTTTGATAACGACAGATACATTAAAACGGTTTCTACACATCGTTAATCCCGTCCTGCCTTTCGTTAGCACCGATAGAACTATGGTTTTACCGTTGTGCGTTTCGTTAGGACGGTATGCAAATAACGGAGGGTGTTCAGACAACGAATGGAGCATCCAGGATGTGGATATGGCGACAACATAGACACTTTACTAGATTGAACACATAAAAACATCTGCACGCCCTTTGGCAGCAGAAATCCTAATAAACACAGTCATTATTCAAGTTCGAAACGAAAGGCTCTCGGAAACCGTCAGGCAGCCTGACTTCTACACTGTATCATTTTGGTGATGGCTTCATTTATGTCCGTATTTATTGTCGTTTTACTGTGGTTTATCTACAAACAAGAAGAGCGGCCGCCGCTTATCCCTTCGGGCACGGCTTCCGCTCCTATGTCTTTGTGTTTGCTTCCCTTTTACTCTGTCTTCCTACACCGTCAGTTCGATTTGGTTTCCCTCAAAATCCAGAATGCAGGACTCGTAATAGCCGTCTCCTGTGGTGCGCGGTCCGCTGATGACTTTATAACCCGCCGCTCTTAATTGCTCTGTCAGAGCATCCACCTTTTCTTTGCTTCCGAGCGAAAGGCAAGGTGTGCATAGCCCGCGAGATGCAGCGCCTTCTCCTGTAATACCAAATCCGGCTTTGTCATGAGCTCTAAACGCGCGCCGTCCGCAAAGGATATAAAGTAGGAGCGAAAGCCGGTCTTCTCATTGTGATACAGTGCATTCGAGCTTCCGCCAAAATAGCGGACAAAGAACGCCCGCGCACGCTCCAAGTCGGAGACATACAGCGCCACATGTTCGATTCTCATGCGCTCACTTTTTCCCGAAGAGCCTTGAAAAGAAACCGGGCTTTTTCTCCGCAGCTTGCTCGGGCTTTTGCGCCTCTTCCTCTGCCGTCTTTGTTTCTTCCGCCGGGGTCTCGTAATGATGCTTTTCGTACTTCACTTTTTCTATAATTTCTTCCGCCTCCATTCCGCTCGCGGCTTTCACCTGCTCGATTGCGACTTTTTGATAGATGAAAGCACCCTGCGGGTCACAGAGACGAATGTCTGAGTAGCATGTCGACTTGTTGAGATCAAAGGGATTTACCTCCATGACCTCGGCCGCTTCCATGAGACCGCTCTCCGACGCACTTGCCTGACGGAGCGAAGTCAAAAATACCGCTAGGTTGTCACCGAAAAAGGCCTCGAGGCAGTTCCGCACGCCTGCATCGCCCTCGTAATCCTGAAGCAAGGACTTCACCTGCTCCGGAGCCATGTAGATGCCGGCCGCATAATTCTCACTTAAGATATCATGGTCTGGTTCCGGGATCCACTCCGGCACAAAGCTCTTCCACGGACTGCAGTAGCGCTTCATCTCCGGATGTTCCTCAATGAGGAACGAGTAAGCCGAGCCGCGGACATACTGATATTCTGTGAAGAAACCGCTGACCACCGCCATCCCGTAGAGTATGCCCTTTTCACTGGCTCTTCGAATGTCCCAGGCCGCAACAGTCTTCATGATATCCAGGTACTTCTCCCCGAAAAAAGACTCGTGTTCCGCCTGATACGCCTCCGCAAAGCGCTCCGCCACGCTGCTGTCTCCGTCCTTTAGCGCCTTCATCGGCGCAAAGAAGCAACGCTCCATCTCATCCCTGCGAATCGCATGATAGGTGATGTCAAACCCCATGGTGAACTCTCCCTTCTGTTTTCTGAAATCGTCTAGCAGTCCCGCCGCCGGTAGATACGAATCGTCAGTACGTACGAAAAGACAAATGCACACACCGCAGCTGACAGTATCATAATTCCGACCGCAATCGTTCCCCGCGCCGTCATCGGGGTCGGAATGCGTACATTGATGAAACTGCTGATTGCAACCATGATGCCAAAGCCCAAAAGCAGGCTGATAACCAACAGAGCTTCGCCTCTTTCCTCTCCTCCCGGTGAGCAATACAGCGGAAAAAAGATTGCCCCCATAAACAAACTGACACCGATCCCTCCCACATACAGATTAAACACATCTGTGTGCTTGTCAAATAGAAAGCCTCGAAACACCAGCGATAAACCAATCCCGATTCCGGCAAGCAACATTCCGAAAGCGAGCCAGATCAGCAGGCTCAGAAAGTAGCTTCTCACAATCTCAGTTCTCTTTACCGGCATTGACAGCTTATACTTATCCCATTTAAAGCCCCTTTCTTTCAGGCTCCCCACAAGCGAGATGAGCGAAAACCCGACCATGCAAATCAGGGTAAACGAAATAATCAGACTTTGATTTTTCATAACAATACCCAACACACAGAGCAAAACCATGAGCCCTGTGATAGCCTTCGCATTGTCCAAGGTTGCAAAACAATTGTTTTTCAACAGTCCCTTCATATCCTTTCTCCCTTGATCAGCAGCAGCATGATCTCATCAATGGATACATGGTCAATCACAGCATCCTTGTACTTTCTTTGTGCGGCTTTTCCGTCGGAAAGCAGCACATCGACCTGATAATCCCGTTTCAGATAAGCCATCATATCCTCTTGGTCCAAGGCCTGAAATTGATTCTCACTGCAGCGCATCACAGCATAGTTATAACGCAGATCATCTTTCAGCGCGGAGAAAATCAGCCTCCCGTCGTGGATAAAGGTAATATAATCGGCGATCTTTTCCAAATCACTTGTGATGTGAGATGACAGCAAAATAGAGTGCCGCTCATCCTGCACAAAATCCAGAAACACATCCAACATCTCATCCCGCATGATGGGATCCAGTCCGCTAGTCGCCTCGTCTAAAACAAGCAGCTGCGGATGATGCGATAAGGCAGCCGCAATCGCCAATTTCATCGTCATTCCTCTGGAATACTGTTTAATTTTCTGCGTCGGCGTCAATTTAAACTTCTCAAGGTAATGGCGAAACAGCGTCTTGTCCCAATTTTTGTAAATGCCCGCCATAATATCCGACACTTGATTTGCACTCAGATAACTCGGAAATTATCCCCATCATAGACGACACCGATCCGTTCTCTGATATCCGTATCGGAATCCCGCATCTCTTTTCCGAATAATTTGATGCTGCCGCCGTATTGCGCAATCGTATTTAAGATACAGCCGATTGTGCTAGTCTTTCCGGCCCCGTTTTCTCCGACAAAGCCCAACACAGCGCCATACGGAAGCGAAAAGCTGATGTCCTCCAAACGAAAACTCGATCCCGGAAATGACTTGGAGACCTGCCGCAACTCTAATATATTTTCCATATTATTCGTCCTCCAGATAGAACAGCTCCAATAGCTCCTTCAATTTTTCAAGCGGAATTCGATTCGTTCGCCCTATTTCCGCGGCGATTTGCAAATGTTCTTCGGCGATGCGCTGCTGTTCTTCCTGATAGAACTCTTTGTTTTGTGCGGAAACAAAACTGCCTCTGCCAACCGTGGTTTCTATAAAGCCATCTCTTTGCAGCTCCTCATACGCTCTCTGAACAGTAATGACACTCACATGGATTGATTTTGCCAGCGCACGCATGGAGGGAATCGCATCTCCCGCCTTCAGCTCCCCGCTTATGATCATGGCTTTTACCTGTGTTGTGATCTGCTCATAGATCGGTTTTCCGGTATTGTTGCTGATCACAATGTCCAAACCGCATCACCTCCTTTGTCAAAGTGTACTTATTGTATATGTACATTGTATCAACTTACCGAGTGTTTTCAACAGAATTTTTTCTCTTCTAATTTGCATCTTTGACCGTTTCCTAAGCACAGCGGAAGATGCAAGCAAAGAGATAGCGCAATCCGACTCCATGAAGAAGTCGGATTGCGCTATCTCTTTCAAAGCAAGCGGCTCCGAAGCCGAAGCCTCGTCAAAGACGCACTGCAAGAACCTATCTTATTCGATATTCCGCACCACGCCCGAGAACAGCAGCGAACCATCTTCCGCGACAACGAGGAAGAGGAAGGGGCGGTCGAACGTAATGTCCAGAGGCTCGTCCATCTGCATCGCCGCTCCTGCCATGGCCAGCATGGTGTAGGCCGCTCCGGTCACGCCCTGCTCATCCACCTCTACCATGGCCGCGTGTGTTGCGCGATTCAGGCAGAAATGATTGCCCGCTTCCGTGAGCGGTTTAAAATTCGCCTTGCCGCCATCCATTGCGTCTGTAATGCCCATCGCAGCAAGGGTCTTCGTAAGATCCGTCTCCTCGGAAACCTTGAATTTCGGCAGGGTCAGATTCACGCGGTACGAAGTCCAGTGAACGCTATCTGTCGGCGGCAAAGCGTCGAAGACAGCCTCATCCTCCGTGAGTTCGTTGACCGCACCCCCCTCCTTCGGCAGGTAAAAATACATGTCGCCGCTATCCTTCAGCGGCAAGCGCACTGCGGTAAATTTCTCCGCTTCCATAACGCCCATCGTGTCGGTTTGGTGCATCATATCAACCGTCGCATCGCCCTTGGTCCCATGGAAAGTCTCCCTTGTGTTGCCCGCGGCATAAAACTCGTCAACCCATGCCGCCTTATAGTAGATGGTCGAGACCAGAGCCAGCACCGTATCCGGCTCGAGCTTTAAGTTCTTGGTGTAGTCCGTCAAAAGTCCGCCGGTGTTTTGATCTGTCCACTTGCGGAGCGCCTCATCCATTTCCGCCGAGCCCGGCTTTCCGCGAAACGAAGACGCATAGTAGGTTTTCGCGAGGCGGCTCAATGTCTCCTCGTTGTAGCGCACGGACTCATTGAGCCAGAGTGAATCCGCAAGCAGGCACTTGACGAGCGGTGTGTCGATATAGTTACTGTCCCAGAGTGCCGAGATACGATTCCGCAGGCTTTCGACATCCGTTGCCGCAAGCACATCCAACACCTGCTTTCTGGTATCTCCGTCGGAGACTTCCGCGAGCATGGCAAGCGCCATATAGATATTGAGCGGTGAGCAGACCGTGTTACCATCCTCCCCGCTTAAGATCTTCGGCAACAGATTCCGGTAATAGCCGCGCAGTTCCGTCTGATACGCGGCGGAAACCGCTGTCTTCTTACGGTAAGTCTCGAGCCAGTTCCGATGTTCATCGCTCATCGCAAAGGCTTCCGCCGTCTTCCCCTCCGCAATCGGCGCGGGATACTCGGCTTCCACTGTTTTTAGCGCAGCCGTCGGCGCACAGGCCGCAAGCGCGGACGCAGCCAGTGCCAGCGCCGTCAGCATCGCAAGACTCTTTTTCCGGAATTGTTTCATGACTTACCTCCTTATTCTGCCGGTGGCTTTTAATCCGGTTCAGTCCGTTCTTTCGCTCGTTTTGTGAGCATCTCTTCCTTGAAGCGCTCCGCCGTTTCTGTCAGCGCTTCGTCTAAGTACACGGTACCCGCGTAAAATTCCCGCAGTATCCTCCGAAGAAACGCTTCATAGGCCGGAAGTTCGGTCAGCATTCGTTGTAAGCCCTCCTCCTTGGAAAGAAGCGCCCCGCTCCGCAAAAAAACAATGATAGCGGCAGAGGTTCATAACGGAATCCACCATGTCCACGGGCGCATCGTGCTCATCGTAGGCGATGCTCTCCATAAAAAAGTCTCGCGGGAGATGTCGGGAAAGAGCGCCGTAATCTCCGGCCCTTCGAGCACGATGCCCCTCTGCCTCAGGTTAAAAATATGGCTTGTGATATCCTCATCCCTGCGCGATTCTTCATCCCAATTCCCCCAACCCTGCCTCGCGAACATATGCATCCCAAAAAGGGCGAATAATGGCATTCCGTGACATAGGGATGCGCCCCTCACGCAGCTCTTGCTCCGTTAGCACAGAGACTTCAATTCCCTTCGCAGGTCCCTCCACGCTGAGCGCTCGAATCTCCTCAACAAAGTGAAGGCGTTCGGCCGCGGTGAGCCGCTCCGAAACCACCGCGAGTGCATCCACATCGGAGCGCTCCCAGCGAAAGGCATTCTGTGCCACCGAACCGTGGATATAGATGCCGATGAGCTTAGCTCCCAGAATGCCTCTGAGTTTATGTTGAAACAGCTTCAAAAACTCGGTGAGTTTTTCATTCTGTTCCGAACTATCACTGCTCATGCTTGTCCCTCTCTTGGCGTCGGAAACCACAGTGTGATTCCTTGCCCGTTTTGGTAATAGGCTCTCTGTTGTTTTGTTTGAAATCCGCTTTTTTGAAATTCCTTTATCAGGGTATGCATATAAAATCCGTGTGTTATGAGGATGCAGTCCTCTCCCGCGGCGCATACTTTTCTAACCAGTTTTTTCGCTCGACGCTCTGTGAGGCGCCTGGTTTCTACTTGCCTCGGATGATTCAAAATCCACTGGATTCTCCCAGTCAGATTCCAAAACCATAACGGCAAGCGCAATTCCGTATCAAAAGCTGATTTTAGCGGAACCTCATCCAAGAGTTCCGTCTGTTTTAATTTCGCTTTACCAAAGAAGCAAAGCGCAGTGCTTTTGCTTCGCTCTAAGCGACTGATGTAAACCGTGCCCACTGCCTCTTGAATGGCCGACGGCTTTGCGGCTTCAATCGGAGCCCTATCGTACTCTCGACACGCCCGGTCAAACTCTGCCGAACTGTAAAGGCTGCGCCAGTCATATTTCACTTTGCAATGTCTGATGAGAACTACCTTGATAGCTTCCTCCTCCTTGTCTTCCGTCGCACATCCCTCGGAAGCGAACAGCGTAATGCGCTACTGCGTCGCGAAATCAACTCCCAAAGCGCTTACGCTTCCGTACAAAGTTCTGTTTTCTTTGAAACAGTTACAAGTAAATTGTCTCTCTTTTGGCTTCGAAAGCAAAGTAAGTTTCCGTTACGATTTGCTTAAACTTTGATTGCCTCTTTCACTTTTCACGCGAAAGCTAATCATATCATCCAAGCGAATCTCTTTGATGTCACAGCGCTGATTGCCTCGCAGGAAGGACACCAGGCCATAGCGCTCCATGCCTTGCTTGAGAAACGTCATGAGCTTTGCACTTCTGCGCCGATATCCGTATGCGCTCCATATAAAACTCATGTTTGACAACTGCTCTAGCAAAGAGCAGTTAGCAAGAAACACGAAAAAAGTCGCAGGCCTAGTATTAAGGTCTGCGACTAAACACTCATGCACTAACAACGACTTTCCTTCTCAGCCCTCTCTATGATTCTTCAATCTCTGTCGAACATCGGAAGCTCCGTACAGAACATTCGTTACCGTGACAACATCCGATTCGATGACATAGCAGACCAAAAAGTTATCTACCACCATCCTGCGAATACCCATTGAGTATTCCGGTTCGGTGTGAAAACACCCAAATCGTTCGGGAAATCAGTCGAGCGCGAGGATGGCTTCCGCAATCCTATCGTACTGCCTCATTGCGTTCTCCGGCGCTCTAAGCTGAACAGCGATATACGTGTACAGCTCCTCCATGTCTTCGACTACTTGATCTGTAATCCGGACCGTATAGTGCTTCATTTTCTGTGACTATCCCGAAACTTTGAAAATGTACTTGCGGCATCCTGCACCTTTCCGCTCCGGTAATCCTCATAACCTCTCCGTAGTTTTTCGCGAATTTCTTCTTCGCTCATCCCACGTGCATCTATGCCGGCGGGCACAGCGGGTAAACTCACTGCGAAAGGAAGACCGCCCGTAAGCACTATCTGATTTAAAAACAGATCCACTGCCGTTGACATCGGAAGACCTAATTGTCCGAGGATTGCCTCAGCATCCGCTTTCAATGTCGGATTGACCCTCAAATTTAATGTCGCTGTTTTTTCCATGACAATCACCTCCTCATAAGATTGTAACGCCATTTGCGTTACAATTCAACGCGAATTTCCCTCTTCAACACTTCTTTCTTGATATAAAAAGGCCCCCTCCCGTTCCCGAGAGGGGCCTTCCATCTCATCTCATCCTCAGTCGTTATCCGCACTTGCTTCCAGTATCGCGCCGGAGTGCGCATCGATCTCGTAATCATACTCGGTGTTGCCCACATAGAACTCGATCTCGTACACGCCCCTGCCGTCATCGTCGTCGAGCTTCGCCTTAGAGAAGGATACCGAGGATGCCGAGATACCCGCGTATCCCAACGCAATCGACTTTGCACGGTCCACACCGATAAAACCTCTTGCGGCCTCGGTTGCCGCTGCCGTCGGCGCCGCAGTCGGCGCTGCGGTCGCCGCAGGCCTTGTCTCCCGCACTGCGTGCTCGTTCACTTCCACGCTCTTGTCCATGATGGCACCCGTTTGCGCATTGATCTTGTAGTCATATTCGTGGGTTGCGGTATAGAAATCCAGGACATAGTTCGGCACGCCGTCATCGAAATCCGGCTTTGTCTCCGTAAAGGTAACCGAAGTCGCGGAGAGTCCCGCATCACTCAGCGCAATCGCCTTTGCTCTTTCCAAGCCGATATAGCTATTGTTGCTGCGGTTCTCGGCCGTCGGCGCGACGGTCGCGTTTGCTGCCGCGGTCTCGGCCTCGCTCGGCTGTGCCGCTGCCTCGGTCGAGGAAACCGCGGTGCTCTCCGAGCTCTTGCTGTAGACAGCACCGGTTGTCGCATTGATATCGTAGTCGTACTTCACATTGCCCTTCACAGAATCGACTTCATAGACGGCAACGCCGTTCTCCGTATCCAGCTTCTCGGCGCTGATGGTAACTTCCGCCTCCGTGAGTCCCGCATCCTCAAGGGCAATCTTTCTCGCATCCTTCTGCGTGATTGCTGCGGTGATGCCGGTCTTGCTTCCGCCTGCGCCAATCAGCTCAATCTTCTTGACGACACTTCCGTCCGAAGCCTGAATCCAGTAGCCGTACTCCGTTCCGTTCGCAGTGAATTCCACATCGTAGATGAAGTGGCCCTGCTCAAAATCAAACTCGGTGCGCACATTTTCTGCCGCGACCAGATCGATTCCTGCAAGCCATGTGGCGCGAATTGAAAACATGTACTATATCGCAGATGCCGACAAAAGTCGTTCTCCCAAACAGCATGAGGAGCTGATCTCCGCCCTGCAAAAACACGACCTTGCGGCTGCCTGTGCTGTCGTGCGTAAGAACTGGGTCAACACTCTGATCTGTTGACCGTAAAAAGAGCGGAATGCCTTAAGAAAACAAGGCGCTCCGCTCTTTTTTCTTTATTCTCTTGCGTGCATCGCCTCACAGTCAAGCTCCAGCACACCTGCACAAAACGAAATTTTCTCAAACCTAAACTCCGGAAACATCTGCTTCAGTTCGTCCACAACAAAGTAGATCTCTTCTTCATCCCAGGCATCGCCCACCTCCCTTCGACACTGCTCCAGCTTCTCCCGGTCCTCAAACATCACATCGCCGATTAAAAGCTGCCCGCCCGGGTTCAGCAGCTTGCGGAGGGCTTGCAAAAGCAGAAGCTTCTGCTCATCACCCAGATGATGTAGCGAGTAAGTCGCTATGATAAAGTCATAGCGTTCTCTGAGGAGCGGTTCTGCCAGCCCCTCTGCAATGTCTCCCTGATAGAGCCTCGCCTCCGGCATCTTTTGCGCGGCAAGTTCGATCATACGCTCCGAAAAGTCCTGCCCATAAACGGTACAGCCCTTTTCATACAGCCTGGCCGTCAACCTTCCGCTTCCAAAGCCAAGGTCCAGAACAACAGCTTTCGGCTTTCGCATTATACTTTGATAGATGTTTCCGAGCACTGCTCTGTATCCGGCAAAGGGATAGGTGTTTTTTTCCTCGGAAATCCCCACAAACTTATCATAGTCCTCTGCCCAAAGATCAAAGCCCTTTTGATTCAACATAATTGCCCCTCACTTCGCATAACTTCTACAGACAAATTTCTCGATATTCGATCTGAATATCGGCCTGACGCTTACATTCAATCGGGCCGATTTTTCCATGTCATCTCTAGGTATATTGTAACGCCGTTCGCGCTGCCAATCAACGAATAAGAGCCCCGTTCGGAATCATTTTCCGAAACGGGCCCTCTGTAAGGATCAATCGCGGTCTATATCATATACGATGATGCCTCCGGAGTAGGCATCGATCTTATAATCATACTCTGTGTTGCCCACATAGAACTCGATCTCGTACACGCCTCTGCCGTCATCGTCGTCGAGCTTCGCCTTGGAGAAGGATACCGAGGATGCCGAGACACCCGCGTGTCCCAGAGCAATCGACTTCGCGCGGTCCACACCGATGAAGCCCCGAGCCGCCTCGGTTGCCGCTGCCGTCGGAGCCGCGGTCGGCGCTGCGGTCGCTGCGGGCTTGCTCTCCCGCACTGCGTGCTCGTTCACTTCCACGCTCTTATCCATGATGGCACCCGTTTGCGCATTGATCTCGTAGTCATACTCGTGGGTTGCGGTATAGAAATCCAGGTCGTAGTTCGGCACGCCGTCATCGTTTTCCGTATCCAGTTTCTCGGCGCTGATGGTAACTTCCACTTCCGTGAGTCCCGCGTCCTCCAGGGCAATCTTTCTCGCATCCTTCTGCGTGATTGCTGCGGTGATGCCGGTCTTGCTTCCGCCTGCGCCAATCAGCTCAATTTTCTTCTTGACGACACTTCCGTCCGAAGCCTGAATCCAGTAGCCGTACTCCGTTCCGTTCGCGGTGAATTCCACATCGTAGATGAAGTGGCCCTGCTCAAAATCAAACTCGGTGCGCACATTTTCTGCCGCGACCGGATCGACGCCTGCATCCGCAAAGGCAAACATCTTTGCCTTATCCGCGCCGATCGAGGTGTTTTCCGCAACCGCACTGACCGCAAAGGCCGTTCCGGTACCGACCGCAGTCAGAATGGCAAGTGCACAGAGCACGGTAACAGCTGTCTTCTTGGGGGTCGAAAATAAATTCTTAATCATGGTTTTCGCTCCTTTCGTTTCGCTGCTTTCTTTTGCTTTTGTGTCTTCATTCTATCCGCGGAAGATTAAGCCTTGATTAGTGTTTTAAATTTTTGAAAAAACAAGTGAAAAGGTGCTTCCCTCTCCCAAACGACTCTCCACCGAGATGCTGCCCTTATGAAACTCCGCAATTTCCTTTGTAAGGGAAAGGCCGAGGCCGGTTCCGTTTTTCGTTCTGGAGCGCTCCGCGCGGTAAAAGCGGTCAAACACCTTGTCGATATCTTCCGCCGCAATGCCGATGCCGTCATCTTTCACCTTTACTACAATCTGCTCCCCCGTTTCATAGAGGGAAACCCAAATCCGACCGTTTTCGTTTCCGTAGCGGTAAGCGTTTAAGATTAGATTGGAAATGGCACGTTCCAAGAGATTTTGGTTGGCGCACATGTGAACACCGTCCGCAATCTCACTCGAAAGGACTATGCCCTTCTCGCGAATTAACGCGAGGTCCTCACAAATCGAGCGGAGCAGCGCCGACAGGTCCAAATCCTCCTTCGGGTAGTTTTCCGGTCGCATTTCGAGGCGTGCCAAATCCAGCATCTGATTGATCAGCGAGGTCATTTTTCTGCCCTGGGCGTGAATGTTCCGAATGCTGCCCACATACTCTCCCGCATCGACATCGTTCTCCAAAGAGTACTCGCACTGCGCCATGATGACCGCCATCGGCGTTCTGAGCTCATGGGAAACATCCGAGGTGAAGCGCTTTTCTTTTTCAAAGGAATCCTCAAGTCTCGCAAACATCAGGTTAAAGCTGTCCGCCAGTTGATGCAGCTCGTCTTTGCCGGGTTTTAATTCGATGCGTTTTTTCAGATCGTTTCCTTGGGTGATGGCGGAAACCGTGTCCGATATCTTTTGTATCGGACTGAGCGCTCGCTTTGCGATTGCGCTTCCCCCGAGTATGGCCAGAAGGCCGATCAGCGGCAGCACGGTGAGGGAAAGCCGCGTGATATTCGTAAGCTCTTCCTTGCCCTGGGTCTCCGCAACCACGCCCCGCAGCCAGAGCCCTTGAAGCCCCGCAGCGCTGAGCTCCCGGTCATAGATGTAATAACGGATTCCCTTCGCCTTCACGGTGTGTAAGGTCATATTTTTTAACGCGACTTCGGAACTCTGTTTTGCGACCGGATTTTCCCCGTAGAGCATAAAGAGCTTGCTGTCGTAGAGCGCGGTGTAGACCTCATTCACGGATTCCAAGAAGTCATCGTCCACCTCCAGGAAGCCTTCCCCGTACCGAATGAAGTGGTCCACATCATTCGTCGCCGCAATTTCATCCATGCTGTTGTAGTACTCAATCTCATCTACATTGTTTTCAACGGTCTCAATCAGATTGTCTTTGATGGTCTTCTGTAGCACCTGATTGCTCACGGTGAGGATGCAGACATAGGTCAGTGAAACCACGGCGATCAGTGCCGCCGCAAACCAGAGGGTAATGCGCGCCCGGATGGACAGGCGGTTCATACGGGTCTGTCCTCTGCGAGTACATAGCCCCTGCCCCGCACCGTATGAATCAGTTTTTTATCGAAGCCGTCATCAACCTTGCGACGCAAATAGCTGATGTACACATCGACCACGTTCGTGCCGCCCTCGTAGTCAAAGTTCCAGATGTGGTTTTCGATTTTCTCACGGCTTAACACCAACCCGCTGTTTCGCATGAGGTACTCGAGTAGAGCGTATTCCTTTCCGGAGAGGCTGATGTCTTTCCCCCCACGCTTAACCGTCTGCCTGCTGCAATCCAGCGTGAGATCCGCAACCGCAATCACATTCTCCGCCATGCCGAAAGGCACGCGTGTGATGGCGCGAAGCCTGGCGCTCAGCTCCTCAAAGGCAAAGGGTTTTACCAGATAATCGTTTGCACCGCTATCGAGGCCCTTTACCCGGTCGGACACGGCATCCTTCGCGGTGAGAAAGAGGACGGGTGTCATCTTGCCCGCTTCCCGAAGCGAACGGAGCACCGCGAAGCCGTCCGCCTTCGGCATCATAATATCCAGAATGACCGCATCGTAGTCCGTATAGGAAAGAACGGAAATCGCCTCCTCGCCGTCGAAGCAAGCGTCCACGCTGTACCCGTCCGACGTGAGCTTCTTCACAATGATCTCGTTTAGGCTGTGTTCATCTTCCGCAATCAGGATTCTCAAAGCTTTTGCCTCCTTTGTCTTAATTTTATCGATTATACTTGAGAAACATTAGTATCTCATTAACGCAGACAAATGAGAAGGTTCATTCTTCCGCACAGCAAAAAGCAAGCCCCGAAATAGGCTTGCTTTTTTTACGCTTTTTTCTCCGATCCGCTTTTCTCCCCGGTATCATGTCTCTTTCGATTACGAGGCGACAAGCAACTTGTAAATCCTGTTTACTTGCTATCTCAGCCTTCTTCCTCTCGGACATAAAGCGGCGGCTCTGTCCGCACGCCGTCTGCGAATCCCGCCCGTCGAAGCGTCACAAAATCCATGTAGCAGACGCGATGCAAAGATGACGGCAGGCATTGTAAATCTCCTGAAAATACGCGCGGCAGTTTTCCTCCGGCACGTCCAGAATGATGAGATAGGACTGGGTTCCGTCCTCGTCGCTCTTTAGGAGCAAATCCAGCATGGCAATTTCCCGCCGCGATTTTGCATAGGCAAGCAGCGCGCTCTTTAAAGCCGTCACCTCCTCGTTTTCCGCGGGATGGCCGAGCATCATCTTGCTATCCCGCTCGACGGTCTTACTCTGCATCTTGGCCTCTCCGAACTCACTCTGATAACCGGGGGAATTTTGAATGCTGCGGATGATGTCGGGCGAGACGAAGAATAACTGCGGCCCGTAGGGATTAATCACAAAGCCCTCGTTTTCCCGCAGCATCCCGACGAGTTGCGGAAAGTGGAGAACCATGGTCTCCCGCTTCCACCCGTTTGCCCCCTGCGCTTCCATCTGTCGTATGGCATCCCAATCCGTGTAGACCGGCAGGGCTTCCTCTCCTTGATCCAGGGTGACGCGGGCGATTCCGAATTGCATGCCCTTTTTCAGTGTCACCGTGCCGCTCCCCTCGGGCAGGCTGCCGTCGGTTCGCACCGCGAGCAGATAGTGGCTTCGCACCAGCTCGCGGAAAAAGAGGTTCAGAAAATCCCCTTCCTGTTGAAAGCGAAAAACGACCCGCGTGAGCCCAAGGAGATAGGGGTTTTCAATCGGCCGGTTCACATCGACCTCAATCTGATAGGGAATATTCGTAATCAGAGCGTAGGTCCAATCAAGGGATAAGCCCTCTTTTCCCGAAAAGAAGAGCTTCGTGTTTGCACCGCCTCCCTGCATCTCCTCTAAGACAGGGTGGGAGATGTTGCCGTCGCGGTGTAAAACCGTGACCCGCTCACCGACCGTCGCCTCGCCAAAGAGCTCTCCCTCGGCATAAAAGCGTTCCCCGGCGTCCGGCACAACTCGCTCCGCCATCAGCGTGAAGCGCAAAGGCGCTTTTTTCAGTGCATTTTCCGGCTGCGACTCCGGCTGCTGCGCTTCCGATGCGTCCGACTGCTTTTTGCCGCCGAAGAAATTCTTCAGTGAATCAAACATTTCGTGCTTCCTCCCTACTTCCGTATATTCTGACGGTCAGTAACAGGTTCTCCGCCAACCGTACCGCCTCATCACAGCGTTCCCTTTTCAGCAGAAACAAGCCGTGCGTCTCGCTGAACATGTCAAGCTCCGCGAGGCAGTCATCGTTCCACTGTGAACTTAGTTCCCGGCACCAGCCTTCTATATCACCGGGCGCCTCGTGCAGACCGTCTTCCCGGATTGCAAGCTTCCGCGCCTTGCAGAGTTCCCCGACCAACGCGAGGAAACTCTCCTTGTCGCACTTCCACTCAACTTCAACCGCTTTTCTTTGCTCCAACATCTCCTCGTAGAGCGCATTCCGTGCTTCTTCCGCAGCCTCGATGCTGTCAGGCTTCTGCTTCTTTAAAAAGCGCTTGCTTTGCTCGCTGTCACCAAGCAAAAGCAGCGCGAGTTTTCGAAAGTCCGCCTGAATCGCCTTGCCGTCTACACGCTGTACCGCGATAAATCTGCTTGCTTCCGGAAGCTTTAAGCTTCTCACAAAGTTCCGCAAAATCCGCACCGCCTCCGGATAACTGAGCGCCGGAATCATATAGAATTTGCCATCCGCATCCAGATATAAGTCGACACAGTCTTTTTTCTTGCCGACAAGCGCCTTCATCCGCGTGCAGCCCTGAATTGCCTGCGGCGGGGTCAGTTCCATGTACGGAATGTAGCCGTCCTGCATCGCTTTCAGCGTGTTATCGATTCCGATTATATGAAAACCGTTCCGGTTATAGTTCGGCTCCTTCATATGCCAGTCTTCGTAGTTTTGAAAGAGAACCCGCTGCATCCAGCTGTTAAAACTCCTGTCCCTCATTGTTTCCCGCTCCTTATGAATGTATCTCATACGGTATTTCTTCTGCCCGCAGCACTTCTTTTCGACGGCGGAATTCCTCGTAGCGAAGGCCGCTCCCGTCAAGTGCCATCTCCCCCACCTGATTGTCGTAAGGGTCGGCGCGAAATTCCGGCTCCGGGAAGCCCGTCTCCCCCCAGTATACGCGCATTTGCCGCCATGCGCCACGGGTCTACGTTGCCGAAGTAGAAGCGGTGCAAGAGCTCGTCTCCGCGCTTCCAGGCGGAACCTCCGTAGGATAAATCCGCGGCCCGCCAGCCGAAAGAAGGCGTGAAAAAGCGCACCCAGTCGTGGGCGCCGATAAACTTAGGCTCTGTCTTTAAGCCGCTTTCCCAGCGCGCCGGGATTCCGACCACTTCGCAGAGCGATAGGAACAAGAGCGCCTGAATGCCGCAGTCGCCAACGCGGTCCATCGCGCAGCGCTCCGCCATCCTGTCCAGGCAAAAATAAGAGGGCATGAAGCTGTAGCGCACCTTCTTTGTGATGAAGTCATAGAAGCACTTTGCTTTGACAAGGGGCTCCGTCACGCCCGCGGTTAGCTCATCCGCAAGGCTCCTGATGTACGCGCTCGGGGGAAACAAAGCACTGTTTCGGCTCCCCGCTACAGACAGCCCCATTCCGTTCGCAATACGATTTTCGTTGCATCCCGCCCGATTTTCGTTACCTTCCGTCTTGCTTTCAAATCGGTATTCCGAGACACTTTGGGTCCCGCCGTCTTCACTCTGTTCTATTCCTTGTTCCGCTTGATATCCCGTCCCCGGTAGGTCTATATATCCCGTCTCCGCTAGGTCTTTGTATTCCGTTTTGTTTTCACGAACATGTTCCAACCCGTATTTTGCTTCATCTTCCGAATGCCTTGCCTCTCTACCCTCGGCTTGCATCCTCTCCGCAAGCCCGTAGACATCGCGGTAGCGCTCGGTATGCAGAAAACGATAGCTTACAATAAAGGGATGGTTTTCCCCCGAGTCTTTCCTCCCAAAAGACCACGCGCTGCTCTGCCGCTTCCGCGCCGAGCTGTCCGCCGGCGCTCATCTCTTCGACCGCAATCTCACTCTGCTCTTCCGTAACACGCGGCAGAGGAAGGTAAGCCCGAACAAGAGCCCCTTCCCGATAAAGCGCCTCCTCCAATTCCAGTTCCGCGCGCACCGTGAGGCGCACAGAGAGTTCTCCCTGCGCCCGCATTTTTTCCGCGCTCTCGCTAAGCAACTTGCGGTCACTGCCGGGAACATGGTGCCCTTGCTTTTCCGCCGCTACGGCAAAGAAGGGATCGGTCTTACAGAGCGAGTCAAAGAAGCGGCCGAAATAGCGCGGCTCACCGTCCAGATAGCGCCAAAATATTCTACCGTCCGTGCGCAAGGAATCAAAGTCCGCCTCCGAAAAATTCGGAACATAGCGCCGCACAAGTTCCAGCGCTTCCGCCCTTGTATAGGGATATTCCGCGGTCAAACGGCGCAGTATTTTTTGCTCCGCGCGGAAGCGCTGCCGCCGCTCCTCCGGGAGACACTCTCCCGTCTCAATCAAATGCTGCAAATACGCCTCTGCCTCTTCTAAATTCCCGCGCTCCTTCATCTGCTGCACCGGAGACGGAAGCGGCAGGTACATGCTTTCAAAGAGATTCTTTCCCATTGCGCTCTCCTTTTTTTAACGGCAAAGGGATGCCCGCAATTCGGGCATCCCGGGTATACGTTACGATTATGAGGCAAACTGCGCACAGGACAGGGATTTCGTTTTCACGAATTTCCGCCTGTGCCGGCATCTCCCTCGTTTCAATCAAAGCCTATAGAAATAAGCGCAGCAGGGCGCCCATACCGAGTCCCATGAAGTTGCCGATTGCCGCGCCGAGCACGCCCATCAGGACACCGATGCCCGCATAGGAAGCGTCATAGGCAGATGCCACGATGGGTGCGGAGGCGGAACCGCCGATGTTTGCGAGCGATGCCGTCGATACCATGCAGAGATCCCAGTGGAAGACCTTCGAGAGCAGATACATGAGCACCACATGGATGACCAGGATGAAAAGTCCGTATACCACCCACATGGGCGCCGAGAGCAAATCGGATACCGATGCGGTCGATGCGAGCAGCGAGACCACCACATAAAGGTATACATTGGAGAGCTCTTCGACCGCCGGGAGCTTGCCGAGCGAAGTGCCCGCGCAGATTAATCCCAGGATACTGACAAAGACCGTCGTCAGGGTTCCCTTGTCAAACATACCGAGTCCCACACCCGAGAGTGCCGCATTGCAACTCTTTCCGACCATCTGGGAGAGGGCCGAAACCATGAGCGAAAGACCGATCAGAAAAATCCAGTCCGCACTGGTCGCGGCTTTCTTCTCCTTTGCGACCTCGGCATTCGCACTTTCAGCAATGGCCTGCAGCATCGAGGTATCTGCCTTGACTGCGCCGTTCCAGCGCCCCGCATACTTGACCGCGAGCAAAAGCAATGCAATCCAGACCGAGTAGCAAACGGTATCCAGCGCGAGTGCGCAGCTGTATGCGCCGGCATCGACCGGAAGCGCCGCCTGCATGGCCGCCATGTTAGCGGAACCGCCGACCCAGGAAGCATAGAGCGCCGCAACCGCGCCCCAGGTATCCGTGCCGAGCGTGCCCTTAAAAATCGGGTAGCCGATCAGGAAGCCGACCGCCAGCGTCAGCGAGCAGCCGAGGAAAATAGCCACCATGCGCCCGCCGAGCTTTGAGAGCTTCTTAAAGTCGCAGCGAAGCAGCATGACAAAAATCATGGCGTAGAGAATGTTGTTTTTGAGCGCCGAATACGTGTTTGAGCAAGCCTCGGAATTGTAGAGCCCCATGGTGCAAAAGACCATGTTCAGCACATAAATCCAGACCAGCGGCGGAACGACGTTAAATATCTTCGCCTTGGTCTTTTTCTCCAGGAACAGCAGCATCCCGGCAAGGAAAATAAGAAACGCAATGTAGGTAAACCCGTTGGTGATCATCTCTTTATCCCCCAATTTTTATTGTTTGATGCTCAATCCAGGTAACGCAAGCCCTCCACGCCGCGGATGCCCATACCGGCCTCATCCGAAACCGTGATTAACTTCTCTTCAAAACGCGCACCGCCCAGTATCGGATCCTCGCTGCAGAGCACCGGACCGTCCAAGTCGATGCGGGTAAAGACTTTCTTTGCGCAGGCAAGTTCCACCGCCGCATTCACGGAAATTTTCGCCTCCAGCATGCAACCGATCATGCACTCCACACCGTAAACCTCTGCCGCTGCCGCAATCTTCAACGCGTTATAGATACCGCCGCACTTCATGAGTTTTATGTTAATGAGGTCCGCCGCCCGCTGTTCCAGTACCCGCATCGCATCGCGCGGGGAAAATACACTCTCATCCGCCAGTACCGGCACAAAGCTATGTTCGGTCACGTATTTTAGCCCCTCGATATCGTGCGCCTTGACCGGCTGCTCGACAAATTCAAGCTTAAGTCCTTGCTCCTGCATCTCATTTAAGATGCGCACCGCCTGCTTCGGATCCCAGGCCTGATTTGCGTCAATGCGGAGGCGGATGTCTGCGCCCGCGACCTCACGCACTGCCCGAAGCCGCGCTACATCGAGCGTCGGGTCTGCGCCGACCTTTACTTTCAGGCAGTCATAACCGCGCGCAATCGCCGTTGCGGCATCCCGCGCCATTTCTTCCGGCTCGTTCACACTGATGGTGATATCCGTGACCAGCTGTTTCCGCGCGCCGCCGAGGAGTTTGTAGACCGGAAGCTTATAAAGCTGCCCGTAGAGATCCCAGAGCGCCATATCCGCCGCGGCCTTCGCACTGCTGTTTCCGTGTACACAGGACTGAACGAGCTGCATCAAATCTTCAAACGCATCGATATCTTTGCCGAGGAGGTTTGGGATGATGTGATCCTTCAGCGCCCCGACTATGGCACCTGTGGTGTGACCGGTCACCGCGCCCGTCGGCGGCGCCTCGCCGTAGCCCACCGCTCCCGTGTCGGTGTGAATCTCGAGGATGATGTCCTCGACACGCGTCACCGTGCGAAGCGCTGTCTTAAACGGCACCCGCAGCGGCACCGAAAGGCTCCTGAGCCGAATCTCCGTGATTTTCATGCCCCTCCTCCTTATCCCCGACGCCATGAACGGGTCTGCGCTTCCGTGACCTTCCTTTGCCTTTCCTTGCAACATGACCCGATTTAAGCTCCGTGTTTGGGCTTATTATACAATGATACTGTTTAATCGGCAATCATTTTATGCACTTTGACAGTCTGCTCTGAGCAGAAAGACAAGTCCGAACAGAGAGATAGCCCAAAAGAAAAACCGGCCCGCAAATCCGTGTGAAATCGGACCTGCGGACCGGCTTATCGGCCGTTTTCCGGGTTTTCGCCGCCTTACTACTGTACCTTTCTCCCGCGCGCAAGAAGCTCCGCCGGCAGATTGAGAGAAGCTTCTCTGCACCACTCCGCTACTCCGGTTTCGGACTGTATTCGTAGGCAATCCCCGCCTGCAAAAGTTTTCTTCCCGTCGCAAAGACCTCACAGTTCTCCGGCAAGCTCCGGAGAGGCGAAATGTCTTCGAGGTTGTCGCAGTTCCCGAGCCTTACGTATCTCAGTTGACACAAAGCGTCGAGCGGAACGAGCGCCCGCAACTTGGCGCAGTACTCCAGGCATAACGACTCTAAGTTTCTGAGTTCTGTCAGAAACGAAAAATCCGTCCAGGAGGAATTGTTTTTCACGCGAAGCGCCCGAAGCGACGTCAGTGCTTCCAGTCCGGCAGGGCTATTCGGCCGGTTGCCGTATACATAGAGGGAAGTGAGTTTAAGCTTGCCGATGCAAGCAAAAGAATCCAGTGTGGTTCCGCTCAGCGAAAGTGCCTTAAGCCGCGTAAGCTTAGAAAGGCAAGCGCCGCTCTTCTTACTTATTCTGCCGGAAAGGCTAAGTTCCTCCAGCGTATCCGCATATTCCGGGAGCGCCGTGAAATCCGGTTCCGTGAGACCGAGGCTACGCAATCGTTTCAGCGCTTTTAAGTCCGAAAGTCCCTCACCGAAGCAGCCTGAGACCGCTTCGCTAACCCGCTGCAATTCCGGAAGACCTACAAGCTGCCCCGGCTCCGTCGCACAAAATTCGATTTCCGGGCGAAGGCGAAATAAGTCATTGAGCTTCTCCAAATCCGACGTGCTCGGTCGATAACCTCCCCAGGCGCGAATCAGCCGTATCCCGGCATCCGCCAACAAATCCGCCAAGTCTTCCGACGTGAGCGCCGCTTCAAAGTACGCTGTGTCGCCGTTGATTTTCTCAATCATTGTTATCAACACTCTCTTCCGTAAGCCGTTTTTATATCCGTCTCATGTTCCGGTATCGCGGCAATCGCTGCCTCCAAGGCTCTCACAATATCGTCAAGCGGCATGAACGGGACGCCCGGCTTGTCCGCAGTCTGCTCCGGGATATAGGGCACATGAATGAATCCGGCCTTGGCGGACTTATGATGTCGATTCAGATGATACAAAACGCCGTACATCAAATGATTGCAGACATAGGTTCCCGCGGTGTTCGAGAGGGCCGAGGGTAACCCGGCTTCCCGTATGGCCTCCGCCATCGCCTTCACCGGCAGGGTCGCAAAATAGGCGTTTTCGCCGTCCGCAAAAATCGGAACATCGATCGGCTGCTGTCCCGCATTGTCCGGGATTCTTGCATCGTCCACGTTGATGGCAACGCGCTCCGGCGTGACCGCCGCCCTTCCGCCCGCCTGCCCGATTGAGAGCACAAAGTCGGGTTGCTCTCGCTCTATGGCCTCCGCAACCAGCCGTACGGACTCCCCGAATACCGTCGGGACTTCCAGCTTTACAATCTCCATGCCGGCAATCTCCGGTTTCACGTGCTTCACCGCCTCCAGCGCCGGGTTAATCGTCTCGCCGGCAAACGGCGTAAAGCCGGTCAGCAACAACTTCATATCGCCCCTCCTATAGACTTACTGTAGACTTATCCGATAAAACCGCTTCCGAACAGAAACCCTGCTTTCACTTTATCGGTAATGAATCAACAACACCGCCTTGGCGTCCTTCTTGCCGACATTTTTATAAGAATGCGCGACAGAGGCATCAAAGCAGATGGCATCGTCCTTCTTGAGGGCATACGCCTCACCGTCGATTTCCAGAATCAGCTCTCCCTTCAGCATCATCAGATACTCAAAGCTATTCGTGGAATGCCCGATGGATGCGTGCTCGCAGCCCGGCTCCACCTCAATCTGATACAGTTCAAAGTTTCGTTCGTTTGTCTTCGCATAGTAGTTGAAGATATGATACTTGTCCTCCGAAAGCGCGGAAATCTCCTTTTTCCGAATTTGAACCGCAGCCTTTTTCGGCATTTCCAAGAGCGCGGAATACGGCAACTGCAACGCTCCCGTAATCTTCCATATCGTATTGATGGTGGGGTTTGCCTCCCCTTTTTCAATCTGCGAGAGAACCACCTTGCTGACCCCTGCCATGTTGGCAAGCTGCCCCAAGGTCAGGTTCTTTTCGTTTCTCAAGCGTTTCAGATTGTACGCGATGACTTCTCCGGCTTCCATGGCAATCTCCGTAATCAAAAATCATAATTTACATCTTGTGTGTTTTAGCGTTCGGTGGTATTCTTTCCCCGTTCATTTTATTTTACACTCCGTTTGTTTTGGTTTCAAGGAGAGATTGATGAAACAAAAAGCTCTGAAAGCTGCCTTTTCCTTTGTATACCCCATGTTCGAACCCGCAAGTCTCCGGGATGGCAGACCTGCGGGTTCTTTTTTGATTCTTTTTCAATTTTTTTCGGTTCTGATTCGAGCTCTCTTTCAAAGCTTAGTTGAGCTTCCATATGAAGTAGCCAAAGGGCGGCATTTGATATCCGTCGCTTAAGGATATCTGCTCGCCGCGCAAAAGATCCGTCGCCGTGCCTGCATTCGCCCCGTTAAAGTGCGCTTGATACGCTTTGTCCTCGGCATTTAAACCAATCCAAATTCGCTCCCCCTCAAACTGACGCTCAAATACCAGCTGACGGTTCGTGAGCACAATGCTCTTGTAATCGCCGTGCGTGAGCGCCTTGTGGCTCTTACGAAGCTCCGCAAAGGAGGCAATCGCATCCGTGAGCTCGTTCCACTCGGGCGCGGCGAGTTCAGGTCGGAGCGCATCGTCACTGCCATGGCCTTTTTCACCCCAAATGCCCCACTCGCTGCCGTAGTAAATACAGGGGATGCCCGGCATGCCAAAGAGCAGGCAGTAGATGAGCGGCAGATGCCGCTTTTCCTTTAGAATACTCGCCACGCGGGTCACATCGTGATTATCCGCAAAGCTAAGCAGATGCTCGCCCTTATAGATGGCATGATTCTCCTTGCCGAATTGACGGTTCAAGGCATAGTTGATTTCAAATAGATTCAGGTCGTTAAAGCTCGAATACAGTCCCTTATAGCACTCGTAGTTCGTACAGCTATGCAGCATCTCGGGATTCACGATTCTCTTGTAATCGCCGAACAGAATCTCCCCAAGCAGGAAGAAGTCCGGCTTCACGGAATCACAGAACGCGCGGAGCTTTCGCATAAAGTTCGGGTTCAGACAGTAGGCCACATCCAAGCGCAGGCCGTCAATCTGAAATTCCTCAATCCAGGCTTTGATGCAGGAGAAAAGGTAATCCGTCACCTGCGGATTCTCGAGATTTAACTTGACCAGCTCAAAGTGCCCTTCCCAACCTTCATACCAGAAGCCGTCGTTATAATTGGAATTTCCGTCGAAGTGGATGTAAACCAGTCCTTATATTGAGACTGCTCCCGCTTTTGAAGCACATCTTGAAAAGCCCAAAAGCCGCGCCCCACGTGGTTAAAGACGCCGTCCAGAACCACATGAATCCCGTTCTCTTTGAGTGCCTTGCAGACTTCCGCAAAATCCGCATTGCTGCCGAGGCGGCAATCAATCTTCGTATAGTCCCGCGTATCGTAGCCGTGGCGGTCGGACTCAAACACCGGCGAAAAATAGACCGCGTCCGCATGCAGCCGCTTTAAATGCGGAATCCACTCAATGACCTTCCGAATTCGGGGAACCAGCACACCGTCGTTCTCCTTCGGCGCACCGCAAAAGCCCAGGGGATAAATCTGATAAAACACACTCTCCGTTGACCACATATTGACTCTCCTTAACACCGTAATGCCTTCTTCCCGAATTCCTCTCCGCTATGCCACAGCTCGAGTTCCCGATGCAGCGCATCGCAATCGGGTTGGCAGACTTCTATTTTACACCGCTTTGCCGAACTCCGATAGCGGGGAAGCTATCAACAAAGCCCTCGGTCGCCAATTCTCCGACCGCTTCATTGACGGACTGGATATGAAAAAAACACCCCGCCGAAGCGAGGTGCCACAGTTCTGTGTAATTTCTGCGTAATTACACATCATATCCGTCCCATGTCTCAGACCAGTCTTCATCTCCTCCACAGTCCTCAATCAAGCCATCCAAAAGGTCTAATTCTTCCTCGCTTAACTCCGGTTTATAATCTTCAAGTCCCATCGCAAATACCTCCCTGTTCTTTAGAAAGATGTCGCTACACACATAAAATTCCTCCATCGTATCAAGACAGAGACAAGCTAATTTCCCGCCATATGCGCAGCCACAATCAATGTCTATAAAGCTATCCGTTCTAAAAATCTTCGGTTCTCCCTGATGTGTTCCGTTTAACATCGCATAATAGTAGGGAGTAGGCGTATGCCCGACAATAAGCAGTTTATCATCAAAAAAGTGGTCTGACAGTTTTGGGCTGGTATATATAAAATCTCCGAGGGCGTAGTCATCCAATGCTCTTCCGATTTGGAAATTGTCTAACCCTGCGTGAGTAAGGAGATAATTCTTTCCCGCTACATTAACTTCTTCATAAACAGTCATGTCATTTATGTAGTCAACGACATATTCTCTTTGCTCCTGCGATAACTTGCTGAATTCTTCTATCGTAGGATTTCCGCCGTCTTTCATCCAGGCTTCAATGATGGAAAGCCTGTCCATCAAGACGTTCTCGTCAGTGTTTTGCTCGGTGATCTCCTGCATAAGCCAAGGTAGAATGGCACAAGCCACATACTCGTGATTGCCAACAAGATGATAAACATTCGAGCGAGCGGACATATCAAGCAGGATTTTTAATCCTTCCGTGCCGCGGTCTATTGTATCTCCAAGAATATACAAAGTATCGTCCTCAGAAAAGCCTACCTTGGACAGCATTCTTTTATAGGAGTCGTACATTCCATGAATGTCGCTCATCGCATAAGTGATACGTCATCCCTCCTTATCACAAAAGATTTTCTGGTAGCATAAGCCACAAGCCTCACTTTTTCAATCGGTCTTCCCTATTCTGTAGAAAATCAATCATATATTCCAAAGCCTGCTCGATTTCATGCTCGTCATTAAGCCATTTGGCTTCATACGGCGAAAGTCCTGATATCAGAGGGCGTACATTTTCCGGTGCAATCTCATTATTTTCAAAACCCATTTCAAGATGCTCCCGAGCAACCCATGCAGTAACACGCATGATATCTACTTCATTGTTAGAGCCAAGGAAAAATCTGCCTAGGCTGTTCTGATCAAAAAGGTGTGATAAAGTTGCGGGCACCTCATCATAGAGCCAGACCTCCTCGCCACTGATATAGTCCTTATACCTCGCACGATTCATCTTTCTGTTGGGGAGAAGTATATAGTTACACCTTTGTTCAGCAAGCGCAAGAAATTCATAAAGAAGCTTTACTAACTTGTGATTCTTCGGCAGGTACTGCTCACAGTCATCAGATAACATCCGTAAATCCGAAAGCGGATCATCACTGTCTATTCTATATTTATGGAATCTGATTCCTTTTTCCTCATTTAGAAGATCTGCAACCCACTTTATGGGTGTCCATGCACTCATGAGTGTATCTGCCAGCAAATCACCGTCAAAATAAAGACAGTCAAGGTCATTTTTCCGTCTCCACTCATCTCCGCTCCCTCCGTAAGCTTTCAGCCAATACCGACAGAAGTTTTTTAGATAGTCGTCGCTGTATTCATCTCTCAAATACTCTTTCATCTTGTTCATAATCCAATCCTCCGTTATCAAAATTTATCCTTCACTCATCAAGAAGATCATAGTGACGGTACCGCATTTGATCTCGTTACGAACGGTGTTGGGCGCGCAACCTAACTCTCCGGCAATCCTGTTGGGTGTCCATCCATCTTTGAGACGAGTTTGAAAGACGTTTACCCTCCCTGTGTTCAGTTGTAGCATGTACTGGTCCATTGTTTTCCTCCTTTATGTTTTTGTCTACGCTTCTATATTACCATACACGATTGAAGTGTCAAGCGTTTTTTCAAAATGCTTTTGTTTTTGCTTTTAGTTTACAGGACATCCAGTATTCGCGGGTCTTCCGTTCGATCATAGTAAGTCGTGCGTCATCGTTACCGCTTTTGACCCGATGACCAGGTCCTCCTCCCAGGGGCCGAACTCCGTATGATCTTCGATGCTGGCTGGCCGTTTCTCGATGTTTCTGCCCAGAACTCGCTTGTTTTCGCGAACTCGTGCTGTTTTGGGCGAGCGATGCAGCTTTTCCGGAAGATCAATGTTTCTGATGTTCAGTAGCCCAAGAGCTGCGTAGCCGTAAAGCGTTTTCGTGCAGACGATCTGCTCTCTGGTGAACGTTCCATCCTTCAGAGTGCGGTGGGCACAGACATCCAGCGACCATTCGTCTTCAAAGAAGTGCTCTTCTACATAAGAGATGAAAGCGCTCTTTTCAAGAAGATCATAGTGATGACAACAAGCTTCACGATTCTTCTCGTAGGCGGCCTGTCCGACTTTTGCCTTGTAACGGAAGATGTTGCCCCTATAAAGAGTGACGGTACCGAGCTTGATCTCGTTACGAACGGTGTTTGGCGCGAAACCTAACTCTCCGGCGATCCTGTTGGGTGTCCATCCATCTTTGAGACGAGTTTGAATGACAACACGTTCTTCAAATGAAAGATGTTTACCCTTCCTGTGTTCAGTTGTAGAATGTACTTGGTCTACAGGGCCTTCTCATTTATGTTTTTGTCTACACCTTTAGATTACGCCCCGCGATTGATTCGTCATTTTCAAAATGCTTTTATTCTTGCTTTTAGTTTGCAATTTGACAATTATATGTTATACTCTATTTAATCACTAAAGGAAAGGATTATTCTATGTACAATTATTTGTTAAATGTGACAGCCTCTAATAAAAATGCCACTTTCAATGACGAAATAATTGAAGCCATCAAAGATGCTTGCGCAGAAGCTAATTCTTCCACTAACTCAAATCGATATGGTAGAAATTTTTTTCTTTTGTATCCAAATTAGATAATAGGACCATTCAACTTCGCCTTAAATCTGACACGCCTATTATTGCCACTCGTACTATTTCAAGTATAACTCGTGCATTACTAAGAATATGTTCGCATGAGAAACTCGAACCATTAAAATACAATGGCAGTCTACTTGCAGCCACTGTAGTAGAAGAATATGAAGAAGGCGCTGAAATGTACAATAATCTACAGCCTCACGAAATTGTGCAAACAGTAATAGAAATTTTTTTTTGGTCAAGCGTCTCTTGGAAACAAGGATAAGCAAATTGCCAAGGATTCTGCAAAAAAAATCAAAGAAATTGTAACAAATTATAAAGCATCTACTCAAAATCATTAGCCACCCCTTCACAGACAAAGGTGCGATTATCTCGCTCCTTTGTCTCTATTTCTCCACATACTTCTCATTTCTTCAATACCACCAAGGTTTTTGCGACAATTATATTCTTCCAAGAATTCATCATACACAGTCATCTTGTATCTGATACTCTTCATCTTTTCTGCTGTGTATCCCATACGCTAACAATAAGCATCATATCCTGCTGTATAATCATCTGTAGGAATTGGAAGAAGTGCTGCACGCTCTTTAATAGTCAACTTGCTATAATCAAGCACTTCTGGGACCTCTGCTACAACTTCCGATACAGCTTCTTCCATTTCAACACTCTCAGTATCCACATTCTCCGATACTACGACAGCCTGTACCTCATCCATTGTACCAACTGGAATTTCAACCATTTCTGAAGCTTGCACTTGAATCTCTTCTTCTGCAACTTTCGATTCAGCAAATTCTTGATAGGTCAGAATCTCTTATTTGCCTCTTCCAAAGTCAGCTCTGCCGTATCTTTGTATTTGATATCTTCCAGATAGTCCATATAATCCCATCTCCACTTATGACTCATACCGGAAAGCTCATTTAAAGCCTTATCCCAAAACAATCCTGCTTTGTCAGCCTTTTCCTGATAAAGTTCTACTGCCGGATGATTGTAAGATGAACTAGGACAATAAAAAAGAGCCGATGACGAACTCGTGGTATGATGAAGCTACCACACACCAACACACCGGGAGGTTCGCCATGGCCCAGAACGAGTATACCACAAATAGAAAATATCGCCACCTGACACGCGAAAAGCGTGCACAGATTGAAGTACTGCTGCAATTAAAGCTCCCCAAAAGTCGCATTGCGCGCGAAGTCGGGATTGCAAGGTCAACTTTATATAATGAACTTGCCAGAGGTACCGTGCAGCAGTTAGGACGGAATCCGGAGCCATACACGCGGTACTTTGAAGATTCGGGACAGCGTGTCTACGAACATCGAAGACGAAATAGTCATTGCCCCATAAGGCTGCCGAAAGCCAAGAAATTCGTGCCTTTTGCGGTAAAGCAGATACTGACAAAGCATCTGGCACCTGATACGATTTGCGGTCTTGCCAGAGAAAAGGGCTGTAATTCGTTCCACATACCTCCACTATATTTCTGCTTCTAATCTCACCGTGCACCTTATCCCCCTCCGCTCCCCTTCTTTTCTCACCCGCTCAAACGAAACTTCTCCCTCTTCAAAATACAGCCGATTTCCCGTCTCGTTTAAGTGCGTAACCAGAATCGAGAGCTTGGTATCCCGGGCGCTTGAGAACATTTGAACCGAGTCTTTATCCCTCTCCACAGGCGCAAAGAAGGCATCCATACTCTCATGCCGCGCATAGCGGAGTGTTCCCTGCCATTCATTCGGCTGATTGGTGAGATCCACCTCGACACCGTGGAGCTTGTCGCGCTCTGTCTCACAGGGCAGCGGTCCTTCTCCGTGGCGCGTCACATAGCTTCGCGTCACATAAATTGCCTCATCTAGGGCGAGGCCCCTTTTTTCAAGGAAGAGCGCCGGGTTGTGCATCCCTGTTTTTGAGGAGGTCAAATGCGGCGCATAGGCTTCATAGTCCTCGTCTAAAAGAAGTCCCTGTCCGCTCTCAAAAATGAGATGCTCAAATTGCGAAAGCCAATCCCGGTTTGCCTCCACCAAAGTCAGAAGACCTATGTTCGCCTTCACTTCCGCGACGTAATTTTGAAGCACTGTGTCATTTTCCAACAGTGCAAAGTAGGGGTTCCCGCGGTCTATGCCGAGCACCTCCGCTCTTTCTCTTGTGTAGCGTGTCCGCAGCTCCCGCAATCGCTGTAAGAGCTCTGCCGCATTCCATGCGGCGACTTCCTCTACGCTGAGCCCGTATCCGGCGCGGTTTCGCTGCACGCATTCATCGATACCCATGCCGCAGGAGCCGTGCCGCGCATCGCCGCGGGTGGCTTCCGCGCCCATGTTAAGGAGCACATCGTCTATGGTTGTGACGCGCGCTGTTTTCTCGGAATAAAGCAAGGGCACAAAGCCGAAAAGCCGCGTAAAGTCCGCGACTTCCTTCCCGAGTTGGTAGAAATCCGGCATAAAGTGTTCCGCAAACAATGTCGGCGCTCCGTACTCTGCTCCGGCGCCGATCTGGTGGTGTACAAAGCGCCAAGCAGCCGCCGCATCTTCCACGGTGTGCCCGGCCTGCGCGCCGCCGTTGTGTTTAATAATCAGCGGTTTCCCGAGAACGCGAGAGAGGCTTGCTGTCGCAAGCCCCTTTCCCTCGTCTCCGAAATTTTTTCCGATGACCGCAATGCTTCTCATAACTGAATGTCGGCGTCCGCCTGCAGCGAGAGCTGCGCAAGCGCCGCACTGATAACCGGTCGGTTCAGCTCATCCCAGCGCGATAGAACATCCTCCCGCGCCTCGCCCTTTTGGAGCTGAATGGTGCTGATGATGATTTCCGGCAGGCAGGCAGTGCTCTCGCGATCCAGCACAATGCAGTGCCCCGGCAGTAGCTCCGCATTCTCCTTGTTTTCGTGCCCTATCATAATATGGAACACATGGAAGGACTCCTCAACTTCCTGTAAAAGACTCTCCCTCGTGACTTCCCCCGGAAGCGCATCCCCGATAACGCGCGCTACCGTAGCTCCCTACGGACCCGCTGCGAATCTCCGCATTATCCCCTATGGTAAACAAAAAGCCCTTCTGCTTTCTCTTCCGAATCGCATCAATGTTGGTGTGTCTCGCCAAAAACGCCCAGAGGCAGGTGGGAACCACCTCTCCGCTTCCGCCGTTTTCAAAATAGAGTTCCAAGAGCTGCTCCGCAATTCGGATGTCCGATTCAAACTGCGTAACCTGCAACGGAGACTTATCCTGAAAATCACCGTAGGCCGCGCACATGAGCGCCGGATCTTCAACCGCGCCGGTGGAGTAGAGCTTGGTAATCAACTCATTCAGCGCACCGGTCGCAAGTTCCACCGCGAGATAGCCCATCGAAGCCGTCACGTCCAAACCGACCACAATCGGCGTGGTATTCGGATGCTCCTCCGAGTCAAAGCATTCCCGCGTGCCGATAAACTTAGGATCCATCTTCGGGTTGCATTCCGTTCTCTTGAAGACCTCTCCCACGCTCTGCCCGTTGGAGAGTTTTCTGCTGTTTTTGAGTTTCTGCCAATCCGCCGCCGAATAACTTCCGTAACCCATACTTTCCTCCTGCCTCAATCCATTTTTGTAAAACGATGGCCGCCAAAGCCGTCTTCAATCACTTGGTCCCAAGCCGCAAAGTCCGCATAGGCATCCGCTGCGGGTTCCGACTGAAGAAACGCTTCCAGCTCCCGCGGGTGATGCAAATCTTCCGCAACCGACTTCGCCGCCTCCCGGAGATCCCGCAAATCCCGCTTGCTCTCTTTTTTCTTTACATCTCGCCAATCGCCAAAGAGCATGCCCTCATGCGTGATCGGGTTGATAAAAAGACTCGCTGCCGTGATGTTCCCGTGCTCCAGTTCCGAATACTCGAGGGCGCAGCAGATATTCTCCATGCGGGAGATGACCCAGGCCAAATGTTCCGATGCGAACGGCGCAAATACCTCCGCCGGGTAGAAATACGGCTTCCGCGTATAGACGAGGCCAAGCTTCCCCTCATCCAGATAGAGTTTGCTCTTCAACTGCGGAAAACAACGGACCAGTTTCACATCCGCCGCGGGAAAGGCGAGCTGGGATAGCCCCCGCAAAAAGGCATTTGCCCCTTCCTCACGATCGAATACATAAACCACCGTTTCCCGGCAGAGGTAGCACACAAGCTCGGGATAGGAATAGTGGTCCATATAGGAAAGCGTCAGCGTTTTCCCGTTCTGCATGCGATAACTTGCACTGCCGTTCTCTTCCCAAAGTGTGTCTCCGCTGTAGTCTTGCTCCTTCGCATCCGCCTTGGCCTTATAGTAGGACAGCAGCTTCTTCCGGAATTCCGTATTCCCTTTTAATTCGGCATCCGACAGAAAGGCTCTTGCCCCGCAATACGAACAACGAAAGCCGCCGGCACTGCCGAGCTCCAGCTGCGCGCCGCACTGTTTACAGATATACTGAATCATAGGCCTCCCATAACAAGGTTTGTCGATTTGTTTTCATCAAGCCCTATTGTACCCCATTGCATTTCCGGATGCTATGCTTACCGCAATTCTTCAAAGAGCAACAAAAATCGCAGCAAATGTAAAGTGCATTTGCTGCGGCGCAGTTCACGCGTACATTCAATTCTCTGAGCTACCTTCATCCGCTATTTCGTCAAAAGAATGATAGCGCTTATAAGCTGCGAATCCAGGCTTCCAACACATCAAAGCTGTAATCCCCCTTCAAGGCAATGCCGTCCCTTAGCACAGCGCCCTTACACTCTTTTCGATAGCGCTCCGGCATATCCCCGAAACCTCCGCCTCCGTGCGTGCAAAAGGGAATCACGGTCTTTCCGCTCAGATTAACAGCCCGAAGGAAAGACAGCACCGGCGGTGCAAAGGTATGAAGCCAGTTCGGCGAACCTATAAAAATCAACTCTGCATCCCCAACAGGTTCTGCCCCCTCTGCAAGCGGCGGACAATATCCTCTCTCAATCTCTCCTCTGACTTCTTTCACAGCTGTATTGTAAGAATACGAATACGGCTTTTGAGGCTTCAGCTCTCGCAATTCTCCGTCCGTCAGTAAGGCAATATCTTCCGCCAATTTTCTTGTGATGCCGGAATAGGAATAGAATACGACCAGAGTTTTCAAGGCAATTCCCCCCTTTCTCCAAACAGTCTCGTCAAGGGAGACGCAAGCAATCCGGAGAAAAACTACTTTCTCCAATTTTTTATAGAAGGATTTTCTAGCTAATCGCGATTATGACATTGGTATCGGCTTCCAGTATCTTTCGATAAAACGCTTTCATCGTGTCAAAGCAAGTTCGTAACTCCGGTTTGATTCTATCTAAGTCCGCCTGACTCCGGATACCGGGATACAAATCGTATGCGATACACGCTTCCAAGTTTAATTTTTTCAGCGCCTCTTCTATCTCAAATGCTTCAAGCGCGGAAACAATGTCCTTAATATTTGATTTTGTCGTGTACATTAGCAGCTCCGAACTTCCCTCGACGACAACTTCACCCATAACTGCCATGCCAAGCGGAGAAGCGCCCGTCGTCTTGTTTCCGCCTTCTCCCGTAAAGACAAAATGAAGAAGCTCCCACAGTTTCCCGATATCGAGCACAATATCCGGTTCTTGCTCTCTGCTCTCAACTTCAACCGGACATGTATCTTCAATTCCGTATACAGACTTCAGCTTTTTCAGATTCCCATCACTGATATTCCGATAGACAGCTTCCAGCCCCATGTAATATCTTCCTCTCAGACTTCAATTGCCGTTTTGAAATGTTTTTGCTTACATTTACACTGAATCACCAAAGTGTTCCGCTCATCACTCTTCATCAAATTCAAACAGTTCTTCAACGCTTTATGAAATACCTTTGCGATGTCCATGGCAAGTTTCAGCGAGGGATTGTATTTGCCGTTCTCGAGATGGACTATCGTTTCTCTTCTGGCGCCGACCATCTCTGCCAACTCGCTTTGCTTATAGCCTGCCTCCTCGCGATATTGCTTTATCTTGGTTTTTAGCGCCATGATTACAGTCCCTTCTTATCGAAAAGAACGAATAAGGCAGTTCTTAAAATGCTCATGGCAAACAACACCCCCAGTATCATCCAGCCCATACTTGCTGCATTTAGCAGCTCTACATGAGATAAAATGCCCCCGGCAAAGGCAATCACAAGCAGCAGGTAAAACGCTATCTTGTAACAGATGGCATCACAGCGCTTCATATTTGCGCTTGCGAGTTCATCAAGCTGCTCTCTTTGATAGCTAAGTCCGCGCCAAACGAGAATCACCAGAAGGAACATCGGAACGAGCTGCCACTTTGTGTGTGCATATTCCGGTTTCCAATCCGTTCTAGACCACAGCCAATACTGCCAACACAGAACCAGTATAAAGGCGGGTGTAATGAATAACTGCTCCGCTAACGAGACTCTCTTCATATGACTTTCCTTTCAAAAAGTGATGTATTTGTAACTTGTGTGATAAATATATCACTTCATTTCAGATGAGTCAACCCTACATATTAGAAATATTTCACTTTTTGGGGTGCTGTTTTCTTAGGACTCGAGAAGAAAGAACACAAGCATCTCAAAAAAGCCCTCTGCTGTATTGCTACAGCAAAAGGGCTCCCAATACAAGGCTCTCCGCGAGAAGGCCGGAATGTACGCGAAGAAACGCCTATCTGAATCAACGCTTTACAGCTGTTTATAAGCGAAGAAGCACAGCGTTACGAATTTGCATCCTCACTGCCGTTATCTTCCCGGTTTCCGCTCCGGGAGAATACCGTGAAGAGCAAAGCAGCACCCGCCAGTACGCCACACACCACATTCAGAAGAAACGCAATTCTTTTTGTATCGCTTCCACTGTTGACAAAATAAGGTTTCCAAATTCCCCTCGTCAGAACACCGAATATAATTGTCACCGACAGGCCGTAAAAAATGCCGGAAATGATTCGCATCGGCAAAGTCTTGTAAATGACATTCTCCGGAAGATTACGCATATTCAGGAGAAGGGCAAATCCTGTGAGAAGCAGGTAAACAACCGAGACAAAGATGCAATAGGCAACAGAATCCGGATTCATGCTTTCAAACGCAATTGCACCGACAAGTCCGGTAAAAACACTACAGCTGAAAATAATAAAGGAACAGGAAATCTGTTTGATGTGTGTCAGGATTGCAATAAGCGCTTCTGTCAAGGCCAACACCGAAACAAAGCTCATCCACGGGTGTCCCGGAATCAAAGCCTGAATTGCGGGGTTCGTATTGCACAAAATTAGGCTCACAAGAAATCCGACCGCATACGGCATATACAGTATGATAAAGCCAAAGGCACTCAGAGCGATATTAACGCCGAAAAAGGCCAATACAATCACAAGTGCGGGCATATTCCCCCTCCTCCTATGCAAGCGTTTCCTCGAAATTATCCCGCTTCTATTTTATCATAGGCTTATCTCAAAATATATCTTGCTATTCTTAGTTTGATTGCATTTAGATATTTGATTGTCCGGATATTTATGGAGCAAGTGTCCACGTCCTTTCGGTAATGCTTCGAATTTTCCCCATTTTCTCATTTCAGCCGTATGGTACAAGCCAATCCTCCCTGTTCGCCGTTTGCAAAGAATAGTTTCCAGCGGTGCCAATCCGCCACTTGTTTTACAATCTTTAGTCCAAGGCCATGCTGCCCGGTGCCGAACTCCCACTCATAGCCTCTGCTGTTCAGTCTGCGCAGAAGTTCTTTTGATACACCTTTTCCGGTATCACTAAGTTTCAGAAATACATGGTTTTTTCGATCCTGATACAGCCGCATTTCAATCCTGCATCCGTCCGCATTATGTCGAATTGCATTATGAAGCAAATTCATGACCGCTCTCTCTACTAAATCTTCATTGAAGCAAAGTTCCGAATCCTGAAGGCTGTCCTCGATTTCGAGTGTGAACCGGTATCTATCATCCTCCGTCTGATTCATGATTTCTGTGAGGGTCTTTCGGAGGAAGCGACCGATTCTCACTTTCTGTTTTTCAAATTTCCCTGCGCCAAACTCCAGCTTGCCGGAAAGATTCAGATTATCCACGAGCCGGCGGAGCCGGATTCCTTGTGTCTCAATGGATTTCGCTCTTTGCCTGACTTCTTCCTCCCGGGTCGAAGCGGCTATCATTTCCGCGTTGCCCATTACGATGGCAAGCGGTGTGCGAATATCATGTGATACGCCTGCAATCCACTCTGTACGCTCCTCTTCCCTTTGCTTTGCGCGTCGCTTCTGTATTCGGGTCGGAACTGCCACCAGCACAACGATATTGGACAAAAGCAGCAACGGAACTATCTTCGCAAGGTAATTTAACAGGTTCACATCAAACTCAAGGGTATATTTCCATACCTTATCTTTTTCTCCTCCGATCACGAGCAAGCCCTGCTCGAAAACATAGCTGTGTACCGGATAATCCTCAAGATAATATCTGGCAAACTTGGCAACGTCCTGTAAGGTATAGGTTTTTCTGAGCTCTTCAGGGAGCGCTACACTCCACAGAATGTTTCCGTCTTTACCTAATATCATGGCAAACTGCCCGTGCTTCAAAGACTTTTCGCTCCTTGCTCATCCAACGCATACCTTCCGTTGTTTACCGACAGATGTGTCAGTATCTCCTGCGGATACTGATAATCGACCGAATGATATCGAATCGCCGCAATCCCAACAATCAGTAGATCCGTAAAGAACAGAAACGCCATCATCAGCACAATGCCCGTAAGTAGTTGCAGCCTATTTCCCAACCTTCGCTTCATGCTTCCTTCTCCAACTTATAGCCAAGCCCCCGTACCGTGATGAGATATTTGGGTTTTGACGGCTCTGCCTCTACCTTCTCCCTCAAATGGCGCATGTGGACAATCAGCGAACTTTCCAGACCAAAACTGCCGTCCGGCCAGAGGGCGTCACACAGAGCGTCTGTTGTAACGATTTTCCCCCGGTTTCGGAAAAGAATCTGAAAGAGCGCCAACTCCTTTGCCGTCAGCGCAGTATCCTTCCCATTCCGTGTAACGGTTCCGGCATCCATTGAGACAAGCGTTTGCCCCAAACGAGCAGACTGTCCCATCTCCTCAAAATGATAGCTTCGCCTCAGTACCGCGCCGATTCTGAGCAGCAGTTCCTTCGGGAGAAACGGCTTGGTAATATAGTCATCCGCCCCGAGTCCAAGCCCCTTTAAACGCGCTGTGTCCTCATCCCGCGCAGACAAAAAGATTACCGGCACATCATACAGATCCCCCGTCTCTTTCATCTGTGCATAGAAATCAAATCCATTCCCGTCCGACAGCATGACATCCAGCAGGATCAGATCGTAGTGATGTTTTCGAAGCTTTTCTTTCGCTTCGCTGCAACTTCCGGCAACATCGACCTGCGAATACTGTTCTCTTTGGAGCAGCGCCACTACAATGTCTGTCAGCTCCTTTTCATCATCTATCGTTAATATTCTGCATTCGCTCCTATCCATATGCGAATCCTCCCGAATCTTTTTTCGTTGCTTGAAACATCCCAAATATGCGGTGTTTTTACTATACGGTATCCCGACATTTCTCCCAAGGCTTTTGCGCTTTCTTAATGTAAGCATAAGGTAAGCACAAGGTTCGCATAGTCTTCATCGGATATCCTGTCATTGTAAAACAAGCAAGGAGGACGGAATACGATGAACTACATTTTGGAGACGAACCACCTGAGTAAACAGAGCGGTAACACCTACCGCGTAAACGATCTTTCCATGGCTGTACCCGAGAACTGTGTCTACGGCTTTCTCGGGCCGAACGGAGCGGGCAAGAGCACCACGCTCAAGATGATTCTCGGGCTGATTCATCCGAGTCAGGGCAGCATCAAACTCTTTGGAACGGTTATGAATTCCGCCAACCGGCTGTCGATTCTTCGGCAAACGGGGAGTCTGATTGAAAACCCGGGCGGCTACGGGCACCTGACCGGTCTCGAGAACATGCAGATCATACAGAAGCTGAAAGGGGTCAATGAAGCGGAAATCAGCTCTGCGCTGAAGACCGTACGCCTCTATGACCAACGCGATAAGAAGCTCAGCAACTATTCTCTCGGCATGAAGCAGCGGCTTGGTATCGCTATGGCAATCTTGGGGAATCCGAAGCTACTGATTCTGGATGAACCGACCAACGGTCTCGACCCCGCCGGAATCCAGGAAATGCGTCAGTTAATCTGTTCTCTCCCGAAAGAAAGAAACATGACCGTTATCATCTCCAGTCATCTCCTCAGCGAGATTGAACAGATGGCCGATCAGGTCGGCATCATCCACCGCGGTCGTATGCTCTATCAGGGATCTCTTGCCGATCTGGAAACCCACGGAGACAAGCTGGAGGATGTATTCCTTGAAATGACCGGCGGGAAGGAGTCCTTATGAATTCGATTTCCACAATTCCAAAGCTGGTCTCCGTTGAGTTCAAAAAATCCCGACATAAACACTCTTTTTTACTGCTTGCGATAGCTGTCCTGTTGAATTACTTCTTTCTGTTTCGCGGAAATTCTCCCGATCGGCAGGCCTGGTACAATGTGTTCTATGCCATTCCGCTGATTGATACCCTGATTTTGTCTGTCCTGATGGCTGTCATTGCCAGTCAGTCGGTGGACATGGAACATAAGGGGAACATGTGGAATCTCCTGCCGACACTGGAAAGCAGAGCGTCTGTCTATCTCGGCAAACTTCTCTATGGGTTCATACACTTGACCTTATTCTGCCTCTTGCAGATGGGAATGGTGATTCTGATGGGTGTCAGGCTTGGATATGAGGGCAATATTCCGTTCTCTCTACTCGGAAGCACCTTCCTGGCAGAGCTGGTCAGCGGAATGATTGTCTATCAGCTACAGTGCCTTTTGTCACTCCCGTTTCCCAGTCAGTTCGCTGCGCTTTCGATCGGCTTTGGCGGCACTCTGACAGGTCTGTTCTTCGCCTTTGTGAGCACAAAGGCTTGGACTCCATGGTCCGTCCTTCTCTCCCTGAGTCCCGTCGGTATGGATTATCAGAGGGCAACAAGAACCATGACACTTTTCCTACGACAGATTACACCGCTTGAGATTCTGACTGCGCTGATTTACCTTTTCGGTATCTTCCTGCTTGGCCTGTATCTTTTTACAAAAACAGAACAAGGAACACTCAACATAGGCACAGGCAGGCACAAAGCATCCAAGTCCGTTCACAGCAGACTGCCTGTGGAACTGATCAAACTGAAGCGCAATCCCATATGGATTCCGTTTCTTCTGATTCCGCTGATTTCCGCAGTCATCGGAACCTTCAATTTCACGCAGAATCAGGGCATTTTGCAAAACACCTGGGAAGATCTCTGGACACAGCAGTCCCTGTTTCTGGGAATATTTTTCCTCGCGCCTTTGGTTGGTATTCTTTGCAGCCTCCTGTGGCGGATGGAGCATCAGGACAGCAACTGGAACCTGATTCTGACCGTCACCACGCCGGAAAAGCTGGTCAAGGACAAGTGGATGACCGCTGTACTTCTCTCCTTCGTCTGCATTTTGTGGATTGCTCTCATCTATCTTTTCACCGGAAAAATCATACTGAGACTTCCCGGCGAAGTGCCCGGACTGTTCTGGATTCGGATGCTAAGTGCCGCTATCTGCCTCGCTGCCGTCAGTGCTGTGCAGAGTATGTTGTCCATGATTTTCCGCTCCTTCGCCGTTCCCATCTCGCTTGCTTTTGTCGGGAGCATTGCAGGTCTTTGGCTGACCGTCAAAGGCGCCTATTATGCCCTCCCGTATTCGATGCTGATTTACGGAATGGGAAGCAGCTCGATTACCGGGGAATTGAACATTCCCGTGCTTCTTGGCTCCTGCTGTTTCTATATTCTCGAGGCACTTATATGCAGCATTATATTCCTAAAAAAGTCGGATGTACGCACACACGTTTGACTTTCCTATACGCCGGGCATCGCAGCAAGAATCCGGACTGCCCGAACCTAGCAATGTGGTGTCAGACCATCCTAAGAAATAAAAATAGAGCAGGCTTTTACCGAACCCACAGTTCGGTAAAATCCTGCTCTTCTTTGCGTGTGCAACACGGAAATAAAATCCGAATGGCTCCGGTTTTCTGTTAGGATTGGCCTCGATTCTATTTCCGCTCAAATCGCTCTCGCGGAAGTGTTATCAAAGAGACATTACATATATCTGGCACGGATTTCGTTCATCCCATAAAGTCGGAAACACTTCAAACTCCTTGAAGCCGAGCGACAAATAAAACCGGTTTGTGGCATCATACGCAGCATAACGTCCCATTTGTACCGTCTTCACTTGCATAAATGAGTAGCCGCGGTTTCTTGCCGCTTTCTTTGCCTGCTCGAACAGTTTTTGCCCTATGCCTCTTCTGTGATAGTCTTTTAATATTCCCATTACGGAGAGTTCTACGGTTTCTTTTCCCGTCTCTTTCAGGCAAAGAAAACCGATCGGTTTTTCCGCATCTAAGGCCGCAAAAAGCAGCTGAGCTGCGCTTTCTTTTATGTATTGCTCTCTTGCTTCGGGAATGCCGAACCACTCGGGAAGCGCTTCCAGTATACTTCGGGAAATCCTCTGCTTTTCTGTCGCTTCCTCAACGCTGACAATTCTTATGCCGACAGCATCTGTTTTACCATTATCAGCCACAAGGCGATACACAAAATTCAAGCAATCAGGAACGGTATCATCTATGTATCCGGAATCAACGAATCCGGCTTTCTCATAGATACGGATTGCCTGCACATCTTCCCTTTTTACGCATACCTCAACACAAGCATATTTCTGTTCTGCTTTGAGCGCGGCAAGAATTAGTTCTACTGCTCGAAATCCGTATCCTTGGCCCTGAAATTTCTTATCAATCATAAACTGCTGCAATTCATAGCAAACCGGTTCATCATCCATATCCCGTACCATAGCCAAGCCCACGGGAGTTCCGTCCGCAACAATGCCAATGACTTTTGCGCGGGAATTACGATAGACATACCCTCTTGCTACGATACCGATATTACTTGCAAGAAATGTTCTTTGACTTTCATCAACGGATAGTCGGGCGAAATCCATCCAGTTCTCTTCGCTTAGCTCAATTAAGTTGACCATTTTTATTCTCCGACCTTTAGTTGTTCCTGAGATTCACTTATAAGAAAAGAGCTGATTGCTATTTTCTTATAAGAAGCTGGATTTCTCTATACCTCAGAAATCGGAAATGTCGATCGGTGCCGATATCTTCTTGGCAACAATATAAAATCTGTGAATACTCCCCTCAAGCAATCCGTCTCTTTCAATTCTTTTCTGTGCCTCAATCAAATGTTCAAAGCAGCTGTCAACGGAAAAGCCCGGAAACTCCCATTCGATAATTCTTGCAAACCAAACAAGAGCTCCCGACATCAAAGAAACGGATCGGCCGTCGGACTTCTCCGCTTTCCAGTATCTCAAAACCATGTTCGAGAAGTTCCGCTTTTTTAACCTCCAGATATTGCTTTGGATATGGTACTTCTGTGAGCTGAGGAAGCAGAAGCTCAACCAATTCTCGATCATTTTCGGCACCTACCTGCTGTGTTAGGAACAACCCTTCTGATTTTAATACGCGCCGCAGTTCCGCAGCGTCATAGTCTCCATGCCGGTTGGTGACAATATCAAAGCTTTGATCGGAAAACGGAAGCTTATCTCCTCCTCCCGCCGCTTTGAACTCAATTCCCAACGGGAGCAAAACCTTTTTGCACAGTTCCACATTCGGCGGATAGCCTTCGATTGCCGCCGTATTTTCATAGGGGTGTCGGAAAGTAAGTAAAAACTCTCCGCCACCGGTTTCCATATCCATCAGTTTCATGCTGTCGTTCCGATATTTCTGAATAATCTTTCCAAAATCCCACGGTAAATCATCTTCTTCCGTATACCTGCCATGAATATGAGAAAAATCCCATCCGTGAATACGGGCGATTTCCTCCTCTCTCTTTTCCAGCTTTCCTTTCGTTGTTCTACCGTCATATGAACTTCCTTCTCCTCAGGCATTTCTAAAAACCATAATATTTAATTAGTAACTTACACCTTATATCGCCTGCCCCAGCAGCCAGTCAACTACATTCACAACCTGCACACCCTTGTAATTTCCCTGGCTGAAACAGTCCAAGATAAGAATGGTCTTTGGATAGTTATCCGCACTTTCTGTAGTTATTCCTTTCTCTGTATCGCATAAAACCTCCCGTCTGATCTGCATTCATTTTGATGCAGGCCAGACAGAAGGTCAACATGTATCCCGATTTCGGTATAAATATCTGTATTATTTATTTGTGTCCCGGTTTCGAAATTTATTCCAACTCAATCGTCCCCGGCGGTTTTGAGGTCAGATCATAGAACACGCGGTTCACGCCCTTCACCTCGTTTACGATGCGGTTCATGACTGTCTGGAGCACCGCAAACGGAATTTCCGCGCACTCGGCGGTCATGAAGTCGTCTGTCTTCACGGCGCGGAGCGCAACGGCGTAGTCGTAGGTGCGGAAATCACCCATTACGCCGACGGAGCGGAGGTTCGTGAGGGCGGCAAAGTACTGGCTGAGTTCGCGCTCAAGGCCCGCCTTCTTAATTTCCTCGCGGTAGATGCTGTCTGCCTCCTGGACTATCTTTACCTTCTCCGGCGTGACTTCGCCGATGATGCGGACGCCGAGGCCCGGGCCCGGGAAGGGCTGGCGGTACACAAGCGCCTCGGGAAGGCCGAGCTCTAAGCCGACCTTACGCACTTCGTCCTTGAAGAGGTTGCGGAGCGGCTCAATGATTGCGCGGAACTCGATGTTCTTCGGAAGTCCGCCCACGTTGTGGTGAGACTTAATCACCGCGCCCTTGCCGAGGCCGGATTCGACCACGTCTGCGTAGATGGTGCCCTGGCAGAGGAAGTCGACCGCGCCGATTTTCTTTGCCTCTCGCTCAAAGATGCGAATAAACTGCTCGCCGATAATCTTCCGCTTCTGCTCGGGCTCTTCGACTCCCTTAAGCTTCTCAAAGTACTCGGGTCCGGCATTCACGCGGATAAAGTTTAAGTCGTACTTTCCCTTCGGTCCGAAAACGGCTTCGACTTCATCGCCCTCGTCCTTCCGAAGGAGGCCGTGATCCACAAAGACACAGGTGAGCTGCTTGCCGATGGCCTTTGCCATCAAGGTCGCCGCGACCGAGGAATCCACGCCGCCGGAGAGCGCAAGAAGCACCTTGCCGTCGCCCACGGTCTCGCGAATGCGCCGAATCTCCGCCTCTGCGAAGCTATCCATCTTCCAATCGCCCCTTGCAGCCGCAGACGTCATAGAGGAAGTTGTGAATCAGCTCCTTGCCGTACTCGGTGTGCTGCACTTCCGGGTGGAACTGGGTCGCGTAGATGTGACGAGACGTGTCTTCCATGGCCGCAACCGGGCAGTTCTCGGTGTGTGCGGTCACGGTAAAGCCGGACGGCACTTTGGAGATATAGTCCGTGTGGGACATCCAGCTGGAAATCTCTGCCGGAACACCGCGGAACAAGGTTGCATCCGTCTTTACTTCCGTCTTGGTCTTGTTGTACTTTCGCTGACCGGCGCGGTCTCAACCTTGCCGTCCAGAGTGTGCGCAATCAGCTGTGCGCCGTAGCAGAAGCCGAGAATCGGAATGCCGAGCTCAAACACCTTCTGATCGATGTGCTGGCTCTCCTCTTTGAAGACGGACTGCGGTCCGCCGGTAAAAATGAGTCCCCTTCGGCTGCATTGCCTTTAACTTGTCCAAATCGATGTCGGAAGCATAGACCTCCGCATAAACGCCTTCGTCGCGCACGCGCCGTGCAATCAGCTGGTTATACTGCCCGCCGAAATCCAAGACTATAATCTTTTCCTGTTGTTCGAGTCCCACGTCGCTCTCCTCTCTGAATAATCTCCCGTCATCATATCACATTTGCGGGCGGCGCAACAATCGGCAATCCTGTTTCTCCGCGCAAAACGAGTATGCATCACGGTTAAACCAAAGCCGCCAAAGCTTCGGTATCTCCTGCTTTAGCGGCTTTATGTAACAACTCAAAGGTATTTTTTCAAATAGCGTCCGGTCCAGGAATTCTCGACCGCCGCCACTTCCTCCGGGGTGCCCGCGGCGACCACGGTGCCGCCGCCATCGCCCCCTTCGGGTCCCATGTCTATGATATAGTCCGCCGTCTTGATAACGTCTAAGTTATGCTCTATCACAATCACGGTGTTACCGCTCTCGGAGAGGCGTCTTAAAATATCCACGAGCTTATGCACGTCCGCAAAGTGGAGGCCGGTGGTCGGCTCGTCCAGAATATAGACCGTGCGCCCTGTGCCGCGGCGCGAGAGTTCGGCCGCGAGCTTAATGCGCTGTGCCTCGCCGCCCGAGAGCTCGGTGCTCGGCTGCCCGAGGCGGATGTAGGAGAGGCCCACATCCATCAGGGTCTGCATCTTCCGCGCGATGCTCGGCACGTTCTCAAAGAAGCTGCAGGCCTCTTCGACCGTCATGTTGAGCACGTCGTAGATGGTCTTTCCCTTGTAGCGCACTTCGAGGGTCTTCGCGGTTATAGCGCTTACCGCCGCAGACCTCGCAGGGCACATAGACATCCGGCAGGAAGTGCATCTCGATCTTCACGATGCCGTCGCCCGCACAGGCCTCGCAACGCCCGCCCTTGATGTTAAAGCTGAAGCGCCCTTTCTGATAGCCGCGCGCCTTCGCATCCGGCGTCGCCGCAAAGAGGTCTCGAATCAAATCGAAGACGCCCGTATAGGTTGCGGGATTGGAGCGCGGCGTTCTGCCGATCGGGGACTGGTCGATCGCAATGACCTTATCTAGCTTGCCGTCCCACTCGATGCTCTGAAACGCTCCCGGATGTTCGTGTGCGCGGTTTAACTTCTTCGCGAGATACTTATAGAGAATCTCGTTGACCAGCGAGGACTTGCCGGAACCGGAGACACCGGTCACGCAGGTCATGACGCCGAGCGGGAACTTGACCGTCGGCTTTTTCAGGTTATTTTCGGCAGCGCCCTTCACCGTGAGGAACTGACCGGACTTTCGCCGCTCCGCGGGCACCGGAATCTTCTTCGCACCGGAGAGGTACTGTCCCGTGATGCTGTCCGGGTTCTTCATGAGATCTTCGGCGGTTCCCGCCGCGACCACCTGTCCGCCGTGCTCGCCGGCGCCCGGGCCTATGTCGATAACCCAGTCCGCCGCGCGCATGGTGTCCTCGTCGTGCTCGACCACGAGGACCGAGTTTCCGAGGTCGCGGAGGTGCTTTAGGGTCGCGAGGAGCTTATCGTTATCCCTCTGGTGGAGACCTATGCTCGGCTCGTCCAGAATGTAGGCGACGCCGACCAGACCGGAGCCGATCTGGGTCGCCAGGCGGATGCGCTGTGCCTCGCCGCCCGAGAGGGTTGCCGTGCCGCGGCTCAAACTCAAGTAGTCGAGTCCCACATCGATTAAGAAGCTCACGCGGTTATGAATCTCTTTAAAATCTGCTCGCCTATCTTCCGCTGGGTCTCCGTGAGCGCAAGGCCATCCGCAAAGTCGCGGAATTTGACAATCGACATATCCGTCGCATCGTAGATATTTTTCCCGCCGACCGTGACCGCGAGGCTCGACTTCTTGAGACGCTTGCCGCCGCAGGCCTTACAGGGCGTGATGCGCATGTAACTCTCGTACTCCTGCTTCATGGTGTCGGAAAAAGTCTCGCGGTAACGGCGATTCTCATTTTCGATGAGGCCCTCAAAGGCGACCTGATAAGTGCCCTCGCCGCGCTGGCTCTTATAGAAAACAGGTACTTCCTTCCCCTTGGTGCCGTAGAGTATGAGTTCCCGCACGGATGCGGGATAGTCTTCAAACGGCGTGTCGAGCGAAAAATGATAGTGATCCGCGAGCGCGTTTAAGAGTGCATTCGTAAAACTGCCCTTCTGGCTGCTCGAGTTCCAGCCGGGCGCAATGATAGCACCCTGATTCAGCGAAAGGCTCTCGTCCGGAATCATGAGGCTCGGGTCGAACTCCATCTTGTAGCCGAGTCCCGCACACTCCGGGCAGGCGCCGAAGGGGTTATTGAAGGAAAAGCTTCTCGGCTCCACCTCTTCGATGGAGATACCGCAGTCCGGGCAGGCAAAGTTCTGCGAAAAGCGCAGGGTCTCGCCGTCCACAATCTCTGCCTCGGCAATGCCGTCCGCAAGCGCAAGCGCCGCCTCGAGCGAGTCGGTGAGCCGCTTTTGAATGCCCGCGCGAATCGAAATGCGGTCCACAACAATCTCGATGTTATGCTTGATGTTCTTATCCAGCACGATTTCTTCGCTGAGCTCGTACTGGTTGCCGTCCACGCGGACGCGCACATAGCCGCTCCGCTTTGCCTTTTCGAGCACCTTCTCGTGCCTGCCCTTCTTGCCGCGCACCACGGGTGCAAGGAGCTGAACACGGGTCTTCTCCGGCAGGGCGAGCAGCTGATCCACCATCTGGTCTATGGTCTGTCGCTGCACCTCCCGCCCGCAGTTCGGGCAGTGCGGGATGCCGATGCGCGCGTATAAGAGACGCAGGTAGTCGTAAATCTCGGTCACGGTGCCCACGGTGGAACGCGGGTTCCGGTTCGTGCTCTTTTGGTCAATGGAAATCGCGGGGGAGAGTCCTTCTATGCTCTCCACCTCCGGCTTCTCCATCTGACCGAGGAACTGTCTCGCATAGCTCGAGAGCGATTCCATGTATCGCCGCTGTCCCTCGGCATAGATGGTATCAAACGCGAGGCTCGACTTTCCCGAGCCCGAGAGGCCGGTCAGAACCACCAACTCATTCCGCGGGATGTTGATGTCCACGTGTTTTAAGTTGTGCTCCGCCGCGCCCCGTATTTTAATATATTGTTTTGCCATTTCTTCCTCTATCGCCTGTCGCAGGTACAAACAAAGCGCCTCTTCCCTTGGCAGAGGCGCAAAATACAAATCACATATTCAGTATAGCGGCAGAACCGTCCCACGGCAAGGGAAAAGAGAACATTTGTTTATGCGAACAAGTCGTTAAATGCCTCGGTCATTGTGGGATGCGTATAAATCTGCTCCGCGAGCTCGGAAGCGGGAATCTTGCTGTCCATAGCGCGCTTCACGAGGTTAATCATCTCCGGGGCCTCCGGGCAGAAGAGGTGTGCGCCGAGAATGAGGCCCGTGCCCTCTTCCACCAGCACCTTCAGCGCGCCGCGGGTCTCACGGAGCACCTGTGCCTTCGGGATTGCCGCGGTCGGAAGCAAGGTCTTCTTAAACTTCTTTCCGGCTGCGACCGCCTCCTCCTCGCTTAATCCCACTCTCGCAAAGGGCGGAGTCAGGAAGACCGCGTAGGGCACCGCACCGCGATTCTCGGTGCTGCGTCCCTTGCCCTTTAGGGCATCGCGGACAATGCGGAAGTCATCGAGGGAGATGTAGGTAAACTCGAGCTCACCGCGCACATCGCCCATTGCGAAGATATGCGGCACTTTGGTGCGGCACTGCGCATCGGTCACGATGCCGCCGCGCGCCGTAACTTCGACGCCCGCATGCTCGAGGCCGAGATTAGCGCTGTTCGGCTTTCTGCCGGTCGCAAGGAGTACTGCGTCTCCCGTTTTCTCTTCTGCCTTGCCGCCCACGGTAAAGCGCACGCTGCCGCCCTGAATCTCTTCGACCTTCGCGCCCTTGATAATCTCGATGCCGCTCTCAACGAGGGTCTTCTCGATGAGTGCCGCAATCTCCTTATCCTCGCGCGGGATGAACTGCTCGATGTCCTGAATGACTGTGACCTCAGAGCCGAAGTTATTGTAGTAGGATGCGAACTCGAGGCCGATGTAGCCGCCGCCGATGATGACCAGCTTCTCCGGAAGTTCGCTGAGCTCCATCATGCTCTCGCTCGTAAATACCTTCTTGTTGTTTTCGATGCCCGCAATCGGCGGAATCACCGTGACCGCACCAGTGTTGATGAAGATGCGCTCTGCCTTTGCCTCGTCCACGCGACCGTCCGGGAACTGAAGCTTTACGTGGTGCTGATCCAGAAAGACCGCGCGCGCATCAATAATCTCCGCACCGGTCGATGCGATTTTCTCATAGTTCTTTTGACGGAGGAAGCCCGTGAGGCGCTGCTTCTCCGCAATTGCCGCCCTGTAGCGCTCCTTCTTCTCCTCCAAGCTGCCGCCGAAGGTCGCCGAGAGCGCTGCGCTGTGCTCCAGAGACTTCGAGGGGATGCAAGCCACATTGATGCAAGTGCCGCCGTAGCGAAGGGGATTCTCTTCCACCAGCGCGGTCTTCTCGCCCTGCTTTGCGAGATAACCCGCGAGCGTCTTGCCCGCCTTGCCGAAGCCGATAATCAGGTTTTTATATTCTCTCATCACGGTACCTCCTTACAGATGCCAAATGCAAAATAAGAATCATTCCTAAAAGTATCATAGACCCTTCCCACCCTCGCGTCAAGCTAAAGCAAAAAGAGGAAGCATAAGCCGAAAAGGTCTGCTTCCTCTTTTTCACAGCGCGTATCCCGCCGCGCTCTATAACACCTTGCTCAAAAAGCTCTGCAATCTCTCGTTTTTCGGGTTTCCGAAGAGTTCCGCGGGGCTTCCTTCTTCGAGGAAGTAACCGTCCGCAAGGAACATGACGCGAGAAGCAACTTCGCGCGCAAAGCCCATCTCGTGGGTCACAACGACCATGGTCATCTTCTGCGCGGCGAGGTCCTTCATCACGTTCAGCACTTCACCGACCATCTCCGGGTCGAGCGCCGAGGTAGGCTCGTCAAAGAGCATCACATCCGGCTTCATGCAGAGCGCCCGCACAATCGCGATGCGCTGCTGCTGTCCGCCCGAGAGCTGCTGCGGATAGGCGTTCGCTCGCTCGGCAAGCCCTACCTTATGAAGCAGCTCTATCGCATAGGCCTCTGCCTCCTCCCGGCTACGCTTTTGAAGCTCTATGGGGCCGATGGTCAGGTTCTTTAGAATATTCATATGCGGAAAGAGATTAAACTGCTGAAATACCATGCCCATGCGCTGGCGCACGCGGTCTATATCGGTCTTTTTGTCGCAGAGATCCTCCCCCTCAAAGAAGATACTCCCCGAGGAGGCCTCTTCGAGGCGGTTTAGGCAGCGGAGAAAGGTTGACTTCCCGGAGCCCGAAGGGCCGATCACGCAGACCACCTCGCCCGCCTTGATATCCGTTGTGATTCCCTTTAAGACCTCCTGTTTCCCGAATTGCTTCCGTAGATCTTTTACCTGTATCAATGCCTTAGCGCTCACCGGTCTTTAAACTCCTCTCCAGATACTTGACGCCTGCGGAGAATATCAGCACGAGGCAGAGATAAATCAGCGCCACCGCCAGCATGGGCAGGTAGGGTGAATACGTGCGGCTGCGGATGATGTCGCCACCCCTTTGTGAGGTCGGCCAAGGCGACATAACCCGCAACCGAAGTCTCTTTAAGAGGACAATAAACCTCATTCTGCCAGCGTCGGAATCACATTCTTGATTGCCTGTGGCATGATGATGCGCCGCATGGTCTGCCGGTAGCTGAAACCGAGGCTGCGCCCCGCCTCAACTCTGCCCCTCGCGGCACCGCTTCGATGCCGCTTGAAAATCTCTGCCTGGTAGGCGCCCTGAGTTGATGCCGAAGGCAATGATTGCGACCAAGATCGGAGGAATGCGCACCGAGGCAAAAATACCGAAGTAAATCAGCATGAGCTGCATCGACCACCGGCGTTCCGCGTATCACGGTCAAATAGATACCACCGATAGTGCTGAGCAGCCGAAACTTTCTGGTGCTTCGTGCGCCTCGCGCACCAGTGCCACTGAGAAGCCGAGCAGCACACCGAGGAGCACCGCAAAGAAGGTAATCTCCAGGGTGAGCAGGAGGCCGTTGCTCAAATAGCGCCAACGCTGCTCGAAAATAAAATTCCGATAGAATTCATCCGTAAAGCTCTGAAACATGCTTCTCCTCACTCTGCCTTGGTGTACTTTGTCACAATCTCATCGAGCTTGCCCTCGGACTTGAGCTCCGCAAGCGCCGCGTTGACCGCATTCAAGAGCTCCGTGTTGCCCTTCTTCACGCCGATCGCATAAGCCTCATCCGAGTAGCTCGAATCCAGTGCCTTGATGCCCTTTACCTCATTCACGAACGCCTTGGCAGTCTGGCTGTCCACGATGACCGCGTCAATCTTGCCCTGACTGAGCGCCTGCACAGCCTCCATGCTCTTCGAATAACGAACCACCGCATCCTCACCGAAATCCTCGGTACTGAAGAGATCGCTGGTCGTGCCGAGCTGTACGCCGATCTTCTTACCGCTGAGATCCTCCTTCCCCGCGATGCTCGAATTCTCCTGCACAAGTATCAGCTGAATCGAAGTCGCATAGGTATCCGAAAAGTCCATGTTCTGCTTCCGATCCTCGGTCACGGTCATACCGGCCGCGGCAAGGTCTGCCTTACCGGAGGCTACTTCCGGAATGATGGCGTCGAAGGCTACGTCCTCAATTTGAAGCTCTAAGCCGAGCTTCTCGGCAACCGCCCGGCAAATCTCGACATCAATGCCCTTGATCTCATTTCCTTCGTGGTACTCATAGGGCGGGAACTCCGCGTTGGTCGCCATGATGAGTTTGCCCGCAGTCACGGTCTTAATACTCGCCGCTCCCTCTGCCTTGCTCTCCGCGCTCTTCTTGCCGCCGCAGGCCATGAGTGTCGTCCCCAGCATCGCAATTGCCGCCGCCACTGCAAATTTTTTCATCTTCATTTTAATGCCCTCCCATGTGAAATCTCGCTTTTCTTATGATAATTATACTTTCCGTCTCGAAAAAACAAGTATATTTTGCATTAATAATCTTTGTATTACATTTTTATGCATATCTGCATAAAAAAAGAGACAGCCGACTTGCTTTCCTGTCGGTCTGTCTCTCTTGCTTATTCTTCTTGCAGGACTTCAGTGCGCGCTTTAGCTGCGCATCCTTGTCGCCGTCCAAAACATCGCCCTCTTCGGACTTCACCTCGACATCCGGCGCAACGCCCTTGCCGTGGAGATCGTAACCGTTCGGGGTGTAATAGTGCTGCGTGGTGAGCTTCACCGCCGAACCGTCGCCGAGCGGCATCACAAACTGGACAATGCCCTTGCCGTAGCTCGTCGTGCCGACCAGCTTTGCGCGGCCAAAGTCGCGGTAAGCGCCGGCAAAAATCTCGGAGCAACTCGCGGAGCCGCTGTTAATCAAAATCACAGTCGGCACGTTGACCTCGTGTCCGTCGGTCGAATAGTACTTCTCTCCCACGCCGTCGCGTCCCGCCGTGTAGACCAGAAGGCCGTCCGGAAGCATGTAGTCGAGCATCTTGACGCAGGAATCCATCACGCCGCCCGGGTTGTTGCGGAGGTCTATGACCAGACGCTTCATGCCCTTCTTTTGAGATCCTCGACCGCTTTTTTTCAAACTGCTCGGCCGTAATTGTGTCGAACTGGAGGATGCGGATGTAGCCGATCTTATTGTCCCGCATCTTAGATTCTACGGTCGGCATCTCGATATGACGCCGCGTCACGTTAAAGCTCAGTTCCTCGTGCGCCCGCTGCGGAGCACCTTTGACCTCGATGGTTAGCCCTCCTCGCCGCGAATATAACTCGCGACAAACACATCCAGATTCTCTCCGGTCACATCGTGCCCGTCAACCTGATAGAGGATATCCTCGGGCTTGAGTCCCGCCTCTTCCGCCGGGGAGCCTGGAATACATTCACGATGCGACTTATCTTGGTCTCGATCCTGATTCAAAACCGCGCCGATGCCGGAGTACTTGCCGCTGGTTTCTTCGGTCAGCTTCTATACCTCGTCCGCCGTGTAGTAGACAGAGTAGGGATCGCCGAGTCCCGACAACATGCCTTTTATAAATGCCGTCTTCCACTTCTGTCTCAGTGCTCATCAAAGAGGGAAGTTCTTGTAAATCACATTCTGCAGAAGCTGCATTTTGCTTCTATCTTGAATAATTCAGATCCTTCGGATTCGCTCGCATTGGAAGCGCTGCTCTGTTCCGCCTGGTACGGCTTTTTGCTTTGCCAGCATCCCTGATTTCCCTGGTGAAACAACCAGAAAACACCACCGGCAAAGAGCAACAGGCAGCAGAGCAGGCTGACAAAAAGCTGTTCCGAAGCTCGATGCTCTGCATCCTGTGGTCGCGCGCGGAGCGAAGCGCGGCCTCGGCCCGCTTTCTCTCCGTAGCTCTCTTCCTGACTCTGCTCAGAATTTTTCTGCCATCAAATACCTCTTCCTTTGAATTCATGTACTTTCACGACCATCAGCGCAATCTTAAAGGTGATTGCATCCTCGAAGACACGGAGATCGAGGCCGGTTGTCTTCTGCAACTTGTCGAGGCGGTACACCAAGGTGTTGCGGTGGATGTAGAGCTCGTCTCGAGGTCTCCGAAACGTTCAGGCTGTTCTCAAAGAACTTGTTGATGGTCTGCAGGGTCTCTTCGTCAAACCGCTCGTGTCTTGCCCTCGAAGATTTCGCTGATGAACATCTTGCTAGAGCGAAGACGGCAGCTGATAAATCAGGCGGCCCTATGCCGAGCTTTGTTATAAGCGACAATGGTCTGACCCGGGTAGAAGATCTTGCTGACTTCCCGCGCCATCATTGCCTCTTTGTACGAGCGAGACACATCCTTGATGTCCTTCACAATCGTGCTGTAGGCAATGCTGACATCCAGAATCTCGGCCGCACGGAGTCCTCGATGACCTCAGCGCCGCGTGGTCGAGTTCCCGTCAAAGCTCTCGCCCTCACGCACCTGTGCACCAGAATAATCGTGCGACCGTCAACCGCCGTCACAAAGTCGTGCCCGCGGTTCCGCATAGATGTTGCGCACCGTCTCGAGCGCGCTCATCTCCCGCCCTGCCTCGGTCTCAATCACAAAGCAGACGCGGCGCGCCTGCTCTTCAATCTGGAGCTTCTTCGCGCGGTTGTAGATGTCGATTAAGAGGAGATTGTCGAGCAGGAGGTTCTGATGAAGTTATCGCGGTCAAAACGCCCTTGTAAGCCGTGAGGAGATTCTCGACCCGAAGGCCGCGAGCTTTTCCGACCATATAGACATCCTCGCTCGCGCCGCGCGCAATCAGGATGTACTGAGCTGATTGTCATCAAAAATCTTGAAGAACTGGTAGCTGCCGAGCACCCAGCATCCGCCGGTGAATTGGCGAAGGTATAGGCTGCCGACCCTGGGTCTCCCGCTTCCTGGAAAGTCGATGCCATGTGGCTGCTTCGGTGTCCGTGATGCAAAGATCCACACGGTGATACCTCTTCATTCCTTCCAGGGTGGACTGCAGAATTTGATTCGATATCATCTCTGTCTCCTTTTCACTCGGTGACACAGCTCCGCTGCTACCGTGTTCTCATAGAAATCACATTCAATCAGAGATATCATAAGGCAGTTTTGACAAGAATATCAAGCGAGGCAACCCATATCCCAACATTTTTTTAGGCATTATTCATGATTTTTAACTGAATGCCTTGTTGCGTCTTTTACTACTTTTGCCCGCTTTTCAACAGTTTGCCGAGCGCACGTTTGAATGCACTCTTCGAGAGACCGAAGGCCGCTTCGATTTCCGCCGGCTCGCTGCGGTCGTGGAAGGGAAGCTCACCGCCCGCCGCGGCAAGCTTTTTGAGCAACAATTCGGCATCATCGTCCATCTGCTCGAAGGCTCTGCGCCGCGGACTCAAATCCAGCTTTCCGTCCTCGCGGATGCGTATGACGCGGGCCGTGATTTCCTGACCGACCGAGAAATTGCCGTAGGCCTCGGCGCGCGGAATGAGGCCGAAGTACTTGTCCTCGACCGCGACGTAGATGCCCGGATCGCTGAGCTCATAGACCGTACCGCGCACCGTCTGCTCCTTCGCAATACCTTCCGCTACTTTTAAGTGTCGGTACACGCGCATGGTCGCCGCAATGCGCTCGCTCTTATCCACATAGAGCGCAACCAGCACGCTTGCGCCCGGCTTCAACTCGCCGACCCGCTCCCGGAAGGGCAGCAGCACATCGCGCTCCAGCCCCATGTCCAAGAAGGCGCCGATTTTCGTGATCTCCCGAATCTCGAGTTTTCCGACTTCGCCCACGGTGAGTAGCGGACGGCGCGTGGTTGCAATCAGGCGATCGGAACTGTCCTTATAAAGAAACACTTCCACCGCCGTTCCCTTTTCCGCCCCCACGGGAATCTGCTTTTTGGGGAGCAGCACCGTCTCCTCCCCCGCCGTATCCTCCACAGCGCGAAGAAATGCACCAAAATCCTTTTTGCGCTCAATCACCAAAGTCTGCATGACGCCAAGTTTTAAGTACTTCATGCCCTACCGCCTTTCCGAAATCGCCCCTCGGCGAATCATCAAAATCGAAATTTCAAAGCTTTGAAACAATACACTGTATCAATCATAGCCGCATATCGGTCAAAATAACAGATACGAAAAAACCGAGCCGTTCGGCTCGGTTTTGCTCGCTGGGCTAGAAGGATTCGAACCTTCAGAATGACGGAGTCAGAGTCCGTTGCCTTACCATTTGGCGATAGCCCAATCACAAGAACAAAGAGAGTATACCTGTTTTGCCTTCCGCTGTCAATGATTTTTTTGAATTTATCGGCGTTGCAATTCATCGGAATCGAGCACCAGCGTGAAGGGTCCCTCGTTCACAAGCGCAATCTGCATATCCGCGCCGAATACGCCCTCTTCCACGCTCTGCCGATTCCTCCGGCGGCAAGTGTCGAGGAGATAGCGGTAGAGCTCGCTCTGCGTGCTCGGGCTTTCCGGCCTTCACAAAGGGGGGGCGGTTTCCCTTTCTGCAGTCCGCATAGAGCGTAAACTGCGAGATTAAAAGCACACTGCCCTCGATATCCGCGAGGCTTAAATTGGTCTTGCTGTTCTCATCCGGGAATACCCGAAGTCCCGCTGTCTTTTTGAGACATGCGCTCGGCGGTCTCTTCGGTATCGCTGTCCGAGATGCCGACCAAAAATAAGATAGCCTCTTTCGATTGCGCTGGTCACGCGACCCTCGACCGTGCAGGATGCCTCGCTCACACACTGAATCACAAATTTCATAGGAAACGCATGACCTCCTTTCAATGTCTCTCTGCGGTCTCTCAGCAGCAAAAGCTGATTGTAGCGCGCATAATCCTCGTGTCCGGTCTCATCCGCAAAGGCGAGCGCCGCGCGGTTCGCATTGAGCTCGGTCAAAAAGAGCGCGAGCTCCTGGCCCTCACCGAAGCCCTCGGCGGTAAAGCTGAAGCGCTGCGCTGAGAGCTTCGGCGGTCTCTGCTCCCTGCTGCTTCCGCTCTGCTTTCATCCGCGGCAAAAGCCTCCCGAAGGCGCGAAAAGGCCTCGGTTTCTCGGCGACGCTGGACAAGAGCGCCTCATAGCCCTTTTGAGCCGTGCGAGTTCTTGCTCGAGTCGCTGCCCGCGCCCGGAGAGGGCATCCGCCGCGCGCTGGTCGAAAAGTCGCTGCGCCGCAAGGAAACGCTCCTCCGAGAGCGCTGCAATCACGCTGCCTCCCGACCTCCGCTTCCCGCACGCGCTTCAAGGCCGCAAATACCTTTTTTGCACGCGGAAGTCCTGTTGCCACTTTCCGGAAGCGCTCGCCGAGCGCCGAGGCGAGCAGGGCGATAAAACTGAGCTTTTTCATCGAAGCCCGTCTTTTTAAGCGCGCGCCGCATCCGCCTTTTTCCTCGCCGCTGAGTATCGCCGCAATGTTATAAAGTGCCTCGTACTTGCGGTAGAGAAGATAGTAGGATAAAACTCTCCGCAATCCTGTATCCTGCAAAAAGGAGCTCATGAAGCCTCGGTCACGCTGAGTCCCAGTGCCTCATAGGCCTTCAGCGAATCCGAGAGATCCTCCCAGCCGCGAGCGGTCACAAAGCGTTTGCCTCGCCTCGCCCGCGCGCACAAAGAAGAAGGCCCTCGGGCCTCAAGATCCAGGAAGGCGAGTACGGGCACCGTGCATGCCGCGCTGCAGGGCATAGCCCTTCCAGACACCGTAGTCCGCCGTCACGCGGAGTTCGCGCACGCGGTCCTTGGTCACCACGTCAAAGTCCCGCACCGCGCGGTTATACTCGGGCGGATTTCCCGCGGTCACAATGACTCAGCCCTCCGGCACGCGGTGGGTGCCGAAGGTCTTGTACTGCAGAAACTGTAACATGGTCGGCGCAAGCGTCTCGGAGACCGTGTTGATCTCGTCGAGGAAGAGGATGCCTCCGCTTGCCGCTCTTCTCCATCATCTCACAGACCGAAGCCACAATCCGCCTCATGGTATAGTTCGTGGTTTTTCTGCGATCTGCCGTCGAAGAGCTGCTCGGTCACGACAGGCAGGCTGATGGCGCTCTGGCGCGTGTGATGGAAATGGCAGGAGACAAGACCGAGTCCCTTTTCTCTGCGAGCTGACGCATAATCGCGGTCTTTCCGATTCTCGGCGCGCCCATCAGGAGGATGGGCGCTGCTGCTCCCTGCGAAATCCGATAGTGCCCGCTCGTCCCTTATAAAGATATGCGTCGATTGCGCGGATACTCTCTTTGCCTCTTGAATGTTCACGCTTCTCCTCCAAATAAGCCTTTGAGTGCCCAGGAAGGCACCCTGCCTTTCCACGCTCTCATCGCGCGCGGGGAAACACAAAAACCGTCTGATAGGGGCCTCGCCTCACCCGGAAAACGCACCTCGCCGTCGGTAAAGTAAAACAGTCTGCGAGCTCGTCAGCCTGCCTTTTGCCTGCAGGAGGTCTTCAACATAGCGAAACACCGGACGAAAATCCGTGCCGCCGCCGCCCGCAATCCGCAAGTGCTCGCGCGCGGCGTCGAGTTCGCCGAGGCTGCGGCAGCGCCTGTCTTCACGGACGGCCCTCGTCGCACTGAATCACATGAATTTCCGCATCGCGGAAAAAGGCCTGCTCTTCCCGGAATATACCCAGGGTCTCCGCAAAAAATTGCTCCACATCCCCGTGCTGGGTCGAGGCCGAGCTGTCGATTGCGATGACCAGCGCGGCAATGCGCCGCTCCTCGCGGTACCCTCATTCTCTCGATTAGGGGCATGTTGCCGTAGTGCTCCATGCCGTAGTTGTAAAAGCCGTAGTCAAAGGCATCGGGGTCTATCTCCATGACCTCCTTGGAGACCGCAAAGCGGCGCAGGAGTTCCCCGTAAGAGAGTCTCGCCTCGCCCTGAATGTGCAGCGCGCGGAGAAAACTCTCTTGCCGCTGCCCGCCTCTCTCCCGGCGGCGATCAGCATTTTTTCGACATGCTCCGCCGCATCCTCCCAGCGCTTCTCCTCGGAGGGCAGAGACTTTTCCTCTGTCTTCGGCGGCTTGGTCTCCGGATTTTTCCAGAGACTGTGGTCGCAGCGCCAAAGGTCCCGCGGAGCTCTTCCCGCTCGTCAGCTTAAGTCCATCCCCGCAGACTGCGGGTAGATGCGTTCCGCCGTCATAATGCGGCTCTCCGCAAGGAAACGCTCGTACCAAGCGCGCCGCGTATCGCTCTCTGCCTCTCTTAGGATGTCTTCATCCAGGGAGTCCGCGAGGTACTCGACCGCAATATCCGCCGCGATATCCCAGTCCTCCCTGGCGCGCGCTTCCTCCGGCACGTGGTAGACATAGCGAAAGATGCAGTGCAAAAGAGATGAAAAGCAGGTGCGCTTTAGCGACCGCGGGTCCTCGAGAAAGGCCTGCATGAGATAGCGCGGCTGGTAGGCGACCGTAAGCCCGTCCGTGCCTATGTTTTGATCCGTAACCAGCTGCGGGCTGAGCAGAGGCGCTGCGAAGAAAAGGGGAGCGGAGCCCGAGCTCGGTCACCGTGTAGTTCCATATTTTTCGCTTTGCCGCCTCTAGGCTTCCTGATTTCCGCTCATTGTTCTGTTCTCCCCAGAGCGAAAAGTCCGTGCTCTGTCTCTGTTCCCTGCCCCTGCAGGAGTTCCGCGCTGAGCTCCGCGAGCTTCGCCTTTTCCCGCCTCTTCGAGCGCAAAACGCCGCGCTTCCCCGAGAGCAGCTGTCTCGCCTGAGCCAAGTCATGGTCAGCTCACGAGACGAGCGCGGTCACGGGCTCGCCTCGTAGTCCCTGAAAGGCAAGTTCTGCCGCGTCTCGCCTCGGCCGCAAAGATAAGCCCTGTACCCTCGCGCCGCGCCTCGAAAGACGGTAGGGATAACGCAAGCGCCCTATCGCAATGCGGCAGGCAGGTTCTGCCCGCGCAGCGGCGCGCGCAAACTGGCGGTCATACTGGTAACTCAATGCTTCGCCGCGCAGTCACACTCCCGGAAGGCATAGCCGCAGCCCTCGATTCGCGGGTGTATGGCGCGCGCCATGGTATCCCTCATCGAACCTCGTTTAAGAAAGAGGGGCAGAGTTCCCGCCTCCGTCCGAAAGCTTCAGTTCGCAGCGAAAGGCAGGTTCCGGCCTCGGTGAGCAGCGCGCAGCGCAGCAAAAATTGCCCTGCGGCGCGGCATAGTATCGCTCTGCAGGGCCCTCGCAGCCGCGGAAACACGCCGTCGCCGAGCTCGGTGAGTGTCTCGGAAAAGCGAGACCTGAATGAGGTCCGGCGAAGCGTAACAGGCAAAATCTCCGATTTCCGCAACGCTGTCCGGTAATCTGTAGCGCTGCGAACCCGGTGAGTTCCCGCAACGAATTTTTGATGATGCGTCGCACGGGCTTTTCCGTCCCGCATCGCGGGAATCACAAGTGCCGCCTCGGGGCTTGAACCCCGCCACCGAGAGCGTTCCGTCCGCCGCTGTTTCATAGTAACACGTCGCTTAACGCCCGTAAAATGATTGATGTTGCCGGCCGCATCCAGGGTGAAAGCTGCCGTTTAAAGAAATCCACTGCTCACGCTCGTTGAAACCGCCCCTGAAAGCCCTCGCGCAGCTCGTTGCCGGCCGCCGTCAAGCACTGCTCCGCCGTTATGGCTGCGCTCGCCTCGCACGCACTTCGGCGTCCCTTATTGATGCGGACCTTACCTGTGTAGTAGAGTTCACCGCCTCCGCCGCAATATAGTAAGCCTTTTTCCCCTTTGGGCGCGACCTTTCGAAGAACAAGTCTGCTCATCTGTTCCAAAGCCGCTGCGCGAAAAAGACCCGGCTGCCGTCTTCCCTGAATCTCCGCGAGCACATAGCTCCGGTCGTCAATCGCGGAAAGAATCGCCGACTCGAAAGCGCCTCGACCGCTTCCGCATCGTACTTTGACCGCCGCGTAGAGCGAAACAAAGTCCAGCTTTCAGTAGCTGCCGCACTTTCACGGTGGTCGCTGGACGCGCATCGTCGCCGTTCCGGCTCACAAGATAGGGCTCACGTGCGAAAGGCCTCTGTCAGCGACTCTGTGGTGAAAAAGGTCCCCGCGCTGTTTGCGCCGCTTTTCGCCTCGCAAATTGGGACAGGTTCTGATCTCGCTGCTGCCTTTTCGCCCGCGCATTGACACGGTAGCGATCCGCCATAAAAACCTTTGTCGTTAGCCACGGTCCGCTTGCCGCGGGTTATGGTTGCTGCCTCCGCCGCCTGCGGGAGCGCCGTGACAAGAACCGCCGCTGCCGCAAAAAGAAGTTAACACTCGTCTGACTTTCATCGTCATATCCTCCGCTCAACTATATTCTAGCCTTTTCCCCCGCAAAGCCAACATAAAACTTATGCTTCTCCTCCCGCGAGCTCACGCACCACCTCGCCCGCGAGTATCAGTCCCGCGACTGCGGACAAATGCCGTGCTGCCCGGATATCCCGGCGCTCGGTGCACTTCCGCTCGGTGCCGGGCGGACACACGCAGTGACCTGACAGCTGATGCTCGGATCCTCCAGGGTCTTACCGGTGCTTCGGTCGAGTATACCACCTGTATTTCCGTACGCCCGCTTTCTTTAACTCGCGGCGCATGACGCGCGCCAGCGGGTCTACACTGGTCTTATAGATATCCGCAATCGCAAACTTGGTCGGGTCCAGCTTATTGCCCGCGCCCATACAGCTGATGATTTTGGTATCCGCTTCCTTCGCCTGCAAAATGAGCTGAATCTTGCCGGTCACGGTGTCGATTGCATCGACCACATAGTCATACTCGCGAAAGTCAAAGTGATTCGCGGTCTCCGGCAGATAGAACATGCGGTGCATGGTCACGCGGCAGTCCGGATTGATCTCCGCCACCCGATTTGCCGCGACCTCAACCTTATATTTACCTATCGTTGAACGAAGGGCAAGTATCTGGCGGTTTAAATTCGTGAGACAGACCTTGTCGTCATCGATTAAATCCAGGGCGCCGACACCGCTCCGCGCAAGCGCCTCCGCGACATAGCCGCCCACGCCGCCGAGTCCGAAAATCGCGACGCGGGATGCCTTGAGTCTCTCCATGGCCGGAACACCGAGCAGGAGCTGGGTTCTTGAAAACTGGTTTAACATGCTGCCTCCGTGAGTCTGCCCGTGAGTGCGGAAGCTGCCGCACTCTTCGGGGAGGCGAGATAAATCTCCACCTTGGAGCCTCCCATTCTGCTGAGGAAATTGCGGCTGTTGGTCGCGACCACGCGCTCCCCGTCCGAGAGTATGCCGCCGGTGCGCCCGCAGCAGAGTCCGCAGGACGGGTGGGTAATCATGGCGCCCGCCGCCGAGAGCGTTGCCAGCGTTCCGTTTGCCTCTGCCTCCTCCCAGATTTTGCGGGAGGCCGGGGTCACAATGAGCTTCACGAAGGGCGCAATGTGCTTGCCCTTTAGCACCTCCGCGGCCGCCATCAAGTCCTCAAGCCGTCCGTTTGTGCAGGAGCCGAGGAATACCTGGTCAATGGCCACGGGTTCCAGGTCCCGAATGGCTGCGACATGGTCCACATTCGAGGGCAGTGCCATGACAGGCACGAAGTCCTCGGCGCGGTAGCGAAGCACCTTTTCGCAGGGCGCGTCCGCATCGCCCGCCAGGGCACGCTCTGCGTCCGTGAGCTCGATGCCGAGATATTCCGCAGTCTTCTCATCCGGCGCAAAGAGCGCGCACTTGGCCCCTGGCCTCAATTCCCATATTTGCCATGGTCATGCGGGAGGAAAGGCTCATTGCCTCCACCGTGTCGCCGGTAAACTCGAGCGCGCGGTAGGCTGCCCCCGCCGCCGTTAAGTCCCCTGATGATGCGGAGTATCACATCCCTTCGACATCACATTCGCCGGAGCTCGCCGTTAATCTCAATCCGTATGGTCTCCGGCACGCGGAGCCAGATTTCGCCGGTGCCGAGCACCGCCGCCATCTCCGTGTAGCCGATGCTGGTCGAAAAACGCGCCGACACAGCCGTAGGTTGTCGTATGGCTGTCCGTTCCGAAGACCAGGTCACCCGGCTTTTACGTAGCCCGCCCTCGGTCATGCGAGCTGGTGGCAGATGCCGTCGCCCGGTGCAAATTCGGGACGCCGTACTTTTGCCGCAAACTCGTTCGAGAGCTTATAGGCTCTGATATCGTCAACCTGACTTGCTGGCACCAGATGGTCGCAGATAATCACGACCTCTCGGGATCCCAGAGCTTTTTGAAAGCCCATCTCTTCAAATTTTGGCTGCGATGAAGGGCATCATGATGTCGTCCAGCATCACGCGGTCCGCGCCGACCGTCACAATGTCGCCGGGCTTCACCGCGTGCCCGACCTTTGCGGCAATCAGCTTTTTCAATCATTGTCATTTTCATCTCAGTTAAGCCCATTTCTCTCCGCATCGCCCTTGACCAGTCCGCCCGCATCTCAAGATCTCCATGAGATTCTCGGCAGTGCTGCGATTTTTATAGTCCTGCTGTTTGCGTGTATCTTTTTCGCCGACCGTCACCGAAATCGTGTCTCCCTCGCGCACTTCATCCGGGAGCTTCGGCACTCGATTAAGAGAAGGCCGTTGTTGATTGCATTCCGAAAGAAGATGCGCGCAAAACTCTTTGCGATGACCGCGCGCACGCCGAGTGCCTTCACGACTTCCGGGGCCTGCTCGCGCGAGGAGCCGCAGCCAAAGTTCTCGCCGCCCACAATGATATCGCTGGGCGCTATTTTGCCTGCGAGCTCGGGGGCGGAGCGGCGAAAAGGCATAGGGCTTCATCTCCGCAATGGTCGGAAAGACCAGATATTCGGTCGGGAGTATGATGTCGGTGTCGATATCATCTCCCAGTTTCCATACGTTTCCCTGAAATTCTTCCATTTCTCGCCTCACTTTGTCAGGCTATCCGCCGTGCAAATTTCACCCTTGATTGCGCTGGCCGTGACGGTCGCCGTACTCGCAAGGTACACGTAAGAATCCTTATGGCCGGAGCGCCCCTTAAAGTTTCTGGTTCCCGTGCTGATCAGGGTCTCGCCCTCGCCGATGACGCCCTGGCAGGAACCCCAGCAGACCGAGCAGTTCGGGTTCATCACAATGGCCCCCGCGTCCATAAAGATTTTCAGGAGACCCTCGCGGAGCGCCTCTTCATAGACCGCGCGGCTCGCAGGTACCACGAGGAAGCGCACGCTGTCCGCAACCTTTCTGCCGCGAAGCAGTTCCGCGCCGACGCGAAGATCCCTCGATTCTGCTGTTGTTGCAGGAGCCGAGGAAGGCCTCGTCAATGGGAATGCCGCTGCATTCCTCCGCTGGGACCACATTGTCAACGAAATGCGGTTTTGCGACGATCGGACGAATTTCCGAAAGATCGATTTCAAACACTTCTTCGTAGTCCGCATCCGCATCCGGATTTAAGACAGCAAGCGGCTCCCTGCCCTGCTCTTTTAAATAGGAAAGAGTCGTCTCGTCCACCTCGCAGAGTCCGGTCTTTGCGCCGGCCTCGACGCAGAGATTGCAGAGCGCCGCGCGGTCCGCAATGCCGAGGCTTCTAAGGCCCTCGCCGCCGAACTCCATGGCCTTATAATTCGCGCGCGTTTGCGCCTATCTTGCCGATGATGGTGAGAATCAGATCGCGCGCGTAGACACCGTGGCGCAGCTTGCCGCGGAGCTCGAAGCGCAGGGTCTCGGCACCAGCACCCAGCTCTGTCCCGTGACCATCGTCATGAGGTAGTCCGTGCAGCCAACGCCGGTTCCGAAGGCGCTGAGCGCGCCGTAGGCACAGGGTGTGGGAGTCCGCACCGAAGATAAACTGCCCTGGGGACACGTACTTTTCCAGCATATCTGATGACATACGCCCTCACCCTCGTAGAAGGTAATGTTGTTTGCGCGCGCAAAATCGCGCATCTTTCTGAGGAGACGCGGCGGTCTTCACCGAATCCGCTGGTACATTGTCGGTCTACGATCCAGATCAGTTTGTCTTTATCCGCAATGCGCGGGTGCTTTAAGCTTTCGTACATGCTGATGGTGAGGTGGGTTGTGCCGTCGTTTGACATCACATAGTCGAGCGTTACCGTCTCGATATCGCCCGCGTGCACCTCCGGCTTTCTCGCAGCGCGCGCAATGATCTTCTCTGCCATAGTCATAGCCATTATGCCTCCTCCCGATTCAGCGCCGCAATGAGTCCGCCCCGGTCCAGAATTTCTGCATCTTCTGCGGCAGCTTTGGTGCAGCGGTAATTCTGTCCGCCCACCGTGACCGTGCTGTTCTCGAGGTCGAGCGACAGTTCCTCTCCGGGCTTCACGCGCTCAATCACTCGCAGACAATAACTGGCAGACTGATATTAATCGCATTTCGAAGAAGATGCGCGCAAAGTTGTTTCGTAAAGACAGCCTGCACACTGAGTGCCTTTTAAGACAGCCGGAGCCTGCTCTCGAAGAACCGCAGCCGAAATTATCGCGCGCCACCACAAAAGTCACCTGCCTGCACTGCAGTTGCAAAAGTTCTCGTCCAGGGACTCAAAGCAGAGCGGCGCCATCTCCTCAACACTCGGTACAGGAGGTACTGCGACGCGATAATCTGATCTGTATCCACGTCGCTGCCAAAACAAAATATCTTTCCCATGTTCTCCTCTTCCGTTTTTCCGCTCTATTTTAACATAGCTTTTCAATAGGTTCAAACCCTCGCCCATTCGTGATAAAATATTCACATTGAAAAAGGAGGATTTCTATGTGCGGAATTGTTGATACATCGGCAAGCGACAGGCTGCCCCCATTTTGCTGGAGGGCTGGAGAAGCTGGAATACCGAGGCTATGACTCCGCCGGTATTGCCGTCCGGGACGGCGATCGGGAACCTGTTGTTGTCAGGCCATATGGGGCGGTTTCGCGTCCTCGCAGACAAGACTGACAACGGCCGGGCGCTGGAGGGTTGCTGTGGCATCAGACACCTGCTGGCAACGCACGGCGTTCCCTCCGAGAGCAATGCACACCCGCATGTCTCTCACGGACGGTTCTGTGCCTCGCAGTCCACAACGGTATTTTTGAGAATTATCTGAAATCCGGAGAAGCTTCCGCCACGACTACCGCTTCTACTCGCAGACCGACACCGAGGCAATCGTTAATCTGATTGACTACTATTATAAGAAGTATACAGGTGCCTGATCGACGCGCCCGCAAAGACTCTGGTGGCGGCAGCTGCATGCGCTGCTGCCGTCGATGTTCCGGGATTACTCTGAATCAAATTTACATTGCGAGAAAGCGACAATCCGCTGATTGTCGCGCTCGGCGAGGGCGAGAACTTCATCGCCTTGATCCTCTCCGCCTGCTTTTAAGAGTACACACGCCGCGTCTGCTACATCGACAACCCTCGAAATGGGCTGCGTCACCGCGGAGGGCGTGACCTTCATGACTTCAAAACGGCGATGTGGTCGAGAAGACGCCGGTGTCATCGATCAGATGAGTCCGCAGTCGAGAAGGGCGGCCACGAGCACTTCACGATGAAGGAGATTCTACGAGCAGCTGAAGGCCATCGCGTGATACCTTCCGCGCTTACTTATGCGGCGAAACCGAAGCGGGAAAAGCTCGATCACCATGTGGATCCGCGAAGCTTTTGGTCTCAGCGACGAATTGATTCGCGGGTCTCAACGGCAGTCACCATCATAGGCTGCGGCCTGCTCACCAGCGTCGGCGTGACCGCCCAGTACGCGATTGAGCACCGTACCGCTCCCCGGTCCGCGCTGAGTTCGCTCGGAATATCGCTACCGTCCACCGGTCATTGACCCGGAACAATCTGGTCGTCGTAATCAGCCAGTCGGGGAACCGCCGACACGCTCTGCGGCAATGCGTGAGGCGATAGGCCTCCATGGCTTAAAGACCCTCGCCATCGTAAACGTAATCGGCCTCAATCGTCCGCGAAGCGGACTCTTGTGCTCTACACCCTATGCGGGCCTGGAGATTTCGGGTTGCGACCACCAGGGCGCTTACCTCGACCCAGCTAATCGGCACTACATATTTCGCCATCCGCCCTCGGCAAGGCACGCGGCCTGATTGACGAGCGCGAAGAGCAGCGCCCGCTCGACGAGATTGCGGCCCTGCCGCAAAAGCGCGTACGCGCATCATTGACGATAAGTGAACGGCTCCAGTGGTTCGCCGCAAAAGTCTCAGCAACGCAAGGCGATGTCTCTTTATCGGCAGCGGAGAGACTACGCGCATCTGGCCGGAAGCAGCTCATGATGAAGCGAAACTGCATATCTATTCACCTGAGGCCTCACGCGGCAGTGCGAGTTAAAGCACGCACCATAAGCCTCGATTGAAGACGGCACCCTGGTAATCGGCGTGCTCACCCAGTCCGAACTCTTACGAGAAGACGCTGTCTCAACCTCATCGAAGCGAAGAGCCGCGGCGCTCACCTCATGGGACCGCTGCCTGGGAATTACGATACTGAAGACACGGTGAACTTCGCTTCCTCCCGAAAACCGACTGAACGCTTTCGCCGACAGCCCTGCGGTCATTCCGTCTTCAGCTTTCGGCTACCACCCGCGGGTTTCTGAAGGGTCTCGATGTCGATAAGCCGCGAAACTCGCAAAAGTCCGTGACCGTCGAATGAGCCTTCAAATTAGAGAGCGATTCATCATGTCGCCGTCATCGCCACGAACCACGCGCGCAGCAAACATTTTTACGCAGAACTATTGGGCCTTCCTCGTGATCTCGCGAACACAAGCGGGAGGGCCGATTGGTAAAATCGATTTCAACTCGGCGATGCCGAACTTGAGCCTTTGCAGCTCCGACGCACTCCGCGCGCGTAAAAGCTACCCGAAGCACTAGGGCTTCAGCCACCCGCCTTTCGGGTTGCCTGGCCCACAGGAAACCGCAGAGGCCCTTCGGAAAGGCCGGTGTCCGCGTGGAGCCCTCCGCACGGACGCTTACACCGGAAAGTGCTATGTGCTTCTCTTTCGACCCGGACGGCTTCCTGCTCGAACTGCACGAATGAGCGGAGTCCGTATCAAAGAACAGATGACAGAGCGGCTTGCGCCGCTCTTGTCTCAAATTAGCGAATCAGGTGGCCCCTGCATCTGCCTGCCCGCCTGGGTCTCGAAACCGATGCTCGACACCGTCGATGGTATAGGTGTCTCTCGTGATCATTCTGCCCTGGGTGCCGTCCGAGAACGGGTCTCGGTAGTACTTTCTCCGGTATTGTCCCTGCCAGCCGGTCTGCATCCAGCCGTGGCTGTCAAAGAAGTACCCAGTCGGTTCTGCTGTTGTAGCTGAGTTTCGCCCAGTTCGTCGCGTAGCCGCTGTTCGCATAACGGTACTCACCAACGGCCGTTCACCACGAACCACTGACCCGCGCCGGTCTGTACCGAAGCGCTTTCGGTCCAAACGCTTTTGGTTCCAACGCGGCCGCCTGAAGAACGAACGTTTCTGCTGCCGCCACCGCCGCCGCCCACGCGCGGCTGCCGTCGCCGGGGTCGCACTGCTATGGCGTCGCAGCTCGAAGAAGCCGTGGTCGAAGTTGCGTTGCTCGGGCGTCGCTGCGCTGGCGCCGCGAATGCCGCACCTGCAGCCGCAATCGAAAGCTGCGCTGCAGAGCGAATGCAAAACACTCTTTCTTATCATCAACTCTCCTTTGTAAGTCCGAGGCTTAACAAATACTACAATCCACAAGCATTTACTAAGACTTTATACTTGTCGCAAAGCCGAAAAATGTCAAGTATTTTCCGCAAAATTTCTGCAAAATCCCCGGGAATTAAGGCTTTTTCCGCTTTCATGTCTGTACATTCATCACAAATCGCCGCGCTTCTCTTTGCAGTCCCGACAAAATGCTCTATGCTTTTTACTGTGCAAGCAACTTTTGCATCTGTGACAGAAAGGAGCTCATGCAAAACCCTGCCAAGCGGCTGACAAAAGCGGTGGTCTCCTGACACGCAGCCGCTCACCGCTTTTCTTGCGTTCAGCGGCGCTTTCAGGACGCCGTATACCTATATTGTCCGAAATCATGTCTCCCTGCAAACGCCCAGACCGGAAACATTGTGCTGATGTCACCAAATTTTTGCGGGCGATTTCAGCGGCGGCATCCGCCATCTCTTCCCGCTCTTTTGTTTTGCGGGCGGCATCTTTTGCCGCGGAACACCTCGAGGGGAAGTTCAACATCACGCCCGCACTGGCGGCAGGCATACCTCTTTGTTGAGATGCTGCTTCGGCTTTGTCGGCTTCGATCGGGCGCGGAATGGAATCTCGAGGCCAATATGCTGGTCTCCCTTTTGCCTCGTGCCTTTGCAGGTACAGGCCTTCCGCAAGGTAAACGGCAACGCCTAGGTGAGCACCACGTGCATCGAAATCAAGCATGTGGCACCGCCGCGGTCTCCGATTTTCTGCACCAAGAACCGGTCTCAACTGAGCGTGCCCTCTCACTACTTCGGCGTCATCCCTGATCTTTGGACCTCGGCGCCGGTGTCGGCGGGAAATTTGTTCCTGATTTTCGGCATCAAAAGCTGTTTTATTCTGCCCTCTTTCTCGCGTGGTCGGCGTACTGCTGATGTTTGCGGAGGAACGCTGAGAGCGCAGCAGAAGCAACACAAGCAGTGACACTGCGCACATCCCGACAGCGACACATTCAGACGAAGCGCTGTCACGGTGCTGCAAACGGCAACCAAGCGCCCCTGATTAGCAGGGTGGAGGCAGAGCATTTCGCGCAAGTTCCGCGCAGCAGGCTCGCCGCAGCCGCAGCCGCGATAAAAGTGCGATGGAGAGCACGGCGCCGACACCTGAAAGGCTACCACCGCACTGAAGGCGCTCAGCGTGAGCAGCATATAGAAAATGCGTGAGCGGCAACCCGAGCAGGCCTCGTATACGAAGGATCGAAGCGGCATAGCTGAGCGGCCGAAAGCAGACAAGCACAAAAATCAAATTGACCGCGAAGAGCAACAGATTGCAATCAGCGCGCGCGGCAGCTCCGAAGCTTTGCAGAAAGGGCGCAAACAGCGGATTTCCCATCAGAATGAGTTCTGTGTCGAGGTGCACGTTCCGAAAGCAGCGTGTCACCAGGATTACACTGAGTGCAGACCGGAAAGACTCAGACCTGAAGCGCTCTGTCGCGCTGATATGACAACGCAATCGCAACCGGCCTGGGTGAGAAGAATGCTGAAAAGCCTGAAGAGGCTGCCAGACAATGAGCACGGGGAGTCGAAGTCCGCACAAAAAGAAGCTGAGCGCATGCTGAGTAAGACTGCGTGGCTCACCGCATCCGCTGTCATCGAGGAGGCGCCGCAGTACCAGAAAGCAGCCCGGAACGCCGAGGCAGAGGGAGGTGCCGAGCAGCACCAAAATGACATCATCTATCATCCTCTCCTTCTGAGGCGAACTGAGCTGCAAGCGTAAACGCGCCCATGCAGAGTAGGTAACTCATGGGTCCGGTTGAGATTCCTCCGATACTGCACCTGCCGGCGCAGCTGAGCAGGGCGCTGAGCACCGCCATCAGCGAGCGCGAGCGGCAAGACTCGCGGAAAGTGTCTTGGGCACACTGCGAGGCCGCGATAGGGCAGTCAGTAAGAAGGCTGAAATCAGCACGGCCCCGACCGTGCGCATGCCGAGGCGCATCACGGCAGACCGTCAGAAACAGCACGACTCGCGCCCATGAGCTCGCTCCGAAATGCCGAGCGAAGCTGCATAGCCTGGTCGAAACTCGAATACTGCAAGGGCCTGCGAGAAGAGCAACAGAAGAACTGAGAGCAGCACCGCCCCGGCACAGCAGTGAAGCAGCACATCCCGTCTTGTCATAAAAGCAGCCGAACTGAAAAGAGTAGACGCGAGTTCTGACCGCGAGGCATTCCGAAAGGCCGGATTTCTGAATGGAAGGTGCTAGCACCATGCCGAGTCCGAACATCCTCGCGAGCACCGTTGCGAGAACGGCATCCGGCGCGAGCTTTTTCGCCCCTGCAGCCAGAGAATCAGGCATAGGAAAGCGCGACCTCCGGCCGCACTGAGGCAGAGAATCCGCGGATTGCGGCTTGAAACAACATAAAAGAGCACCACCCTCGTAGGACGAGCCCCAGCGCGTCGCCGATTAAACTTTGTCCCCGGTATACACCGAAGCAGCCGATCACTGCGGGACATTGTGCGAGCAACGCCGCCGCCTCGCGACCACCCAAAAATCGTAAGATAATAAAGTCTCATCACCGCCACTTCTCCGCCTGAAACACCCTGCCGTAACAGCGCCGTGCATGGTTTTCGCTCACCACAACATCGCATGCCTCACCGGCCGCCTGAACCGTTCCGTCATCGAGGAGGACCGCGCGGTCAGCAGCGCGTAATCGTGTGGACATCGTGATGTACGGCGACCACGCTCTCCCGCCTCGACAAGGGCCGCTAGTTTTTCCCGCATGATGGCGCGCTCACCCGGTAATCCACCCCGGCAAGCGGCTCCATCCAAAAAGAACAACCGCATCCTGTACCAACGCGCGCGCCAAAAGACGACGCTTTTTGTCCGCCCGAGAGTTCGGAAATGCCGCTTTTTAAGATCCGTGAGTCCCAGTTCTTCCAGCGCCTGGTCTACGCGTTCCTGTTCCGCCTTGCCGGGCTTTCGAAACCAGCTGAGCGAAAAGAAGAGCCCCATCCCTGCGACACCTCGCACGGTAATCGGAAAATTCCAGTTCACCTCTGCGCTCTGCGGCATGTAGGCGATACGCGCCCTGACCTTTTCAAGCGGCTCCCCTGAAAATCTCCACCGTTCCGCTTTTCGGTCTCAAAAAGCCGAGGCATGGTCTTTAACAGAGCGGGATTTTTCCCGCGCCGTTCGGTCCGATTAGCGCACATTTCTCCCCGCAGGCAGAGAAAAAGCGACGTCCGCAGCACCGTCTCGCTTTCCGTACCCTGCAGACAGTTGATGCACTGCGACCGCCGCCTCTCTTCGTTCATGCTTCTCCTGCGCTCATTTTTTAAATGCGCCGCAATCAATTTTAGCATTGTGTTCCACCATCGTGATACGGTGTCACCGTCCTCGCCTTTTGCGCGAGCGAATCGCTGTAGAGTTCCTCATTGCCGCCATCACCACTTTCGACCGCAAAGCCGCGCGCCGCGCAGCTTTCCTGCAGCTTCTTCATGCGTGCCGGGTCCGTTGTGACTCCGCAAAAATAGCCTTGATTTTATGCGCGACACAGTCCGCCGTCTCCGCCATGTCATTGGTCGAGAGTTCCGCATCCGTGCTGACACCCTGAGGTGCCTTCACCCTCAATGCCGTAGCGCCGCGAGAAATAATGGAAGGCATCGTGGGCGTGACCAGAATGCGACTTCCTCCGGAATTTCCGCAAGCGTTGTGCGAATCTCCGCATCCAAAGCCCTCGAGTTTTGTCCGGTATGCATCCAGATTTTGCCCCAGAATCTCCTTCTCGTGCGCGGAATCTTCTCAATCAGCGCCTTGGCCGCCTCATCGCAAGCCTTCTCGTAGAGCTTTACATCGAACTGTGCGGATCCGCAGCATTTGCCGCAGGCCCCATGCTGCCGTCCGCAGACAAAATATCATCCTGCGTAAAGGAAGCCGTGACCGCATGGCTGTTGACCGCCTCAAGAGTTCCGCTCATATGTCCCTCAAAGTGGAGACCGTGATGAGAGCACCAACTCCGCATTCTTAAACTTCTCCTGGTCCTCCGGCTTTGCCTCATAGCTGTGCGGATCCTCGCCCGCCGGTATGACCAGCGCAATATCGGTATAGTCGCCCGCAAGCTGTTCCGTCATATCCTGCAGGAAGGTCGTCGTAACCGTCACCTTGAGTTTCCCGCTCTCCGCCTTGCTCTCCGCCGTCTGCCCCTTCTGCCCGCAAGCGCCAGGTGCCAGCAACGCGAGAAACGCAATGCCGAACTTCCGCAACTTTCTCTGAATCACCTGTGCACTGTTCACAATTCTTTTCCTGTTCGGTTATTGATTAGCTAAAACTAATCTCTTTAATATGAAGATAGCACAGGCTAACTAATTTCAAGACTTTTCCGAATTATTTTTAACAGAAAAAGAGGGGCTTTCGTGGGAAAGCCTTCTTTTTTCGCTTGTAACAATCGAACTGCCGATGCTGAAAAGACAGGCACAAGCCGCGCGCAAAACTCGAACAAGCTCCGGTCGCTTTGTCTGCGTTTTTGGCTGCCTCCGAATGCCACAGCACTCAGCGCTGCGCTACGCTCCCCACTGCCGGGAAAGGATCGTCCGGAAAACGGACTGCACGGAGTTCCCGCAGAGAGCGGCATGAGTTCCAAGAGCTGCTAGCCTCCCCTGCATTGCCGTCGTAGTAGCCGATCTCGTGCGTCTACCTTCCAAGGCTCGATGCGATGCCAAGACTGGAACCAACAGCCCTGTTTCTTCGCCGAGGTCCGTGAACTGCCCCAGAGATAGCGCCCGCTCCGCTCTGCAAGTTCAAGGTAATCTGCCCCCGGTTTGCGAGGTAAAATCCTGTCAGCGCATTTCTAAAAGCGAAGCCGTTCCGCAGCACATGCAGACCACATTCCAGTAGCCCTTAAAGTGGACCTCCGGTGCTCCCGCTGCGACAATGCTGTCTATCATACGCGCCGCGAATTCACCGTACGCTTCCGACTTTTTCACTTTCGTCTCTCGAATCCGGGACAGGATGTAAAAGAGTTTCACCGTGCCCGCAAAACCGTTGCACATGCCGAGGAAATAAATCTGCTCCGGATTCGGAAGGCAGAAGGGCGTCAGAACCTTTTCGTCCTCTCGGATACAAATTCTTTCTATATAAGCTGCACCGCGCTCCGCTGCTTCGAGGAAGGCAGGCTCTCCGGTCTCCTCAAAGAAACGCGCCAACACATAAGCCGTTCCTGCCGTCCCGTAAAAGAAGTTCGGCATCTCACCGCCGTCATCGATGCCGATATTCGGTACCGTGATGGTACGCCACTTGTAAGCGCCGTCCTCTGTTTCAATCGCCTGTTCAAGTAAACGCCTCGCCGCGCGGATTGCACACTCTCTCCAGTCCTCTCGTCCAAAAGCCTTTGCCTCATAGAGCAGATAGAGGGCAATGCCCGCGTCGTAGGAAATTCCGCCCGGCTCACCGAGCCATTCAACGCCTTCTCCGACCCGCCTCGCGAGCCCCGCAATCTTCTCCGTTTCCGCGACCGCAAAATCCAAGTATTTCTGTTTACTCGTTGCCTTCCCAAGTTCGGTGAACACAAAGCTTAAGCCCGCAGTACCGCTGATCGGACCTATCTCGGAGCCCGGAACCCCCATATCGGTCTGCATCTTGCGCCCCTCGTCAAAATTTGCCAAGAGGTAATCCGCGGCAAGGCAGGCCTCCTCCCGCCAAGAGAAATCCCCCGTGAGTTCCGAAAGTTCCAACAGAAAAAATATGGGCCCCGGCATGCCGCTGTATACCGAGAATTCTCCCATAACCGTTTCTCCTTCCGGGTGCATGGGGTCTTCAAACCAATGTATGCCCGCCTCCGTCCGTTCCGCATTTGCTCTGAGCCAGTGTGCGACCCGGAGCACTGCCTTCAGATAGTCTTCTTTCGCCGGCATCCGAAACATCGGCTTCATCAAAGGCTTCACCGTCTGTGCTTTCATATCTGTTACCTCCCTCTTCATGCCTATCCGATACGCTTCCCCGATGCCAAAAGGAGCAGAATTACCCTTCGGTTTCTGCTCCTCCTGTATTCCACTTTCATACGCCGGAGTCAGTTGTTTGCTCTCGGTACGCCGAGCTCCGACAAATCTCTGTTTGCGACGTACGTTCCGCCGTTTGCCGCGGCGGTTCAACTCTAACGACTGTTTACAGCTTTACTCCGACGGCTTACTTTCCGCCGTTCTTCTTTCTCTCGGCGTAGCCGTTCAGGTAGTAGAGCGCCGCCCAGCAAGCGTTGTGCGCCGCAGTCTGAAGGCTGTTGGTGTCCGGATAAATCTCAACAAAGTCGAAGCCCTTTGCGCCCGCAAGTCCCGCCTCATGGACCATCATGCAGAGCTCATACGAGGTAAGACCACCCATGTCCTGCGGTCCCTGCGGCATGCAGGCCGCGTCCAGTGCATCCGAGCAAATCGTGACATAGACAAAGTCCGTGTCCTTGAATGCGAGCTCGATTGCCTTGTCTATGCTTGCCTTCCAGCCGTTCTCCTTGACCTCTCTGCCGAGAATCACGTTTGCACCGAACTTCTGCGCATTGTTGAACTCCTCCTGATGGTTTCTCGGTCCGCGTATGCCGATGTGGACAATCTTGGACGGATCCATGTTCGGGTCTTGATACATCTGGTAGAAGGGCGAGCAGCGCGAGTAGAGATCGTCGCCGAAGCAAGCGTAGTTGTCGAGATGGGCGTCAAAGTGCAGAATACCGACGCGCTTCGGATGGCGCTTCGCAATCTCACTGACAATCGGAGTGCAATTCCATGGTCTCCGCCGAAAGTCAGCGGCATCGCACCCGCATCGAGTATCGTTGCGATTCTCTCACGAATCTGCTTGAAGGTGAAATCATAGCTTCCGTTTTGGCAAGCGACATCTCCGAAGTCAGCAACCTTCAGGTAGTCGAAGGAGTCGAGGTTAAAGTCCGGAAGGAAGCCGGTGTAGCGTATGGAGACGGAACGAATGCCCTTCGGCCCCTCTGTGGTCGAAGAATAGCCGCCTATGGTGCAGCCGCCCTCCCACGGAACACCGCTCACGACGAAATCGAGTCCCTCGAGATCTTCCTTGCACTCTGCGACCGAAAGATTCAGCCAAGACGGAACGCCGCTGTAGACATTGTTCGGGAGAAAATTCGGATCATAGATGGTCGGTTTGCTGTACTTCATACGGATACCTCCTGTATTTGTTTGCTATCTCTCGATGAATATGCATCTCATCAAGAGCTTATTTACACTTCTCTGCGCAAGAACAAATTTTGCTTGATTCTAAGCCCGGTTTAAAACCTGCTGTGTCGTCTGAATACAGCCCGGTTGGTCTGGGGTGACACCGGGCTACATTCAGACATAGAGCAGGGGGAGCTAATACTGCCAAGAAAGAAAACACGAAGCTGCGTCTGAAACTGCCTTAGGAAAATACGCCGAGGAAGCTGCTCGCGCCGAGGATCAGCGAGATTGCAAAGATTGCGATGCCGAGGACGGTTTGGAGCATGTTGTTCTTATACTTGCCCATAATCTTCTCGCGGCAGGTCAGATAGACCGTTACACCGACAACAACCGGAAGGACAATACCGTTGACTGCCTGTGCCGTCATAATGAGACCAAGCGGATTGGTGCCGAGCGCCGCAATCACAATACCGGTAATCAGAACCGCAGCGTTCGTCAAGGTATAGCGCTTGTCGGAGCTGTCGGTCTTCCAGCCGAAGAGTCCCGCGAGTACGTAGGACACGCCCATCGGGGTACAGACCGCACTCGAGACACCTGCCGCGACAAGGCCGACTGCCATGAAGGGGCGAGCCAGTGCGCCGAGGGTCGGCTCAAGCTGAATGGCCATATCCATCGCATTGTTGACGGTCATGCCGTGCATGACAGCTGCCGAGGTAATCATGATGGAACCGGTGACAATGCCGCCGACAATCATCGGAACCGTGGTGCCGAAATTACATAACGGGATTTCCTCCGCGCTGTGCCAGGTGCGCTTCGCACTTGCCGCGTGCAGGAACATGTTGTAGGGGACCACCGTCGTTCCGATCAGGGAAAGGCAGGTCATAAGTCCGCCGTTTTCCGGGATGCTCGGAACGCAGCCTGCGAACATAGCACCGAGATCCGGTCTTACGACGACCATGGTCACCATGAAGACGACCGCCATGATGATGACACAGATACCGAGGAGCCTCTCGAGGTACTTAACCGCATCCCCGCGAAATTGAGGATGAGCAGAATGCAGAAACCCCAGACAGGTGCGATGATTTTGGTCGAGACACCGGTCAAGGCGCTGATGCCGAGCGCCGTTCCGGTCAGGTCGCCGCCCATGTAGGCGAAGCCGCCGATTACGATTGCAAGAGCCACGAGGCCGCAAAGCAGGTTCCTGAGCAACGGGCGATCCGCAAAGTCGTTCTTTAAGTTCTCCGCGAGTCCCTCCTGGGTGATGATGCCGAGCCGCGCCGACATCCCTTGTACCACAATGACCGCGATACACCGAGAAGATGACGCACCAGAAGAGTTGGAAGCCGTAGGTTGCTCCGGCGCGGGTGGAACTCGTAACCGTTCCGGGTCCGATGAAGGAACCGACGATCAGAAATCCCGGCCCGAGAGCCGCCATTTTTTCTTTCCAGGTAAACTTGCGTGCTGAAGCAGTCTTTTGTTCCATATCGTTCTTCCTCCATTCAGAACCATATAGTTTGTTTCAGACACTGCGCCGGCCGGAATACAGTGGCTTTCTTGATGGGCTCATTGTAACGGATGACAAAACAGGCGACAACACTTGTCAACTCTTTTTTGATATTGTCAAATGCTTCTTTTTGTAGTAAGAATATAGTATCCGAGTGAAATAGGAGGTATTTGGTAAACTATGGAAAGGCAAGAACGCAACCCCCGCGGCGACGAGAAAAGCTCCGGTGGCACGCTGTTGCTGACCGGCAAACAAATTCAATCCGTACAGCGCGCCATCGATATCCTAAACTGCTTTAACATCACGAACACCGAACTCACGTTGGGGCAAATCAGCACGCGCCTCGGCCTCAACAAGGGAACGGTTCACGGTATTCTGAACACCCTGCACATGAACGGCTATATCAGCCAAAACAGTTCCGGGCGCTATCTGCTCGGCGCGGAGCTCTTCAATAAGGCCTCCCTTGCATCCGATACCAAGCGCAGCATTCTCATAGACCGCTCTCATAACTATATGCAAAATTTGAGCGACTACTTTCAGGGGAACTGTACGCTATTTCGCATCGATGATCTCTATCTGCAACTGGTTCATTCGACCGAACCGCGCAACAGCACCTTCGTGGTGCGCCGCGCCAATTCCGACATGCCGCTCTACTGCTCCGCGAGCGGAAAACTTGTGTTGGCTCATTTGCGAGAAAGACTCCTTAACGTCTATCTGAAAGACGCCCCCTTCCCGGCTTACACCGGGACAACCCGCACCACAATCGATGCCCTGCAGAACGAGTTCGAAAAGATTCGCGCGGAAGGCTTTTCCTATGAGAACGGAGAGCTTTTTGAGGGCGTGGCCGCCCTATCTGTTCCGATTTACTCGAGCAAGGATAATCACCTCTTTGCTACCCTAAGCCTCACCGGAATGAGCGTTACGATTGCGCGCCGCAAAAAGGAAATTTTCCCCAAGCTCGCCGAAGTTGCGCGCCGCCTGCAGCAAACCATAGATTTCTGATTCTTTCGCATCCGCCTGTAAGAGGAACATCTTTAGTGACGCTAAAAAGCGGAAGGCTTTGTCTCCAAAGCCTTCCGCTTTTTTCATCATCGGGGTGACAGGATTCGAACCTGCGACATCCTGCTCCCAAAGCAGGCGCCCTACCGGGCTGAGCTACACCCCGCACAGCGTCTACTATACTGTATTACGAGGTGAAAGTAAATCAAAATTCCCGCGCCCCGGCGCTCAGCGCTCCTCCGCCGCAAGAAGATCTCGCAAATTCTCCTGCATCTGCCGCAATGCCTTGCCGCGGTGGCTGATTGCATTTTTCTCGTAATCGCTGAGCTCGGCCGAGCACTTTCCGTACTCCGGCAAATAGAGTATGGGGTCATAGCCGAAGCCGTTTTGACCCGCAGGTGCCTTTGCAATCTGACCTTCCATATGCGCCTCCGTGAGAAGGCGGGTTCCGTCCGGGAGTATGCAGGCAATGGCCGCCGTAAAGCGAGCGCTCCGCGCCTCTCCTTCCACGCCCTCGAGGCGTCGAATCAGCTCCGCATTCTTTTCGGCGTAAGAGGTATCGCGCCCCAGCCAGCGCGCCGAGTAGACCCCGGGTTCTCCGTTCAGATAATCGACACAGAGTCCGGAATCATCCGACATCACAATGGCGTTCGGGCGCAGCGCATGCACGGCCTCCGCCTTAATGAAGGCGTTTTCCGCAAAGGTCTCGCCGTTTTCCTCCGGGTCGGAGACCAGTCCTGCCTCCTTGAGCGAGTACAATCTCACCGGGGAGATCTTCGAAAATCTCCCGAATTTCACGCATCTTATTCTCGTTTCCCGTCGCAAAGATAATGTCCCGCATCTCACTCCCCCTGTTTCTCTGTGCGCTTTTCACGCTTCGGCGGCTTTTTCCCGAGGAACTGGTAGAAGTAGGTCTTCATCATACCGTTATAGATCTTCCGATTCTTGTCCGCTTTTCTGCCGATGCACTTCTCCGCATCCGGAAAGGCCGTGATGAGATAGAGCGACCAATCCTGCAGGGCGCGGAAGCGCTCGCCGAGGGTGCGGTAAAGTGCCGCAACTTCTTCCGCCTCGCCGCTCTCGCCCATGAGTCTTGCGCCGTAAGGCGGATTGGTCACAATGAAACCGTACTTTTTTGCGTGGCTGAACTGCGCCACATCCCGCTCCTGGAAGTGTATCAACTCGCTGACACCCGCCTGCTCCGCGTTAATCTTTGCGCGGCGTATCACGCTGCCGTCAATGTCAAACCCCTGGAGATCGGTCTCCGGCTTCGGAATGAGCAGCTCCTGCGCCTCGTCAAAGCTGTTATACCAGATTTTCTTCGGAATCAAATGCTCCCAGTTTTGGCTCAAGAATTCGCGGTTCATGCCCGGCGCCATATTGGAGGCCATCATCGCCGCTTCAATTAAGAAAGTTCCGCTTCCGCAGAAGGGATCCGCGAGGATGCGGTCCGCATGCCAGGGGGTCAGAAGGAGGAGTGCCGCCGCGAGGGTTTCGGTAATCGGCGCACGCGCCGTCTCCGTGCGATAGCCGCGCTTATGCAGGGAGACACCGCTCGTATCCAGAGCCACCGTCACAATGTCCTTCTGGATGCTCACGCGGAAGGGATAGCTCTCCCCTGTCTCGGGGAAGGGCACCGCGCCGTACTTCTTCTCCATGGAACGCACCATGGCCTTCTTCACGACAGACTGGATGTCCGAGGGCGAGAAGAGCTTGAATCCACCGAGTTGCCTTTCGCAACCCAGAAGCGCCCTGTCCCGCGGAATCAGTTCGCTGAAGGGCAGGGCCAGCGTGCCCTGAAAGAGCTCCTCGTAGCTGGTCGCCCGAAAGCGTCCCAGCTCGATGAGCACGCGCTCCGCGGTTCTGAGCCAGAGGTTGGCTCTCGCAATTGCCTCCGCATCGCCGAGAAAGCTCACTCTGCCGTTATCCACCGCCGTAATATCGTAACCAAGTTCCGTACTTCCCGCTCAATACCGCCTCTAAGCCGAAATGGCAGGGCGCCGTCAATGTAAATGTATTCTTCATAGGGAGAGTGTACGCGAAAACGTGGGGCACTGCAAGCCGAAGCTCTGTAATCGGGGCAATTTTCAACTTTCACAACAATAAAAAACCCGTCAGCCGAAGCTGACGGGTTAAAATTCGATTGTATTACTCAGTCACCGAGCAGGTTGCGAATTGCAAGCGGCTCTGCATAGTCCCATGCCGTAATCTGCACGCCCTCGTTTTTACCTCTCGCGTGAATTGCCTTGCCGTCTCCGACATAGATTGCGATGTGATTGACCTTGCCGTCGCGCGGCTGGCCGTCGTAAGCGATGATATCGCCCGGGCGCATCTGGTCTGCGCTGACCGCAACACCCTCGGTTGCCTGCGAAGCGGAATAATGATCCAAATCAAGGCCTGCCTTATCGCGCATCACGACCAGGATGAGACCCGAGCAGTCAATGCCGCTCTTCGGATCGACACCGCCGAACACATAGCGGCTGCCCTCAAGGCTCTTCGCATAGCTGACAACGGACTTTCTGAGCTTGCTGACCTTGCTCCAGTCCGTGACGCTTCTTCCTGCGCCGCCGGAGGTCTTGGTCTGTGCACTTACGGGATCCGAGCTGTTGCCGCTCAGCTTCGCCTGGATTCTGCCGTTCGGGCCTGCATTGTCTTCGGACTTCTGCTGCTTCGCCGTCTCGGACTTCTCGAAGCTCCCTTGCGGATGACCGCAGCACTGGTATTCTGAAGGCTCTCGGTCTTCTCCTCGCCGGTGGGCTCTCCGACCGGCTTTGCCGGCTTCATGTCCCCGACGACCGCAGACTCAACAATTCCCTGTCCGTTGCTATTAGACGCCTCCGCATCCTCCACATGGAGCTCCGGCACAATCCCGTTTACCTCGGCACTTTCATTGCTGAGCGCCTCCACCATAATGGCATCATCCTTTGCAGCGAATGCCGGTACACTCGCCGCAATGGATACGCAGAGCGCCAATGCCGCACAAACTCCGATACGCTTCCTCACAGCACATCCCTAATCTATTCTCTGTCGATTCCCCCGAACAGTGCTAAATATTACGAAAATATTTCAACCTGTTGCAAATATGAATCCAGTATAGGCGGCGATATTGCCAAAGTCAACGTTCCAATCTTTAGGATTTCTTTAGGTTTTTCTCGACTGTTGCCAAATTAATCGAGGAAGCTTGCAATACGAACCGGCGTTCTGCAGTTCCATGCCGAAACGATGATGCCGGTCTTTTGAGGAAGATGCATGAACAACCTGTCCGTTTCCGATGTACATAGCGACATGATTCACACCGCCGCCCTTGCTATAGAAGAGAAGGTCGCCCGGCTGCATGTTCTCCGCCGAGACGGTTCTGCCCTCACCTGCCTGCTCCGCGGAGCTGCGGCTGATTGCGACGCCGCCCGCGTTGCGAAGGATGTAGCCCGTGAAGCCCGAGCAATCCGCACCGGTATGCGGATCCGTGCCGCCCCAGACATAGCGTCCGCCGACAAACGAGAGGGCGTAATCCACGATCTGCTGGCGCTTACTCGACTTCTGTGCAGCTTCCGCCTCTGCTGCCGCAGCAGCTGCCGCTTCCTCGGCTGCCTTTGCCTCTTCCGCAGCGCGCTCGGCCTCTGCCTGCTCCTTTGCCTCTTCGACCCAAGCCGCGGTGTTCTTCGTGACCTTCGGGCTTGCCATGGAAGTTACTGCGCTGCCCGCGGAAATCACGGAAGCAAGGGTTGCCAGTGCCAGATATTTTTTAAAATGGTTCATCGATTGTCCCTCCGTTGAAAAGCATAGTCGTCTTGGACGCTCTCTCATACTCTCTCTTTGTTCTTGTTACGGAACAATTCCTTACTTGTTACGGAATTGTTACAGTCGCTAGTATAGCTTCTCGGCGCCCTCCCGTCAAGGTTTTTACAAATTCTTTACATTTGGCCCAATTCTTTCGATTTCCCTATCTTTCAGTTGAAAAACAGAGCTCCGCGCGGTTTCCCGCCCGAGCTCTTCTCAATATTGTTACAAAAGTGTTACGTTCTCGCTTTATTCGCCGAGAATATTTTTCGGATATGTACCGGTGTCCGGTAATTCAGCGCGAAACCATGATGCCGTTTCTCTCGTTGGAGGCATGTACCACTCTGCCGTCGCCGATGTACATGGCGACATGGTTCATACGACTTCCGTTGCTGTAAAAAATCAAATCGCCGGGCTTTGCCTCGTCAATCGAGACCTCTCTGCCCTGCTGTGCCTGTTCCGCCGCCGTGCGGTTGATGTACACACCGCCCGCATGGCTTAAAATGTAGCGCGTAAAACCCGAGCAATCGGTTCCCGAATAGGGATTTTCGCCGCCGTAGACGTAGCGACCGCCGAGAAAAGAGAGCGCGTAGCCGATTACGGTCTGTCGCCGCTGCTGCGCCCGCTCGGCCCGTTGCTGCGCCTGGAATTCCTGCGAGGCAACCACGCCTTCATACTCGTCGTAATTCTCCGAAGTAAGAGATACCAGGGCCTGTGCCCGCTGTAACTCCGCCGCGAGCTGCATGGTGTTGCCGCGCTGCCGCGCGCCCATCATGACGGAGAGCTGCACACTGCTCTCCCGCTGCAAAATGACCTCGGCCGCGCTCCCGTCCAGCTTGTTGTACTCTTCGCCCTCGCCTGCATCGCCGAGCGCAAGCGGCTGTAACTCCGCCGTGCGCTCATGCCGCGGTGCCGACCAGGGTCTGCCCCTGGCTGACTCACGATTGCCCGAAGAGGCCGGCAGGGTTCTCGGAGAGTCCCAGCTTTCCGCGAATTTCGCTGTCTCGTCCCTGCAAATTTTCGATGTTACTCTTGATTTCGTCCGAGACTTCCTGGAGATTGTGCATCTCCTTGTCCTGTTGTTCGGTGTAGGCCTTCAGATTTTGATTTTCCGAGCGTATCTTGTCCTGCTCCACTTTTAAGAGCGCAATTTCCTGCTCCAGCGCCGCTTTCTGGCGCGCAACCGGCTTTAAAAGTGCCGCCGAGATGAGGCCGTAACCGGTGAGACCGAGCAAGAGAAGAACCACCGTGAGCAGCCCCTTAAAAAAGAGAGGCGGCAGTTGAAATTGCACCGGCTTCTTCTCGCTGTTCGAGAGCAGAAGCAGGGTAAACCCCGTTTCTTTTTTACTTTGCTTCCGGGGCCTTCTGCTCTTTTCGGTTCGCTTCCACATGCTTCTCTGCCTCCTTCTGCACACCGTCCTGGACCTTCTGCAGCGAGGTCATGGTGCACTTGCCGGCGAAGGATGCGCCCTCCGCGATAATCAGAGACTTGGTCGTGATATCACCGATGATCTTGCCGTTCTCCGGTTACCTCGAGGCGCTCCCGCACAAAAATGTTGCCCTGTACGGTACCCGCAATCAGCATATTTTTCGCTTCGGATATCCCTTCCACGTAGCCGTTCTCACCGATGATCAAATAACCGTCGGAGATGGCTTCCCTTTCGATTCTGCCGTCGATTCTCGTTGTGTCCTGGGTGTGCAGCGTCACTCGACCCGCGTCTTCCGCCGATGATGGTATCGATCTTATTGGCCGATACAGGAATCACCGTTCTGCCTTTGCTCTTTGAACTGAACATTTCTCTCTCCTCCCTTCTGGCTGTGACTCTTTAGTGGTTTAGCGCCGAAACAACTCGCTCAGCGCCTGATACACAAAACGGAATGCCAGCAGCGCAAAGATAACGGGCGCCGCCCAAATAATCAAGCCCGCCATCGCGAGTATCAGCAGCAGCGCAGAACAGCAGGAATAAGAGGCCGAGTAGCCATGAATTGAAACGCTGCACTTTGATATGAATATCGCTCTCTTCCCCCGGCGTTTCACTCTGCTCGCGGTAATGCTTGGAAGCACCCGCGCCGAGATCTCCCTCCGGATTCCGGTCCGGCATCCCGTCCACCTGAAATCCCGCGGCATCCAGTATGGACCGCGCAATCAGCGCCGGGTTGCCGAGCTCCGCGAGCACTTCTTCTTCGCTCCGCCCCTTTGCAACCTCTTCCTCGATGTAACTGCGATAAAAATTCAGATTTTCCGCGACCAGAAGCTCGGCGCCCTCCTCCCGGAGACGCGCCGCAAGCTCGTCCAAAACTGTTGCTTACTCATAAGCTGTGAATAAAGAGTCCGCTCCGGAGCTTCGGCTCAAACCAAGTGGACTTCGGGGGCATCAGAAGACCCGCATCCGCAACCGAAAGCAGCTCTTCCATCTGCGTCGGGTACATGAGGAAGGCAACACCGCCCTTTTGATCGACCAAACGCTTTAACTCCTCGCTGCCGCGAATGCCGCCGATAAAGCGGATGCGCTCCGAGGTTCTGGGGTCGTCGATGCCGAGGAGCGGCGCAAGCACCAGATCCTGCAGGAAGGAGACATCGAGTCCCTCGACCGGATCCTCCGAGCGGAGTTCTTCGCGCACGCCGAGCGCATACCAGTGACCGTCTAAGTACATGCCGAGTTCACCACGCTGCTCGGGCGTAGGCACGGTTTCGCCGCAGTCGCGTATCGTAAAGACCTGGTCGAGAGCGAGTAATAAATCCGCCGGGCTCTCGCCGTTCAGATCATCGACCACGCGGTTATAGGGAAGAATGCGAAGTTCTTCCTCCGGGAACAAGACCGAGAGGAAGTAGTTGAACTCTTCCTTGCCCGTGTAATCCGGGTGCTCCTCTCTACGCTTCAGCGCAACCTTGACCGCCGAAGCCGCGCGGTGATGTCCGTCCGCAATGTAGGTGGTCGGAACCGCCCGGAAGCCCTCGGTGACAGCCGCAACTTCTGCCTCATCCGCAACGCGCCAAACGCGGTGACGAATGCCGTCCTCGCTCACAAAGTCGTAAAGCGGCGCCTGCTTCTTGGCGCGCGCCTCGCAGGCCTTTAAGGCCTCGGTGCCGCGGTAGGTGAGGAAGATGGGACCGGTCTGTGCGTCCACGATGTCCACGTGGCGTATGCGATCCCGCTCCTTTTCCTCTCTCGTGTTTTCGTGCTTCCGAACCACCTGATTCAGGTAGTCGTCCACCGAAGAGCAGGCGACCAAACCGGTCTGGCTGTGTCCCTGTAAGAGAGGCGCAAGCACGCCGCTCTCAACGCTCAGCTCGTAGAAAAAGTAGACCGGCTTCTCCTCTCTCACATAGACGCCCGCCGCCGTCTGCTCTCTCAGCATATCCCGCGCCTTTTCGTAGACCTCCTGCGCGTACATGTCGCAGTCCTCCGGGAACTGGGTCTCCGGGCGGTCAATGTTCAGGAAGGAGAGCGGGTGCCCCTGCACCGCCGCTCTCGCCTCCTCTCTCGAATAGACATCGTAGGGGAGGGCCGCAACCTCCGCCGCCTGCTTTTCATTCGGACGAAGGGCGCAAAACGCCTTGACCTCTGCCATATCAGCCTCCTGTCACTGCGCGGAAGCGTATCACACCCGGAATGGCCTCTAAGGCCGCCTCATCCTCTGCCGGCAGGCAGCTCTCGAGGTCCAAAAGGGTGTACGCATACGCGCCGCGACTCTTATTTGTCATTTTGTCGATGTTGATGTTTCGCTTTGCGAGTTCCGCACTGATCTGACCTATCATATTCGGCACATTTCTGTGGAGCAGGGCAATGCGCTGTGCGCTCGCCGGAACTCCCATGTCGCAGTCCGGATAGTTCACGGAATTGCGGATGTTGCCGTTGTCCAGATAATCCATGAGTTCTTTGACCGCCATGACCGCACAGTGGTCCTCGGCCTCCTCGGTCGAAGCGCCGAGATGCGGCGTCACAATCGCATTCTCCAACTTCACGGAGAGCGGGTTCGCAAAGTCGGTCACATAGAGTCTCACTTTTCCGCTTGTGAGCGCCGCTTCCATGGCGCGCTCATCGACCAGCTTGTCGCGCGAAAAGTTTAAGAAGACCACGCCCTCTTTCATGGCCGCAATCTCTTTTTCGCCTATCATGCCCGGGTTCTTGTCGGTCAGCGGGACATGGATGGTGATGTAGTCGCACTGCCTGCAGAGTTCCTCGAGCGAGGTCGCGTGCCGCGCCTCCTTGCTGATTCTCCAGGCGCCGTTCACCGAGAGATAGGGGTCGTAGCCGTAGACCTCCATGCCGAGCGCAACCGCCGCATTCGCGACTTCCGCGCCGATGGCGCCGAGGCCTATGACACCGAGTTTCTTCCCGCAAATTTCCGTTCCGACGAACTGCTTCTTGCCCTTTCGGCTTCTTTGGCGATATCCGGCGCATCCTTATGCGCCGCAACCCAATGCACGGCGGGAATCACGTTTCGCGCGGCGAGCAGCATCTCACAAATCACAAGTTCTTTCACGCTGTTTGCATTTGCACCGGGCGTATTAAAGACCACCACGCCTTCCTCCGCGAAGCGCTCCAGCGGAATGTTGTTGACCCCGGCCCCCGCTCGCGCAACGACCAAGGTCGCTTCTCCCAGTTTCTCCTCGTGCATGTCCGCGGAGCGAACCAGTATGCCGTCCGCTTCCTCCTGACGCTCCGTCAGCGTAAAGTTCGGAAGCAGGCTCTGTAAGCCTTCCTCCGAAATGGCATTCTTGCAGTGAATCCGAAACATGCCTCAGGCCTCCCTCTTCTCGAACGCATCCATAAACTCCACGAGGCGCTGAACTCCTTCGCGCGGCATTGCGTTATAAAGACTTGCACGCATGCCGCCGACCGTGCGGTGGCCCTTCAGGTTCTCAAGTCCCGCAGCCTTTGCTTCCGCAACGAACTTTTTGTCCAGTTCCTCATTGCCGGTCACAAAGGTCACATTCATGACCGAGCGGTCCTCGCGCCGCACGGGGTTCGAAAAGAGCTTCGACTGATCGAGGAAATCATAGAGCAGCGCCGCCTTCTCCTCGTTTCGCTTCTGCATGGCCGTGAGCCCGCCGAGTGCCTTAATCCAGCGGAACACCTTGCCGCAGATATAGATGTTGTAGCAGGGCGGGGTGTTGTAGAGCGAGCCGTGCGCCGCATAGGTCTCGTAGCGCAGCATGGTCGGCGTTCCCGGCAGGCAGTCTCCGATCAGGTCCTCGCGCACCACGGCAATTGCCATGCCCGCAGGTCCCACGTTTTTCTGGACGCCGCCCCAGAGAACTCCGTAGTCCGTGACGTTCTCCGGCGCCGCGAGGAAGCAGGAGGAGACATCCGCGACCAAGTCTTTTCCCTTGGTATTCGGGGTCTTGTGAAAGACCGTTCCGTAAATCGTATTGTTCTTGCAGATATAGAGATAGTCTGCGTCCTCCCGAATCGGAAGATCGTCGCAGTCCGGAATGTAGCTGAAGACCTTGTCTTCGCTCGAAGCCACCGCACGCACATCGCCGTAAAGCGCCGCTTCCTGCATGGCCTTCTTGGCCCACTGACCGGTCACAATATAGTCCGCCTTGCGGTTTCGCATGAGGTTCATCGGGACCATGGCAAACTGCACATGACCGCCGCCCTGAATGAAGAGCACCTTGTAGTTCGACGGAACGCCGAGGAGATCTCGAAAGTCCTGCTCCGCCGTATCTAAAATATCCTGAAACAGTTTGGAGCGATGGCTCATTTCCATCACCGACATTCCGGTTCCCTTGTAGTCGAGCATCTCCTCTGCCGCTTCCCGCAGCACTTCCTCCGGAAGCACTGCCGGTCCGGCACTGAAATTATATACACGTGCCATCCGCTCTCCTCCCCGCCTGAAAAGCGCAAACCGAAACAATTGCTTACAATTACTGTATCATATTTTGACTGATTTTAAAGTTATAAATCCGTCTCGTCAAAGACTTCCTTTAAGTCCGCACCGGGCGGGCACATCGGGAAGACCTTCTCGTCGGAATCGATACAAACATCCAACACCGCCGGTTTGCGGCTTGCGACCGCCTCCGAAAGCGCGGCGCGAAGCTCTTCCACACTCGTCACACAGTAGGCCCGAATGCCCATGGCCTCGGCAATCTTACAGTAATCCACATGATCCCGAAGCACGGTCGACGAATATCGCTTCTCATAGAACAAAGTCTGCCACTGCCGCACCATGCCGAGCGCATGGTTATTGACAATCAACTCAATCAGCGGAAGCTCTTCGCGGGCTACTGTTGCGAGTTCGTTCATATTCATGCGGAAACAACCGTCTCCCGCGACATTCACGACCACGCGCTCCGGCATGGCGCTCTGTGCGCCGATGGCCGCACCGAGGCCAAAGCCCATGGTGCCGAGGCCGCCGCTTGTCAAAAAGGTTCTCGGGTTCCGATAACTGTAGTGCTGTGCGGCCCACATCTGATGCTGACCGACCTCGGTCACGATGATCGCATCGTCCGGCGTGAGCGCATCGAGCTCCCGGATGACGCGCGGGCCCGTTAAGCCCTCGCCGACCTGCAGGGGGAACTGCTCCTTGCGACGCGAAATCTCCGAAAGCCATTCTCTGTGGTGCTGCTGCTCAAGGCTCTCCGCAAGGCAGGATAGAATCTGTCCCGCATCGCCGATTAAGGCCGCCGCGACATGGATGTTCTTATTGACCTCTGCCTCGTCAATGTCAATCTGCAAAATCTTCGCCTTTGCCGCAAACTGCTTCGGGCTTCCCGCGACGCGGTCGGAAAAGCGCGCGCCGACCACCACGAGCAAATCGCAGTCCGAAACCGTGTAGTTCGAAGTCTTGGTGCCGTGCATGCCGACCATGCCCGTGTAGAGCGTGTCGTTCTGGTCGAAGGCTCCCTGTCCCATCAGGGTGCAGCAGACCGGCGCATCGAGCTTATGGGCAAAGCGCTTCAGCGCGGGAGCCGCCTCCGATAAAATCGCGCCGCCGCCCGCCATAATACAGGGCTTCTTTGCCGCACGGAGCAGCGAAATCGCCTCCGTGAGTTTCTCTGTCACAGGGAGTTCTTGCATGGATGCAACCGCAATGCTCTTTGGCTCGTACTCGGTCTCCGCCGCCGTAACATCCTTCGTGATATCGACCAGCACCGGGCCCGGGCGACCGCTCCGCGCGATTCGAAACGCGCGGCGCAATACGCCTGCCAGTTCTGTTACGTCCTTCACGATAAAATTGTACTTTGGTAATCGGCATGCTGATGCCGGCAATATCAATCTCCTGAAACGAGTCTTTTCCGAGAATCGGATTGGCCACATTGCAGGTGATGGCGACCACGGGCGAAGAGTCCATATAGGCGCTCGCAATGCCGGTGACTAAGTTCGTCGCGCCGGGGCCGCTGGTCGCGAGACACACCTACCTTTGCCGCTTGCGCGCGCATAGCCGTCGGCCGCGTGCGCAGCGCCCTGCTCATGGCTGGTCAGCACATGGTGAATCTCATCGCTGTGCTTATAGAGTGCATCATAAATATTCAAAAATCGCGCCGCCCGGATAACCGAAGACCGTGTCAACGCCCTGTTCCTTGAGGCAGGCGATTACAATTTCCGCGCCGCTCAGCTTAGTCATGCTTCCAGCCTTCCACCGAGAGCACCGCACCCTGCGGCGCGCCGGTCACCAGCTCGCGGTAGCGAACCAGGTAGCCGTCCACCTCGTTGACGCGCGGCTTCCAGCTCTTCTTTCTCTCCGCGAACTCCTCCTCGGAGACACGCGCGTTCAGGGCGTGCGCATCGATGTCGATGTCGATGATATCGCCCTCCCGAATTAACGCGATCGGACCGCCGACCGCCGCCTCCGGTGCCACATGGCCGATCGAAGCGCCGCGGCTTGCGCCGGAGAAGCGTCCGTCCGTGATGAGTGCAACGGTGGAGCCGAGACCCATGCCGACAATCGCCGAAGTCGGGTTTAACATTTCGCGCATGCCGGGGCCGCCCTTCGGTCCTTCGTAGCGAATCACGACGACATCGCCCGGGACTATCTTGCCGCCCTTGATGGCCGCAATCGCATCGTCCTCGCAGTCAAAGACGCGCGCGGGGCCGCTGTGCTTTAACATCTCCGGTGCCACCGCACTGCGCTTCACGACGCAGGACTCCGGCGCAATGTTGCCGCGGAGTATCGCGATACCGCCGGTCTCGGAATACGGATTCTCGACCGGGCGAATGACCTCCTTGTCGAGGTTCCATGCGTTCTCGATGTTCTCGCCCACGGTCTTGCCGGTTGCGGTCAGACAATCGAGGTTGATGAGGTCCTTCTTCGAGAGTTCCTTCAGCACGGCGTAGACACCGCCCGCCTCGTTCAGATCTTCCATATAGGTGTGCCCCGCCGGCGCAAGGTGGCAGAGGTTCGGGGTACGCGCGGAGACCTCGTTCGCAATGTTCACATCCAGCTTCACCTTCGCCTCATGCGCAATCGCCGGAAGGTGGAGCATGGTATTGGTCGAGCAGCCGAGCGCCATATCGACGGTCAACGCGTTCATAAATGCCTTCTCGGTCATGATGTCGCGCGGGCGGATATCATTCCGTGAGCTCCATAATCTGGTTGCCGGCGTGCTTCGCGAAGACGAATGCGCTCCGAGTAGACCGCCGGAATCGTTCCGTTGCCGCGAAGCCCCATACCGAGCACCTCGGTGAGACAGTTCAGCGAGTTCGCGGTATACATGCCGGAGCAGCTGCCGCAGGTCGGGCAGACCTTCTCCTCGAACTCGGAGACATCTTCTATGGTCATCTTGCCGGCCGCATAAGCGCCGACCGCCTCAAACATGCTGGAGAGCGAGCGCTTCTCACCCTTCACGCGACCCGCAAGCATGGGGCCGCCGCTCACAAAGATGGTCGGAATGTTGACGCGCGCTGCCGCCATGAGAGACCCGGCACGTTCTTATCGCAGTTCGGGACGCAGACCATCGCATCAAACTGATGTGCTCTCGCAAGACACTCGGTCGAATCCGCAATGAGGTCTCTTGTGACAAGAGAGTACTTCATGCCCGTGTGTCCCATCGCAATGCCGTCGCAGACCGCAATGGCCGGCACCACGACAGGCATGCCGCCCGCCTCTGCGACGCCGAGCTTCACGGCATCGACAATCTTATCGAGGTTCATGTGGCCCGGGACAATTTCATTGTAGGACGAGATGATGCCGATGAGCGGCTTCTTCATCTCCTCCTGGGTAAAACCGAGTGCATTAAACAAAGAGCGGTGGGGTGCCTGCTGCATCCCCGCTTTCACGTGATCGCTTAACATGGTAATTCCTTCTTTCTAGCTATGTCTTTCCAAGCTGTAATCAAAATAAAAATCAGATTGTAAATTTCAGATGCGGGCCATGACCAGCGCGCCCATCTCCCGAGTGCCGACCTTTCTTTGTGCCCTCGGTGTAAATATCCGGCGTGCGGTAACCGTCCCGCAGTACGGCCGCAACCGCATTCTCCACCGCGCGCGCCTCGGTCTCCATATCGAAGGAGTAGCGAAGCAACATCGCCGCCGAGAGTATGGTCGCAAGCGGGTTCGCCTTGTCCTGTCCCGCAATGTCCGGCGCGGAACCGTGGCTCGGCTCATAGAGGCCGAGTTTTGTCTCGTTCAGGCTCGCGCTCGGCAGCATGCCGATGGAGCCCGTCACCATGCTCGCCTCATCCGACAGAATGTCGCCAAACGTGTTCTCGGTCACGATGACATCAAACTGTCCCGGATTGTAGACCAGCTGCATGGCAGCGTTGTCGACCAGCATGTGCGAGAGCTTCACGTCCGGATAGTCCTTGCCGACTTCCTCCATGACACGCCGCCAGAGACGCGAAGTATCCAGCACATTCGCCTTGTCCACACTGATCAGGGACTTTCTGCGCTTTGCCGCGGCCTCGAAGGCCTTGACGGCAATGCGCCGAATCTCCGGTTCCGTGTAGACCAGGGTATCGACCGCAGTCTCGACGCCGTTTACGACTTCGGTGTGGCGCTCGCCGAAATAGAGGCCGCCGGTGAGTTCTCTTACAATCACAAGGTCAAAGCCGTTCCGAAGCTGCTCCGGCTTTAAGGGGCAGGCCGCCGCAAGTTCCGGGTAAAGAAACGCGGGGCGCAAATTTGCAAAGAGACCGAGCTCCTTCCGAATCTTCAAAAGACCTGCCTCCGGGCGGCGCGCGGGTTCCAGCTTGTACCAGGGAGACGTCTCAGCGTTTCCTCCCACGGCACCGAGCAGCACGGCATCGCTCTCCTTTGCCTTTTGCAAGTTTTCATCGGTCAGCGGCTCGCCGTAGCGGTCAATCGAACAACCGCCCATCGCAATCTCCGTAAAGTGAAACACATGTCCGAACTTCTCGGCGACATGCGCGAGCACTGCCTTTGCCTCTCCCACAATCTCCGGTCCGATACCGTCGCCCGGAATCAAAACAATTTTCTTCTCCACAGTAGTCTCCTCCTGTGCCTGTCCTCGATTCCAAAAAGCTTTCTCTCAGGAAAAACTTTTCCTCCATATTAAAACAAGACGCTGTATTTTTCAAGAAAGCTTGAAAAATACAGCGTCTTTTGAATGTCTGTCTCAGTCTTACTGTGCGTTTGCCAGCGGTGCAACCCAGACACCGTTGATGTCGAGCTGGTAGCCATCCGGGCTCATGCGGTTGTACCACATATTGCCGTTCGTGCCATCAAGATAGTACCAGAAGTCGCCGTCCTTGAACCAACCGGTAATCATGTTGCCGCTCTCGTCGAACACATACCATTCATTGTTGATTCTTCTCCAGCTGCTCTTTACAAGCTCGCCGTTCGGAAGACGGAAGCTCCACTTACCGCCGTTCAGCTGCCAGTTTCCCGCGCTCTCCTCGGTTGCGTTCTTTGCTCTCTGCGCAGCCGCAGCCTCTTCGCTCACCGAGATCTCGTTGGGAGCTTGCCCACGGTCCGCGGTAGTCCGGGTTCATTGCGCTCACGCCGCGAACCTGGAAGGAGTAGGTTCCTGCCTTGGTCATGTACTTCGAAACATCGAGGGAGGTTCCCTGCACCATCTGCACGCCGCCGAGCGTCGTGTTGCCTCTCTTAAACTTCACCTCGTAGCCGCCCGCGCCGAGAGACTCGGTCCAGCTTGCCGTGGTGCCTTCGAGGTAAGCCTCGTTAATCTTAGAAGCCTGCTGCTCAAGGCTCGGAAGCTTCAAATCAACAACCAGTGCGTAAGCGTTGTCCTCACGCGTTGCGCTCACATACTCTGCGCCCTCCAGATGAATCTGGCTCGCAGCGTTGACCCGGAAGTAGTAGCCGTCCGCAGCCTGCAGACGAACACGGAAGGTCGGGACATCGGTCGCCTTCCAGGACTCTCCCTCGTTCAGCACCTCGAAGCTGTTCACGAAGTAACGGCTGCCGGCAGGCTTGAACTCAAGCTGTTCATCACCGTGCGGGGTGCCCGCATGTACGGTTCCGCTTACCTTAAGGCCTACGGTCTTAATCGCGGTATCAGCATACGCGCTCAATCCGAACGCCGCAGTGAAGAGCATCAATGCTCCTGCGAGAACGGTTCCTCTTACGACATGTTTCATTGTCATTTCCCCCTTATGAATCGCTCTGAAATTTGTCCGGTCGGAAAATGTGAATAGAACTCTACGCTTCAAACGTCAACTTTTTCTACATTTCTTCTAATCGGGACTGCCTATAGGATACCCGATAACCGCTATATCGTCAATATCAAACCGCTTACATTTTTATGACATTTGTCAAAAAAAGATTCCCGCGCCCGTAAAAACTTGGGCGCGGGAATCTCCCGCAATTTTATTTCGCCGTGTCCTGGGACGCGCGATTCGCGAATCACATTGACACGAATCTGACCCGGATACTGCATCTCCTGCTCGATGCGCTTTGCGACATTGTGTGCAAGGATGACCATGTCGTCGTCCGTGACCTTCTCCGGAACGACCATGATGCGCACCTCGCGGCCCGCCTGCACCGCAAAGGACTTCTCGACGCCCTCAAAGGAATTCGTGATTTCCTCGAGCTGCGCGAGACGGTTCGTATAAGTCTCAATGGTCTCACGTCTTGCACCCGGACGCGCCGCCGAAATGGTGTCCGCGGCCTGCACAATGCATGCAATCAGACTCTCCGGCTCGACATCGCCGTGGTGAGATTCCACGGTGTTGATGACAATCTGGTTCTCCTTGTACTTACGGCAGAGTTCCACGCCGAGCTGCACATGGGAGCCCTCGATCTCGTGGTCGACTGCCTTGCCGATATCGTGCAGAAGACCCGCGCGCTTCGCCATGCGCACATCGACGCCCACTTCCGCCGCCAGTATGCCGGACAGTTCCGCGACCTCGATCGAATGACGCAGGGCGTTCTGACCGTAGCTCGTGCGGTAGCGCATGCGCCCGATGAGCTTCACAAGCTCCGGATGAATGCCGTGTACGCCGACTTCGAGCACCGCTGCCTCGCCCGCTTCACGCATGCGGGTATCGACCTCACGCTGCGCCTTCTCGACCATCTCTTCGATGCGCGCGGGGTGAATGCGGCCGTCGTTAATCAGCTTCTCAAGCGCAACCTTCGCAATTTCACGGCGTACCGGATCAAAGCCCGAGAGCACGACCGCTTCCGGCGTGTCGTCGACTATCAGTTCCACACCGGTCAGCTGCTCGAGGGTGCGGATGTTTCTGCCCTCGCGGCCGATGATACGTCCCTTCATCTCGTCGTTCGGCAACTGTACCACCGAGACCGTGGATTCCGCGACGCTGTCTGCGGCGCAACGCTGAATTGCGCTCACCACATACTCCTTCGCCTTCTTATCCGCCTCTTCCTTTGCGGCGCTCTCAAGGTCGCGAATCATACGCGCCTTGTCATGCTTCACATCGTCCTCGATCGAACGAAGCAGGAATTCCTTCGCCTGCTCCACCGAGAGTCCGGCAATGCGCTCCAGCTCTTCCATACCCTCTGTCGTAGAGAGAATCCACCTCACGGCTTCTCGCCGCAATGCTCTCCTCTTTCTGCTGCAAGGTCTGCTCTCTCTTTTCAAGCGCATTCTGCTTCTTGTCGAGATTCTCCTCCTTGCTGAGGACACGATTCTCATAGTGCTGCAACTCCGCGCGACGCTCCTTGGTTTCCCGCTCCAGTTCATTCTTGGTACGGAGCGCTTCTTCCTTGGCTTCCAACATGGCCTCGCGCTTCTTTGTCTCCGCAGTTTTCAAGGCTTCTTCGATGATCTCGCGGGATTTCACCTCCGCGCTGCCGATCTTGCTTTCATAAGTACGCTTCCGATATGCAATCGCAAGATTCCAGCTCAAAAAAGCCACAATCACCGCCGTAATGACAACTGCAATGATGATTTGTGACACAGAGCACCTCCTTATTCAGTTTTCATGGTACAATTTTTTCCCTATATTGCGCTTCGATTTCATGGCAATATGAATATACTAGCAAATCTTAAGAATTATCGCAAGTATAAGTACGTATTGCATCCCGAATCGCGCCGTAAGTATAGCCCTTACGCAGGAGAGCTGCATAAATACGCTGTTCCGCCTTTGTGTCGAGTTCGGTGGAGTAGCGCCGTTTCTTAAGTTCCCGACAGATTTGTGCGCTTTCGTCCGGTGCCTCGGCTTCGAGTAACTCTTCAATGAGTTCCTTGTCGACCCCGCGGTTTCGGAGGGCGGTCTTTATATAGCTGGCGCTCTTTTCCCCGCTCCGCGTCCTGATATAGGTCTCCGCGACGCGCCTGTCGTCCACATAGCGAAGACTGCGCCCGTAGTCGAGCGCAAGTTCCGCGATTTCTTCCGGATAAAAGCCTTCGTGAAATTTTCGACGCAGTTCCGCCTCGGTGTAATCCCTCTGCTTTAAGAGATAGAGGAGACGCTCCCGGCTCCGCCGAATGAGCAGGGGATAGAGTTCCGTCTTCAGGAAGTCCCCCGTGAGTTCTTTCCCGACTTCCAGTTCCATTTTTTTAATTTCCCCCCGGTAAAGCGAAAAAGCAAAGTCCTCATCCGTGAGGACTTTGCTTTTTTTCGTGCCGAGCGGAAGAATTTCCGTAATCGTCATACTTCCGCTTCCCGCTCCTCTATGGCTTCCGCCTTACCGGCCGAAATTCCTGTCGTATCTACGGGTGTCAGTCCATGCGCCTCGCGCACGCGGTTTTCGATTTCAACCGAAATTTCCGGGTGCTCCTGCAGGAAGCCCTTGGCGTTCTCACGGCCCTGCCCTATTTTATTGCCCTCGTAGGAGAACCAGGCGCCGCTCTTTTCGACGATGTTTTCCTTGACCGCGAGGTCCAGAATATCGCCCTCCTTCGAGATGCCCTTGCCGAACATGATATCGAACTCAATCTCCTTAAACGGCGGCGCAATCTTATTTTTGACCACCTTCACACGGACACGGGTACCCACAATCTCGCCGCCCTGCTTTAAGACATCGATTTTGCGGACATCCAGACGCACCGAGGAGTAGAACTTCAGCGCTCTTCCGCCCGTCGTGGTCTCGGGGCTGCCGAACATGACGCCGATCTTCTCGCGCAGCTGGTTAATAAAGACTACGGTGCTGTTCGTATTGCTGACAATGCTCGTGAGCTTACGGAGCGCCTGGCTCATGAGACGCGCCTGGAGACCCACGTGGAGATCTCCCATATCGCCCTCAATCTCCGCCTTCGGCACCAGCGCCGCAACCGAGTCCACAATGATGATGTCCACGGCACCGCTTCGCACCATGGTCTCGGTGATCTCGAGCGCCTGCTCACCGGTGTCCGGCTGGGAGATGTAGAGGTTGTCGACATCGACCCCGATGTTCTTTGCGTAGACCGGATCCAGTGCGTGCTCGGCATCGATAAAGCCCGCAATGCCGCCGCGCTTCTGCACTTCCGCAACCATGTGCAGCGCGACCGTGGTCTTACCGGAGGACTCCGGTCCGTAGACCTCGATGATACGTCCCTTCGGAATGCCGCCGAGTCCCAGCGCGAGATCTAAGCTCAGCGATCCGGTCGGCGTGGTCTCGACACTCATCATATTGCTCGGGTCGCCGAGTTTCATGACCGCGCCCTTGCCGAAATCCTTTTCAATCTGCTTTAACGCTTCGTCCAGCGCCCGTCTCTTTGCATCCTGATCCATACCGCACCTCTTCTCTCAAGTCAAATCGCGGGAACCGTTTTGCAAACATTTGTTCCGCGAACTTTTGTTCTGTTTTCAGTTTACCCGCTTCCGGCAAATTTTGCAAGCGAAACTCTTATTCGCCGGTTCCGTTTACGGCAATCGACTTGAGCACCTCGATTTCTCCCCTCCGTAAACGAAGTGAGTTCCTCTCCGCGTCCCACAAATTGCACCGTGACAAGGGTGTTGTGCACGCAGAGGATTGCCTTCTTCTTGAGGAGTTTTCCGAAGGGCTCGGTGCTCTTATCCAGCTGCAGGGTCACAAAGAAGGGCTTGTCGCCGTAGACCTGAACGCCCACCTGCTCGGCCTCGATAAACTGCGAGATGTAGGCATTCGCGCTGAAAATGGATCTCTCGAGCGCGTTTCCGCTGTTCACCTCGGTCGTGACCTCGATGTAGGATTCGGTGTTATAGTCCGCAACGTTTAAGTGACGGTGATAGAGCGGTCCGTTCTGACTCGAGTTAAACTGCGCGGGAAGTCGAATCGAGATGCTTTCATTGTCTTCGTTGCCATGGAGCACCACGGTTTCGCCGCTGAACGAGGAGCAGTCCTCCACCGCGCTCAAGTCGAGTTCCTTCATCTTTTCCAGATACGCATCTCCGAGTAATCTGACACCCTTCCGCATCTTCTTGAGTTCGCCCGCATCGAGGCTCAGCGGCACCGGCTGTAAATATTCCTCCACGCCGGTCACGGTATTCGGCTTCACATTTTCCTTGTCGACATAGGGCGTTAAGTCGATGCCGGCGGGCTTATACTCGTTCACCGGAACCGTCGCGACGGAATTCACCATCTGCTCCATCAGTTCCTCGGTGAAGGGAGACTCGGTTCTTCCCCTGTATTCCTCCGCAGTCGTGCCGTATTCAAAGCGAAGCACTACCTCGCGGTTTGCGAGAAAGCCGATGTAGTCGACAAAGTCCCGAACCACCCGGCTCTGCCCCGTCCCTCTGTCCGAGCGATAGGAAAGGCGAAGCCACTTTTGCTTCCCCACATTGATGACCTTGGCCTTCATGTCCGTGTAATCTTGGTAGCTGTAGCCGGTCTCGAGCGAACGCACGCGGTCGGCGCCGCGCCGCACACCGGATCCCTGGCCCGCCGTCACCTCGAGCGTGATCGTCGCGGCGCGTCCCTGGCCGTCCTCCGTGACCGCCCAGACCTCGTAATTGGCCTGCTCCGGATCGTTGGAGCGCTGAAAGCCCTTGGCCGGAAGTTCCGCCGTGACAGGTCCCGACGTGAGCGTCAAGACTTCGCCCTCCGGCTTCTTTGCGCTGCTCTTCTTCTCGTCATAGTTGACATCTCGGGAGCTCCGTGAACGCCGCTCTCACCTCGGTCGGGAACTTGCTGTCCTCTTCGCTCGCCTTGCTCGCTGCATTTGTCCCGCCGGATGCACTTCCTCCGTCGCTCGCCTTGGTCTCTTCGCCGCTCCCCGCGTTCGATGCTTCCGACTGCGCCGCAGCGCTCCCATCGATGGACTTTGACCCGGACTTTTTGCCGCCGCAGCCGGAAACCGCCAGTGCCGTCGCCAGAGAAAGTGAAAGTAAAACCGCCTTCTGTCTCTTCTTCATGTCAAACTCCCTTCATCCTCTTGCCGCAGCTGTACTGCGGCGCTTCCGTAGCCGATAACATTTGTTATTATATCCGAATCTTTTCTTTCGATGTATTACATTTTTGTAAATTCAGCGCTGCCTGTTCCAGCTTAAGCAAATATATCTTCTTCTCGATTCCGCCCGCATAACCGCTCAAGCGACCGTCTGCCGCGATGATGCGGTGACAGGGAATCAGGATGAGCAAAGGGTTATGCGCAACCGCGCCGCCGGTCGCATGGGGGGAAATAAAGACCTTCCCCTCTTTTGCGGCAAGTCGCGCCGCAAGCTCCTTATAGCTCGCCGTCTGTCCGTAGGGGACCGCTAACATCTCCCGCGCTATCGCCTTTCGAAAATCGGAGCCGCTGAATGAAAGCCGCGGGTAAAAATTCGGCTCCCGCCCCGAAAAATAGAGTTCCAGCCAGCGCAGAGTCTCCCGAAAAATCGGGAGTTCGTCTGTCGTACATTCCTCTACGGTTTCGCCTTTTAAGAGCGCACGGTCGTATTTCTGTCCGTCAATCCAGAGTCCCGAAAGTGTTATCCCGTCGGCGCTCGTAAGGTCAACATCCCAAGCGGAGAATCTACGTGTGCAATTTGTATCATCCTGCCTTCTTTCTCATCGAACATTTCCGCTCGCACGGCAGCTCAGTCAAAGTCCATCCAGACCATGTGCTTTCCGCAGTGCAGGCAGCGGAACAGGTAGCACTGCATGGAACCGCCGTTTACGGACTCCCGTATCCACTGCTTTTCGTTCTCATCCCACATGGGATCTTCCAATACTTCTTCGAGCACACCCTGCATCTTCATTTCCTTTGCGCCCACGTCGCCGAGGTAGGCACAGAAATCGCCGCAGTGGGCGCGCCAGTGCTCCTGCTGCCAGCCGATGTAGCCCGGCGTGCGGTGAATCAGCTCATCGAGACGCGCGGGATCCTCGACCCCTTCGTCGACGGAATATTCATCCTGAAACGCCCCGTCAAATTTCCGGGCTGCTTCTCCGCTTGCAATGCAGTCCGGACAAAAACAATCTGCATCGGAAATTGCATAAAACGGTCCGTTGTAAAAGATATGCGTCTGCTTCCCGCAACATTCACATACAACGCCCTCCTCGGAGGCTTCGAAAATTCCGGTCTCCAGCGGGTGCGGGTGGTAACGGAAAAACGGGAGCTCTGTCTCCGCTTTGCTCTGCCGCTCCGCTACTGCCCCCGTTTTCGGGCATTTCACCGCAAAGGCATCGCCCCAGTTCTCGGCGTAATCTTTGAGGCTCCCGAGGCGCTTCAAGTCCTTCCGATCGCTCCGATCGGCAAGGGCGGAAAAGAGCTCATAGGCACTCTTTTTAAAGTCCAGGAGATCGTAGACATCGACCAGTACGCGCTTGGCTTCCGGCGCGGTTTCCGCTTCCAGGGCTTCCTTCAATGCATAGAGAGCGCGCACGCTGTCCGCATCCTCTTTCTCCCGGTAATGTTTCGAGCATTCGATATACTGTCTCTGAAATTCATTCATCGCGCTTTCCTCCCCAGTCTCTTGCCGGTAACGCTGCCATTATAACAAAAAGCAGACGCCGCACTCCAGTATCAGTTTCCGCAGCACAATGCCATCCGGCGGGATTGACCCCGCCGCCGCTTCAATGCTAGACTGCCTGTAAAGAAAGCGAGGGCGTATGAAAAAAATAAAGCTATTCACAAGCTGCCTGATTCTTGTCCTGGGGCTCAGCGCCTGCGCGGCAACGAAAGATGCCGCGACGAAAAAAAGCGATACAAACGCGGTAACGGCAAGCCAAGGAGAGACAGGTCCGGGTGCAACAAAGCAGGGGGAGACCGCGCAGGGAGACACAGCACAGGGAGACGCAACACAAGACGAAGCCGGACAGGGCGAAAATGCGGCACAGAACGGAACACCTGAGAGCTCTGCGACCGAGGAAGCGCTCAAAATGACGCAGGCGGACATCTACTTGGAAGAAATCACCGACTTTTACTACACCGCCGCAAATGCCGAGAACAACAGCGGCTATCTGCGCTATCGCTTCTATGTGAAGGACGGAAGCTATTTCTTCTCCTTTGATAAACGCGACGCAAACGGAAATTACGCAGCCGCCGAAGGGGAAAGCGACAGCGGCGCCGGAAACGTAAGTCTCGGTACCGAGGAGCGCCTCGCCTTTTTCAAGCTGATTCAGACCGGCAGTATCAAAGCGCGGGATGATAGCAGCGAGAACGGCGGCAGTGGCCCCTGGATGTATCTCTACACCGAGAAGTACCCGGACGGCCTCGTATTTCACTTTGCCTCCGCGACCGAGCAGACCGCCTTCGAGGCATACTGCGCGGAACTCGCGGCGCGGGAAACTCAGCCGTAACAGAAAAAAAAGAGCCTGAAACAGACCGCGCGTTCAAGGGGCGCACGCTGTTTCAGGCTGCCGTTACCATCGCAAAGGTATAACACACCGGACTTTCCGATTCTTCCTTTTCCTCTCCGGCAGTTCCTCCCACATGCTCTCGACCAACTTACACAGGAACTCTCGGTTGTCCACATCATCTACCAAGATCATCTCTTTCGCCCCATCATACGGAAGCTCCATTGGCGCATCCGGCATCAGCTTCACCACCGTCGGAACAGGCTTAACCAGGAGTCGATTATCATATATGCCGCCAAACACCCTGCCGCGATAATACAGGATATACTCACCCATCATCGCCCGATAGGATATTTCGTCCATGCCCGATAGCTGTTCTATGACGAAATCCAGATATTCTTTCGTTGATGCCATATCAATCTCCCTTTGCCTTGATTGGATGCCTGATAACAGTCTTCAGCTTCTCCCGTGCAACACGCCTCATATCAGACAGATAAATCTCGTGGTGCCGCCTGTCATCGGACATATCATTCTCGTATCCGTTTTCATCCAGATACCGATCCATCATGACAACCGTGGTAGGCTCATCATCGTAAGCCCCGATATGCATACACTGCACACAGAGTCCTTCTTCAATCGTAAGGAACTCCACCTTGCTGAAATCCTGCTTTTTCTTATTTGTTGCGTCATTCACCGCCCACTTGAAATCTTCCTCTGTCACAAAGTCGGGAAGCCTTATCACGGAGAGCCACTGAAAATCTTCCTTATGACTGTAATCGACCCCGGACAAACCATCCTGCCACCAGAAACCTTCCAGCGGGGGAACCACATAATCAAAATCCCCCTCGATCTTACGGTCGCCCTTCTTGCTCATCTTGATTGTAAAAGCAATCGCGTATAAAAGCCCGATAGCCGCCTTGTAATCGCCGTCTTCCGCATTCGGATCTCCGCTTCCGCGGACGGCAATATAGTTCATTTTCGGAACCGTGACAATCTCCGGCTTTGCCTTCGGCATATAAAACTCTTTATATTCTTTTTTTATAATCAAATGCCATCTGTTCTTCCTCAGGCTTATTGATCTTTTTTTCTTCATACGGCTTGTTCCATGAACCGATCTCAATCAGGTTCCCTTCGGGATCGGCGATATAGCAGGTTCTCTGCCCCCACGGCTCCGGTTCAGGCTCCAGTACCGGCGTTGCACTGTTCTCCACCGCCTTTTTGAAGGCAGCATCAACCTCATCAAAAGTATCGACATACAACGCGATCTCAAAATGGCCATTCAAGCCCTTGATATACTCATATCTCCGGCTTGTAATCTTTTCAAAATCTTTCCTTCCATACAGTAAAAACAGGGTTCCATCCTTCACAAGGTACACATTGGACGTATCCTCCGCCTCCCTAATCTCAAACCCCATCACATCCCGATAAAAGCGAACCATTTTCGCCATATCTTCAACCAATAATCCAAAACCGTCTAATCTCATACTGCATTATCCTCCATGTAGTTTTTTAATGTTTCCTCAGCAGCTTTCCTAATCGCCCTGCGAACCTCCGGCGGTTCCAGAACCTCTGCGTTGCCAGCAAAAGTCAATATCCATGTGACAAGGTTCTCCATATCCGTATAATCCGCAGAAAAGAGCAGCCGCCCGTCATCCATCTCGGTAAAGCATTCAGAACCGAACTCTTCCACAAGCCGCCACTTCACATCCGGCGTGAAAAGAGCCTTCACCGGGATGCCGCCCGGGAATATCTTCTCATTGGACAGATCCGGCATTGGAACTTCTCGACATATAAAGGCCTCTCCCGTGTCTGAAAGCCCGTCCATACGGTTCAGCTTAAACAGACGGAAATCCCTGCGGCTTAAGCACCAGCCCCATACATACCAGCTCGACCACTGAAATACCAAATAGTACGGCTCTATCGTGCGGACACTCTCACCCGAAGGCGCGTAATACTTGAAATCAAGCAGATGCCTGTCATCTATCGCTTCCTGTATGATCTCAATCTTTGGCGCAAGCGTCCCCTTGTACCACGAGGACAGGTCGATAAGCATGGAATCCCTGCCACTTATAAATTCGGATGAGCCTGTCTGAATCTTCTCCATCAGCTGCCCGTAATAGCTGCTTCCGCTCACACTGTCAAGGCTCCGGAGCCCGGCAAGAATCATCCGCATATCCTTTGATGTAAGGATTGTCCTGTCCATGCGGTATCCGTCCATGATGCTGATACCGCCTCCTGTACCTGCATCGTCCTTATCGGGATTCCGGCTTTGCAAAGGTCCTCGATATCCCGGTTAATCGTTCGCCTGGAAACCTCAAACCGCTTCGCCAGTTCGGGCGCCGTTGTCTTCTCTTCCTGCAGCAAGATCGACAATATCCCGATCAGCCTGTCTATCTTCATTGCTTTTCACGCTCCGTTCATATCTTAACAAAGATAACACGACATAAGTATGTCATGTTTATTGTATCGCTACGTCTTTTTTCTGAAAATAAAAAAGATGGCCAACAAGGACAGGGGCCTTCCCCATCCCAAAGGATGGGGAAGGCCTCTTGTTGTCTCTCACCCGAACTCAGTTTTTACTGCGCCTGTCGCAGTAGGCTTGAATTGCCTTTTCCGCAAACTTCGCACTTCCTTCGCCTGCCGCACGGTCAATGTTCTCCGTGAATTCACCGCCGCAGGCGTACACTGTTCCGAGCGAGCGGAGAATCTCATCCGTACACTCGTAAAAATTCTCTGTAATATACCCCTTAAGCTTCTTGACCCAGAGCTGCGCTTCGACTGCTTCCGCCGCTCCGTCCTTCAATTGCCCCAGTTCCCGAAAAATTGCCATAAGTTCTGTCATCATAAGCCGCCTGTCACTTTGACTTCGTTTGACATCCGCCTCTTCGAACGCTTTGTACTGCGGCGTATGCCCCCAGGCCGCCTTTGCCTCTTCGGCATATGCCTGAATCCGCTCTGTCGTAAAAGCCGAAAAATCCATACCTGTCACTCCTATTCGTTTGATTCCACAGGCAAACGCAATCAATCTTTCCAACCTCTCTTTCTTTAATTCGAGAAGTCTGATTTGTTGGGAAAGAGCCTTATTCTCATCGTAGTCGGCGCATTCCAAAATGCGCTTAATTTCGCTGAGCGGAAACTCAAGTTCCTTGAACAGCAAGATCTGTTGCAGCTTGGCAAGTGCCGTATCGTCATACAGCCGGTATCCCGCTTCCGTATGGTCTGTGGGATGTAACAAACCGATCTTGTCGTAGTATTGCAAGGTGCGTATACTCACCCCGCTCAACTTGCTGACCTCATTCACCGTCCTCATATGCTCTTCCCTCCTGTGTGCTTTCATCCTAGACTATGACCTATGGTAAGAGTCAAGCGCTTTTCACGGCAAAAAGAGAGCCTCCCGCCGCAGCGGAAAGCTCTCTTTTTATGTTCACTATTTGCAATTGCCGTTTTCGGACTGCTCTCAGTCTTCCACCAGCGGGCTCTTTACGTAAGCCATGACCAGCGCCTCTGCCGCATCGATCGACTCCTTGTTGGTGCGCTCGTAGGAGTGACTCGACTCGATGCCTGCGCCGAGCAGTGCGTGCTTCACTTCCCGCGCCTGCGTTCAGCGCTGCGGAAGCATCGCTGCCGTAGTAGGGGTAGATGTCCACGCGGTAGGGAATCTTGTTCTCCTTCGCAAGGCTCACCAGTCTCTGACGGAACGCATAGTGGTAGGGGCCGGTGCCGTCCTTTGCGCAGATGGAAACCGTGTACTCATCGGTCTGCTGATCGTCGCCCATTGCGCCCATGTCGCAAGCCAGGTACTCAACCACCTTCTCCGGAATCGAGGAGTTGCAACCGTGGCCCACTTCCTCGTAAACCGAGAACGCAAAGTGGGTCGTGTACGGAAGCTCAATCTTCTCCTTGCTGATGCGATCCAGAATGTCGAGGAGAATCGCAACGCTCGCCTTGTCATCGAGGAAGCGGCTCTTCACAAAGCCCTTCTCGGTAATCAGGGTGCGCGGATCGAAGGAGACAAAGTCACCCACTTCGATGCCGAGCGCTCTGGTCTCTTCCTCGTTGGTCACCTTCTCGTCGAGGCGCACTTCCATGTTGTCCTGCGTTCTCTCTGCCGTACCCGCATCCTTATAGACGTGGCAGCTGGTCTGGTGAATCAGGATGGTTCCGCTGATTTTCTTGCCGTCAGCCGTGTGCACCGTGCAGTTCTCGCCCTCGACCATGTTCCAGGGGTAGCCGCCGATCTGCGCGAGCTTTAAGCGACCGCTCGACTTGACCGCGCGAACCATAGCGCCGAGGGTATCCACGTGCGCGGTCAGCATGCGCTGATGCTCATCGTCCTTGCCCTTGACGGTCACAATCACAAGACCCTTGGCCGTGTGCTTCACCGGGAAGCCGAATTCCTTTGCCTTCGCAAGCAGGTACTCCTGCACTTCCTTCGTGAAGCCGGTCGGAGAGGGAATTGCGAGTACTTCCTGTAAATACTTCAATGTTTGAGACATACCGCTCCTCCTTACAAAAAATAGGGTGCCCGCAAGCGGGCACTTCCTCTGTTTAACTAAGGTTATAGTAGCACAACACTTCTTGCTTGGGTAGCACCTGCCGGAACTTTATGACTCCTTGCGAAGCTTATAACAGTCCGGGCAGCCCCCGGTGCATATCTCACAGGAGAGTTGCTCGGGAATCAACTGCTCAAAGCGTTCTCCGTCAATCTCAAAATGGTAGAGCTTCGAGGCCGCGCGGGCACGGAGCGCGTTCTTCTCATCAAAGAGCAGGTAGGTCACCGTCTCCCCGAAGACATCGTCCTCGTATTGGGTGATGAAGATGCGATAGTTGTGCCCGCCCATCTGAAACGCCACGCGGTTCCGCTCGGCACTGAGCTCCGTGATCTCCTCTTCCGGAATCCCGGCGCGGGAGAGCACGGCGCTGAGCAAGAGCTCAAGGTGCTTAACACGAAATTCTCCGCCCTCGATTTGCTCACGCTCCCTTCTTTAATACACTGTAATCCTGCATCAGCTTGTCGTTTTCCATGAGGAAGGTGTGTGCTGTCGGCTGGTTCTCATCCAAATCATAGAGTCCCATGAGATAGGCATTTAAGCTCGCGCGGTTTTCAAAGTACAGCGCGCGGTACTGCTTCTGGAACGCAAGTTTCTCGACAAAGAGAAGCTTTCCGCTGTCCTCCTGAATGAGCACACCCACGTGGCCCGGGAAGAGGATGTTCTCCTCCGGGGTAATCTTGGAGTGCAGCCAGACGGTCACAAGGCTTGCCTTGCCGTCCGCAAAGGAGATGCCTCTCTCCTTCCACGCCTTCTGAACCTGCTTCACCTGCTCTGCGACATCCTTCGTATCCGCCGCCGGAACCTCGGCAAAGAGGCGCGCAAAGGCATCGTTTTGACTGCTGTCCCAAAGGGTCTCCGGCGCTTTCTGAAGTGCCTCCATATCAAAGGCCAGGTTCTCCTTCCCGGAGAGTCCGTCCCCGCTTCCGCCCTCTACCTTGACCAGCGAATTGCCGAGCATGAAGGCCGTAATGCGACAGTTGGTGCCCACAAAATCCGGATAGGCCTTTTCCCAGCGATCCGCCATCTCATCTTCGGTGCTCGCATCGCCGACCGCTGTCTGAAAGCGCTCTACTTCGCGCTGAAATTCCTGAATATCGGACTCCGGAATACCCGCCTTGGCAAGCGCGGCACTGACTTCCTCCTGTCCGCTCTTCTCCGACAAATTGATTTCAACCGGTTCGCTCACGCTCGCACTCTGCTTCGCACTGCCGCAGGCCATGAGACTAAGTCCCATGAGCGCTGCGGCCGCAAAACGGAGTGCCTTATTTCCCGCACGCATTACGCCTGATGCGCTGCGATGATCTCTTTGATCTTCGCAATCAGCGTGTTGACCTCGATACCGGAAGTCTCGGAGACCTGACCCAGGTTCACCCGGCTCACAACGGCCTTCGCAATCGGGTTGTTGAGCGCCGCGAACTTGTCGCTGTACTTGACAAGCTCGTCCTTTAAGAACGGGTACTGCTTGAAGAGCTCCGCGAGCTTCGTCATATTGGTAATATCCATGATTTTCTCCCTTCCGAGGCAGCCTGCTGCCTCTCAAGCGCCATGTAAACAAAATAGCGGCAGAACCATCGTCCTGCCGCTATAGTATAGCAATCCACTCCACTAATTTCTACTGATTTTCTATGAATTCGCTGTGTCCGCCGCTCAGCGCGACGGGTGCTGCACCGAGTCTATAATCAGAGCGACCATCAGTACGCGGAGCACATTGCGCGCATCCGGCACATCGATTGCATAGGTGTCGCGGACCTTGAGATAGGCCTTCGAAATATTTGCAATCTCCCTGCCCTCGTCGTCTGTCACTTGGTACTCGTGGTCCAGGAAGTTGCCCTGCACCGTCCAGCCGGACTGCTCCAGTTCGTAGCGCGGGCGGAACAGTGTGATTTTTTTGACCATGCGGTCAATCTTCTCGCCGTTCTCATAAAAATTGTAGTGCGGCATCAGGTGAAACATCTCGAATTTCGTATGTGCGATTTCCTCGCCCGCCGCGTTCCGAATGCGAAGCTCCGGCGTAAGCGCAAACTTTCCGTTGACCTGAAAGAGCTTCTGCCCCGCTTCGTCGCAGACATCGTAGTGATCCAAAATCGACAAGAGGCGCTGGCGCATCAAAATTCTCATCGCATCGTTTCTCCTTCTCTGTGTATTCTGTCATGCTTCCCCGGTACAATCATAGCCCGGCTCGCTCCTCCGAAAAAGGGCGGCGGTCTCTCGACAGCCGCCCTTTCGGGATAACTTTATTTCAGCAAGGTCATGACAAGCGGAATCACAACCACAAAGAGCACCGTGCTGGTGACAACGACATTTGTGGCATATTCGACATCTCCGTCCGCATTCCCCGCAAGAATGGGCAACACCGTGAGTGCCGGAACCGCGGACTGCACAATCATGGTGTCTCTGAGCTTCACCGGAAGCGCGATTCCGCAGCGCACTGCGAGGTACAGAGCAGTTGCCGTTAGGACAGGACTCAGGACAAATTTACCGAGCAAAGCCACAACGGTGTCCTTGTCAAAACGCACACTCCGAAGCCCTGCCTCCGACAGCACAATGCCGATGTAAAGCAGGGAGAGCGGCGTCACCAGAGTTCCCAGATAAGAGAGCGTTTCCGTAACCGGCTTTGGCAAGTGAATGCCGAGCAACAACACCGGCAGCGCTGCAAGCAGCCCCAGAATCGGCGGCGATAAAATCTGCTTGAGATTTACCTTTCCGCCCCCCGCTCCTTGTGTCCGGCCGTCTCGCGCAATAAACACCGCACCGACAGTCCAGGTCGAAAGCGTGTTCAAAACATAGTAAACCAAAAAGTAAGAGATTGCCTCCGTTCCGAACAGCGCCTGATTGAGCGGCATACCGATAAAAATGGTATTCGCGTTCACGACGGTATTCAGAAAAATACCCTTGCGGCCGCGGGGCACGCGGCTCAGGCGCATTATGAAATACGACAAGATATAATTCGCGCCGAAGACAATGAGACCGATTACGAGCGGTTTTGCAAGCTCCTCCAAGGTCTTGACCGTCAGATTATTGACGACAGAAAGAAAGACCGAGGCAGGCAGGGCAACGTTCATAACCAAGAATGTCAGATTGCGGTCGAGCCCCTTGCTCAGGAATTTCTTTTCATGCAGAACAAAACCCAGCACAATCAGGGCAATAATCGGAATAATACCGGAGAGTACCTCTAATATCATGCGCGTTCTCCGTTAGAGCGGCTTGTACTCTGCGGTCCAGGTAACATCCGCAATCAGTTTCTCCACCTCTCCTTCCACACGGTTCAAGTTCTGCTTCATCGCGCATTCCGCGACCACCGAAGCCACTGTATGGGAGAACTCCGTAAGCCGCGCAACCGGCGGAATAACAGCCGCGCCCGGAACATCGGGGGTGAGGAAGGAACCGAGCGAGTGTGCCGCCGCGGAAATCATCTCGTCCGTCATGCGGCTGCTGTTTACGGCAATGCTGCCGAGACCGAGACCCGGGTAAATCAGTGCGTTGTTCGCCTGACCGATTTCGTAGCGGATGCCCTTATACTCCACCGGATCTGCGGGAATTCCCGTTGCGACCATTGCCTTGCCTTCGGACCAGGCAATCAGATCCTCCGCCTTTGCCTCCGCAAGTTCGGTCGGATTGCTGAGCGGGAAAATAATCGGGTGCTCGCACCAAGAGCACATACCGCGCACAATCTTCTCGGTAAACATACCGGGCCGGGTCGAAGTTCCCACCATAATCGTGGGTTTCACCGCAAACACCGCAGCCTCCAAAGTCGTGAGCTCATTCGCATTCTGAAATTCCGTGCGCTTTCTCGCAAACGGACGCTGTTCCGGCGTGAGATCTGTCATATCGTCAAACAGCAACCCCTGCTTATCCACCAAATAGAAGCGCTGTCTCGCCTCTTCCTCGCTGAGCCCCTGGGCGATCATTTCCTTGTACACGCGATCCGCAATGCCGGCACCTGCCGTTCCGGCACCGAAGCAGAGATATTTCTGATCTGTGATTTCTCCTTGTTAATGCGCATTGCCCCAAGGATACCCGCGAGGGAAATAATGCCGGTGCCTTGCACGTCGTCATTAAAGACCGGGAATCGGTCACGATAACGTTTTAACACCGCAGCCGCATCGGCTCTGCCAAAATCTTCAAAGTGCAAATAGAGCCGCGGGAATAGCTTCTCGACCGCCTGAACAAAACGCTCCACAAACGCATTGTACTGCTCGCCGTAAATTCTCGGATGACGGTTTCCCAAGTAGAACTTGTCCTGCAGAAGCGACTCGCGATTTGTGCCGCAGTCCAACACAACCGGAAGAATGCAGGACGGATCAATGCCGGCCGCCGCGGTATAGACCATCAGCTTTCCGACCGCAATGTCCACTCCGTTCGTGCCCCAGTCCCCAATTCCCAAAATTCCCTCGGCATCCGTTGCGACAATCAAGCGTATCTCTCTGCCTTCCGCAGCGCTTCGGAGGGAAGCCTCTATCTCATCCGGACGGTCAATCGAGAGATAGCAGGCATTCTGTGTATCCACAAACTGCTCGCTGTACTTCTCAATACTTTCGGCAATGACCGGGTCGTAGACAATGGGCATGAGCTCTACCAGATGCTCGCGAAATACGTAGTAAAAGAGGGTGCGGTTGTGGTTAAAGACATCCATGAGAAAACGTCTCTCCTCAATCAAGGAACTCTTCTTCTTCATCTCCGCATAGACGCGCTCCGCCTGGAGCTCAATGGTCTCAACCGCCGGAGGCAGCAGCCCCTCCAGCTGATATGCCTTGCGCTCCTCCTGCGTAAATGCCGTCCCCTTGTTGAGGAACGGATCCTTTAAGAGCTCATATCCCGACTTTGTCATGTTGAACCTCCTGATTCAAAATCACCGGCAAACTCACTCGAGTCTGTTATCGCGGTTATAACAGATAAATTTCGATGTTTCCAATGAATTATCTGTGAATCCCTGTGTTCCGGTATAAGTTCGGAAGTTCGTTCGTCCCAAAGCCGTTCGGCGCAGGCGCTCCGGTATCTCCTCGATTGATACGTGCTGCGCATACTGCCCTCATTTTCACCGCAATGGGCGCAGCGAAGCGTTGTGTTTTCTGCCGTTCAGGCTTCTTCCGCGCCCCAGACCTCTTCCGCAATTTCTTTGACGAGGCGAAGCTTTGCAAACTGCTCTTCCTCCGTCAGCTTGTTTCCGATTTCGCAGGAGGCAAATCCGCACTGCGGGCTCAAATACAAATCGCGAAGCGGTACATACTGCGAAGCCTCATAGATGCGACGTTTTATGAGTTCCTTGGATTCGAGCTCCGGACGCTTGCTCGTGATGAGGCCGAGCACCACCTTCTTGCCGCGCGGAATCTCTTTTAAGCTCGTAAAGTTGCCGGAGCGCTTGTCATCGTACTCCAGATAAAAGCTCTCCACCTTTTCCTGTGCAAAGACATAGGGTGCCACCTTGTCGTAGGGGCCGCTGCTCGCGTAGGTCGAGTGATAGTTGCCGCGGCAGATATGGGTGTTCACGACCAAATCCTCCGGCAAATTCTCGAGGGAGAGGTTATTGACCTTCAGATAGCGCTCCGCTTCCTGCTCAAGCGTTGCGCCGTCGCCTTCGCGCATCTTCCAGTAGCCTTCCTCATCCACGATCATGCCCCAGGTGCAGTCATCGAGCTGAATGTTCCGGCAGCCCGCCGCGTAGAGGTCCAGATAGACTCTGTGATAGGCCGCCGCAAGGTCGCGAAGCAGCTCTTCGTCGTCCGGATAAAACTCCCTTGTAATCCGCGCATTGTCCTCACGGAAGAGCTCGGCGAGGGTCTGCGCCGGAGCGGGCAGAGTTTGCTTTGCAATCGTGTTCTCGTCCTCAAACTGCTTTACGAAGAGAAAATCCTGTACAATCGGATGGTTCTCGCCGCTTATTTTTCCCGTCATGCGGCAGGAACCGTGTGTGGTCTCCTCGCCCTTAAAATAATAGCCGTGGTCCAGCTCGATCTCCTCGATGCCGTTTAGCCCCCACATGAAATCAAGGTGCCAGTAGCTCCGACGGAACTCGCCGTCCGTAATCACACGGTAGCCGAGTGCCTTCTGCTTCTCAATCAAATCCGTGATGCAGGCATCCTCCACCTTGCGGAGTTCCTCACGTGAAATCTTCTTTGCGTTCCAATCGGCTCTTGCCTCTTTTAATACCTCCGGACGCAGAAAGCTCCCGACATAATCATAGCGAAACGGTGTTTCGAATTTGCTCATTATGAATCCTCCTTGCGTAACTCTGATGCGCTTCATTCTAATCGCTTGCCGTCTCGCCGGAAAATATTTATAATATCTGAAAATCCATAGTTTCATTTTATTAAATGAGGTATCACCATGACGCTACGCCAGCTTCGTTACGTTGATGTCATTGCCAAGCGCGGCTCCCTGACCGCCGCAGCCGAGGTTCTCTTTGTGACCCAGCCCTCTCTGACCGCCGCGCTCCGCGAACTTGAGCAGGAACTGGGCATCACCCTCTTTTTGCGCTCTCGGAAGGGGCTCACCCTGACGACCGCGGGCGAGGAATTTCTGGCCTACGCGCGCCAAATTCTGGATCAGGTCTCCCTCGTGGAACAGCGCTATACCGGAGAGGCGCGCGGGCGGCGTCACTTCTGCGTTTCCTCCCAGCACTACTCCTTTGCGGTCGAGGCCTTTGTAGCCCTCTTAAACACCTACGGCGGCTCGCAGTACGAGTTCCACATGCGGGAGACCGAGACCTACCGCATCTTAGAAGATGTATCAAAGCTCCGCTCGGAAATCGGCGTGCTCTACCGAAATCAATTCAACGAGGCCGTGCTGCAGCGGAGTTTCCAGGAGATGAAGCTCCTCTTTACGCCGCTCTGCCGCGTGAAGCCGCATGTCTTCCTCGGAACCCATCATCCGCTCACACAAAAAAAGGAGGTCTCCATGGAAGACCTCCGCGCCTACCCCCGCCTCTCCTATGAGCAGGGGCAGCACAATTCCTTTTATTTTTCCGAGGAAATTCAAAGTGCCGCCGAGTCCGAAAAGGATATCGTGGTCTGCGACCGCGCGACCCTCTTTAATCTCTTGATCGGCATGAACGGCTATACCATTTGCTCCGGCATCATCAACACCGAGTTAAACGGCGAGAACATCGTCGCACGTCCGCTCGCGGTCGATGACTATATGGAAATCGGCTATGTCCTCCCGAAGGAGCGCCCGGCCGGGGATTTGACCCTCGCCTACATTGATTTCCTCAAGCAGTTTGCGCGCTGAGTCTCACTCGACCCAGAGCACCCGCCCGGGTTTCCGCGGCGCTGCCTTCGGAAGCTCGCCCTCGATATAGCCGACGGCGCAGTGTCCGATCCCAATCCACTCGCCCGAAACGCCGAGTTCCTTGAGGAGCGCAATGAATTCCGGCTGTTCAAACTCTTCCCTCGCGCGGTTAATCCAGATGCTGCCGAGACCGAGGGCATGTGCCGCGAGCATGAGGTTGCCCATCACGAGGCTGCCGTCATAGACCGCATTGCCCCAGTCTTTTTCGGCGAGCACCAGGAGGATGACAGGCGCGCCGTAGAAGGGATCGAAGCCCTCCGCCCAGCCGCCGATCTTTCGATTCGCCTCGACAAAACGCGCGCGAAGCGCGGGATTGGTAATCGCTACGGTAAGCGTCGCCTGACGCCCCTTGCCGTTTGCCGCATAGAGGCCTGTCTCCAGTATCGTTTCGATGTCCTCCCGCTTCGGGAGCTCTTTCTTAAACTTCCGTATGCTGCGGCGCTCCAACATGGCCTTGATTACTTCATTCATATTGACTCCTCTCACTGCGGCCTTCGTGCCGCTTTTTTCTTTGGCCTTCACGCCTCGGGCAAATCCCGAAAATATGCGGTACAGGGATAGCCCCCGAGCGTGGTCTTAAGTCCGATGGCGCGGTAAAAAGCATTCGAGACCGCATCTTCCGCGTCCGTAATCAGGAGAAACTGCCGCACATGGGAAAATCTCTCCGAAGTGCGCCGCATGAGTTCCCGCCCTATGCCCTTTCTCTGCTGCGCAGGCCTTACAATCAAGTCCTGCACATAGAGTATATGCTCCCCGTCGCCGACGCAGCGCACAAAGCCGACCAAAGCGCCGTCTTCAAAAGCGCCGAGCAAAAAGAGAGAACGCCCGAGTGCCCTCCGTAACTTCTCCTCATCTCCCAGATAGCTTGTCCAGCCGCAGGCCACGTAGATTTCTTGCAGCTCCGTCAAGCATTCCGCCCCGAATTCCCGATATGTCAGCATATGTACCTCCTCCGGCCACAGGCCCTCTGTTCGAATCCTCATTCACAGAAAGACAGCTCAAAGCATAGAGCTACTGCTCACAGTATAACACGGGAAAGGGCGCTGCGATATCGCAGCGCCCCAGCTAAATGCTGTTATAAAATTATTCCGCTCTTATTTGTTCCGATGCTTCCTCCACAGAAGCAGAACGAGCGCGAAGGAATTTCTTTATTCCTCCCAAAACAGTTCATCGAGGGTCTTATCCAGCACGTGACAAATCGCGAGACAGAGCCGTATGGTCGGGTTATAATCCCCCTTCTCAATCGCATTGACGGTCTGACGGCTCACGCCGACCAGATCCGCGAGCTGCTGCTGCGATAAATCCTTTGCCGCGCGCGCGGCTTTCAGGCGCAGATTTTTCATTGCTCCTCCTCCCGGCGGTTCATCACATACTTGATGCACTGCAATAAGAGCATACCCGCAAAAAAGATGCCGAGCAACAGCGGGAGCAGGGCAGGCGCCGAATAACGTCCGTTAATTCTGAAACCGCCTCCCAGTATTCGACTGAGGCTCTGCGCAAACGAAAGTAGGGCCATGACAAACCAGAGAATCAGCACGCGTTTTTCCTTTTTCTCCCCGCGAAAGCTCCAATAGGCATCGTGAAAGAGACAATAGCCAAAGAGTATCAAACCCGATAACAGCAAAATCGCAATCGGGATGACACCCGGCGACACAAAGCGCTCCGTCTGCTCCTCAAAGCCCGCATAGAGCATGAGCAGCGCAATGAGGATCATATAAGCATACTGAAAGCCGCGGCCGCGCGCAATCAGCTGGCGCTCATCGTAGACCACGGTCCCTTTCTTATCCCGCTTGCGCTTCAGAAAATAGAGCAGCACACCTGCCGAAAGCATACCACAAATCATACCTGCATAATAAGAACTCATGTTATATCCTCCTCTCAAAATATAAGCGACACAATGTCGTCTATGTTTACATCGTCAGGATATCACTACATCTCCTTTGTGTCAAGTATATATTACTTTTTGTCGCCGAAAGACTCAGACTTGTTTTCTTTCGAAATACCCCCTATACTGTTTCGGAAGGTTTTTAGAATAAACGATCGGAGAGGAGCTCCCATGTCTGTCATCAGTGTCAATCAGAAGCTCGCCACAGAGCTTGGCCTCAACTACGACCGCGAGAGCGGCATCGTCGCAGGCTTCTACAACGGTTACCACATCGCATTCATCATGCAGAACAATCTGCGCCAAATTGTCGTCTCGGTTTCGAACGGCACAGGCCAAATGCCGGAGAAAGAGATCTTAAAGCAGGCACACAAGGAGAACAAGAAAGTTCTCTCCAACCCGTCTGTTCAGGGCTACCGCGCGACCTATGCCATCCCGAACGCTATGACCGACAACGGAAAGCTTGAGCGGAGCGCTGCCGCTGCCGCTGTGCTCACCGAATTCCTCAGGGCAAACAGTCTTCGCGACTGCAGCGAGTTGAGCGGCCGCCCGGACGAGAGCAGCTGCTACTACGTGGGCGGTACTCTCCGCTTCCTGACCCAGGATGAGTACAACACGGAACGCAATCGTGCCCAGTCCTCCTTCGACGAGAAGGCTGCAAAGCGCGGCAACCCGATTGCGGGTATTGTGGGCGCTCTGCTCGGAAGCTTGGTCGGCGTCCTTGCAATGGTAATCATCGGGCAGCTCGGCTATGTCTCGGTCTGGGCAGGCTTGGTCATGGGCGTCTGCGTCGCAAAAGGGTATGAGTTGCTCTCCGGCAAGTTTGACTTTGTCGGTCTTGTCTGCAGTCTTCTCGTCATGGCTGTCATGGTCTACTTCGGTAACCAGCTCGACTGGGCCATCACGATTGCGCGCGCCTACGAGGCGAATGTCTTCGACGCATTCCCGGTCGTCAATGAAGTGGTCAAGGCAAACGAACTGCTTCCGGTCTACTACCGCAATCTGGGTCTCTACTACCTCGCAACCCTGATCGGTGCGATTCCGACCCTGATCGGTCTCTTAAAGCACCAGCAGCTTCTCACCGTCTCCTACCCGATCGGGCCGGAGGCACATGAGTCCGTGGTCTATGTCTCCTCCGACGATGACACGGACAGCGAGGATGACGAATAAAACAAAGCCGCGTCGGCATAAAAAAGCAGCATCCGCACCTGCGGATGCTGCTTTTTATTTTTTCGTTGATTCCCTGCCTTTTCTCCGTCGCAGCGCTTCCGAAGAAGCATTCGCAAGCTTCCCTATCCCGTCGCCCGATTCGTGGTATCATAAATCTCGCAACACAGTCCTTCCCACTTTTGAACGGAGGTCACGCCATGCGAAAACCGCTTCGCTTTTTTCTACTTCCGCTTTCGCTCCTTGTGCTCTGTCTGATTTGCCTGCGCTTATTCCGCCCCGAAGCCGCCGCAAATTCGTACCCCTACGGCGTATTCATCGGGCTCGAGACAGCGGACCTAAAACACCTTCGCCCCTACCGCACGGTCGTGATTGAGCCGAGCTCCTTTTCCGCGGAACAAATCAAAAGCCCCTGCAGGCCGAAGGGAAAAAGCGTCTATGGCTACTTAAACTTAGGGCTCTCTGGAGAACTTCCGCTCTTATTACGAACGCTTTGCGAATCTCACCCTTGCGCCCTACGAAAACTGGCCCGAGGAGCACTGGGTGGATGTCTCTTCCCCCGCTTGGCAGACCTTTGTGGTCGATGAACTCGGCGGCGCGTACGCTGCCCTCGGGCTGGACGGCTTCTTTCTTGACAACTGCGATGTCTACGCGCTCTACCCGCGCGAAGATATCTTTAACGGGCTCTCAACCATGCTCCGCGGCCTAAGCCGCTATCAAAAGCCCTGCATCGTAAACGGCGGCGATGTCTTTGTGAGCGCCTGCATAGAAAACGGCACCGCTCAGACGCTCTTTGACGGCGTAAACCAGGAGAGTGTCTTTACGAAAATCGACTTTTCAAAAAACCGCTATACCGCGCAGGATGCCGAGACCCGCAGCTATTACCTTAACTACCTGACCCGCGCCAAAGAGGCGGGACTCAAAGTCTATCTCATTGAATATCGTCCCGACGCAAAGCTTACGGCGGAAATACAGGACTACTGTGAGAAGAACGGCTTTGTCGCCTACCTCGCAAACGAAAAGGAGCTGCGCTAGGCAGCTCCTTTTTCTTATCGTATCGCACACAATCGCTCACGGCTTGTTTCGCGCTTCCATGGCGCGCTGTCTTTCAATCAAAGGCAACAGGCGGCTCCGGTTAAAGCGCTGCATCACGACAAAAATCATGTCAAAGCAGCCCGCCGCGAGGGAACTCAGGAAGAAGGCCGGAAACATTCCGAAGGGGATAGCCCCCAGCAGTGCGCCGGCACTGATCAGCACATTGATTTCGTGAATGATTTCCGACTGGCAGGTTACCTGCGCAAGTTCTTCCGGGCTGTGCTTCCTCAAATCATAGTACTCCGGAAAGGAGGTCGGCATCTTGTCCTTCCAGTTTTTGACACCGATGCGCTTGTAAAAACGTGTCTCCCAAGGGCGTATCCGGTACCAGGGCCGCGTGATGTCCGCGCGGTTTTGCTTGACCTTGTCGATGTAAATGCCGACAATGAGTCGCACATAGAAGTGGTAAAACACAGTCCCAAAGCTGATTGCAAGCACCTTAAAGATGTGGATGTCGGTCAGATAGTACAGCGCGAGTGCGGCTGCCAGTGCGATGAAACTTACGGCGGATACGGTCTTCATGATTTTCAGTGGTGGCATGGTCCGTCCTTTCTGTCGCAAGACTGTGCCTTCAAACGCGCCGCACAGCCCGGTTTCTACTCTGTTCTCTGCTGGGATGGGATTTTCTTCTTCCTCACTGAATCTTATGCTTCTTCATTCTCTCCTCAAAAATGCCCGTGATGATGCCGCGAAGCGCCTCTCTCCGCCTCGGGCAGTTCTCCCGGCCGCTTGGCAACGGCGTAGAGCTCCGAATACTCGCTTGCAATCCGCTCTATGGTCTTGGTGGTCGCGTGCTTCCGCACAAAAAACGGAATCTTCTTAATCCACGCCTCCGGTACCAACGCCAAAATCTTTGCGGCAGCCTCTTTGTCACCGATCACTGCGGTCGAAAGCCCCGCTTCGATCTGCTTCTGCTCTGTCTCGGTAAAGTCCTTAAAGCATAGCGCCTCTCCGCGCTTTTTTCAAGTTTCGCTTCGCCCGCAGTTTAAGCAAAACCGATGAACCTCTGCTTTGCCGTCATCAAACGCCAGAGGGGCAGGAGGTAGAGATAGCAGGCAAGTAAGACCGCAGTTCCCGGCGCGCCGATGGAGGCCAGCGGCCCCGCCGCCGCGACAGACCAGGGAATCAGCGCCGCGATGATGACCGCGCTGTCCTCAAGCCCGAGCGCAAGTCTCGAGCTTTCCGGTTCTACCTCCTCGCAGAGCTGCTTCGTCAACATAACTGTGAGGGTCTGGTTGCAGGCCAGCATCGCAGAGAGCACCGACGTCCCGAGTACAGCCGCATAGGGGCTTGTTCTTCTCGCGAAGCGCTCCACCAAGGCCTTGACCCCGACCAGTAAGTCTGTCTTTCTGAAAGAGCTCCGCGTACGAGGCCGAGAGACTCACAATGCCCGTGATTTTTGACAAAGGCCGCAATGCCGCCGCCGTTCAGCATGACTGCTGCTTCGGGATCCGATGCGCGATAGCCGAAGAGAGATATTCGCAGTAAGTCCGCGGGCGCGAACTTTTGCAGAAAGACGGCCAGCGGAACGGCGGTTAAGATACTCGCCGCCATGGCGGTCTTTGCGTCCACCCGCCGCAGGGAAAGCAACATGATCACAACAACCGGAAGTATCGCAAGCCAATGGAGACGCAGTTCCCGGGCAAAGAGCGCCCGCAGGTTGAGAAGCTCTCCGCTCGGCACCGCGTGGAGCCCGAGCCCTGCATAAACCGCGCAGGCGAGCAAAAAAAGGAACCAAGGCGGTTCGCAGCATGTTTTTAATGTTGTCAAAGATATTCGTGTGGGTCAGTTCCGCAACCAAGAGCGCGCTGGTTGCAACCGGGGAGCAGCGGTCGCCGAAATAGGCACCGGAGAGCACGGCGGCCCCCGTGAGCTGCATGCTGATGCCCGCGGTCCTGCCCATCGCGGCGCAGATAACGCCCATGGTCGCCGAGGTCGCAAAGGCAGAGCCCGTTAGCACTGAGACCGCGCAGTTCAGAAGAAAGGTCATCAGTAAAAAGACCGAGGGGCGAATGAACCCCGCCGCATAGCAGACCACCACCGGGAGCGTTCCCGCCGCCCGCCAGAGCGCGGTCATCGTGCCGATCAGAACGAAAGTGATCAGAATGCCGCGTATCTTCCAAACGCCTCGAAGCGCCATGCGCAAAATCTCTGTCCACGAAAACCCGCTGCGGCGCGCGTAAACCGAAAACAGCAGCAGGCCGAAACTCAGTGCATACAGAACGGACAGCTTGCAGAACAGGCATAACAGCAAGCCCGCCGCAAACAATCCCAGTGTCAACCAGGCCATATACCTTTCCTCCCCAATGCCTGTGTCGTCTCGCAAAGCGGCTGTCGGTGCACCTCGAAACCCGGCGCATGCCGGCAGTCCGTTTTTGTTTTCAAAAAAGGCTGCCGTCTACACAGTTCTGCATAGACGGCAGCCACATTGCTCTCTTAAGCCTCAACCCTTCATAGAAGCTTATTACTTGTCATCGTAGAGGTGGCAGCAGACATAGTGTCCGTTGCCCATATCCTTCCGCTCCGGCGCCTGGGTCTTACACTTCTCCATGCACTGCGCGCAGCGGGTGTGGAATTTGCATCCTGCCGGGGGATTTGCCGGCGAGGGAATGCTGCCCTCCAGGATGATACGTTTCATCTTGGCATCCGGATCCGGGATCGGAATCGCGGAGAACAAGGCCTTTGTGTAGGGGTGAAGCGGGTTCGCAAACAGCTCTTCCGTCGTGCCGAACTCAACAATATTTCCCAGATACATGACACCCACCGTGTCCGAGATGTGCTCGACCACCGAGAGGTCGTGGGAGATGAAGAGATAGCTCAACTTGTACTTCTCCTGCAAATCCTCCAGGAGGTTGATAATCTGCGCCTGCACCGACACGTCGAGTGCCGAGACAGGCTCGTCGCAAACCACAAACTCCGGATTCAATGCAAGCGCTCTTGCGATACAAATTCTCTGACGCTGTCCGCCGGAGAACTCGTGCGGATAGCGGTCCTTGTGGAAGGGCTGCAGACCGCAGTTGTCCATGACCTGATCGATGTAGTCATGGTACTCGCCCCGCGGCACCAGATTGTGCTCACGAACCGCCTCGCCGATGATTTCGCCGACCGGCAGTCGCGGAGAGAGGGAGGAGAACGGATCCTGGAAGATGATCTGCATCTTCACGCGCAGGTCGTTCAGTTCGTTCTTCGGAATATCGTAGACCTCTTTTCCGTTGAACAGCACCTCTCCCGCAGTCTTTCCGCCGTTTAAGCGGAGTATGGTTCTGCCGGCTGTGGTCTTTCCGCAACCGGACTCTCCCACCAGTCCCATGGTGGTTCCGCGTTTGATATGAAAGGAGATGCCGTCCAGTGCCTTTACCTGGCCCACCACGCTGTTAAAAAATCCGCCCTTAATCGGGAAGTATTTCTTCAGGCCGTTGACTTCCAGGATATTCTCTTCGTTGTGCACGATGGGCGTTAATCCCTTCGTTTCGATATTATCCATCATTGCCTCATTTCCTTCGCAAGCCTACTTAGTCTCAGAAATTCCTACGCACACTCAGTTCTGCTTCGCGCCCCGATGCGCCTCGTCATAGAGATAGCAGCTGACGCGATGCGTCTCGGAAAGCCATACCTCGCCGGGATATGCGCCGTCGCAACATCCCTCGCACTTGTCGCAGCGATCGCGGAAATAGCAATAGTTGGGCATGTTGATCGGGTTCGGCACCTTGCCGGGGATGGAGTAGAGCTTGTCCTGGTGTTTACCGACCACCGGCTTCGAAGCCATGAGGCCTATGGTATAGGGATGCGCCGGGCTCGCAAAAATCTCCTTCGCCGTTCCCGCTTCCACCACGCGGCCGGAGTACATGACCACGACATAGTCCGCCATCTCCGCAATGACACCGAGGTCATGGGTAATCAGCATGATGGACGAATTGATCTTGTCCTTCAGGCCGCGGAGCAAGTCCAAAATCTGGGCCTGAATCGTCACGTCCAGTGCGGTGGTCGGCTCATCGGCAATGATGAGCTTCGGCGAACAAGCCAGTGCCATTGCGATCATGACACGCTGCCGCATACCGCCGGAAAGCTCGTGCGGGTACATGTTATAAATGCCCTCGCTGTTCGCAATGCCGACCATCTTGAGGAGCTCAATGGTGCGTCCCTTGACCGCTTCCTTGGTCGGGTACTCGCTCTTCTTGTGGAGCATGGTCACCTCATCCATCTGGTCTCCGATGCGGAAAACCGGATTTAAGGAGGTCATGGGCTCCTGGAAAATCATGGACATAAAGTTGCCGCGGAGATGCTGCATGACATGCTCCGGGGTCTTTGTAATCTCATAGATCTTATCCCCGGTGTTCAGGCGAATGGAGCCCTCCACCACCTGGCCCTGAGGGCGCTGCAACAGCTGCATGAGCGAAAGGCTGGTCACGGACTTACCGCAACCCGACTCACCCACAACGCCGACCGTCTTGCCGAGCGGCACTTCAAAGCTCACGGAGTCAACGCTCTTAACGGTTCCCGCATCCGTGAAGAAGAAGGTGTGGAGGTTTTCGAACTCCACGGCATTTGCCGGGTTCTTCATCTCGGTCATGTACTCGCTCTCGGGTACATTGCGGCGGGTTCTCGCCTTCTCGAGCTTTGCTGTAATCTTTCTGTTTTCCTTCGATATCCGCCGCGATTCCCGCGCGGACAGATAGCCATCATCTCTTGCCATCTTATTTCCTTTCGTTCGCGATCAGCGCTTCATCTTCGGGTCAAAGGCATCTCTCAGTCCGTCGCCCACCAGGTTAAAGGCGAGAACGGTGAGGAGCAGGCAGAAGCCCGCCGGGATCCAAATGAACAGATAGTTGCTGAGCACATAGGTGTTGTTGACATCGTTGATGATATTTCCCCAAGATGCGAACGGGAACTTAACGCCCAGTCCCAGGAAGGACAGGGTTGCCTCGGTCAAAATGACGCCGCCGAGGCTCATGGTGCAGGTGACGATGAGCTGCGGAATGACGTTCGGAAGCAGGTGACGGAAAATACGGTTGATGGGCTTAATGCCGGTTGCCTCCGCCGCTGTCATAAACTCCTGCTCGCGGAGGGTTAGAATCTGTCCGCGAACCAGTCTGGTGATGGAAGGCCAGCCGAAGAAACCCAGAATCAACATGAGATAGACCATTCGAATCTTCGGATCGATGCGCAGTGCGTCCATCGCAGCACCGATGATGATGTAAATCGGAATGCTCGGGATGCAGTAGAAAATATCCACGATGCGCATGATGAGCATGTCAACCCAGCCGCCGAAGTAGCCGGAGACACCGCCCATAATCATGCCGATGACCGTCTCAATAATCACGACGATGAAGCCGATGTAGAGCGAAACGCGGCCGCCGTACATGAGTCGGGTCAGCATATCCATGCCGTTCTTATCGGTTCCGAGCGGATGTGCCTTACTCGGCGAAGAGTAGGTGTCATAGACGCGCTGCTCTTTGACCTGCATGATATTGTATGCCTTGGAGGGCGCATCGTATTCGAGCGTGTAGCTCGCCTCTGTGCCGTCCGCATCCTTGAAGTTGAATTCCTTCTTGCAGCTTCGATGGTTTCAATCAGCTCTTCCTTGAACTGCTTGGAGAAGCTGACATCGCTCATGATTGCGTTGATGATGTAGCGGCTCGCATAGGCATAGTCCTTGCCGTCCTTCGTGACCGTACCTTCCGCATCGACCTCGTAGGTATCGCTGCCGAAGGTGAAGGAAGTCTCCTCATTGGTAACAGCCTTCAGGATGGCAAGCTGCTCCGCAAAGGGAAGGCTCTCGGCGCCGTTTGCGGAACTCACGGTGGTGAGGGAGGCAAAGGCAATGGGCTCAGCCTCGCCCGCCTTCGAAATGATATAGAAATCCTTGCCCGCCACTTCGTAGGTATACTGCACACCGCCCGCGGCAAAGCTCGTCTCACCCTTGCCCTTTGCGAGCACGAACTGCGCCTGCGCGAGCGAGGGGAAAGCATTCTTCTCAACCTGCTGGTAGCGAAGTTCCGTATTCACCTTGACGCCGGCGTACTTCTGGACCTGACTGTCCGTGCGATAAAAGAGCTGCGACTCGCCGTAGGGCGAAATGGCACCGCCGACAAAGGAGAAAAGGAACATTCCGATCAGGATGATCATACCGATGACGGCAATGCGGTTCCGGAAGAAACGCTTGGTGACCATGGCGCCGGGCGACAGGGTCTTCACGCGGCGGTCATCGTTCAGGGAGTAGGTCGTTTTCTGCTGATCCTGATTTTGGTCCAGCTTCTTCTCGTTTTCAGACATACCGGATCCTCCTCTCTTACGCGATGCGCACGCGCGGGTCAACCACAGCGTACAGGATATCTGTCAACAGGTTACCGATCAGTGTCAAAATTGCGATGAATACCAGGTAGAACATCGAGAACGGAATGTCGCCCGATACCATGGCCTGGTAGGAGGTGTAGCCGATACCCGGAATCGAGAACAGCTGCTCCGTAATCATGGCGCCCGAAAACAGCGCCGGCAGAGACGAACCCCAGATGGTCACGAGCGTAATCAGGGTGTTCCGGAATGCATGGTGGAACACGACACGGCGCTCGGAGAGACCCTTCGCTCTTGCGGTGCGGATGTAATCGGAGTTCAGAACCTCCAGCATGTTGGTGCGGATAAAACGCATGTAAGCACCGACGCTCGCAATGGTCAGAGTCATGATGGGCAGCACCAAGTGCATGGCGATATCCCATCTCTGCCCTGCCGGCGAGAGGAAGTCATGGTTTCTGCTGACCAAACCGTTTAAGTCAAACCACTTCAGATTGACCGCAAAAATCAGCTTTAACAGCGAAGCCAAAAAGAAAGTGGGAAGCGAAATACCCGCCAGTGCAACGACGGAAATCACGTTGTCGGCCATGGAATACTGCTTCGTCGCTGCGATGATGCCGAGCGGAATCGAGATTACCACTTCGAGTATCATGACAAGGAGACTGATCCAGAACGAAATGCTGACGACCTGGACAAATTTCTGCGTGACCGGAATCGTGTACTTCCAGCTGTCGCCGAAATCCAAGCGAACCGCTTTCGAAAGCCAGGCAACAAAGCCCGGGATAATGCCCTTGTCCATACCGTAGGTTGCAGAAAGTTGCTGCATCCACTCTTCAAAAGTTCTGGATCCGGGCTGCTGCGATTTCTGTCTTGCAATCTGCTCAAGGTAGGAAGTCGGAAGCGACCGCATCAACACATAGAGCAGAAAAGCGACGATGCCCAAAATCACCACAGACCACAGAAGTCGCTTGATAATATATTTTTTCATAAAAAACCCGCTCTTCTCTAGTGGGCAGACTGCCGCAAGCCGCGACAGCTGCTATATATCGGGAAAACCGCATCCCTCGGGTTACCCGGGGGATGCGGCCATGTCCCGAAAACTACATTTACGGATTTCCGTAAGATTTTACTGCTTCAGCTGCATGTTCTCGATCTCGCCGTACCACTTGTAGTAGGTGGAGATATCCGGCGTAATCGTATCAATGTTAATCCGCTCAGCCGAGAAGGTCGTGACATCCTGTCTCTGATAAATCGGAACCTCGCAGGACCAGTCGACAATCTTGTCAAGGCAAGCCTTGTAGAGTGTCTTTCTGTACTCCTGGTCGGTGGACTCTCTTGCGGTCATGATCATGCTGTCAAGATCTGCGTCCTCGATCTGATAGCGATCGTTGGAGCCGCCGGGCTGCTTGCCGCCGTTTGCGACGTCGGAGTAGTAAATCTGGTACATATCCGGATCCGGCGTGGACTGCCATGCAGCGCACCAAATCTCGGCCTGACCTGCCTCAAGCTTGTTCCACATATCCGCGACATTGGTGAGGTCGTTGATCGTGAGTTTCATACCGATATCCGCAAGTGCCTTCTGGGATTCGGTCATAAGCATGAAGGACGGGTGATCGCCGGTGCCGCCGCCCGGGACCATAACGACATACTCCATCTTCGCACCTTCCGGAGCGGAGACAATCTTGCCGTTCTCAACCTTGTAGCCTGCCGCCTCGAAGAAGCCGAGCGCTGCCTTCTTAGCCGCCGCGTACTTCTCTTCGTCCGTCATGCCGGAGGTGTAAATCGGATCGCCGTTTACGTCTCTCGAGAATGCAATCTCATAGCCTTCGTCGGTCGGCTGCGGCGCTGCCCAAGAGGTGTTGGAAATCGGATAGTTGATGACACTTGCTCTGTCGCCGTAGTAGGTGCTGACAGCAAGATCGCGGTATACCGAGAAGATGGTCGCGAATGCACGGCGCAGGTTCTTCGAAGCGTCGCTGCCCGGCTCTTTGTTGACCGACACGTTGTGGGAGTTGATGCCGACATAGCCGTAGCCCGCTGCATCGACCGCAACCGTGTAAATCTTATCGCCGGAAACTTCGCCGTTGCTGTTTGCCTTCTTAATCGCATCCGCAATCTCGTTCGTGTAGGACGGGTTCGCAACGTCTGCCGTGCCCGCGATGATCGAGTTGATATAGTCGGACTGGTTGATGTAAGCCATGCGAAGGTTCTTGATCTTCGGCTCGCCGAGGAAGTAGTTCGGGTTTGCCTTCATCGTGACAACACCGTTCTCATACTTCTCAAACATGTACGGGCCTGCGCCGACCGGCTTCGTGGTCTTTGCGCGAACCAGACTGAGGTCGCCCTTCGGGAAACCGAACTTGTTGTTTGCGTAGTCGTACTGCGCCTTATCACCGTAGTAGTGAAGCGGGCAAACCGAGATAGCGAGCTGATAAATCATCTGCGCATCGACCTTGGTTGCAACCACACGGAAGGTGTTGTCGCCGGTCTTCTGGATACCCGTGATGTTCGGCGCGGAAGTTCCGGTCTCGACACCGACCGCGAACTCGTTGTAATCGTCCATGAGCTCAAAGAACTGGGTTCCCGCGCTCTCCTTGGAGGACATATCCTTCACGCTGCCGTCGTAAGCCGCGAGCATCGCGTTGAAGAAATCCATTGCGGTCGCATCCGCCTTGAGATCCGGATAGCCGTAATTTGCCGCGACAGCCGCAATCGAGTCGCCCTCCTTGTTGGAGCCGTTTGCAATGTTGGAGTCCACGATTTCCTTCACAAATGCCTCTGCGGCCTTGTTGTAGGAAGCCCAGAACTTCTTCTGCTGATCCTCGGTCCACTTGGAGAAGTCGGTGTTGTTCTCGCCTGCCTTTACCATCAGGTTAAAGAGGGTGTCCACACCGCTTCTGTAAGCCTCCATGCCCTCGATCGGAAGTGCGAAGAAGGTAGAAGCACCGTCGTAGGTCGGATCCGAAAGGACATACATGGAGAAGATGACATCATCAACCGTGAGCGGCTCGCCGTCTTCAAACTTGAGGCCGTCCTTCAGGGTGAAATCGTAGTAGACCGTACCGTCGCTGTTCTCGGTGACAACGAGATCGGAGATACCCTTATAGGTGTACTGCTTACCGTTGTACTCGCGGGTCTCTCCCTCAATGCCCTTTAAGACCATTGCACCGTTTCTGTCCTGCGTCAGGAGGGCTGCCGTGCACTGCGCAACCACGTCAGAATCCGGAACGACTTCCGAGAAGAATGCCGAGAACTTCGCGGTGAACTCACCGCCCGCATAGACGAGGCTTCCGGTCGCATCTCCTGCGCCCGCCTCACCTGATGTCTTGGTTCCGTCCGAAGCACCGGTGTCCTTCTTCGAAGAACAGCTTGCCAGAAGCGAAACTGCCATGGTCGCTGCCAAAAGGGAGGCAACGATCCGTCTTGTCTTTTTCATACCCTTTTCCTCCTTCGTTTGTTTGGGCTGCCGCACATCTATGTGCGCGGCTCCTTTGCAACAGGATGGCCCTGCCCTCTTAAGGGCCGTCCCGCGTGTTACCAAAAATTTAGTAAAAATCCAATATAATGAATTATTATACGCGATTCCGTTCAGGTCGACAAGTGCCAATTACTTATAATCAGGCCGAGCTTTCGCCAGAAGAACAGCAGTACCGCGAGAAAACAAAGCTGTGTCAGCAGAATTCCCGCTTCCGTCGCCTGCAATTCCGCGCGATGTCGCAGCATCCAAATCAGCTGTGACAAGCCGAACAAGATGCCGAAAATACCCGAGAGCGCCGTTCGAACCTGCAATCCCATAAAGGTATTTATAGATGTAACCGTTGACCGCTCCCCGACTTTTTCGCAGGAAGTCGACCAGGGTAATGCCGGTCAGCAGAATCGAGACCACTTCCAGCGCATACGGTATGATGAGAAGCGCCGTTCGCGCCACCGCAACTCGCGGCAAGAAACCCGGAAGCAGTGTGAACGGGAGTAGCAGGGGATACATCATCCCCAGTATGCGGTTTTCCCGTCCGGCAAGCGCCTCCGGCCGTATATCCCGGTAGCACTTTGCCCTGTCTTGCATGGCCTCCTCCGAGAGCACCCCGTTTCGGTCATAGGGGCTTCGGAACATTCCCATTATTCGATTCCCGTCAGGTCGAAGTTATCCAGATACTTCGCCGCGGTCTCGCAGACTTCCTTCAGGCAGTCTCCCTCAAACGGACTGTCGAGACCTGCGTTCTTTAAGAGCTCCGTAAACACCACGCTTCCGCCCTGCACGGTGTATGCCATGTAGTGCTTCCACGCGTCGTTCTGGTCTTTCTGAATCCGGTTCCAGAACTGCAGTGCGACCGTCTGCGCGAGGCAGTAATCAATGTAGTAGAACGGCATCGAATAGATGTGGTGCTGTCTCTGCCAGCTCTGTCCCTCCGCATAGAAGGGGGGATCTCGCCGTCCAGCTTCATCCACGGCTGGTAAACGGCAAGGAGCTCCTTCCACTTTGCGTGTCTCTCCGCCGGTGTGAGCTGCGGGTTCTCGTAAACGATGTGCTGGAAATGATCCACCATGGTTCCGTAGGGAATGAAGCAGAGACTCCCGCTCAGGTGAGAGTATTTGAACTTGTTTCCGTCCGGTCCGAAGAACTGATCCGCGAACGCCTCCGCGAAATACTCCATCGACATGGAGTGCACCTCGCAGGCCTCAAGGCTCGGCCCGCAGGTTCCGATCGGCACGCGGTTGCGGTTCGTATAATCCGCAAAGGCATGTCCGGCCTCGTGGGTCACGACTTCGACGTCGTGCTGGGTGCCGTTAAAGTTTGCAAAGATAAACGGTGTCTTATAATCGCGAAGACCCGCACAGTAGCCGCCGCCCTGCTTGCCCTTCGTGGAGAGCAAATCCATGAGTTCATCTTCAATCATGTGGTTGAAGAACTCGGCTGTCTCGGGGGAGCGCCACTCGTAGAACTTCTTTGCCACCGCGACAATGTCATCCGGCGTGCCCTGCGGCTTCGGATTTCCGGAGCGGAACTCCATCGCGTTGTCCGCATAGCTCAACGGATAGGTCTTGCCGAGGCGCTTTGCCTGTCTCTCGTAGACCTTGACCGCCACCGGCACCACATACTTCTGTACCGCTGCGCGGAACTTCTCCACATCGTTCTTGTCGTAGGAGTTTCTCTGCATGCGGTAGTAACCGAGCGGCAGGAAGTTCTCGTAACCGAGCTTTTTGCCCATCTCATCTCTGAGCTTTACGAGCTGATCGTAAATGCGGTCCAGCTCTTCCTGATTGTCCTTATACCACTGTCCCTCGGCCTTCCATGCAGCGAGGCGTCTCGCATCGTCCGGGTCGTTCTTAAAGGGCGACATCTGCGAAATGGTGTAGTGCTCTCCCTCGAACGGAATCTCTGCATTTGCAAGCAGCTTCTCATAGGCGGTGACCAGCTCGTTCTCCTGCTGTAAGAGCGGGATAATCTCCGGCGAGAAGGTCTTCAGCTCCATCTCCGCATTCACGAAGATGATGCTGCCGTACTTTTCTTCGAACTCCTTGCGGAAGGGGGAAGCAAGCAGGGCCTGCGTCCATTCCTGGCTGTACACCTGAATCTGCGGGAACGCATTGTTCCAGTAGTTTTGTTCGTCGTCGTAAAACTTGTCTGTTGTGTCGATCGAATGGCGAATCGAAGCAAGTGCCGACATGGTTGAGATATGTCCCGACAGCTTGTCTTCCTCGAGGAAAGCCGCCTCTGCCTCGGCAAAGCTCTTTGCCTCTTTCAATGCCTTTATAAGCTTCTTTTCTTCTTCGGCGATGCTCTCCACCGAAATTCGCTCGTATTGCATCTCTTTGAACTTCATTTTCATCCTCCCTGAACTGGGTACACATACAAAACAAGTACTACAGAGATAATAACTCATTTTCCCCACACTGGCAATGATTTCACTGAGTTAGTCGTATATAATCACTGTTCTAAATGAGCTTTTCTGTATACACTTCGTAATATTGCACAATTCTCTCCTCTATTTTTTGTACATAGTGGTTGAATTACAGGTTTTGCCTCCCAAAACCTATGTTCGCATTCTTCCGAGCTCTATAAGAAAAAGACTATCTTCTACGCCTTTCACTGTCGCTTTTTCTTCTGTTTTTTCCGACTTTGTCCCGTTTCGAGCTTGGAGAAACCAAAAAGAGCCCCTCCCATCTCCGCGGAGGAAATGAAAAAGGCTCTTTTCTCAAAGTAATTCTCAGAGATTTTCTCAATCGTTTGCGCATCATCGCAGGAGCTCTTGAATACAGCGGAGCGCCCTCGCAGTCCCGTCATAGGACCTTAAAATGCGCCGATAGTGCTCTATCCGCGGGCGGCATTTTAACTCTGCCCGCCTTAGTTCCGCCTCGCTCCATCCGCGCGGCCGCGGGCAGCAGAGTCCGAGCTTCTTTTTCTCTACCAAACGCGCGGTGAGCCGCTGTTCTTCCTGCTGCGGGATACAAATCTGAAATACGCCGAAGTAGAGACTCTCATAGACACTGTTTAAGCCCCCGTGATTCACAAAGAGGCCGGTCTTCGGAAGCAGGGCAAGCTGATTCGTGCGGCGCACAAAGCTAAGCCGCTCACGCCCGAGGCGTTTTTGTAAGTCTGCTGCGGCATATCCCGCGCTCACAATCACCTTTTTCCCCCGGAACAGCGGAGTCTCCAGAATCCTCTCCAGTTCGCCTGTGCGCGCCGCAAAAATACTGCCGAGCGAGAGGTAGATATCGCAGTTCTCTATGCTGCTATCGGCTTCAATCCGGTCCCGTATGGTGGTTCCCACAAAATCAAAGGAGGGCGGGAAGCTTTGCGCAAAGGGTTGAAATTCCGGGGGCGAAAACACCAGGGTCTTGTCCCCGCGGTTCACAAAGAGATCCAAGGGAGAAAAGCCCGGCAGCCCCTCCCGCCGCCGAAAGCACTGCTCCTTAAGCGTAAGTCGCAGAAGTTCCGGCGCATTCTTTACCATCAGCTTCAGTGAGGGCCAAAAGAGATTCGAAAAGATCAAAGTCGGCAGATTGTAGGCGAGGGTCGTACAGAGACAGACGGATGGCAATCCGAATTGTTTCGCAAGATTCTTACCGAACGAACACATCGAATCATAGAGCAAAAGATCCGGCGGATTCTCTCGGATTTCCCGTCTGTAGCGCAGATAGCAGCGCCGATTCAGCACGAGCAGTCCGCGGTAGAGTGAAAAAAAGTCCGCCGTCAGCCGGTCGAGCGGATAGCGCGAAAAATCCACACGATAGGGATGAAAGTGTGCGCCCGTCTTCGTGACCAACTCCCTGTACGCTTCGGTGCAATACCAGTCTACCCGGACGCCTGCCCTGACAAGCCGCGCGAGCACTGGGTACACAGCCTGCAGATGCCCGTATGCCGGGGTCGAAAAAAAGACCACTCGTTTGCCTCTCATTGCGCTTTGCATTTCCCCTGCCTCAGAGCTGTAACAGCAGCAGGTTACAAGTGAGTCCCGCCGCCGTCCCGCAGAGAAGCACACGATTTCCCTCCTTAAGCCTGCCCTCCTCAAGGAGCGCGCAGAGCACATAGGGAATCGAAGCCGAGACCATGTTGCCGTATTGACTGACCCGATTTACATACTTTTCCGCCGGGATGCCGAGGCGGTCCATGATAAAGGGCAGTGCTTTGCTTGCCTGGTGCGGCACAATCATATCGACCTCCGCAAAGCTTATGCCGCTCTGCGCCTCAAACTCCCGGAAGAGTTCCGGGAGCTTTTTGGCACTGAGACTTAAGATACTCTTTCCCTTCATGTCAAAGCAGTAATCCGCCCTGTCCTCGGGCCGGTATTTCATGGCGGAACGCAAGGTTCCGCCGCCGCGAATCTCGGTGGAATGCGCCCCCTCCGAATAGGTGCGGATGATGCTGTCCGCGACACCTTGCTTCTCGTTTTCCGTGCGGCTTATGACAAAGGCCGCAGCGCCGTCCGAGAAAGTTCATAGCTCTCCGCTTGTTTGTCATTCAAGCCCTCGGAGGCAATGTCGCTTGAAACAATCAGGACATTCCGGTAACGCCCCGCGTCGATTAAGTAAGACATCATATCGAGTGCCGTCACAAAGCTCGTACAGGTAGAGTTAATGTCCATTGCCGGAATATTGCTGCCCTTTGCGAGCTGCTCGTGAATCAACGCCGCATTGCAGGGAATGGGCTGCATCATGACCGCACTCGCAGAGACAATGCAGTCCATCTCCTCGATTTGCATCTTCGCGCTCGCAAGCGCCCGCTTGGCTGCCTTGACCGCCATATCGAGTTGCGTCTCGCTGCCGTTTGCGCGGTAGCGGCACTCCCCGTGAAATTCCATCGTGTTTTCCGGCGCATACTTCCCGTAGCCCGCAATTCGGATTTTCCTCATATCCGCCTGTACTCCTTTCTAAGCCCTACTCTTCCGTCTCTTGACACAATTCTCATTCCGCCGTTTGCTCGCCTGTAACTTATTTTATTTCACTGTCTGTATTTCCCCTTCACTTTTGGATTCGCTTCGACGCTTTCACAGACAGCATCTTGGTCAAAACCGTACACATATCAAACAGGGCAGACCCTTTGTCGTTTTCCCATATCTTGCATCCCGGAAAACAACGTTTGCCGGGCGTAACACTGACTTACGGCTGCGACAAAATTCCTCTCGCAGAATGCTTCCCTCATCTGCGGCGTATCCTCTCTCAGCCTCCGAACTTTCGCTCCACGCGCTTCATCTTGCGCCGAGGCTCCGGCACATAGGGCGCGAACGCGATTTCCGGGCAGTGAAACTTCATCTTTTCCGCGAGACGCAAAAACTCCCGCCGAATTTGCGCTGCGGTATCGGAACTTTCCCGCTCCAGACAGACAGTCACATGCGCGCTGCCGTCCTGCACAACCTTATAGTTCTTTACTCCTTCCGCATAAATCACGCAGCGGCTTATGAAGTCCGGAAAAACGGCCACCTCGTTTCGATGGATGCCCGCAAAGTAAAAGATATCGTCCTCTCGCCCTTCGATGTACCGAATCAGACTTGCGGGATTCCCGCAGGGGCAATGCCCCTTTTTCTCAACCAGAATGTCATTCAGGCGGTAGCGGACGATGGGCTGCGACTGCCTTGTAAAGTCCGTGACAATGGGGACAAAGCGCGTTTCGTCCAGATACTCCCGTTCGATTAACACCAGTTCCTCATTAAGTGAAAGTTCCCGCATTCGCAGACATAGCCGAGGAAGCCCTCCGTGCACTGATAGGCCTGGTGGATGACTTGAAGCCCGAATTGCGCCTTTAGGTAGGCGGCATCCTCCGCGCGCAGCACTTCCGCGACCGAGATCACTTTTTCGGGATTGATTCTGAGTGCTCCGCGCTCTATGGCCCGTGCGATGTCGAGTAAGACCGACGGCGGTGCGACCAGCAGGCTCGGACGGTAGGCCGCGAGTTCCGAAAGATTCTCCGTCATGTCTTTCAGAAGGTCAAAGTAGCGAAACCGTATCAGCTTGGAATCTATGGTCTCATAGAGATTATTGTCCGCGCGGAGAAAGAAGGCGATACGATGGCCGAAAAGTCTGCCCTTCGGCAAAAACTTGGCGAGCACCGTTCCCGCCCAGAGCGCCCGTTCCCTGTCGCTCACCAAAAAAAGTCCGCGCGCCCCGCTGGTTCCCGAGGACAGCCCCACGGAGATACCGCCGAGCTTCTCCGAGAATTCACGCTGTTTTTCGCTGTCGATTGCAAGGGAAAGCGCCTCATCCCGGTCTATGCCGACACAGTTCAGCGCATTGAAATGCTCCATCATGAACTGCTTGTTCATCAGGGGCAGTTTCTTAAAGTCTGCGAAGTTATGAACGGAAAGCCCCTTAAAATACGGGGAGTGCTTTTTCAAATAAGCGAGTTGCCTTAGCACCCGCTGCTTTTGGTAGCGCCGCAGCGCCTTTCTCGTGCGGAAACGCTGTAAGTAGCGCGCCCGAATGAAGTACCACACAACCGCCAAACGCTCTCTCATCCCTTGATGACCTCCTCGATTCCGCGGTCATGGCTAAAACATAGCCGTATGCCGTCCGAGCGCATGCGCGACAGAATGCGATCGTTTTCCCGATAGGCGCGCATATCGTACTGCACAAGCCGCGCCGGAAAGCGGAGTTCATCCGATTTTCCGACGAATTCATTGCCCCAGCTTGCATCTGCCCCGAGAAAGATTTTAGTTTCTATCAGGCAGCAGAGCTGTCCCCGCGCGTGTCCGTCCATCTGCGTTAAGAGTAGACTCCCGTCTCCGAAAAAATCGCAGTAGGAAAAATATGCATTCTTCTCTTCCCGAAGCCGCTCCCGCCGAAGCACCGTGCAGTGCGCCGCAAACCAGGGCGGCAAGAGCCTTTGAAAAATCAGGTCTCCGAGCCGGTTGCGGCGGTAGCGCAAAAAGGCGTCCCGGCTCAGCACGATCCGAGCCGACTTGAAGTGCTTCACGCAGCCGATGTGGTCCGGATGCAGGTGCGACAGAAAGAGGTAGCGTATCTCCTCCGGCTGAATCCCATCCGCCATGAGCTGATTCTGAATCTCATCCGCCGGGCGCGCAACAGTCGGATTCAACAGATGGTAGAGCCTCCCCTGAAACCCTAAGGTAGAGATTTCGCTGCTATAGCCGGTGTCAAAGAGGAGATAGCCCTCTCTCGCGTGCCGGATTAAAAAGACTCCCGCCGGAAACTGCCGCTTTTCATGCGGATATCCCCGAAACACAGTGTGCAAATCATTGGTGCAGTACCCGCAGGCATAGTAACGGATACTCTCAACGGACTTGAATGCTGTCATCGCTCCCCCTTCGCATACTTCCGAATCCCCGCGCGTAGGCTGACAATAGGCCTGTAGCCGAGTTCCCGCTCCGCTTTCTCGATGTTTAAGGTCTGACTGTAGCCGAGCGTACATATCGTGTAGCGCGTAAACGGCGGCTCTCCGTCCAGGCGGAACAGGCGGTAAACCCGCTCCGACAAAGTCGCGACGCCGTAGAGAAGGCCGAGTGGCAGGCGCAGATACCGCGGCCTTCGCCGAGCGCCCGAAAGAGCTCCTCCAGAATTGCCCGAAATTCTTGCGGCTCTCCGTTCGTGATGTTATAGACCTGCCCTACCGCGGCCTCGCTCTCGACGGCAAGCCGCAGGGCGAGCGCTGCATTTTCTACGCAGGTGATGTCCACGAGATTATGTCCGCCCCGAAAGAGCGGAATACCGCTCCGCCGATTTGCTTTGATGAGCCGCGGGATGATGCTGCTGTCCCCGATGCCGAAGAGACCCCGCGGGCGTAGGATTACGCAAGGAACGCTCCGCTGCTCCCGCAGTACTTTTTCCGCCAAAATCTTGCTCTCGATATAGTAGTTCAGACGATTTGAGGCATCGTAGTCCTCCTCCCGTATGTTCAGGCGGTCGCACTTTCCCGCGTAGATGCTCGGCGATGAGACAAAGACCAAGCGCTTCACCTTATTTTGTTTGCAGGCGCGTACCACCCGCTGCGTGCCGCGCACATTGGTCTCCATGAAGTCGGAGCGCTTGCCCCAGACCGTAGAGAGCGCCCCCGCGTGAATCACAAAGTCCACGCCCTTTGTCGCCGCCGTGATGTCCTCCTGCCGGCAAAAGTCCCCGACAAAGAGCTCTACGGCTTCCGCACCGTCCGCGCGCAGCGCTTCGAGTTTATCCCGCTTTCGCCCGAAAGCGACCACTTCGTAGCCGTGCGCAAGCAGCTCCCGCACCACATAGCGTCCCAGAAAACCGTATGCGCCGGTCACCAATACTCTGCTCATCTTCCTCCCATACACTTTCTCGGAAATACAAAGCCCCGGCTGCAACCGCGCGCAGCCGGGGCAAAGCAACTACGCCTACAAAATCAGACCAAACTCTCCTGTGGAACGGTTTGCAGCATAATTACATCCATGGTTATCAATCTGTTATGTATCATAACGGTTCGGCGGGGCTTTTTCAACATAACGGCAAGGCATAAAAAGCTACAGCAAGACTGCGTCGAACACCATACTCTAATATCCGAGTTCAACATTTTCGGATTCCGTTTCCGGAAGAGCCTCCCCACCTCTCTGCATTACGGACTGCTTGAAAATCAGAACTAATAAGCCCTTGCGAGAAAAACGACTCACAAGGGCCTAATTCTTATTTTTCCTTCTGCTCCACAACTGCTTTCTCGACATTCAATCCACGCAGAATCAGTGTAATCAAGATGGTAAGGACCATGGGCATCCAAAGATAAAGAATGTGGAGCATGTTCATGCAAGCCGCGGACTGTACCTCAGCCCCTCCCACATAGCCAGACAACGCCAGTAGCCAGCCGGCAACTGCCGTTCCGATACCACCGCCAACCTTTGTTCCGAAGGACGTGCAAGAATACATGGTTCCGTCAACCCTCTTCCCTGTAGTCAGATAAGTGTATTCCGAGCAAGTCGCAATGAGCGCATTCATGTTGCCTGAAGAGGACTCATGCCCAACGCTGCAATGGCAGTACTGGCCAGCATGAGCGGTACACTTCCCATATAACCCGCGACAACTACCAAGATGCGTCCCAGACTTCCGATGATATATCCCATCTTGTTGAGCCGGAACATTCCTCCCCACTTCTGTACCAGCATCGGTGTCATCAGAAGTCCGACAATCATCGGAATATTGATTGCCCAGGAAAAAACGCCGAGCAGATTGGCATTTTTCAGAACATAGGACATAAAGTAAATACCCATGTTCAGCGTTGCGGAATAAATTTGCATGAGCAAGTAGGAAACCACAATCATCAAATAATACTTATTCTGAACCAGGAGTTTAAACGCAGCTCCTAAGCTGTATTTTTCCTCCCCTGTCTGTGCCTCCCCCTTTAGTTCCTCGGCAACCTGTTCCAGCTCTCCCTCTTTGATTTGCTTGTCATAGACAACCGGGTTAATTTCATTCCCTGCCAATTCTTCGGGAGAAAGCTCACGCACTGACATCACAGAAATCGTATTGGAAATCAAACCAACAACCGCATAAATAATTGCAACCGTTCTCCAGGCAGCTGCTCCGCCGCCAAAAGCTGCCACAAAAGATACCGTAATTGTCTGAATCAACATGCTGGTACCAAAGGCAAACATGAACCGGATGGAGCCCATTTCTACACGCTCCTGGTTGTTTTTGGTAATCAACGCGGTTAAGGCGGAATACGCGATGTTATTTGCGGTATAGAAGCCTGCATTCAAAACAGTGTAAGCAACAAAGAACCAGGTGTACTGCGCAAAAGCGCTAATATTCGCCGGAATACAGAAGATTGCAACCAAACAGATTGCGCAGCCAAAGTATCCGTAGAACATCCAAGGACGCGCCTTACCCATTTTTGTACTTGTCTTGTCAATCAGAACTCCGAAGAAAATATCGCTAACACCGTCCAAAAGTTTGGAGGCTGCAATCAGACTGCCGATGATACCGGCGTTCATCCCGACTGTATCGGTCAGAAAAATCATGACAAAGGCGGACAGCAGTGCATAAATCACATTGCCGGCAATGTCACCTGAGCCATAGCCAATCTTGTTATACCATTTCAAATAGGTCTTTTCTCTCATTTCCATCGTGATAGCCCCTTAGCCTTCTTCCGGCACCATGCTCAAATCAAAACTGAAACCGGAATCCACGAATCTGTATTTTTCCTTCGGGCGTGGTCCGCAACTGTTCGATCCGATTCCGTTCTGCTTCTTGTCGAGGCAGAGCACTGTGCTTCCGCAAGGCTCCAGTTCGTAGTTGTGCTTCTTTTCCGTCAACTCCTCCTGCGTGTAGTTCGAGGCATTGAAAGAAAAGCTTGATGATCCATAAACACGCAGTTTTAAGCCTTCGCCTTCCAGCACAACATAGTCGCAATCGTCATGGCTTCCGTTTTCCTGCGGCCTCAGGTAATCCTCATGTAAGTCACAAATCTCTGCGCGATAAATGCCGTGCGAAGCTGCCCTTCTCTTGTCTACATAGCTCTCTTCCGGTCCGAGTCCAAAGTAATGAAGCGCATGCATATTTACGGGTAGAAAGAGACGCAGGCCGAAACGCGGAAGTTCCGGAAATTCCGGATTGCGTTCCACATCCATATGTACCGAAACCTTACCGCTCGCGGAGACCTTCCAAGTTACATCAATATTCATGATGCGCTGAACTGTCACTGCTAAGATGGCAAGCTTCCCGTGAATAACCAGCTCCTTCGCCTTCAGCGTATACTCCGTTGAATATGACCGACTGAACGCCCTGTCATACATCGCCTTTTGCCACTCTGCTTTGATGTACATATCGTTATCGATCGGCGCTCTCCAAATGTTCAGCTCCATCGGCCGATCAAAGAGTGCCTTTTCTCCGAGTCTCATCTGCTCAAACACGCCTTGAAGCTTATTGTAGGTATAGCAAAATCCCTCACCGAAAATCAGCAGTTGCCTTTCATTCTCTTCTACAGACAACGCCGCCGCTGCTGCATTCCGAACTTGCTCCGCCTGCTCGAAGGCACAGACGTCTTGATTTCGGCTGTCGGTATTTGCAAGCCAAAGCTCATCAAACCCCAAATCATGTCCCATCGGGCAGAGCGCATTCGCCTTTTTCAGGCGATAGCTGAATTTCAGAAAAACGCGTCCATCCTCAGGGATATTCAACGGCAAGATAAGTTCTCCCGTCTCATACGGCGCAATCGACGGCAGTTCATCCGCCGCAATGCATCCCGAACTCACGCGTCGACCGTCGCAGCTCAATTCATAAACAATGTCCAAATAACCCTTCACATCTGTGAAATTCAGCTCATTCTTCAGAACCAGAACTGCCGTACTGCGGTCATAAGAAAGAACTCGAAGCGGGCGCTGTACATTTTTCACTTCTTTCAAACCACTGTGCGGCCTACGGTCCGGGTATACCAGTCCGTCCATGCAAAAATTGCCATCATGCGGATACTCCCCGTGATCTCCGCCATACCAATACATGGGCTTTCCGTTTTCAGACTTGCCCTTGTAAATCGCGTGGTCGCACCATTCCCAGACAAAGCCTCCGCAGATGCAATCGTACTGCTCAATCAGCTCAAGTAGTCCTCGTAATCACCTGCTCCATTTCCCATTGAGTGGCAGTACTCACACATCAGATAAGGTTTGTCAGCCATCCCCTCAACATACTCCAGCACCTGCTCAAAGGACGGATACATGCGACTGTAGAGGTCTATCTTGGAATAGTCATACTTTCGCGCCCGGCCCCGGTAATATGCACTCTCATAATGAGTCAAACGACTCGGGTCATACGCCTTGGTCCATTCCAAGGCTCTCTCAAAGGTACAGCCATAACCTCCCTCATTCCCCATGGACCAGACAATGACAGAGGGACGATTTTTATCACGTTCCACAAGTTTGCGTGTACGGTCAAGCGTCGCCTCATTGAATAGGGGGGTTGTCGGAAATCAATTCATTCCAACGGGCTGCGCGCTCTTCATCCGTATCCTCTCGGTAATAGAAGTTCCACGGACCATGGCTCTCATTGTCCGCTTCATCAATGACAAAAAAACCGTATTGGTCACAGAGCTGATAGAACATCGGCTGATTCGGATAATGGCTGGTTCGAATTGCATTAAAATTGTTCTGCTTTATCAGTTCCAAATCCTGTTTCATCTGTGCGACAGAAATCACCGGACCGGTCACCGGATCGCAGTCATGGCGATTCACGCCGCGAAACTTCACCGGCCGACTGTTAATGTATACAACATTGCCTTCGATATGAATCTCGCGAATTCCGACCCGCTCTGTAATAACCTCATCCTGCGTTTCCAAAATCAGGGTATAGAGATAAGGGCTCTCACTGTTCCAGAGCATCGGATTTTGCAGCTCCCATTCCGCCTCGTGTTCAAATGTAACGCAACTTATCTGCTCATCCTCCGCGTCCAAAAGGGTCGCGGTAATCGGCACCGCACCATCCAGATAACTAGCCCTGATACGAAGGATTGCCGTCTCACCCTTGGGCTCGGTATTGATAAAATAGTCAAAGATTCCCTGCTCCGGCCGCTTCAAAAGATAGACATCACGAAAGATGCCGCTCATCCGGAACTTATCCTGATCTTCCAGATAACTTCCATCACACCACTTTAAGACAAGGACAGCAAGTACATTTTCCCCCTCGCAAAGCGCATCTGTCACTTCGAACTCACTCAGTGCATGTGATACCTGACTGTATCCCAAGTAGCGTCCATTCAGCCAGACGTAAAAGCAGGAGTCCACCCCTTCAAACTCGAGGAAGGCTCTCGGGGCATTTGCATCCTTTTGATATTGAAAGCGGCGGATATAAGCGCCGCAAGGATTCTCCTGCGGAACATAGGGCGGATCTGCCGCAAAGGGATAGCGAATGTTGGTGTACTGATACCGGTCATAGCCGTAGTTCTGCCATACCCCGGGCACCTGAACCACTTCAAAGTCTTCCGCCCCATAATCCTCGCGATAAAAACTTTCTTTTAGGTCGTAGATGCTCTCAAAATAACGAAACTTCCACTTGCCGTTTAAGAGTTGGAAACGATCTGATTTCTCTCTCTCTTCAACCAAATCATCCATTCTCCGAGAAGCCGGAATGTAATAGGCTCGGTCCGGACAGGTACCCTCGTGTAATACATCCAAGTCCTCATAATAGTGCGGAACAATCATCATGCTTCCTCCTACACTCATACAGTGGCGACAACGAGGTTCCGTCAAAACTTGTTTACGCCGGTCCCTTTGTCTGACTCGAAATACAACATAACAAAACAGTTCTGTTACGACCTATATTTGTTTAAAAATTATATCATTTGCAGGATTTTCGAGCAATCTTCATGCCTTTATTTCATCTCCGTAATTTTTCCTCTGTTGACAGCGACAAATATTATAACATCTATTCGAATTTTATGTATAATATTGAGCAAAACGTCTTCGACAAGATCTGCCATGTAAACCATACCTTTGAGTACATTTTAGAATGTAGCTAATATCCATTTTCTTCGCGATCACCCCGCCCGTAAAACGGGTGGTTCGGGATGCGGGCTATAAGCCCGCGTTACTAGCCGGCGTCTAATGGCGCCGGCTTTTATCATCCGGCTGTTCCTAAAGTGGCAATTATTGGCTCAATTACCTTTAATCCGTTCCAGGCTTCGCCCCGAACGGATCCTCGTACTCCTGCCTGTTCCCAAACTTATACTTCAGATTCGCATGCCGATCGAACATCTTCAGCGAGCTTTTCCCTTTCAGGTAGCCCATGAATGACGACACACGAATCTTCGGCGGTATGCTCACTGGCATGTGCACATGATCTGGCATCAAATGTCCTTCTATAATCTCTACGAATCTCTACGCCTTTGTATGTGCAAAGATCAAGAAGGATTTGAGCCAAATCCTTCTTGTATTGATTGTAGATTATTTTTCGTCTATACTTTGGCGTAAAGACGATATGGTACTTGCACAGCCATTTGGTATGTGAAGTACTATTAGCCTTTGGCATGCAATCACCTTTCCTTTCTCAGTAGTGGCTTGGACACCTCTATTGTACGGAAAGGTGATTTCTTTGTTAAACGATTTGTCTCCACCCGCATAGCAAGTGTTTTTTTGCTTCACAACGGTTCACTTGCTTTGCAAGCGAACCATGCTCAGCAGGCTAAAGCCAAGAGCTTTAAAAAAAGCTGCCGCAATACTGCGGCAGCTTTTTTTCATTCTCAGTGGCATCCACTCCACCTGAACTCGCATTTGTTTTCACGCAATCATTCTTCAATCAGAATGGTCTTCTTCTCCGGCAGATTTGCCTCAGTCTTCTTCGGGATGCTGAGTTTCAGGACACCCTGCTCAAACTTCGCTTTCACATCCTCTTCTTTCACATGTGCGCCCACATAGAAGCTTCTCTGCATGGAACCCGAATAGCGTTCCTGCCGAATCAGCTTGCCCTTCTGATCCTTCTTCTCTTTCGTCCAGCCCCTTTGCGGCACTGACCGTGAGATAACCGTTGTTCAGCTCCACCGTGAGCTCTTCTTTCTTGAAGCCCGGCAGATCAATGTCCAGCTCATAGCTGTCCTCTTTCTCATGCACATCGGTCTTCATCAACATTCTCGCGTGGCGACCGTACAACTTCCGCTCCGTCCGGTCTGCTCCTTTCAATGCCGGGAAATCAAACCAATCATCAAATAAATTCTCACCAAACAGGCTCGGTACTAACATACTCTTTTCCTCCTTACATTTCCTCCGACCGTACGGCCGGATGTCATTTCGGGGAAAGAGGGTTCACTCTTAATCGCTTACTCTCTGTTCCTCTTTACAGTGCCCATTATACCCCTGTTGTTAGCACTGTCAATAGGTGAGTGCTAATATTATGTGAACCTTTTGTGAACGCTTTTATACCAGACTTTCGGCCGCAGCCACTGCCAGAACACCGCAGACCAGACTCGACAGCACATAGAGCAGGGCTATGGTCTGATTCCCTTTCCGAGCAAAGCCTCTGTCTCCAGCGCAAACGAAGAGAAGGTCGTAAAACCGCCGCAAATCCCCACCTTTAGGAACAGCGTGAATCGCGGATTGAGACTTGCTCTTGCACTCAGCGCCGCAACCAGGCCGATTACAAAGGCACCGATTACATTGATACAAAAGGTCTTTAGCGGGAACCCGTTCTGCGGATTCAGCGGCAAAAGACCGATCAGATAACGGAGCACTGCGCCGATCGCTCCGCCCATAGCTACAATGATACCATTCAGCAAACCTAAGTTCCTTTCATCACAATCAAACAACACACAATTGTCGCCCGTGCGACTGTACCTCTTATACCGCAAAGCAGTGGGGCGGCATCCCACCGGACACCGCCCCAAACATCAAGTCGGAACATTTACAGCTGATACAGCTTTGTATACTTCTCTTCGATGTAGTCGAGGAAGTAATTCACATCAAAGTCCTCGCCCGTGACCAGCTTCATGAGTTCAGGCGCGTCATAGCGGCAGCCGTACTTGTGGATGTGCTCCTTTAACCAGCCCATGACCACGTCGTACTGATTGTTCTCAAGCAGCTTGTCCACATCCAGTTCCTTCCGCATGGTGTGCACGAACTGCGCCGCAAACGCCGTGCCGAGCGCATAGGTCGGGAAGTAGCCGAAGCTGCCGCCGGACCAGTGCACGTCCTGCAGGATGCCGACTTTCGCATTCGGCACATCGACACCGAGATACTCCTTGTACTTCGCGTTCCAGGTCTTGTCGAGGCCCTCGGTCGAGATGGTGCCGTTAAAGAGCCCCTTCTCGATCTCATAGCGAATCAGGACATGCAGCGGATAGGTGAGCTCATCCGCCTCGGTGCGAATAAAGGAGGGCTTGGAAGCATTGACCGCTTTCAAGAAGTCCTCAAGACTCACATCGCCGAGCTGTTTCGGGAACTGCGCCTTGAGCTTCGGGTAGTGATAGCGCCAGAAAGCTTCGGTGCGCGCCAGATAGTTCTCGCAGAGACGGGACTGGGACTCGTGCATGCCGGAAGAAATGCCCTCCGAGAGTATCATGCCGTCGTACTTCGGATCCACATCGTGCTCATAGTACGCGTGTCCCACCTCATGCACGGTCGAGAAAATCGCCGAGACCACGCCGTTCGGAACATACTTGGTTGTGGTGCGGCAGTCGTTCTCGCAAGTCCAGGAGGTAAAGGGATGCTCGGACTCGTTCTGGTAGCCCCAGGAGGGATCAAAGTGCAGGTAGGTAAGAAGCTCATTCATAAACTTCTTCTGCTCTTCGACCGGGTACTCGAGGTGCAGGAAGTCCTCGCGGATCTGCTTTGCCGCCGTCACCTTGCGGATTAACGGGACCAGACGCTCTTTCAGCGCCGCAAAGAAGGCATCGTACTTTTCTTCCGTCATGCCGGGCTCAAAGTCATCCAGCATCTGATTGTAGACCGAGAGCTTGCTGTCGCGGTAGCCGTAGAGCTTCTTCTGACTCTCGATCACCTGCTTTAAATAGGGCTCAAAAATCGAATAGTCCGCCTTGGACTTTGCGAGTATCCAGGCATCAAAAGACTCGTTGCAGAGCTTCCGGTATGCCACATACTCTTCCTTCGGAATGCACATGGTGTCCATGACGCCCTTATAGTAGAGCTGCACGGCGCGCTTTGTCTCGGCATCTACCTCCGGGTCGTCCTTTAACTCCTTTAAGAGCGCAATGATCTCCGGGTCGGTCTCAAGGCTAAAGAGCTCGCCCGCGAGATACGAGGATCTCTCATCGCGGTAAGCCGCACCTGACGCTCGGCGCGACCGTCTGCTTGTCAATATCGATGATATTGAGCGCCATGCTGTAGGCAGAGCATTTGAAAATCCAATCGCGGTACTGTTTCAGTTTTTTCCTGTGTCGTCATAGATGCTCCTTTCGAGGTAAATGTGAATCGTGTCGATGAAAATCCGAACCTTGGGTTCGAACTTGAAGCCTTAGCTTTTCCCCGCCTTTGCGAGCAGCAAACTCTCTATCATGACGCCGAGTAAGGACTGCGCCGAAACGGTAAAATCAGGCGCCGTGATTCTCTCGTTAAAATAGGCAACGCCGCGGTCATGGTCAAGGAAGCCGTTCCGAACCAGGTACTGTTCCGCCTCATCCAGCGTAAAGGCCGCCTCGCGTAAACCCAAATCTGTAAAGCCGTTTGCGTAGTGCACGCTCTTCATGATGCGCTTTAACTTGGTGGACGGGTAGCGCTCTCCCAGTGCAAGCCTAAGACGGGATACCAATGCCGAGAAATTCTGCGTCTCCGGCACAGGTGCATGAAACACGGTCTCGGGGAGGATGTGCTCCTCACAGAGGTGCCGCAACAGTCGAAGTGCCTGCATCCGCAAGAGATCCGGCTCTCCCATCTTTGACTCGATATTCCGAATGAGGGAGATGTCCGCGGGGAGCCAGGGCACTGTATACAACTCGGCTTTCGTGAGCCATCGGCCGTCCTCGGCTTCCAGTAGCTTCGGCGCGCCGCCCGAAAGCTCGCACCAGAAGCAATCCATGGAGAGATGAAACGCCGGGTAATCGTACTCGACGGTCTCGATCAAATCGCCGAGCACAATATTCACATCGAGTTCTTCCCGAATCTCACGCAGAAGCGCCTGCTCCGAACTCTCTCCGGGCTCCACTTTTCCGCCTGGGAACTCCCACTGTCCCTTGAATTCCCCGTATCCTCTGGCTGTCGCAAATATGCTCTGTTTCTCCCGCAGCGAATCACAGATGACAGCTGCGACTACTTTGACTGTTTTCATAGCTTCAGTCTATCATGTTCTGCGCCAATAGCAAGACAAGGGCAGGCTCATCCGACATCATGCGCTAAAATACAAGCGGACGGTAGCCTTGAACGGAGGCTAAGTTTTCTCTCACTGTTCATCCCATTTTTGCAAATTGGAGTCCCACTTCAACAAGTACTCTCTTCCCTCCACGATACTGTCCACAACAGGAAGCAGAAAAGTTCGGAGCAGAACGATTACCGCTTCAAACTCCACATTCACCATGGCCTTCTTCTTATTCAAAAAAGCCATCCACCTCCTCTGATGAATCTTACTCTCCGAAAACGCAGCTGTCAGGGCATACATATCTTCAAAACCCGTTCCTCTATGCGCAAATGTTTCTCGCATCGACTCGCTCAACTCCATTCCGTCAATGTCATACCTTCCGGCAAGCATGTAGATGTCATAAAAGTCTTTATATCTACTGTTTGCGTCTCCTAAGGAAACGATTGCCTCAAACTTTTCCGCTACCACCGAAGAAATCGAGTACGCATAAATCTCGGGTTGCTCCATATCAAGCAGTACCGGAAATATCATCTTTACTTTATCCGGACAAATGATATCACCGAATCCTATATCTACGGAAACGGGTATTCTTGTCCTATCCAGATAAGCAAATACAGACACATTTACACCGTGATATTCCTTAAACTCCGTGATGCTCTTAACCTTGATCGTCTTTAAATCATATTGGATGGCATCATCACATTCTATCGAGAATATCTTTTTAAATACTTCCCCTATCTCCGTAATATCGTTTGAAATGTTCTTTGCCAGCAAATCAATATCACTCGTTGCTCTGGTAAACTCACATTCAAACAAAGCATAGAGAAAAACCCCTCCTTTCAATATGAAATTCTCCGCATACTCCGAAACGGAAAGTCTGTATATGCTTCTTTCCAATCCATATGCAATCAGGACTTCCTGGAAATTCTTTTTTCCGGATCTTGCCTTATTGTTTAATCTCGCCTTAATCGATGCGGCATTTGTCATACCAGCACCTCCAGATATTTTCTCAAGATGTTTCCGCTTTTCATCATATCAGCATATTGCAAAAGCTTATTCAGATTCCTATCCTTCTTTTGTAGATAATTAATCAGAATCTCTTTTGTCTCCTCAATCCCAACCCTTTCTCTATAAAACACAATATCAACTACTGTTTTTTCTTCGTTATAAATCCGGAACTCATTACTCCCTTCTTGAACGTTTGTGATTCCCAGTTCATGTCTCTCATCCGTATAATAATGAATATTTATCTGAGGCCAATCCGGAACCGTAGAAATTTTTGTTTTTCTCGGTATGGCAACATCTATCGCATCCGGAATAAACGTTGTCAGATTATAATAAACTGCTGCGCTGAGCAAACAGATTACACCTTTGGGCACATAAGCGCCGATGTAGTAGAACTCAGAGTCCTCTCCGCGATAGGCAGTGTTCTCGTAAAAGTTCTTATTCAACTTAATCAGCTTCCCTTCACGAACCAGTTTCCCAACCCGATATTGTGAGAATCCCTTTTCTCTGAGTTCTTGTACAGAAACGATCTTCTGTCCCTTAGGGATTCTTTTCTGCCAATTCCCATCTTCTCGCCCTCCCTTTCATTTATTTTCGGCACTTTTTAAGATTTGCCGTATTACAACTAAATCTTGCGTGAGAACCCGCCTTTTTGTCAAGGAAAAACGAAAAAGAGCCCTGCAAGCCGTAACCACAGCTTGCAGAGCTCTTCTTCGCATATAGCCCCCTGTTAGGAACTTCTCACAGCAGCTTTTCCGCCCACTCCTCTTCTTTGAATCCCGTCAGCGCGAAGTTCTCTCCCACCAGCAGCGGCCGCTTCACCAGCATGCCGTCGGTCGCAAGCAGTGCAAACTGTTCGTCCTCGCTCATCTCTTTCAGCTTCTTGGAAAGACCCATTTCCCGGTAAGGAATGCCGCTGGTATTCCAGAAGCGCTTCAACGGCAGACCGCTCATGGCATAGTACTTGCGAAGCTTCTCTTCACTCGGGTGATTTTCTTTGATGTCAATCAACTCATACTTAATGCCCTTGTCATCCAGCCATTTGAGGGCCTTCTTACAAGTGCTGCAACGGCTGTAGCAATATACCTTCAACATTCTTATCTCCTCCGACTTAACCATTGTTTTTCCTCGCTGTCGCTGTTCCGATCATACTTCTGCCTCTCCCGCCATTTTCATGTATCGCTCCAGTTGAGCAAGCATTTTGTCCAAGCTAAAGTAGCCCGCTTCTCTTGCGACTTCCGTACCATCAATCACGGCTATGACTGTCGGAACCGATAAAACTCCTTTCTGAGCCGCCTCCTCCTGATGATCTTCAATCGGGAGATAGCTATAATTCACCGTAGGATGCGCCTGCTGCCATTTCTCAAGCTTGCGTCTGATTGCCACGCAAGGCGCACAGGTCTCCGAGCCGTATTGCTTCACTTCAATTCTCATACTAAGCTTCCTTTCGATAGCGCATACCATTTCTCTACAGCTGCCGATAGCGTTCCGGCATACCCCGATTCTTTCCGCAGTACTCCCGCAGCACTTCCTGATTCACCTCATACCGCAACGAGATAGTGTAAAGGTCAAACTGCTTCCATGTAAGATTGGGCGATGTGCCTTTCGGTAGCTTCATTCCTTGAAATACCTTGACAGTCAAGAAAACTGTTTGACACTCAAGAACACTGAATGAAGCGATATTTTCCTTTCCCCTGACCTCTGACCGCTTCCACCAGGCCGCTCTTTCGCAATTTCATCAGAAGTTCGGACGCTCCGGAAGCTTTTAAACCAAGCACCTTCATAACCTCGGTCCGTCCGAAAATCTCTCCCTCCGGGAATGCTTCCCTAAGTTTCCGTATGTTTCCGGCTGTTTTTGGCAAGAACTCGGCCATAAAGTCCGGTTTCGCTGCTCCAATGTCCGGTTCTTTCGGTTCAATGTCCGGTTTTTTCGTCCAAATATCCGGTTTCATTGCCTCGTCGTTTGACCAACTGATATGCAAGGTCCGGTTCCGAAGCGGGTGATGCTCATCCAACAAAAGGTTTCGAAGAAAGCGTTCCAGAAATACTGTCGTCTCATGAATTCCTTTTTTTAGGTCGTTATAATTTGCCCGGACAAGCGCATTGCGAAAATACCACGCATTTTCGGCAAAAACGTCGTTCGTAACCTCAAACCCTAAGGTCCTCAGATATTTGATAAAGAATACTGCCGTCACCCTGGTGTTTCCCTCTCCGAATATATGAATTTGCCAGAGCCTCGAAAGAAATACCGCGAGATGGTGAATCATCTCATCCATCGACAGCCCCTTGTACGAAAAGTTTCTTTCTTCGGAAAAAAATCATAGTCCAAAGTTGCTCTTAACTCTGTTGCGCTGCCGTAAAGAACGCTTGCCCCGTCAAGAACCCACTCCTGTTTGGTAATGTTATAGTCCCTGAGGCGTCCCGCATGCGAATAAATCCCCGCAAATAATTTGCGGTGGATTGAAATGTATTCCTGCGGTGTAAAACTGAACGCCTTTTCCGAAAGAAGCTCCGCAATTCTGACAGAAACCTTATCCGCTTCCTCCGTGCGATCTTCGAAAGTACGAGGGGGATGCTCTTCATAGTAGCTATGTAACAGGGCCTTGGCCTCTTGAAAGGATATCTCGCCTTCAATATTGCGGACAGCCGTCCGCAACAAATAGTCGGAGGTTTTAAGTCCGTCTACTGCCTGAAGACCGATTCCGGTCTGCCATGCATAGCTCTTTTCACGTTTGTCCGGCTCGGAATCCCGCATATATTCTTGAAACGGATCCTGGTTCACAGTTCTTCACCTCCCTCACAAAGACCAAATGAGTACCTATTCCTCGATTCGATAAATCCGATCCCCGCAATTCCAGAGATACAGGATTGCGGATACCGGTGCTTTTTCGGCTTCCCAGAGCCACCCGCTAAAAGTGGTCGTATTGCCAAAATAGCCCTCGGTCACGATTTCAAATTCCGCATTCCCATATACATCCACAAACTCCCGCAGAGAAAGGGCTTTCCCGGTAAAGCGCCCCTCTCCCAGCGTTTTATTGAATATCAGCGCGCGGCACAAGTCCAAGTCACAAGCTTCAAAACGAAATTCACCCGAGCATTCTGCTTCCTCGCCTTCGACACATCGAAATATACGGTCGAGCTTAAACGTCAGGGTTTTATTATGGAACTTAATGCCGCATACCCGACTATTTTGAAGGCTTATATCGATGTGCCTGCTTCTATCCTGTATATAGTCCATCCGCTTCCTCTGTTATCGCCCTCTGTGCTTCTCTTTTCGCTTCTGCTGTTTTAACAGAAACAGGCGCTCCGCTTTTGCCTGCTGTTCTTCTCTGTTCTTTTTCCTGCCTTCCAGACGCTTCGCTTCATGCTGCAGTTTTAGCGCCTGCTGCGACTTTGTCCCGATTCCGACCTGTTGCATTTGTCTCTTCGCGTCACGCTGTGCTTTCTTCGGGTTCTTCTTTGCTTCCCTTCGTTCCGTCGGCACAGACTGACTGAAGTGCAGCTCATAAAAGTGTCTTTGTATGAAACCGGCGATTTCATAGTCCTTAGGTTCTGCCCCGAAGGTGATTTGCTGCCGATAACTGTCCGTCCGCAATCCGCTCAATTACGCCAACCCAAAACGGATTGGCAAAATAAACCGTCAACTTGATAACTACTTTGTCCATGACAATCCCTCCTAAAATTCAATTCATGAACAAAGAACGGACAACCCGGAGGGCAGGTTACTTACCACGGCTACGCCGTGACGGCCGGGCTACCTACCGGCTCTGGCATACATTGCTGTACACGTTGCGTTTTTATCTTTGTTATTTTTTATCGAGCTCGTCAAGTTCCCTTGTATTCTTCCGTGAGCTCGTCCGCCAGATACATATCACTCATGCAATGTAAATCCGATACACCTTCACGTAGCAAAGGGTACAGTTCAGACTTGTAAAAGAAATCCGTCGCTTCATCCAATGAAATATTATTCTTCTCGGCAAAGCATGCTATGACTCTTGCGAATTTCTTTTGCAATAAAACAGGACTCGCATTCATATCTTTTCGCACCCCATATATTTTAAACAGGTAAGCGCAGCGTCTGTTCTTAAGGCAATCTGCATGTTTGGTTTTTCATACCGTAACCTTTTAATGGCTTCTGTCTTGTCAATCAAATTCTCGAAATACAGTTCAACTGTATTAAACACCTGGTCATTTGCAATCCCACCACAGACTGCATCGTAATCAGAACTATCCTTCCCGCTTCTGCAAGTAAGTATAAATTCAAGCCAATCTTCGGAGTAAGAGTCAAATCGTACATCCGCACCATTTTACTGCTTGCTCACGAATGGACGTCAGGTAAAACCCTTTTACAAAGTCAAGATTCGGTCGCGAGTGTAGCAAATCCGGATTTTCGATTGCAAGATAAGAGCCATGATAAAGAATCATACTTCTACACCTCTTTCCTTCATGACTTCCAAGATATCATCCACAATATATTCTTTACTTTGCGTGTGAAGTATCTCATATTCCGGCACAATATAGGATTTTAAAATATCGCTTTTTTCCGTCAGTGCTCGATAGACACTCTGCGCATCCGTATGCAGAGCCACTGCGAGGTTTTCGATACAGAAGACTACAAACTCCAGTTCATTCTTTGATTCTATCACCTGCGACATTGTATTCCTCCCTCACTTCTACACCCCTCTACGGCAACGCTACGTCTCCACAATGAATGCATTCCCCCTATTAACTTTCTCCCTTTTGGGGTTTCTGATTCTAAATAACAATGCCGAAGCAATAACTAAAGAAGAGTCCTGCTGCTATGGCCGAACAAAATAAAATGGCAAAGAGGAATAACACACTCAGAATAACATGTCTTGCTAAATGGTTTTTTCTATTTTTCTTTCCATCTGTCAATGCAGCAGACACCAGCTTTTTGTCTTCTCCCGACATTGTTCTTTCTCCCTTGTAAGAGACCTAACTCATTCCAATGTCTACTTATAAATACTATGCAGAATGAGGTAGCTTTCTAATTTCATGGATTTCCCTGACTTGCAACGCGCAGATGACAAGTTGATCTAATACAATTACGATCATCAAAAAAGAACGAAACTTCAGAAATAAAAGCATCAGTATAAATCCAAGCGTCAAGATCCCGTTGCACAAAATTCGTCCAGTGGTATTCCTAAGATTACCCCTGCTGTAGGGCAGGTTCTGATGCTTTTTTAAAGAAACTTTCCCTAAAAAACAGGAGATGAGGGAAAGCGCAAAAACAACGCCTGCCATCACCGCGATAAAAAGGCGCCAGGGCTGAGAAGACCGCTCCCAGAGCCTGCATAAGGATAGGGATGAGCGCCATATCGTCGTTGGGAACCGATGTCCGGGCATACCGCGCTCCCCATATGCCAAGAGCTGATACACCTGCTGCAATCAAAGCACCAAAAACAGCTATGAACCCATTGAAGATGGTCCCAATCCATATCCAGTTCCTGACTTTTGCCATCAGCAGTTCCTTTCCAGCAACTCAATTTTTTCTAATTTGCAACAAACAAAAATCACTTAGATAGTATAACAAATTGACAGATCACAAATCTATGAATGTGAGTGGTGATAGAAGCAAATCCTTTCAGGATACCTTCATTCACGTAGTAGAACAGCTCTTTTCCCTATGGCGGTCGGGTAAAGGATAAACAGATAGCGAAAAAAATTATTAAATTAACACAGAATACCATGAAGGCTGGAAGAAGATCATTCCAGACCCTCCAGCCATTGTGTGATCTCATTCAGAGCCAACTGATGATTCCCTGATCTGACAATGCTGTTCGCCGCCTTCCGCCTGTGTGAAGACACACTTTTTTTACCGACCTTGCATTTGGCAGACTGCTCTGAAGTCGTTCAAATTGGTCTATGGGAATATAATGATCTTTCTCTCCGGCAAGAAGCAGGCAGTCCTGTGTGATCCTGTCGCAAACGCCTCTCAGGGTATACTTTTGTACTTCCTGATAAAAGCGGTACGGGCTTTTCGTATGGGTGATATATTGACCTTGCGATAGTGCCCAGTCCGCCAGAACGCTTTTATGCATGGCAAACCGGACCAGATGATTCACCAGCTTTTCTTGTTTGTGAGCAAATACCCAGCGGATTAGCCTGCGCAGGATCGGAGGGAAGACGTTTGTCATGATCTCTAATCCATCATCTGCGACATCATAGGCGACAACCGCAGAGATTCTTTTTTCAAAGGCTGCAGCACGCATCACAAAATATCCTCCCCAGGAAATGCCGATCATCGGGCAGTGGTTGATCTGATAATAATCCAGGACACATTTTGTGGGTTCTTCCCATGCACAGGTTAGTGGCAAACCATATTTAAGTGTTTTCCCCTGCCCATCGCCCTCAAAGAAAAGAAGCGTATACCCCTGGTCCAGCAAACCGAGAGTGGCCGGTATAAATTCCTCTATAAAGGAATCATACCCGCCGCAGACCAATAAGATCTTTGTATTGGTCTGCTCGCCTACCTTAACAGAATGCAGGAAAGCGCCCTTGTAGGGAATATCACAAATGGTATAAGGGATATGCAGAACGTCAAACGCTTTATAAAAATTTTCTATCGCCTTTTCATACATCCGCTCTTTTTCCGGATGCGTCTCTTTCAGGAAAAACTCTGCCATCCGGTAGGCATAAGCGGCATGCATGTACCGATTTTTCTGTTCTGCCCTCTGTCCGATGTTTCGCCAGGCAGAAAACCATGTGTCCAGATTCCTTACACCAGACAGGGCTGTGACGATTTCATCATGATCTCCCGCCACTTCTCCATAGGTCAATACCCGGTTGATCTGGAAATTCAACTGCTGAATGGGCGTTATCTGTTCATATGCCATTTCCCTACCTCAAAACTTCCATATTTCCGTATGGGGATGCAGACAAAAAGTTGGACAGGTAACAGACAATTCTATCCTATATCCCTATCCAAACTGGAACTTTTTTTCTATAATCGACTCATATAGAATTTATCAGTTCATTAATTGTAGTAAAATCATCTAAACACTCCACGTAACGACTGCCAGAATATACGATTTATATTTTAACCGCTCGCAATAATAAGTAACCCTCTCTGTACAATTCCAACTATATAACCGCCTAACAGGGTGTATAAATTCGCACTTAAGCCAACTAAAAAATAGCTAATATTCCCAATTCTTATTCTGATAAATGCAATCTAGCATAAATTGTAGGATAGTCGTTGATAGTTCGGACTCTCTAAGTGTTTTCATTCCGTTAACTGGCTAAACCATATTCCCAATTATCAAGGCAATACCCAGCCATATAAAAAAACAGTATGTCAAACTAACAGCAATAGCTGACAAAACGAAACAACTATCCGACAGAAAACTAACCGCTTCCGCCAAGTTATCGCCCTCTATGCTTCTCTTTTTCCTGTTTTCCCTCTTCGTTCTCTTCCAAACATTTCACTTAAAGCTGCGGTATTAGCGTCCGCCCGGTGAGGAAAAGCTTGTCGACAGACTTATGGCTGACGGCTTCTTTCCATATCGATTACCGCGTAATTCGACTCCGGCATCGAAGATAAAATATTCCCAGTAAGGTCAGATTTAAAATCGTCACTACGATACTTGCTTCGATTCTGTATGCCCCGCCCGACAACAGCTTATTTGCGGAAGCCGTCATATTCAAGACACTCGGATAGTCATCTGCCAGGCTAACCCCTCCGAGTATTAATGCCCCTATGATATTCCATATCACATGCGCCATGATAGGTGCAAGTATCGTTTTCTCCGACTCATATAACGCTGTCGCAAAAAGACTCATCGCAACAACATTGATGACCGGAATGATACCCGCTTCGAATGCGCCGCCGTGCAGCAAGGTAAAAATCGCCGTTGTCACGATTACGGCCGCAGGAATATTGTATTGCTTTTTCAAAAGCTGATAGATGTACCCTCTTACAAGGAGTTCCTGCATGATGACATTTAGAAAAGCTGAGAGTATCCAAAGCCATAAGAGCGAGACTTCATTTTTGCCTGTGATTTCCAGCTGCTTCGAAATAAGAAGAATTGACGAAGCCGCTCCGATCCAAAGGATACCTGTGGCAATTCCTGTCAATGTCCCTTTTCCGATATTTTCTCTTATCGGTATGTTTACGCTCTTCTTCTCAATCAAGCAAAAAGCCACGGTAAACAGTAGTAAGGCCGCCAAAGGAATCATCTCCGCAAAAAATCTCCATATCGCGGGTTGACTGCTCGGAATGTCAATACGCCCGAGCAGCACAATCCACCCGATAAAGAAAACAACTATTTTCAAAATTGTAATCGATAGTTTCTTCAAACGGATTCTCCTTATGATATTTTGTGTAATAATCCGTCCGGCTCGGCAATGCAACGCTCACTTTTTGGACAGACTATGCCCTAGAATCGCATTCCGAAAAGCGCTCTGCCTTCCCGATATGTTCGTTATCCGATTCTCCGCATTTCTCCTCCGTGATTCGGCTAAGCAGACCTTCGGATTACGACGGTTCTAAACCTGCGTACTGGATAGCAAACAAAGTATCCCGTTTGCCAAAATCAATAGGTGCAGCACAATATGATAGAAATCCGGGATCAGACGCTTATCACTCTTAGGAATGAGCCTTAGCGTACCTTGGAAACATTCATTGTAGCCTTTCAATTTTTGTTCGGAAGCCCCGAATAGGGTATAGTACCAATGGCAAAAAAAACTGGATTATAAACCACAACACTAAGGTGGCGAACAAAATCCATTTGCCGGTCGGCTGAAAAAAGTAATAACTGATCAGTCCTATGCTGTACAGACAGAGCATGACAAACTCTGCGCTCCGAATTCCCATTCCTTCGACAAGAATTCGTTTCCCGAAGCGCCATGTGATTGTACATCCCAGAAACCATATCCAAAGCAACAATTGTACGAATATCGTTACTGTCACATTCATTGATCTATCTCCACAGAGGAATTTATGCCGCCTTTTTGAATATCAGTGCCCGACTCTCTCGAGTAGCGCCACCGTCTCCACATGGCACGATTGCTCCAAGCCTATTTTACCCGAACACTAAACCGTGCTCGTTAGCGGAAACAGGTCTACGCTTATATTCCTGCTATCTATATGTAACCTTGTAATTTTCGACCGTTTCAACCTTTATACAATACTTTCCAATGGCCATTCTGGCTTGTACCGTGTCGCTGTATTACGGCGTTTTTCTTTAGCTTGTTCATGTAATATTTCACGGTATTGATATCCCAGCCTAATTCATCTGCAAGCTTTGTTTGTGTATAGTCTGGATGCTTCAACAAGATATTAACTAATGCCCTATCTTTCACTCAGCTCAGCTTGGGTAGTACCTTGGGTAGTCGGCCCGACTGTTGCCGTTGCCGCCTCAGAAAGAGGAATCACTGTTGTAAAAACATCTGCTTCCGTGAAGATCGGCTCTCCGCCGGAATACAGCTTCGTGTACTTGTAGCTATTGCGCATGCCGCTTCCCAGCTCGTCAGCAAGTCCGATCTCTCTGAATACCTTTGCTATCGGCGGATTCTTTGCAAATGGCCTAAGCGTTTTCAGATTCAGGTTTCCGTGCCCGTGTGTAAGGCTGGCATTTTCTATTATAATCTTATCCCGTTCAATAACAAGCTTCGGTACATATCCGCCGGAAAAATCACGGTGAATAAGCAGATTGGAAATAATCTCACGCAGAATTTTGTCTCTGGCACTTACTCTCTGGATTCCATCCAGCGTGAATACGTCATTTAGATGCTTCTTTCCAAACTCTATCAAATAATCGTAACTTTCAATCAGGTTCGTGATCACTACATCCATGTCATCGTATCGGTCAACATTGAATACTCTGAAAATAGCATCTGTCTTGTGCTGCGGCAAAACAGACATAATGCGGTTATCCGTCCCGAAAAGCAGAATTGCCGCAAGCGTGATGCCCTCTTTGTTCGTTTCCGGATCTTCAAGTATGAGACCGCAGCTTCTTAGCATCTCTTCATCCGTCATATCAACCCACGGATGATGCTCGTTGTTTACCCGCGTCATTCTTCTTGCCCGATCCATCAGATCATGTCGAAGGCTTGAGACCGGGATGGCAGGGTAGATCTTATTCACAAAATAGGTGCTTTGTTTGCGGAAATAAAGATTGAAAACCATGTCCGCATTATCTGTGATATCGATATCCGACTCATTATTACGGTCAAAAATCCTGTCTGCATTGCGATAAACCGTTTTTCCAAAGGAATCTCTGTAAATAGGATTTCCTGTGATAGGATTTATGTCTGAGGGCTTACAAAAAGCAGCGTTATCGACCTTCAGACGGTTGCTTATTTTATAACGGATACAGGTTGACATGTCTACAGCGGACGGAGAATTCCGCCCGTTTCGGCTGTTTATCGTGTCATTCGGGAAGCCGGTCTTCGTACATGATCGACAGCTCGTCGTAAACCTGCCCCCAGTTCCGGATTGTCATGCTCCATTTTTTCGTAGCTTCAAAGGTGCCCAGATACAGGGCTTTCAGAAGAGCCTGGGCACTGGGGAAAACGCTTCTCTGACGATTCAGCTTGCGGTATGTGGCGTTCAGACTCTCGATCGCGTTTGTCGTGTAGATGATGGTTCTCACATTTGCGGAAAACTTGAAGATCGGAGTGATGACATCCCAGTCGCGTTCCCAGCGTTTCATGGCGTTCGGATATTTCTCCGACCACTTCTCTGTGATCCGGTCTCGGTTGGCGCGCCCCTGTTCCTCGTTGGAAGCATTATAGATCGTTTTAAGGTCATTGGCGAAGGCCTTGCGGTCTTTGTCTGACACGTATTTTAACGTGTTCCGGACCTGGCGGACGATGCAGCGCTGAAATTCTGTCTTCAGGAAAGCCGTCTGGATCGCCTCGCGGATCCCGGTCAGCCCGTCAGCTGAGATAATCAGGATATCCTTAACCCCACGGTCCTTAAGGCTGTTGAGGACGGCCAGCCAGTACTTAGCACTCTCGTTATCGCCGACCTAGGTCGTCAGGACATCTTTCTTTCCTTCGCAGCTGATCCCGAGGATGACATAAGCCGCCATCTTCCGGATGATCCCATTATCCCGAACGGAGTAGTGGATTGCATCGATGTAGAGGATGGGGGCAGGATCTTATCCGTCACATCCGATATGAATCCCTCAGAGGCCTCAAAACCATAGATATCCATGAGCGTGTCAGAGATCTGGCGGTGGTCATCCCCTTGGCATACATGGAGATAATCTTCTGATCGATGTCAGAAATGTCTTTCTGCCGCTTCTTTAAGACTTTAGGCTCAAACGTGGACTTGCGGTCCTGCGGGACGTCGATTCGCATAGAACCGTAGCTGGAGTTGACAGTCTTTTCCTTGTAGCCGTTACGGTAGTCATCCATCTCGGCTTCCATCATCTCCTTGATGGTGCCGCCGAGCAAGTCTTTGAGAGCATCGTAGATATCCTCGACAATCTCAATGTCGTATTCCTGTAGGAGTTGCTGGATGATCTGGCGTTTGCCTTCGGTCATCACGACTTTGTGGACGGGTTTCTTTTCTCTTTTTGCCATAGTAAAGGGGCTCCTGTGATTAGTGCATATCACAGGAGCCCCTGAAGGTATTTCTTATTCCGTTTTTACAGAAAAACTTTCATACTCTCTATAAGGCTAATTTCACTGTGTCACTTCCAAAAATTTGTGTGTGCGCCACCATGTTGTCGTGCCGCTATGATATAATTCTGAAAAATGAATCGTAGGTGATAATTTATGAAAGAAATCCTTGCACCAAATGGAGAATACATATCTGCTCCGGATTACAGAATAACTACCTTTGGATTGACCTATGAACAAAATGCAATGGTCAAAAGTGCATTTCCAACAAACGGATATGTGCTGCTTGATACAGATGCCCCGACAGATTTAATTGCCATTTACGCAACTTCCAAAATTATCAATGCGGCAGCATTGGACAACAATGGCTTGAAATTGATTTTTGAGTATTATGCAGAGGTAATCGACAATATGGGCGAAACGATTTTTCTGGCTTGGCTCTCCCAAAGCCTCCGCAGACATTACGCAAAAAAATTCCGATGCTATGAAAGTTTTCGATGAGATGGCTGTCAATTTTAAATACCATCTTTTGACTGCTCACAGTAGAGCTAAAAAAAGCAAGTGATTTTAGCAGAAGATTGGCAGACAGTTTGCTTATTCTTTCCCTTGTTCGTCTGCATCCGGGTATTCGAACACAAGAGCTTGCTGATATAACAGAACTTTCTATGCGTACTGTGCAGCGATACATTGCAACCTTACAGGCTACCGGTGAGTGGATAGAGTACAATACAACGAAAAAAGGTTGGCAGCTACAAAATGGAGTCTCAATTCTTTTTGGTGACCACTTGAAATAGTTGTCGAATAGAGGAGTAATATTTCCCACTTGTGCGTTTATACCATAAAATAATCAACGGTTTAAACATTTAAGCTTGAAAGGACGCCTACAATGGAATACATAGCAAGAGTTAATCTAAAAACAGACTGTCACAATAGGAAGGAACTAATTGATTTTTGCCTTCAAAATAAAGAACAGTATCTGGCTATTGGGTGGAGTTATGTCTATTCTCCAGATGAAAATAAAATACTGTCTTATCAGGATTATTATTATGCCGTTAAAAGAGCTGTTAAAATTAGAAATAAGAGAATAAATCCTGTACACAATATTTTTTGGAATGCCAAAGAAGATGATTTGTTTTGGACAAGAGACTTGGAAGGCAATTATTGGATATGTAGAGCTACCGGATGTGCTTTACCATATTTTTGATAAAGATATGGATATAGGTGCAGTTGTGCCTATAGAAGCGTATAAAGTCGGAATGGAAGTACCAGGACAAATTAAAGCATCTTTTAACAGACCACGAGGTGGAACAGCAGAAAAAATCAGAGACGATGGAATTGTGGAATATTCGAAATATGTTTTTAATTTAAAATCAGGCAAATCGCAGTATGATTATGTAACAACCAAAAGTGATTTTTTAAGCAACTTGCCTGACTTTGAATTGGAAGAGTTGGTAATTTCTTATCTTCAAATCAAAGAGAACTATTATCTTTTGTCCAACTCTATAGCTAATAAGTCTACAACTGTAAAAATCGAATGCGAACTGATCTCTCGTGATATATCAGATCCCCGAAAAGCAGTTGTTCAAGTGAAAGGAGGTCATAGTAAAGAAGTTGATGCATTAGACTACATGGATTATGTAAGTCATAATTATTTAGTTTATTTGTTTGCACCGACCATAATCAACATAGATAAAACAAAAAACGTAATTGAAATTACAAAAGATGATTTAAATTCATTTTATAAAGAATACAAATCTATACTGCCGGAATCTATTGTTAGATGGGAAAATTTGTTTGTCTAATTTCTCAAGAGAACAGGAGGCGAATATTCAAAATGAAAATTGACTTTGGACAAATGTATGGCAGTTATGACAAAGACCAAATATTGTCGGCGCTTCGGAAAGATGTATTATCGGCGCTTAACTCTATGTACGGCAACCAGCTCGATGCAGCTGTTCAGAAACGTTTTGAGCAGGAATGGCTTGCCATGGAACAGAGCGATACTGTTCTTGATGTAGCTGCGCTTTATGAAATGACTATTTGGTTGAAGGCAAACAGTATTCCCTATTGGATGCGTGGCTGTTCCGGCTCCAGCCTAATCCTTTACCTTTTGGGTATTACTTGCGGAAAATCCGCTGCCGCCCCATTACCGTTGTCCGAAATGCCATCAAATCCGATGGGATACAGGGCATTTAGACGGGTTTGATTTATCGCAGGACAAATTATGTGAACAAGATGGAACACCACTTATTCCTGATGGGCATAATATTCCGTGGCAGACACTGTGGGGATACGGTGAAAGCATTCCTGTTTTTGATATTGATTTGCCTGCATACTTGTATGATGATTTTGCAATGGCATTAGAAACACACTGGCTCAATCAATATAGATCTGCTGCTGACTATGATAGTCCAAATGATACGAATAGAATAAGCAAGCATTTTTTCAACATAAGTTTCATGTTTGTTTTGGATGATGTGGTAATTCACAAATTATTCCATACAAAGGTTGTAAATGCATCTTGCGTTCAAATGGCATTAAGCGCATGGCAAACGCTTTTTGAATTACACAAAAGCAGTATGACGATGAAATGATGCCGCCGGATTCTTTTCGCTGATCTAATTTCATTCCTCGGAATTACTTGTTCTACAGGAGCATGGGATGAGGCAACATATTCTATGAGTACCTACCTTGGATATGAATTGTCCGATATGATTGCCTTTCGGGATGATATATACCAATATCTGTTGGCTCATGGTTTTTTGGAAAAAGATGCTTGGCGAGGTATGGAACGAGTCCGCAAGGGTTTGGAACTTCCGGTTATTACTGAAGAAATGAGAATCTCTCGTGATAAATGGGTGTTAAATCGCTGCGATAGGATTGCATATCTAATTCCCAAATCCCATGTAGTAGAGTATATTTTATTTCGATTGAAAGCAATGATTCTGCCAGAGTCAGAACATAGATTATTCACCGGATATGAAGAATTGGACAGAACCCTAGCAGGCATTGATCAGTCGGATGTAATCTTATTAGGCGCAAGACCTGGTGTTGGAAAGACAAGACTTGCCATGGATATAGCGGAACACATTTCTGCCGTTGAGAATAAAAATGTGGCAGTATTCACATGCTAATAAAGTGAACTTCACACATTCTGATATAGTGAACCTATGGCGCGGAACGCCCAATCTATCTGTATATGCAGAAGATTCCCTTAATATAAAAGCAATCCACAATATAATTTCTGCTAACAAGGTAGATTTTATTGTGATTGACTGTCTCCAAGCACTTAAGGAATTACAAAACAGGAACGCACAAACCGTTAAAGCGGTCATGCGAGAGATTAAAAATTTGGCAAAGGAAACCAATATCCCGATTCTGCTTCTTTCGCATCTTTCAAGAAAAGTTGACCGTAGAAAAGGGCGTTTTCCTCTGGTGGAGGATATTCCCTGGCATGAAAGTGTCATTTCCTATGTAGATATGGTTTGTTTGCTTTATCGTGAAGCGTATTACGATGCCAACGCTGATAAATCTGAGGCACGGTGCTTTGTAAAGAAAAACGTTCACGGTTGGCTTGGCGAAGTATTACTTAAAATAAACTGGGAAAAAGAAGTTGTTCCCAAAAATCCTGAGCTGAACTATAAATTTGTTTCTGCTCTATTCCAATCTTTACCGAGTTTGTTTTACAATTCGGTGTTTATTTGCACGAAGTCAGCGCAGATAGACGATTTTGTTTCGGAACTTTGTGATAGATGTGTAGTACAAGAGGTTGATTTTAGAAAATTGAGTGAGGACATCTTAAATGCTTGCGACTGCCTCGTTATTAAAGGCTTTGAAGAAATCGAAGGGGTACATGAGGCACAAGAAAATTTGATTTCCATCATCAATAAAGCACTGAAACTGAAAACACAAATCATCCTGATTTCTCAAAAAGAATATTGGGAACTCAAGATTGACGAAAGACTGCACGCCCGAATATCTTGGGGAATACATGCCTCCTTATAAGCCATATGAAAACGATGCCGCTCGCAGAAGTTAAACACTCCCACGGGCGGCGGTGCTTTCAGCAATTCAGCGGTTTGTACTCTGTCACGGCTTTCAGGTACTGGTACCGCCAAGATCTGGGGAGTTCTTTTGATGTCGTTACGAATGAGCAAATACGAGAGATCCAGGACTGGATCAATCAGCTCCCCCGAAAATCCTTTCACTACAGTTCGCCGGAGGAATAATTTCAGACTGTCCTACTTGATCTTGCAATCTAGCTTGAGTTTCTAAAACACGGCTCCCCGCCACCGATGATGGCAGTGTGGGAGCCGTGGTCTGTTTTCTTTAGTTCTTTTTCTTCGGCGCAGGTAGCTCCAAATACATCGCTTCAAGCAGTTTTGTTAGGAACTCCTTATTGTCAACGTCATCAACGAGTAGCATTTCCTTTGCACCGTCATACGGCAGTTCCATATCTGCATTCGGCATCATAGCCACAGCGGACTTCGTAGGCTTAACGAGAAATCGGTCATCATAAATGCCGCCGACAATCTTGCCGCGATAATAGATGATGAATTCGCCCATCATCGCCCGGTAAGATACATCGTTCAGTTCAGACAACTGCTCTAATATGAAATCCAAGTATTCTTTGCTTGATGCCATATAACAATTCCTCCAACATCTATATCGGACACTCAACTCCCCAACATCTAAATCGGCAACTCAACTCTCACACTTTTTGAGCCGGATTGCCCTTGGATAAGCTACCGCAGAGCGATTACCGCCTCCGCCTATCCGAAACCACCTAAAGCCGAAAAGTGCCTGAAACCAGGGGATTTCAAGCTTATTCCACACCGACTTTTGACATCAATACTACCGTCTCCACATGCATGGTTCTCGGAAAGTTATCGACCGGGCGCACACGCGTTAACTCATAGCCGTTGGCGCGGAGGTACTTAATATCCCGCGCGAGGGTCGAGGGGTTACAGCTCACATAGACAATGCGCTTCGGCGCAAGTTCTACCATGGTGCGAAGGGCAGTCTCATCGCAGCCCTTCCGCGGCGGGTCCACGGTAATCACATCGATGCGCTGCGCAGGGTGTTCCCGCTGCCACGCCGGGAGTACTTCCTCTGCAGCGCCGGTAAAGAATTCCGCGTTTGCAATGCCGTTACGCTTGGCGTTTTCCTTGGCATCCCGAATGGCGTCCGGCACAATTTCCACGCCGTAAACCTTCTTTGCCTGCCGCGCCAAAAAGAGGGAGATGGTCCCGATGCCGCAGTAAAGGTCCCAGACGGTCTCATTACCGCTGAGCGCCGCAAATTCCAGAGCCGCGCCGTACATAGCCTCGGTCTGAACGGGGTTCACCTGATAGAACGAATGCGGCGAAATGCGGAAGCGAATATCGCCTATGCTGTCCTCAATATAGCCCTTGCCGTAGAGGGTGTGCACCGTGTCGCCGAGTATCACATTGTCCCGGCGGGTATTGGTGTTGAGCACCAGGGTCTCAAGGCGCGCGTCCGCGGTATCCGCTGCCTGAAGCGCCTTTAGCAGCGCCTCCCAATGCGGCAGTTCCTTGCCGTTTACAATGAGACAGAGCATATAGCCCTTGGTCGCACGGCTCTTCCGTATCAGGGCGCGACGAAGCAGCCCCCTGCCGCTCTCTTCGTCGTAGGGGGCTATCCCGAAGCGCTCCGTAAAGGCGAGTAGCACTTCCAGAATGCGCGCATTTTCCTTCGCACCGATGTTGCAGTCAAGCCAGGGAATCACGCGGTGACTCCGGGCAGCATAAAAGCCGGCAACGGGTCTTCCGTCCTCGCCGGCTGCAAACGGCACCTGGGCCTTATTTCGGTAACGGGACGGCTCTTCCATCCCGACGATTGCTTCCGTGACGGCATCCAGCCGTTCCGCCGGAACTTCGCCGATGCGGAGCAGGTCCTCCCTCACCTTTGTTCGCCTTGAAAGCGAAGCTCGGCCTCATGGGAGAGCGCCTGCAGTTGGCAGCCGCCGCAGCGCTGCTCGACCGCACAGCGCGGCGTGACGCGCTCCGGCGAAGGTTGTAAAAGTGTTTTCACGCGCGCAAAGCCGTAGTTCTTTTTGAGCTTCATCGCAAGGCAGCGCGCCGTGTCCCCGGGGAGGGCGCCCTTCACAAACCAGACAAAGCCGTCCAGCTTGCCTATGCCGAGTCCCCTCATCGGAGAGCGCCGTGATTTCCAGTTCAAACTCATCGTTCTTACGCATGCGGTCTTCTCTTTCTCTTCTCAGCGCATCCTTCCGCGCTTATACGCCGCTCTCGGAGGTCTTTCTCAGGTTGCTGTCCAGAAAACGGTTAAAACCCGAGCCAGCCGTTATTTGCTCCGGCGGCATTCAGGAGTTCCATAAAGGTCTCCATCTTTGCGTCGGTATTGTCCGCGAGATTTCAAGGCCATAGCCTCAATCAATGCGGGCTTTCTTCGGGGAGCCGAACTCAAACTCGCCGTGGTGCGCGACAATGCAGTGCCGAAGTTCGGCTGCGCGCTTCTCGGGGAAGTTCGGAATCTTTGCAATCGCCGCCGCGATCATCTCGCAACCGATCACAATGTGACCGAGCAGCTGTCCCTCGTCGGTGTAGGGCGTTCTCCGGAAAAGGCCGAGAGCTCTCGGGTCTTGCCGATGTCGTGACAGAGGGCCGCGGTAATCAGAAGGTCGCGATTTCAGAATCGGGTAGTTTCCTGCAGTAGTAGTCGCAGAGTCTCGCGACACTCAAGGTGTGCTCCATGAGGCCGCCGATGAAAGCCGTGGTGCACGGACTTCGCCGCCGAGCTCAGGCGGAAAGCGCTTCACAAAGGCAGCATCGTCCACGAAAAAGGCTTTTGAACAGCTGATTGAGGTAAGTGATCCTGCATCGATTCGATGTAGGCCAGAGCTCCTTGTACATCTCGTCGTTGTCCCGATTCGGAAACCGGCATATAGTCACCGGGATTATACTCGTCCCTCGTTTGCGCGGCGGATGCGGCTCACCTTTGAGTTGCAGCTTGTTGTTGTAGAGATTACATCCGCATCGACCGAGACATAGTCCAGTTCATCGAAATCGCCGATGCCGGGGTTTCCGGGCTCCCAGATCTTTGCATCCACCACGCCTGTCTTATCGCGGAGCTGAAGGCTCTCGTACTCTTTTCCGCTCTTCGTCAAGATAGGTCGCCTTTTTGCTGGCAGAGGTAAACCTCCGAAATATGGGTGTTCTCCCGGAGCGTCTCGATATATTTCATGTCATGTCCTTTCTGGTTTGCCTTTATCTGCCCGCAAGCGTCGCGGTGAGCGTAGATGGTTTCGTACTTTCTCTGCCGTTACGCATGAGTGTGAGGCGCAGGGCCTCGCCCTTCGCAAGTTTCTCCATCGCGGATTCCAAATCCCGCATGTTTTGAATTTTTGTCTCGCCGAGCGAAATCAGGATGTCTCCCGGCTGTACGCCCGCCGCATAGGCCGGTGCGTATTCTGTTCGACGCGGGAGATGTAGACGCCCGCCGGCATGCCGAGATCGCGCTGCGCACTTCCCACCTGCCTGCCGTAGATGCCGAGCAGCGCGGTCTCCTTCCCGTTCATCATCCGCTCGATTGCGGGTTTAAAATCCGAGAGCCCCATGACGGTCGCCGTGCTGTTCTCCCCTTTTTCCGAAAAGAGGTCGGTAACCCAGCCGACCAGCTCGCCGTCCGCATTTAAGACCCAGCTGCCCGACGTCGCATCCGCGCTCACATCCGGAAAATAGATGGTCGCATAGCCGTCCACAACGCTCACATTGGTCTGCACATTCGAGAGTATCCCGTACTTCACGGAATGTATCATCCCAAGCGGCGATCCCACGAAAAAGAGGAGCTCGCCCCGCTTTAAGCGATAGGAATTTCCGAAGGGGACCAGCGGAAGCTTCCCCCAGCTCTCTCGGTTTTCATCGGTAATCGGAACCGAGAGCACCGCGAGGTGATACACGCTGTCCCGCATTTTGACGCTCGCCGTTGCCTTGTCGCCGCGGGACAGGGTCACGGTCACGCTGTCCGTTCCTTCGACGGCCGCGTTCGTCGTGAGAAACAGGAGCTCGTTCTCCGTCTTTGCAACCGCGAGCCCCGCGTAATTTTCCGAACTCTCGAGCGCATTGTTAAACCAGTCCCGCTCTGCCTGCTCATGGGTCACCGAGACCACCGAGGCATCGGCGCTGTCCGCGAGTTTCCGAAGGGTTCCCGCCATCTGGCGCAGGTCGCTGAGCTCATAGTTTCGGCTCTCCAGCACCTGCTCCACCTGTTCTCGGACATTTTTATTTTCGACCGCTGCGCTCTCTTCCCCGCTGCCCTCCGTGTTCTCGACGGGGGAACTTAACTGCTCGTTGGTCTCGACCGCGCCCTCACTCTCATCCCGCTCGATGCGAACGCTCTCTTTTCCGGGTGCGGCCTTCCAGCGCTTCGCAAGCATGGGGCAGGCCGCAAAGGCGACCACCGCCGCACCGAGCGCAAAACTTGCACCGGCCAGTGCTGCCTTTCCGGCTATCCCCATCATTTTTTTTCTTTTTTGTTTTTTTTCGGCGATATGCTGTGTGATAAACTCATCTTCCTGCATGAAGCTCCCTCCGCCGCTAATTGTATGATAGCTTAGTATACCATAAAAGCCAGGCTTCCGAAACGCGCGCCGCAGTTTGTGCTATACTGTATCAGAAGAAGTTTTCTCTATAGGACCGAAAGCATCAAAGCGAAACTTACTCTGCCGAGACGGCGGAAGAAACGGATGAATCCAACGCATGAACAGCAAAACCTTACATACTTTGGAATTTGATAAAATCATTGCCCTGCTCGAAGAGAGAGCCGTGAGCGGACCCGGCAAAGCGCTCTGTCACGCGCTCGCGCCCATGACCGATCTCCGGGAGATAGAGCGCGCCCAGGCGGAGACCGAGGCAGCCCTCTCCCGCATTCGCATGAAGGGCGAACTGCGCCTCGCAGGTCTCCGCGATGTGAGTCCTTCGGTGAAGCGCCTCGATGTCGGCGGCAGCTTAAGCACCTCCGAACTCTATGCGATAAGCTCTCTCCTTGACTTAAGCGAGAGAGCGCGGAACTACGGCGCCCATGAGGAGGAAGCGGAAAATCCGGATGCTCTGGAGTCCGCCTTTACGGCGCTCTCCCTCCTGCCCCGCGAGAACCGCGAACTAAAGCGCTGCATTCTCTCCGAAGAACTGGTCTCGGATCACGCAAGCCCCGAGCTTGCCCGCATTCGCCGCCAAATGAAAACCGCGGATGAGCGCATGCACAGCGCCCTTCAAGAGGAGATTAACCGCCACAAGAGCTATCTCATGGACACCATCGTGACCATGCGTAACGGAAGCTACTGTCTCGCCGTAAAGAGCGAGTTTAAGACCAAGCTTCCCGGCGTGGTGCACGACCAGAGTTCCACCGGCTCCACGGTCTTCATTGAGCCCCTGGTTGCGGTGCGCTTAAACAACGAGTACCGCGAACTCACGCTCGCGGAGCAGCAGGAAATCGCAAAAATACTCGCCTCTCTCAGCGCCCTGCTCGCCCCGTTTACGGCGGAGTTGCTCGCAAATCAGAAGATACTGGCAACGCTTGACTTTGTCTTTGCAAAGGCGCGCCTCGCCTCTTCGATGCAGGCCTCAAAGCCGCTCTTTAACACCGAGCGCATTGTGGAAATCAAAGACGGACGCCACCCCTTAATTCCGAAGGACAAGGTGGTTCCGATCAGCATATGGCTCGGACAGGAATTCAGTCTCCTCATCATTACCGGCCCGAACACCGGCGGTAAGACGGTCTCCCTAAAGACGGTGGGCCTCTTCACCCTGATGGGTCAGGCGGGGCTTCACATTCCGGCCTTCCAGGGCAGCCGCCTCGCGGTGTTCCGCGATGTGTTCGCGGACATCGGCGACGAGCAGAGCATAGAGCAGTCGCTCTCCACCTTCTCGGGGCACATGAAGAATGTGGTCGAGATTCTCGATGCGGCGGACGGCGATTCGCTCTGCCTCTTCGACGAGCTCGGCGCGGGCACGGACCCGACCGAGGGTGCGGCGCTCGCCATTGCGATTCTCTCTTTCCTGAAAAATATCGGCGCGCGCACGGTTGCGACCACACACTACAGCGAGCTCAAGGTCTACGCGCTCACCACGAAGGGCGTCGAAAACGCAAGCTGTGAATTCGATGTCGCGACTCTGCGCCCAACCTACCGCCTCTTAATCGGTATCCCGGGAAAGAGTAACGCCTTCGCGATTTCAAAGAAACTCGGGCTCCCGAATTACATCATTGAGGACGCGAAGAACCACATCGAGCAGAACGATGCGGCCTTTGAGGATCTCTTATCCCGCCTCGAGGCGGATCGCCGCACGATTGAGGCCGAGCGTAGGGAAATTCTCGCCTACCGCACGGAAATCGAAGACTTGAAGGCGCGGCACGAAAAGGCCGACCAAAATCTCGACGAGCGCAAGGAGCGCATCCTCGAAAAGGCGCGCGCCGAAGCAGAGCGCATCCTATCGGAGGCAAAGGAGAGCGCCGATCAGAGCATACGCCGCATCAACCGCCTGAGCGCGGACTCCGGCCTGCTCCGCGAGCTCGAGAAGGAGAGAAGCGGTCTCCGCGACAAGTTAAAGTCGGTCGAAAAGACCGCGCCGAAGAAGAAGACCGTAAAGGCGGCAAAGCCCGCGGTTCTCCACATCGGCGACTCGGTTCGCGTGCTCAGCATGGATCACGAGGCCATAGTCTCGACCCTGCCGGATAAGAATAACCGCCTCTTTGTGCGCATGGGCGTGCTCCGCACCCAGGTCTCCGCGGACGATGTGGTCCTCATCGAAGAGGAGGCTGCTGTGTCCAAGGGCGCAAAGCAAAGCCGCAGCGGCGGCGCGCCGAGTTTCGGCAAGGCTTCCCACATCTCCCCCGAGATTAATCTGATCGGAAAGACGGTCGATGAGGCCCTCGGCGAACTCGACAAATACTTGGACGACGCCCTCCTCGCACACCTGAACTCGGTCCGCGTGATTCACGGGCGCGGCACCGGCGCACTGAAAAAAGGTCTGCTCGCCTGGCTCAAAAAGCAGCCCTATGTCAAGAAATGCGAGGATGCCCACTTTGACGACGGCGGCGAGGCCGTTACCGTGGTGACCTTCCGCTAATCCGCAGAAAGGAGTCCCTTTGGCAGGAAAACAGAAAATACTGATTGTCGACGACGACGATAACATCGCAGAGCTCATCTCCCTCTATTTGGAGAAGGAGTGTTATGAAACCCACATCGCCGCGGACGGTGCAGAGGCCCTGACTCTCTTCCGCACCCTCGCGCCGGATCTCGTGCTGCTGGATCTCATGTTGCCCCATGTGGACGGCTATCAGGTGTGCCGCGAGATTCGAAAGAGTTCCCCGACGCCTGTCATCATGCTCTCCGCTAAAGGCGAGGTCTTTGACAAGGTACTGGGTCTTGAGCTCGGCGCCGATGACTATATCATAAAGCCCTTTGAACCGAAGGAGCTCGTCGCGCGGGTTCGCGCCGTGCTGCGCCGCTACCGCCCGCAGGAGAGCACTCCGCCCGAGCGCGCGGAGACAGAGAGCGTGCGCTGTGAGGACCTGGAAATCAGCCTCACCAACTACGCGGTTCGCTACGAGGGCCGCGCCGTCGAGATGCCGCCGAAGGAGCTTGAGCTCCTCTTCTTCCTGGTATCACACCCGAACCAGGTCTTTACGCGCGAGCAGCTCTTGGATCACATCTGGGGCTATGAATACGCGGGCGATACACGCACGGTCGACGTGCACATCAAGCGCCTCCGCGAGAAGTTAAAGGATAAGCCGAGTTGGTCCATCGCCACGGTCTGGGGTGTCGGCTATAAGTTTGACCTGCGCGCATGATGAAGCGGCTCAAACGTTCCCTCTACCTCAAATTTCTGCTCGGCTATCTGCTCTTCGGCGTGGCCGGCTTCCTTGCTGTGTCTACGCTCTCCGCGCGGCTCACCGAGAACTATTTAATCAAGAGCCGTGCGCGGACGCTCTATGACGAGGCGAGCCTCATTGCCGCGGCCTATTCCGGTGTCTACGACGGCAAGTCCCTCCCGCTTCAGAGCGCCTACCCCCAGCTAGAGGCTGTTTCGACCTACCTGCGGGCGGAAATCTGGATCATGGACAGAGACGGCAATATTGTCCTGGACTCCGCGCACAGCTGGGACGGGCGCGTCATTCCCGGACTTTGACCCGACTGCAACCGGCAGCCGCTCTTATATGGTCGGCTCTTACTTCGGTTCCTTCCCGCGCACCGTGCTAAGCGTCTCCGCGCCGATTGCAGGGAACTACCGAACCTACGGCTATGTCGTGATTCATCTCCTCATGGACCATGTGCAGGAAGATGCCGCCAAAATTATGAATCTGGTCTATATCAGCTACGGCATCGTCTTCTGCTCCGCTGACCCTTCCTGATTAACTTCAATGTGTTCGTGTACCGGCCGCTGACCGTGATCACCGAGGGCGCAAGGCAGTTCGCCGACGGGAAACCTGTCACCGCATTCCCGGTCAGCTCGGCGGACGAGATGGGTTATCTCGCGAGAACCATGGACAGCATGGCGGAAAAGCTCTCCCGTCTCGAGGACGATGAGCGGCGCTTTATCGCAAACGTGTCCCATGACTTCGCTCCCCCTTGACCTCGATCAAAAGGCTTCTCCGAGGCCATCTTGGACGGCACCATCCCGCCGGAACTGCAGGGCAAAATATGCGCCGCATCATCGCTGAGACCGAGCGGCTCGCGAAGCTCACCGAAAACATGCTGAGTCTCAACTCCCTCGGCATGGGGCAGACCCTCCACAAGACTGTCTTTAACCTGAACGAACTGGTGCGCTCCACCGCCGAGAGCTTTGAAATGCAGTGCAAGGCAAAGCGCATACATCTCCCTCCTCTTTGCCGAGGAAGAGAGCCCGGTCTATGCCGATGCCTCGCGCATTCAGCAGGTGCTCTATAATCTCACCGACAACTCCATCAAGTTCTCGCCGGAGGACAGCGAAATCGAGATTGCCTGCAGTGAGCGGCGAAGCCGCATGGTGGTAACGGTGAGCGACAGCGGCATCGGTATCTCCGAGGCCGATTTATCCCGCGTCTTTGACCGCTTTTTTAAGGGAGATTTATCCCGCGGGCAGGACAAGATGGGCGCGGGGCTCGGCCTCGCCATAGCCCGCGAGGTCATGCTCGCGCACGGCGAAAGCCTGAAGCGCAGCGCCGCCCCGAGGGCGGCAGTCGTTTCTTCTTCACCCTCCCGAAAGCTGACGAAAAAAACCTACGTCACTGACAGGGAATCGTCATTCTGTCGTAAGGATTTTGTAAGCTTGCTGTGCTATACTATTTACAGAAAATATTAAGATTTGGAGGTGTTTTACTATGATGAAACGACTGAAGCGGGCCGGTGCCCTCTTTCTCTGCGTTGCAATGACTCTCTCTCAGAGTGTGTTTGCACACGCGGCAACCGCAGAGGACGATCCGCAGGACTACTCGGTCAGCGATGTCAGCTTCGATGTCTCGAACGACCGCGTCTATGTCAACTGGTCGGTCGGCGACAGCCGCACCAGCTATTCGGTACAGCTCTACAGCTCTTTCCGACCTGAAGCCGAAGCATAAGCTCGGCACGGCGATGACCGCGGGCTACACAGCCGAGAAGGTGGATATCACGGACAGAGTTTTAAAGCGCGGTGCAGGGTACCTACTACGCGCAGGTCACCGCAAAGAAGAAGGCAAAGGGCCAGACCCGCTTCGCGAGTGCGGTCGGCGGCGAGACCATCACTTCGGAAGATATCCAGATGATCAAAGCAGAACCGCGGCTCCGTCGATGACACGAAGAATACTGCTGCGGGAAGCTCCGCTGCGAACACGAGCCCCGCTGCGCAGTACAACGCGGCACTGAACAATGCGGACAGAACAACGGCGCACAGAACAACACTTCCGCTCCGGCTGCACCGAGCGGCCACTGGGAGACCCTCGGCAACGGCGGTTGGGCTTATGTCCTCCCCGAGCGGCGAGAAGGCGACCGGCTGGTACGAAGTGAACGGCAAGTGGTACTACTCCGGCAGCGACGGCGCAATGGGCCAAACGCTTGGATTAAGATGCCACCGAAGAGGGTGTCTACTACTACGTGGGCTATGACGGCGCAATGCTGGTCAGCACGCAGACGCCGGACGGCTACCTGGTCAACTACGACGGAAAATGGAAGGCCGCATAAGCGTCTTTAAATTCTCAGCAAATAAAAATAGGCACCGCGATTTCGCGGTGCCCTATTTTTATCAAAAGGTTACAGGAAAATACGTTAAATTTTTCTGTGTGTATCTTCTTACAGGAAAGTAAGAGAAATGTAAGTGAATCCACTATTTTTCTCAGGGAGAAATCGTTTAGGATATAGGCATAGCAGAAAGCAATACGACGCAGGAAAACCTGCAGAACGGAGGAAACAACAATGACGCAAAAGAATCTTTTAAAGAAAGTTGCACCTATGGTTCTGACCGCAGCAATGCTTTTCGGTATGACGAGCATGGCATTCGCGAAGACCAACAAGACCGCAGTTCAGAATGTTACCATCGACCTTGAGTATGACCTCGCACCGGGCATGAATTCGAGCCAGGTTGACGCGGACAGCGACAGTGTCGGCGTGGACAAGTGAACGTCACCTCGGTCACCAACACCGATTTCGGCAAGAAGCCGAAGAGTCACGCTGAAGCTGAAGCCGGACAGCGACTTCACCTTCAAGGGCACGCCGAGGGGCAATGTCAAGATCAACGATAAGACCGGCAAGGGCGCTGCAATCACCAAGGTCAGCTCGACCGCAAGCAGCATGACCGTCACGGTCACCCTGCCGAAGACCGGTTCCACCGATAAGAGCGCGCTGGAAGTCGGCGATGTCTCCTGGGGCGATGATGACAGCCCGGTGATCTCCTGGGATGAGGCGGATTACGCAACCCAGTACGAGGTGAAGCTGTACCGCAACAACACCATCAAGGAGAGCATCACCACGAAGAACACCAGCTATGATTTCCGCGACAAGATCCGTGAGAACGGCAAGGGCAGCTACACCGTCAAGGTTCGCGCAGCGGTCGGCAACAGCAACAGCTCGAAGGGCGACTGGACCGAGTCCGATGAGTTTGAGGTCGACGACGATATGCTCGCAGCACTCGGCGGCAAGACGAACAACGGCGGCTCGAACAGCGGCAGCTCTACCGGACCGAACGGATCGAATGCCGGCAACAAGGGCGCTTGGCTGAAGGACAATGTCGGCTGGTGGTACTGCAACGCCGACCGTTCCTACACGACCGACAACTGGCAGCAGATTGACGGCAACTGGTACTACTTCAACAAGTCCGGCTGCATGAAGACCGGCTGGCTGAAGAGCCGTTTTCACCGGCAAGTGGTATTGGCTCAGCACCGAGAACAACAGCAACCTCGGTAAGATGCTGACCAACCAGTGGGTTGACAACAACCGTTACTTCGTTGACAACAGCGGTGTTTGGACGCAGAGCAGATAATCCATGGCAGAACGCCTGTCGCACAAAAAGCGTGCGACAGGCGTTTTCTTTTATTTTCGCGAGTTCTCCGTATTTCCGGGCGAAGCTCTTGACTTCCCTCACAGGCCACCTTTGAAATACTGCCGCCTGTTATATTTCCTGCTTTTGACACGGTTCACCACATTTCCGGCGGGCTTTGACTTCCTCAGAGACCCCTTTGAAATACTACCACCGTTATAGTTTCCCTGCTTTTGATACGGTTCAGCACATTTCCGGGCGAACCTTGACTCCCTTTGAGAAAAATCGTTCGGACGACTCCTATAAAATTTCTCGCACCGGCTGATACTTCGGTATCGATTTTCCCGTAGCCAAAATGCAGTGTGATCGCGTTATACCTATGACACATATCGAGCCGGCTTATATTGCACTCTATGACAGCGGAAACAACTCTTTTATCCGAATTTAATCATTGAGCAGCAGCCCCGCGATCGCAGGGCTGCTTTTTTAGTTTGCGTAGCGCTCCACAAAGCGCTGCATGCGGTTCATGGCTTCGCGCAGCTGTTCCTGGGAGTAGGCGTAGGAAATGCGGACAAAGCCCTCGCCGCTGTTTCCGAATGCCGTGCCAGGTACGACCGCGACCTTCTCCTCCGTGAGCAATTTCGTGCAGAACTCCTCCGAGGAGAGTCCGAACTTTCGAGATATTCGGGAAAATATAAAACGCACCCTCCGGCTCAAAGCAGGAATGTCATCTCCTCGAGTCGCTTTAAGAGATAGCGGCGGCGCTGGTTATAGGCTTCCGCATGCGCGCAATCTCCGCATCGCAGTCGCGGAGCGCCGCGACCGCCGCGTACTGGCTCGTGGTCGGCGCGCACATAATCGCGTACTGGTGCACCCTGATCATCTGGCGAAGTATGGGCTCCGGCCCGCAGGCATAGCCGAGACGCCAGCCCGTCATGCGCATAAGCCTTCGAGAAACCGTTGATCAGAAACGGTCCTCTTCTCTCATACTGAATCTGGATGATCGAAGCCGGTGCCTCGCCGTTATAGGTGAGCTCGGTGTAGATTTCATCCGACACCACATAGATATCATGCTCTATAACCACCTTTGCGATTGCCGCGAGCTCTTCGCGCGTCATGATGGAGCCGGTCGGGTTATTCGGGAAGGGCAGGACCAGAAACTTGGTGCGCTCCGAGATACAGCGCTCCAGATCCTCCGGCATCAGCTTAAAGCGGTCCTTCTCTTTGAGTTCCAGGATTACCGGAACGCCGTCCGCAAGCCGCACGCAGGGCTCATAGGAGACATAACTCGGCTGCGGAATAATCACCTCATCGCCGGGGTTTAAAAGGGCGCGGCAGGCAAGGTCTATGCCCTCCGAGCCGCCGACCGTCACCGTGATCTCGCTGAGCGGATCGTAGGCACCGCAAAAGCGGCGCTGAATGATAGCGCGCAACTCTCCTCGCAGACTCGTTGAGACCCGCATTGCTCGTATAAAGGTGCGTCCCGCTCCAGAGAGTAAATACCTCCTCTCGGATGGGCCAGGGCGTATCAAAGTCCGGCCTCGCCGACACCGAGCGAAATGGCGCCTTCCATGGTGCGGACAATGTCAAAAAACTTCCGTATGCCCGAGGGCTGCAGGGCTACGGTCTTCTTCGCCAACACTTCATTGATGTCTCTCATGCCATGAACAACTGCCTTTCGTCTTCTTTCTTCCGTACCATCTCCGTGCCGTGATCCTTGTACTTCTTCAGTACGAAGTGAGTCGAGTGCCCGTCACGGACTCAATCGGCGCAAGGCGCTCCGAGACAAAGAAGGCCACTTCCCGCATGGTCTTGCCCTCGAGGAGGACCATGAAATCGAAGGCACCGCTCATCAGATAGACCGAATCCACCTCGTTGTACTGGTAAATGCGCTCCGCAATGCGGTCGTAGCCCATGCCGCGCTGCGGTGTGACCTTTACCTCAATCAGAGCCTCCACGCGCTCGTTGCTCGTGTTCTCCCAGTTGATCAGGGTGTGATACCCGCGGATGATGTTTTCCTTTTCCATGTCGGCAATCTCATTCGCGACCGCCACCTCGCTCTCCCCGAGCAACATCGCGAGCTCATGAATATCTATGCGCGCATTCTTTTCCAGAACCGCGAGGATTTTTTCACGCATCTGTCTTCCTTTCTGTCTCAAACACTTCTGCTTCCAATTCGATGCCGCGCTCCGGGCGGTTGATGTATTCGCGCTCGGTCTTATCGACCACGCACTTATCAAGCCCGGGCACAAAGCGGCCGATGCAGGCTGCCGGTATGTCTTTTGCCCGAAGCGACCTTGCAAGGCTGTCGCCGCTCTCCGTCAAAAAGAGCAGGGCCTCCGTGTCCATGCGGTAGTGAGTTCTTGCCGAGCGCCTCCGAAAGCGCAACGGTCTCCGGTAAAAGCGGCACATCCCGCAGGCGGATTTCCAGGCCCGACTGCCGCCGGACCGCGGCCAGATAGAGCGCTGCCAGTATGCCGCCTCTCCCGTAGGGCAGGCAAAGCGACGCCCCGCAAGCGCTTTCCGCGATGCGACGGGCTTCTTCCCGGGCCTCCCGCTCGCGCTTGCAACGCAAAATCGCGGCTTCGGGCCTCAGAACTTTCGTTCTGTTTTTCGCCCCGCATTCTTCCAAAAGGCGCTCTGTTTCTAGGTTTCCCGCAGAGAAAGCCGCGACAATTTCCGGATACGCCCTGACTCACTGTAAGAAAGCGCTGAGGCCGGCTGCCGCCACTGAGCACCATGGACAGGCAGAGAATCACCGAAACAATAATAGCCAACACACGACGACGTTTATCTTTCATCTTCCGATTCCTCGTTTCTGCGGTACTTACCGCTGAATTTTCATTTTACTATAGTCTCTCCGCCTGCCTTCCGCAAGAGAAAAGTCAGACAAAAATTTTGAGCTGCCGCCCGGTTTTCCCGTACTGGTAGTAGCGAACCCCGGCCGCATTCAACATGCGCTTGCTCGCGCGGACAGCCGCGGTATCGCCGTACTTGTCCTCGCCGTAAATCAAAGTCCGTATGCCGCACTGGATAATCGCCTTGGCGCACTCGTTGCAGGGGAAGAGCGTCACATAGAGCTTGCTCCCCTCGAGCGAGCCGCCGCGGTAGTTGAGAATTGCATTCAATTCACTGTGTGTTGCATAAAAATACTTTGCCTGATAGGGGTCGTCCTGCTCGTGCTCCCTTTCCCCAGGGAAATTCATCGTCCGAGCAGCCGCGCGGAAAGCCGTTATAGCCCATCGAGAGTATCTTGCTGTCATCGCTCACGATGCAGGCGCTCACCTGTATGTTCGGATCCTTCGAGCGGAGCGCCGAGAGATAGGCAACCCCCATAAAGTACTCGTCCCAGCTGATATAGTCCCTTGCGCTCTCGTCATTCGTCTCCTCTCCGGCGTGCAGCCAATGATGTCCTGCCGCCTTGTTCATGCGGTTCATGATGGCAAGTCCCACGCCGCTCTCCGGGAAAGGCCTCGGCGTAGATACGCTTTTACCCCTGCGCATCCATCTCGCGGAGCGCCGCACAGAGGTTATGGGCAATCTCTTCCGGCCGCTCTCTCTGTCCGAGCGGAAAAGACCGCATCCGCGCAATACGCGCTGGCTGTCTCGCTGCCGCGAGCACACCGACCGTTTCGCCGCGTTCCTTTGCGTCTGCCGCGCTTTTGTTGACAAGACGGATGACAGCCTCCGGCGCGCCGTCGACCAGATACATCTCGGCCTGCGGGCGTAGTGCGGTACTTCATGCCCGGCGCCTTGGGGATGCATGCCTCGCAGAGCGGCTTTTTAAGCACAGGGTCCAGCTGCACTTCTCTCAGCACCTCTTCCAACATTTCAACCGTGATTGCACCCGGGCGAGCAAGGTCGGACGCTGCCGCTCAAATCCACAATGGTAGACTCAAGCCCCACCGCAACCGCACCGCCGTCCAGTATCATATCGATTTTTCCGCCGAGATCCTCCGCAACGTGCCGCGCTTCGGTCGGACTGGGGCGCCCGGAGGTGTTCGCGGAGGGCGCCATCGGCAGCCCCGCGGCCTCAATGAGTGCCCGCTTGCATTCGCATCGCCCGGCAGACGCACGGCAGCAGTATCCAGACCGCCGCTGGTCTCCCGCGGCACGCGCTCGCTCTTTTTGACAATCATGGTGAGCGGCCCCGGCCAGAAGGCCTCCGCAAGGCGATAGACCGCATCCGGGATTTCCGCCGCAAGCGGCTGTAATGCCTCCACGCGGGCAATGTGGACAATCAGCGGATTGTCGCTCGGCCATCCCGTTGCCGCGTAATCTTCGCCGCCGTGCAGGGCTCAGCGCATTGCCGCCGAGCCGTAGACCGTCTCCGTCGGAAGGCGACCAAACCGCCGGCGCGCAGAATCCGGGCTGCTTGAGCGCGCGCTGCCGCTCTTCTTCCGTTCCCCGTGAGCGAGCCGTATGCTGCTCTCCATGCTCAGCGCCGTCCTTCCTGCTCTTTCAGCACGTGGCTTAAACGCTTGTAGAGCACCACGGTCAGCAGCATATCGATGCCGCCCTTTAAGAAGTTCAGCGGAGCAACCGCATAGAGCGCCATGGTCTCAACACTCGCAATGCGCGGGTTCACCTTGCTCCCATCTGCACAATGGTGCCGAGAGCGGCGATGCCTAGAGCGCCGCAAACTTCGGCAGCAGATAAACCGCATTGAAGAAGGGACCGAAGATGTCATACTGATCACGCCGAGTGCGCAGGCCACAAAGGCCTGGCGCTTTGTCTTCTTTTCGAGATAAAAGATACCCGCCGGAAGCACCAGCGCACAGCCCACCGCAAAGTTTGCGAGCTCGCCGACAAAGGCGGTCGAGGTGGATCTTAAACACGAGCTTCAGCATTTTCACAATCCGCCATCACGCCCGCAACCGGACCGTAGGCAAAACTCAAAATTAAAAATCGGAGTCCGAGAGGTCGATCTCATAGAAAGGGCGGGGCAAAGGGGCGCACCCGGCACCTCAAACATCATGGAGCACGCCGCCACCGCCGAGAAAGAGGTCTATCATGGCGATCTTTTCTCGTGTCGAGGATGCGCTCTCTCTGCCGCTGCCGCTGAATGCGCTTTTCAATCGCATAGGCCACAAAGAAGCAGAGAAACACAACCAATAAAAACTCTCCGACAAAAATCAAATTTTCCGCAATTTTCTGTCCTAAATTTCCGCTCATTGCTTGATGATCTCCCATACATCGTCTGTTTTCGAGTCCCAGGCGCCACACGGCGACACCCGCTATCGACTTACCTTTGATGACATCCATTCTGGTCTGCATGGACTTGGCGTCCTCCATCCAGATTAACCGCAGGCTACCGTTGTTGGAACGCTGCCCGCAATTCTGCCGAGAGTCTCGTCATAGTTAAGACCCACCTGATTCTTTTCGACCCATTCCTTTGCGCCCTTCATGCCGAGCGCCTCACTGCTCACCTTGCCGCCCTTATCCTCGGTCCAGAGCCGGGTAGAACGGCACCGCCTGAACGAGTTTCTCCGCGGCACTTCCGCGAGCTCATATCGAGCCCCGCGTCCATGCCGAGCGATGCCGTGCCGCCGGGCTCATCTCCTCGTGTGCTCATCATAGCCCATGTTGATCACGTAGCGCTAGAAAACCCGCGAGTTCCTTTCTCGTCGTAGTAGAGGTTAAAGCCTGCGGATTCGGCACACTCCACCGTCGATGCAGTTGCTTTTCATGGCGGGCCAGCGAGAGTTCTCGACAAACTCGAGATGACTGATCTATGGCCTCTTCTTTGATGAGCTCAAGGTCCGATTGATGCCGTCGTAACCGTAGATCCGCATCCGAAATCAGGGACTGAATCAGCTCGCGCACCGAGTCTTTTTTCAGGAGCTCACCGTTGCTGACCGTCTTGTCGAAAGTTATCGAGGAGGCAACCTTTGAGCCCTTTCCTCATGCGCCTCTTTTCGACATAGGCGCGATCTGCGAAAGTTCTGGTAATCTCCTCATTGCTGCGGAGGAGAACCAGGTCGGCATAATGACATTCATCCCGCTCGCATGCGTGCGAGCGTCCTGAGTCCCCTTTATTGGCCGCCTGGTTTGGAGACCAGGTGGAAAGCCGAGCAGCACCTTTTTCGCCGAGGGAAAAGGCCTTGTACTCCTGTTTTGTGAAGTTGTTTGTAGGGTACGGTTTCTGCCGCGCGCAGATTTTTAAGCTGCACATAGCCGGTAAAACCGCTCTCGGTCTTCACACGGGTCCAACGTGTCGTGTCGGTTGTCGCACCTTCGTGATCCGGGATCACGCGGAGCGCCTCGTTTTTCTTCACTTCGGTGACAATGCTGCCGCGCACGCTCGGACGGCTCCGAAGCGCCAGCTTATGCTTTGCCGCCCGCACTTCGTCGCTCCCCGGCGACGGCGCAATGAAAATGCGCTTCACGCTGCCGTCCAGATAGCTCTCGATCCCGAACGTCCGTGAACTCACGGAGCAAGGGCAGGGAGAGATAGAGTTCCTGATCCTCCGTATAATAGAGCACCTTGCCCTCGGTATCTTTTTCCTCGGGCGTAAACTTCCGAACCCCCGTCGGTGCCGCATAGACTATGAGTTTTTCATCCCGATCCCAGTAGAAGCGCTGATTTATGGCGCTCTTAACAAGACTCAGGGGCAGATAGACACTGCCGTCCCGCATCACGGCCTTCTCCTTTTGGAGTTCATAGTCGTAAATTACCGCAACTTCGTCTCCCGAAGCCCCGAAGAGCTCTGCCTCGCCGATGCGCACGCGGCTCGGCCCGAAGCGCAAGTACCAGAGCGAAAAAATCAGCGCGCCGAGTAACAGGACAAGAAGGAGGGGTAAGAGAGGCAAGTTCCCGCCCCGCTTCCGGCTCCGCCTGCGGCTATCGCTCACACGCTTTACCGGCTCCGTCTCCTTCAACTTTTCTTTTTCTTCCAAGATAATCCTCCTCTTTGCGCAAAAGCGCACTTGCAATTTCATATAATTAGGAAGAGAGCCAAAAATTATTCCGAAACAGTATATCATAAAACGAAGTGCTATGTGTTAAGACAAAAAAGCGACAGCGCGCTCCGTGACAAGCGCACTGTCGCCGTGCTGCAAACTTGCAGGCTCGGCAGCCACAGAAATTGACCCATGCTCCGTGACATTGAGTCGGAATTGCGAATTCCGCGGGTTGCCGCCCTCTGCCGCGCGAGACGGATGGCTTACTCGCGCGCACAAAAAGCGCCGGACAGTTCCGGATTCAAACTGCATTTTTCTGGAAATACACCGCGCGGATGCGCGCAGTGCGGCAGCAAGAACGCCGCCGTATGAGAAGTGAAACATCTGTCTTGGGGGGACAAGATTCGAGACCATCCTCCTGTTCTCCATCCGAGTTCAGTATATCAACAGGACATATTCTTCAATTGCCAAAGCGGCAATTCCGTTGGCTATGCATTAACAAAAACAGAAGGAGTGTGAAGTCCATGAAACCAGAACGCGTCAGCGAATACCAGATCAGCTGCACCCTGTCCGGTTTTTGACTTGATTGAGCGCAACATGGAGCTCGGTGAGCCTCGTTCACGGCAGCCAGAAAGCACGACAGCTTTTCGGGAGATGATGCAACGGGCTTCCTCTGAATTGGCTTTGAAGTCGATAACATCGCTGCCCGTGTGGAGTCCAGTACCGCCTCGGACGAGAGCATTCAGGTATTGATTACAAAAGTAGATGATCCGGAGGAATTGGATGCGCGTTTTCGCGCTTTGTACCGCCGCTCGAGGGAGACTACGATGAGCGCCACGGCATCGAGGATCTCTTACAGGAACTCGAGAATAAGGGGGCCGTTCCGCCTTACCCGCCGCCGTACGGCAGTGAGGATATGACGAACGAAAACAAAAACACCGCGCCGGAGGCCCATATCCGCGGCTTCCGTTTCCCGAACCTCAACGCGGTCATTGCGGCTGCGCATGCAGTCCGCAGCACGCCCGAAATTGCGAGCGAGGCCCTCTACCGGGATCCGAAGAGCGGTAGCTATATTCTGACCGTCAAGGCCGAAACCGAGACGCCCGCACTCTTTGCGGCGCTCTGTAACCGTCTGAGCGAATACGCCGAGCCGTTTTTCTTAACGACCGGCCGCGCCGCTTACTTTGCGGAGCACTATCGCACCGTCCTCTCAAAGGATGTGCTGAATTCGCTTGCGAAGCTCTGATAGACAGGTTTAAGTATTGTTAGTTAGCACAACAAATAGTTCATCGCGTACTCAAAAGTGCAAGTTTCACAGTGTTACGCGCTTTGAATTCTAGCCCCTTGTTTCGTTTAAGATATGGGAAACAGCAAAGATGCTGTCGTCTTAGATGAATCAAGGAGGAAAGATTATGGCACGCAGAATTTCTGATGCTTGCGTCAGCTGTGGCAGCTGCGCCGGTGAATGTCCCGTCGTGTGATCTCCCAGGGAGACACCCAGTATGTGATCTGACGAGGCTGGTTGCATCGATTGCGGTGCTTGCGAGGCAGTATGTCCCTGTCGGCGCAATCGCTGCCGAGGCCGAAATCAGAGAGCTCCGGCTATGCGAGCTTTTTGACTATCGCTGCCGCATAGGACGAATTTTCTCTGCCTACCTCTTCCTTGCAACAGTATGTTTGGAAACGCCCGTTCTTACCAATGCTTCGGAAAGAGCGGGCGTTTTTAGAATTCGCGACTCAGCGCGCCATATTGACAAAGCGCGTGGTATCCGGCTTCCAGACCAGGCTCACCGTGCCGATGGGGCCGTTACGCTGTTTTGGCGATGATGACCCCGGCCTCGTTCGGGTGTTCCTGTGTCCTGTTGTAGTAGTCGTCGCGGCACAGGAACGATAACCACGTCCGCGTCCTGCTCGATGGCGCCGGACTCTCGGAGGTCCGAGAGCATGGGTCTGTGGTCCGGGCGCTGCTCCACCGCGCGGGAGAGCTGCGAGAGCGCCACGACAGGTGCCTGTAACTCGCGGGCCAGAGCCTTTAAGTTGCGGGAGATGTCGGAAATTTCCTGCTGGCGGTTCTCGCCCGACTTTCCGCTGCCGCTCATGAGCTGCAGGTAGTCGATAATCACGAGATCCACCCGTGCTCGAGCTTCTGCTTGCGGCACTTACTCCGAAGCTCGCCGATGCCGATGCCCGCCGTGTCATCGATCACCAGATTCTGTCTCCGGCGATGCGTGCGGCCGCCTCTATGATGTTGCCGAAATCACTGCTCGAGAGATCGCCGTTCCGCATTTTCTGCGCGTCGACACTGGATTCCATCGAGAGGATACGGTTGGACCAGCTGCTCCTTGCTCATCTCGAGCGAGAATATCATGCAGAGACCCGTTCTCGCACCGCGGCATGCTCCACGATATTCAGCACGAAGGCCGTCTTACCCATGGAGGACGTGCCGCAACTCAGCACGAGGTCGGAGGGCTGCAGACCGCTTAACTTCCGGTCAAGGGTCTATAAAAGCCGGTCGAAATGCCGGTCACCTCCGCCCCGTTCTGATAGGCGGTCTGAATCTGGTTGATGAGCATTCAGCGTACTCTCATCAATCGGCGTAAACTCGGCCGCACTGCGCTGTTGGAGAATGCGGAACATCTTGTCCTCGGTTTCCCGCAGAAGATCCTCCACTTCCTGACTGTCCGCGTAGCAGCTGTTCGCGATTTCCTGCTCGCCTGAATCAACTTCCGCTTGACCGCCTTGGCGCGGACTATCTTTTGCGTATTCCCGTATGTTGGCGGCGGTCGCCTCACTCTGCGCAATCCGCGCAGAAAAGTCGAGGCTCTGCACATCCGGCGGTACCTGGTCTTCAGCTTTTCCTGCACCGTCAAAATCGTCGACGGGCTTGCCCCTCTGAAGAGTTTCCGCCACGCAGGCAAAGACCCCGTGCCGTAGGGGCGGGAATAAAAATCCGCCGCGCTGCAGTGCTCCAGCGCGACGGCAAGACTTCCCTGGTCCACGAGAAACCGCACGCGAGGATGGAGCGCTCTCCTCCTGCTGTGGCGGCATCACGCGCTTTTAGGACATTTTCGGACATCGTCGGTCATTTTTCTTCCGCCACAGTGACCTTGAGCTTTCGCCTGTACTTCGCGGTGCAAACTCTGACCACGGTCTCCTAGCTTCCGAAGTTCTTGAGGGGCTCCTGCAAGCGCTATCTTCTTCTTGTCGAGCTCCAGGCCCAGCTGCTCCTTTCCACCGCCTCCGCGAGTCCTTGGTCGAGACGGAGCTGTAGGTCTTTCCGTCTCGCCGCCCTTGATCGCACACGGTCACCGCGCCCGCCTCGATCTTTTGCCGCGAGTGCCTTTTGCCTCCGCAGAGCTGCTCTGCGGCGATCTTTGCCTCTATCTCGCCTTCTTTAACTTGAGGCTGTTCAGATTCTCCGCTGTCGCCGCTGCGCCGAGCTTCTTCGGCAGCAGAAAGTTTCTGCGTAACCCCAGAGACTCCACCAAATCGCCGCTTGCTTGAGCGACTTCACATCCTGCAGTAAAACAACCTTCATTAGATTTCTCCTTCAAAGCATCCATCGATGACCCGTTTGACTTGGTCCATCGCTTTCCTGCGCTGATATTGGCGAGCTGGGCACCGGCTATGGTTCTGTGACCGCCGCCGCCGAGCTTCCATCATGACCTGCACATTGACCCGTCACTGGCGCGCGCCGAGGAACACCTCCGCGGAAGGTGGTCGCCACAACACTCGCCTTCACGCCGATCACGTCGAGCAGGTCGTTTGCCGCCCGTGCGCCGACCACGGTCGGGCTTTTCGAGACCCTCCGCATCGCAAAAAGCTCAGCGCAAAGTGCTCTGCGGTAAATCTCCGCATTGAATGGCCCGCTCTTGCGCGGTAGTCATCCAGCTCGCGGAACAACTTGCGGACGCAAGGTCACATCGGCGCCGTTACGCTGGAGAAAGCGCCGCCTCAAAAGTGCGTACACCGGTCTGATTCTGAAATTGTGGGTATCGATCACGATGCCGGTGCGACTGGCATCCGCCTCGACCGCCCGTATCTTGACCTCATCCGAAAATGTACTGCACGACCTCCGCGACCATCTCGTGCGGCGCTGGAGGCATAGGTTTTGACATGGAGAGCTGGGCATTCCGGATGGAATCCTGGCTTGTCTGTGGTGTCCAGCACCGATGGTTCTTTGCGGCATCCAAAAGTCTCGGGCCCCTCGACCATGGAAGGACGGTTCTATCCACGACCACAAAGGACGGTGCCTCATCGAGTAGCCGTAGGGCTTTCCTCCGAATGTTACATATCCTCCGGAGTAGTCGCCGTTTTGAAGCGCGTAGCACGGGCCGTAGTCGCATTGTTGACCGCGGAAGAGACGATGCGCCTCTCTTCCCATGGTCGTCGCGATGCGCCAAATACCGACCGCCGCACCGAGCGAATCGATGTCCGCGAGCTCAGCCCCAGCGATAAGGAGCCTATCTTTTATTCTCGATGAGTTCGCGGAAGGCATGGCTTTTGACACGCGCCTTGACGCGGGTGGTCTTTCTCCTCGAGTCTGTCTTGCCGCCGAAGCAGGAATGTTCTCTGTCTTTCACCACGGCCTGATCGCCGCCGCGTCCCAGCGCCATATCGATGGCCCTGCGCGCAAAGTCATAGACCGCGCGCAGTGCGCTGCCGTCGCCCGATGCCGATGGAGAGCGTGATACGCATCTCGTTGCCGAGCAAAACACGGTCTCAACCTGTTCCAGGATATCAAACCGTCTCGTAGAGCTCATGAGATACGCCGCCGATCACGAAGAAATACTTTGTCTTTCGAGTTTCTTCATGATGGCTCTGCATGCCGTCAAAAGTAGCGGACAATCTTCCGGTCTATCACTGGCTGTGAGCAGAGGGCCTCACGCACATCGTCGACTGCCTCCATGGCCTCGTAGTTGTCGAGGTACAAAGTCCGGCGCGAGTCGCCGCCTCCTCCCTGCGAAGTTTTAAGATGCGGTCTCATCGTAGAAATAGAGTGCAAAGACCTTGTCATGCTCGAGCTTCTCCCGCACCAGCTGCATGCGAGCCGAAGTTCACCGAGACTCAGATGATATCCGCGCTTCCTGTAATTTCTCGCAGTTCTTCCGGATTGAGTTCCGGAAAACAGCTCATCCAGTCGGCGGGGATTTTTATGTTGTGCCGCGAGCAAAGCCGTCATCGCCGTATTCTGATACGAAAGCACCGCTGCGATCCAGCAGCGCATAGCAGAGGTCCAGATTTTCGGTCTATCGCCTGCCACTAGTCCGCTCGCGGAAAAACTGATCATCGCGCGGTTTATCTCCGCGCGCGGAGACGGTATAGAGCCTTAGCAAATACCGCCGCAAATCAGGGCTAGGAGAAATACCATGCAGGTCGGTTCCAGTTTGCGACGCAAATCAAAAACCGCCATCAGTATGGGAAAGCACGGCGGGAAATATGCCATCTGAGATAATTCCGCAATTTCTTTCTGCGCTTTTCTTTTCCTCTTTTCATCCTCCTTTCATATAAATGATGATATGTAGCATGATTATATAGCAGGAACGCCATGCCGTCATTCCGGCATTTTGCGCTTTCATACAAGGAACAGGCGCTGTGCTATAGTAAACGTGCATGTCAAAACAATGAAAACCAATGTGTGCCGTGCCTTTTAGACGGCAAAAGTCGCGTATGTCGAACATACTTACGCCGGAGGAGGCTGTCAGCGCTGAGGAGGTCGCCGCGGATCTCGGCCAGAATCCGGCTCAGGTGTTTAAAACGCTGGGTTACGGTCGGAAAACTGGGTCAGCACTGTAGTCTTCGTCATTCCGCCCCGCTTCACTCTCCCTAAAAAGTGCCGCTGGCAGTCGTCGCAATCCGTCTGCTGCTTCGCAACGGGAACTGCCCTCACGGCTATGTGCACGGCGGTTGCTCGCCTGATCGGAAATGAAAAAGTTTTTCCTGACGGTCGTCGATGAGAGCGCAGAGAAATTCGAACACATCATCCTCTGCCGGAAAGCGCGGCTATCAGGGTGGAACTCAGCACCGAGGTGCGTTCGGCAAAGCTGGATACGCTGTATGCCGCGACCACGGGAGTGAGCGCAGAGAGGTAAAACACATGGCACTTAAGTCACGAAAACGCAAGAAGAAAGCCCATATTGTAGTCCGCGTCCTGAAAAGAGTATCCTGCTCGGCCTCAAGGATACTCATTCGGTGCGGTCGGCTGTCTTCTCTGGGCGTCCTCCGGATCTCCAGTCCATTCAGCAACACGCCCACGAGACCCATCACGCACATGTCGAGGACGATTTCCGCCTCGTGCACGGACACGGAGATCTTTCTGACAAGCGACGACAAGCAGATCGGCGTTGTCAGTGTGCTCGGGCATCGCTATGTCTATGTGAGCACCTCGACGACATCAGCGGATCGTGGCAAAGGCCACATTGCCTGCTGAGGACAGGCGCTTTCTACTCCCACCACGGCTGGACTGGATGGTTAGCACTCGGCGCCGTGCGTCTCCTATGTGAACACCGCCAGCGACTCCAGGGCGGCCTTCCACCATCACCCAGCAGGTCATCTGAACGACCTATCTCACGCAGGAGCGCCTCGCTCGCTGCTGCAGATTACCGAGATTTTGCTTGCGCCGCAGCTCGAAAAAGAGTTCGGCAAAGAGAAACGCATGGTTCTACCGTACGGCACTACTACGCCCACGGCTGTTAGCGGCGTGGAGGGCTATGAGCCGCTACTACTTTGACAAGAGCGCAAAGGATCTGGAGCCCTGGGAGTGCCGGCGGTCCTGTGTGGGCATCAGCAACCGCCCGATGAGCTGTGAGCCGATTAATCCACCTGAAAGAAACGCGCTCCGCAAGCGAAACGAGGTCCTGAACAAGCCTCTCGCGCGTAGGCGAGATCACCGCGAAGAGCTCAAGGAATATCAGGATAAAAGCCGCTGAACCGCACGCAGAGTCGTCACGGCGGCGTCGACGGAGAACTACCAGACCAGCGCACGCCATCTACCGTACGGCGCCGCAGTCGCGAAGAACGACGGCTTCAAGCTCAAGTACACCTTCATGAACAAAGAGGAGTATGAGAAAGTATCAGGGCTGAGTACCGCGAGCTTTACGGGGATAAGAGCGAGAAGATTCGCGCGCGCGGCTATAGACGCATTACACGACCATAGACTCCGGACATTCATGCAGCGCAAGCTCCAGAAGCGCATCGACGACACGCCCTCGATGACCGCTCCGACGAAAGCAGGAGAACGGCAAGTACGCGCCGCAGGGTGCCGGTGTCACCGCTGACAACACGAGCAATGCCGTGGAATCGCAATTGTCGGCGGTCGCGGCACGGACGATGCCTATAACCGCGGCTTCCTTGCGCGCCGTCAGCCGGGCCCACGGATCGCTTCCCTGCTCGACCACGCGCCCGCCTTTGAGACCGGATACGCTTCTATCCTCCCGGCGTCATCGAAGACCGCGAGTTTGCCGGCGGCCCGAAGAGCTCCGGCGGAGGCTACCGCGGCTCCGTCACGTTGGCGCGAGAGGCGCTGAACCGCCGCTCAATACGGTGGCTCGCAGCTGCTCCAGAAGATTGATGTAAACCGGTCTCGCCTACCTCGGCAAGATGGAGTCTCCTCCCCACCTGGCAGGGCTGCACCGCAGCCGCGGTCCTCGATCGGCGGGCTTCACCCACGGCACTTCGCGCGGTCGATGCTGGCCATGGCTTCGACCTCGCCATCATGGGTGTCTGACGACGACAAAACCTGCCTCCGCTCCGTGATTTACGAGCGAACCGGAGCAGGAGGTGATTCCGATCACGACCAGGCAGACCCAGGTCTGCACACCGAGGGCACGGGCTGCACATGATCACGGATATCTTAAAGGGCACCATGGACAAGTCCTGCGGCACCGGCCGCGGCCTCGACATTGACGGCTAGCAGGCAGCCGGTAAGACCGGTACCGCAAACGACCTGAAAGGACACATGCCCAATTCTGCGGCTACACCCGCCACTACACCGTCGCGTTCAATGGGTCTACGCATACGCCGCGCGCCATGCCCGGCATCTACGGCGCGACCGTCTCCGAAGAATCTGGAAGAATGGGCGCATGACCGACATCCAGCGAAGATCTGCCGGAAAAAGACCGGGTTCGCCCGCTGGACCGTGGAACGGTGCCTACTTCAAGAGTTCCCTACCGCGAGCGCGTGGACTACAACACCGGCGAGAAGTTGACCTCTTTAACACCGCGATCGACAGCAGCGCGCGGAGCGCCTGCGAGAATAATGCGCAATACTACGGCACCCGTGGCGGACCCGAACGCAAACCGCGTGGCTGAGGGACGACGAGCCCTGGAGCGAGACCAGCCCGTGCAGAGAGCAGGAAGCGATCGAGCGTCCTGAGAAACGACGGCGACCTCCTCCGCCCATCGTCACGGCGGGCCACCGGTGCGACCGGTGTAAACGGCGGCCCGGGTGCTAAATCCTCGCGAATATACGCGCGAGCATACCGCGAAAACCACGACGGCAAGCGTTTAAAGCTCCCCGCAGGAGACGACCGCCTGCCGCACGCGCGCCGAGACCACGGTCGCGGAAACCGATGCACCACCGTCAGCTGCGCCGAACGCCAACGTAAACGCCCCGGCGGCCAGCTCCACACTTCCGCGGCCGAGCACCATGGCCCCGGCGCCGGTCTGACACAGTTCGCTGGCAGCGACGGCGTTGATGCGCCGCCCGGGTGTGCACTGACGGCTTTCACCGCCGAACATGGAATCAGAAAATCCTCGTGCTCGCCGACGGCGGCAAGGCATGGGATGTGGCATGATCTTTTGTTTTCGGCGCTGTCGCTGCGAGCGTGCGCACCGTAAGCGCAGGAAAAGCAGCTTATGTAAACTTAAGCTTCCGGTGTTCGGCGTATCGCTCCCTCCGTCCGCCTCTCCGCAGCCTCCGCGACCGGTGCTCTCGCTCTCTCCTTTGCCGCTCTGTGCTTCGGCCAGCGCGGCTTTCGAGCTCTGCCGGCACGGGAGGGGCCCAGCTCTCTGGTCGTAAAATCTCCGCGAGCATGCGGCAGTGCCAGATTGCGCTCGGTAAACCGTTCTTCGGCATGCGCCACTGCCAGTCCGCCCGCCGTACTCGGCACGTTGATGCGCGCCTCGCTGCCGCAGTGCCGAGGTAATCCCACTATCGATGACGACCGTAACCGCGACACTCAGCGCACGGTGCGGAATGCAGTCCGCAGAGATCGCTCGGCAGTGCGCTCGAGCCCCGATAGCGCGCAGCATGCGGAGACGCACCGCCTCGTTCTGCTTGGCGTATCCAGCCCACGAGCGCGGTCGCTGCACGCGTGTCCGGTGCAGGCGACGCAGTTTCCTCGCTCATATGTGCGGCAGGTAGAGATTTTCGGCTGTCGGAGTCACAGGCAAACTCCAGCACCTTTGGCGGGCGGGAAGCCGCTCTCCTTCACCATTTGAATGACGCTCTCCGTCATGAAAGCCCAGGTCCTCCGGGTAATGATGGCAAGGCTCGAGCCCCTGGCAGATTGCCTTGAAGAGCGCGGACACCGCCCGGTCAACTTCCTTCCTTACCGGTCGGTTTTACGCCGGACTCGCACCTGTGCGTCGAAGCCGCGGAAGCGATCCATGCGGATGCAGTCGTAAATCGAGAGGTCAGCACCCATGCGCTGCCGCGCTCCACCAGGCATAGCCGCTTCTGTCAGATAGTCCCAGTCTTCAGAGCGGATTTCGAGCTGTCCGTCCGGCGAGAATAATCCGGCGGACGCAGTCCCGCCACCGCTTCCGGTGCTCTTCGTCGAGCCGAAAGCGCTCGATGCGCCCAGGCATCCGCGGAGTCCGGGCCACATAACGAGATCTCCGATTATCGCTGGCGCCGTGGGCGGCCGCATACTCTTTAAACGGTCTCACTGCTCGTGGAACAAAAACCTGCGTCCAGGCGTAATAGCTGCATCTCCGCCTCGTGGCTCGCCGCAGCGCCCGCGGAGCGCAGCGCTGTCGCGTCCTTGCTAAGCGGCGCTTCGACCCGAGATGGGTCTCACCGCCCCTGGGGAGCCCTTTTGACGGCGCGGTAGAGGCAGTATTCGCGCGGTCTCCGGCGCAGGCAGCCACCGCCGCCTGATACGTTGGTCTGTCCTGGTGCGACGCACGGGCATCCTCGCCCACACTCGCTTCCAAGTCGCTCGCTGAAAACGCCGGTGCGCAAGGCGCAGCAGCTTCTCACGCGATCGTAGATATGACCGTAGTCTATTTTCCCTCGTCACTGCAGCAGTGACGCTTCGCCGGAAAGTTCTCCTCGGTGAGCAGACCTAGCGCTGAGCGTTCCTCCAAATCGATAAAATACGGATTGCCCGCAAACTGGAGAAGGACTGATAGGGCGAATCGCTCGTATCCGGTGGGCCCGAGCGGCAAAACGCCGGACAGCTTCGTCCGCTCCTCTTCAGGCAGCCAATCCATCGGTAGGCTTCTGATCGAGAAGGAAACTGATTCTGCAAAGCCGCCCGGAAGACCGAAACTACCGGCAGAGCAAATTCCGCCGCATCGCCTCCATTTCTTATTCTCCATTCCCATTGCGCGGCTTCAATCCGCTTCTTCGCTGCGCCTGCGACATCCGCAGGCCTTCCGGCAACGCCCGCGGCCTTTCATGCCGGCCGCATCCTTTCGCTCTTTACCCGCCGCATTTTTGCCTTTCCCCGCAACGTCGTCGTTTCTTTCCGGCGACCCTCGCCGCCTCCGGCAGCATCCGTCGCCTTCGCAAGAAGGCTCTCGGCTTCTGCAGCTTTCCTGGTGTCCCGGTCTGCGCTTCCGGGCACGCGGCGTCACTTTCTTCTCCGGCCCCGCTTCTTGCAGGCAAAAAGAAGAGGCGCCGCCGCGTAAGCAAACGAACGCCTATGCCCAAGTCCTTATCATCGATCGCTCCATCGCGCGAGCCGGCAGCGCGCGCGGGTCTGCAAAGTCTGCTGCCGCCGAAGCGCTCACGCGTCGGTCGAACATCTCTATAGTTGCCCGCATAGGGGACTCCCAGATTAAAAGCGCGGATAGCTCGTGCCCGAGAAGCTGACTGCAACCAGGAGATCCCGAAGCCGCGCGCCGAAGGAACACCACCACATTCTCCTCGTAGGAGTGGCAGTCAAGCAGGTAAACGCCTCGGCGTCTCTGTCTCGTAGAGCGCCGGATGCTCCAGTAGCGTGCCGTTCAGCGCCTCGAGCAAGCCTGCGAGCCCCGGTGCGAGGGGAAAGTCACAGACGAGAAGTCCAGTTCGCCGCCGAGCTGCAGGCGGCTCGCATGCGACTCGACCTGGCAAAGAGTCACTTCTTTGCCCGGATGCGCCGTCACGAAGCCGAAGAAGGCGCGTAGCACGCGCAATTCTTCCTCAAACGGCAGATAGCCGAGCCGTCCCATGAGCGGCTGCCGCCCCGGAAAGCGCGTGCAAGTGAGAGCGGCAGTACATACTCGCTCCGAGTACTCGCAGAGCCAGCATAGAGAGCTCGCTGTAGCGCTCGCTCTTTTCCCGCCTCGTCCGCGCCGAGTGTAAGAGAGCATGCCGTCCGCAAAAGCCTTGATTACAGCGGAAGTCGCCGAGGCGGTCGTTCTTGACCGGCTCTGGTGGTGCGCGTGCATACTCGGCACCGCCGTCCGCGATTGGCTGGCGGGAAGCCCGGCGTGCTTTTATGCGCGATCAAGCCTGACGGCGGCAGCAGGATCGCACCGTCCACAGGTTCGCCGCCGCCGTAGCAGCTCTTCGATTCTCGCTTTGCCCGGCACCAGAGCGCCGAGGCCATATCGATTACACGGACGCCGTCAATGTGGAAATCTGCCCAGCGAGGAAGCAGAGATCTGAGAAGAGAAGCGACCGCACCTCCGCACGACCGAAGCGGAACACCGCCGTATCTCCGCTGCCGTTCTCTCGTAGAGTGTAAGCTTCCGTCGTAAATAGCCGAGGCCCGCTGCTTCCCGGCGGGAAGCGGCCACAGCTCCAGTCCATGGAGCACGCTGATGCCGGCACTGTGCAGCGCATTGATCGCTTTACGAAAGCCTGCAGGCCGCGCCGAGCTTGGTGCTGAGCGTGAAATACGCGCCCGTCAACAGCCGAGAGACGCCCTCCCGGGTCGGCGAGCAGCGGCATGAGCAGCACATGTGTGTAGTGCATCTTGCCGAGGTAGGCGCAGGCTCCGCGAGTTCCTCATAGGAAGCGCCCGCCGCAAAGCCCGCAAGATTCAGTTCGGCAGATGCTGATGGCGGCGCTGAAGCCTGCCGGGCGGCGTTTCTTCGATAGCGCAGGCGCGCTCTTCCGGGCAGGCCCTATCCTCCCAGGCGAAGGCGGCGTTTCCAGCTGCCGCCACCGCGGAAGCACCGCCGCCCGCCTCGACCGCGCGCGCGATAGGGATCCGCGCGGAGCAAAATTTCCCGCGCATAGGTCTTTGATCTCGTACTTATAGAGCGCACCGGCCTCCACGCCCGGCAGGAAATATCGCAAAAATACCGCTGTCGCCCATGCGGGCGCAGCCCGTGCACTCTGCCGTCCCAGTTAAGCTGAAGTCGCTGACCATCGAGACGCAGACGCATCGTGGCGCAAAGACTGGCGCACCAGCGGATGCCGAAACGCTGCCCATCTTCTTCTCGTGCGCCTCAAAGCTCCTGCGCCGCCGTCACCGCCTTTATATTTCCGGAGTCCTCCTCCGGAAGTTCCGGCAGCGGTGGCAAGGACTCTCACACTCCGAGCCTGCTTCTGTCCTCTTTCCGTGAGCACGTGGCGATAGCGGGTGCTTCTTTTCGGGAATCAGACAGGCAAAAAGCCGCCATCGACCTGTAACTCCATAGGGAAGCTTATGGTCCGTCCAGTACCATGCTGCGCCTCCCGTCCCGGATGCTCGCACGAGTATTCCTCTGTCTGTCTTATGGTCCCAAAATGGCATGTGGTTCTGGACCTCGAGTAAACAATCCCTCGACCGCTGCCCAGCCCATTACCTCGTAAAGCCTCGTCCTATGCAGCTCCCTCTCCTGCTCGTCATTGATGTCCTTAGTTTATCACAGCAACGCCTGCTGCCACTGCGCGACGGTCTCGAAACGAATATTCCTTTGCACTCTCGGCCTCTTATAGACCATACTGTTCTGTTGCGACCAAATGAAACTCGGAGGTGAGCTGCAGATGATTCTGACGAAAGAGACAAGAGAATACCGCGCTCCGTGAACTGTTAAGCTGCCCAGATTATTGTGGTCGCGGCAGTCATCGTGCCTTTTATCCTCAACATATCTTTTGATTGCAAATCACGGTGTCTCACCGGGTCCATGGAAAAATACCATCATGGCAGGCGACCGTGCTCATCGGCTCCCGTTTTCTTACCGCTTCGCGAACCCGCAGTATGGCGACGTGATCATCTCTTCCGCTGGCCGGATCGATGAAAAGGTGCCTCGTGAAAGCGCATCTACTCGGCATGCCGGGCGACAAGGTTTACCGTGCGAGACGGGCAGGTCTATCTGAATGCGATCTCCTGAGACCCTGCTCGAAGAGAGCTATATCGGTGAACCCGCGGTCGCGTGGAATCTCTGAAGAGCCTCACCGTTCCGAGGGCGCCTACTTCTGTGCTGGGCGATAACCGCAACGAGTCCTGGATGCGCGCCACTGGAAGAATCCCGGCGTCTACACAAAATACTCTGCGAAAAGTTCTGTTCCGCCACCGGAACCGGCGGCAGTACACTAGTTAATACGCAGGTCTCGCGACGGTACCGACCGGTGCTCGTCTGCAGCTTGCTTTTTGAGTGCCGAGCACTCATGTCAGAATTCCGAAACCGATAGACGATGAGGGCAGTAGCCGCGCCCTGAGTGGCTTGGACTGGCTGCAGTCTGGTCACTGCGGCGGCTATCCTGGCCTTTGTGCTGAAACTAACTTGTCATTGCCAACGCGCGCGTGCCCACCGGTTCCATGATGCTGACCATCATGCCGGGCGATCGCGTGATCGGTTTCCCGCCCGCCTATCGCTTCGAAGCGCCGAAGCGCGGCGATATCATCATCTTCCACGCGGATGAGCCGGAGACCCCATGTAGCGTATCATCGGCATGCGCGACAGCGTCACGATTCGGGACGGCTAGGTCTCACGTAAACGATTCTGAGACGCCCGCTCTGGAAGAGAACTGCGACATCCGAGAGCCCATGGCTGCCTGGCGGCGTTGCAGGGAGTTTTCAGGTGCGCTGCAGGCGCTTACTTGTATGGGCGAAGACAACCGGAAACGGCTCGGTAGACGCGCGCTACTGAAAACGTCACTAGCGTCTGGCAGCGACAAGATTGTCGCAAAAGGTCCTGTTCCGCGACTTCGGCCCGGTATCAAAGGCCCTGCGCAAACAGGGCGAAGAAGAAAGCAGAGACAGAGTCCCCGGAGACTGCGTTCCCTTTTATGTGGCCGCGTTTCGTGCCTCTGATCGTTTCGTGCGTTTGTCTCACACTTCCCCTTTGCATGCTTTGAGTCTACACGTCGTTTGGCGCCCACATTGTCCCTGAGACTCATACTGTTCGGAGAAAATGTCATCGTCTACAGCGTTGCGTGTTGCATCGTGTCTTGTCTCGTATCACTGGCGACGCGCGTAGGCATCGTTTCGGATCGCCTCGCCGCCGCGATCATTGCGCTAAGCCGCTGGCAACTCGTCGGTGCCGCGTCGTAAAATTATGTCAACTCATGATATCCGACTCGCGTCTCTGCCGCGCTTTGCATGGTCCTCCCGGATGCGCTCGCAGTCCCGGTCAAGAGCCGATTTCTCTCCTGAGCGTGAGTATGGCCCCTCCGACCGCTTCACAGTAGTCCAGCGATGCCCGCGCGGTCGCAGTGCGGTAGCGAACCGCCCGGTCCGCGTCTATGTCGAGCGGCTTTGCCGCCGCCACCGCATCCATATTCGCGCGAGAAAGAGAGAGACTCAGCCGTACCTTCCTTTCTGCGCTCAATGAGCCGCTGAGCCCGCACAGCCGTAGCGGCGACTCTGCGTTTTCCCGCCCGTCCGTGGTAATCACAAAGAGGGTGTGCGTCTGGGCGTCCTGCTGGCGTTCCGCGGTGCAGCTCGCTCGATGTGCCGTATCGCACCGCGATTGCGCATCGAGGCAGCGCGGTACTGCCGCCGACACGGTAGTCTTTGAAGGCTGAGGGGCTCCACCCGCCGGATGTCCGCGCGGTCATGCAGCACCTCCGTCTCGTTGCTGAATAAGAGAGTCGAGAGCAGAGCCTCGCTCTCCGCCTTTTTCTGGCGCTCCACATGGCATTGAATCCCTATGAGTATCCGTTTCCAAGCCGCCCATAGAGCCGCTTTGATCCAGAATAACAAATACGGATTTCGCCCAAACTGCTCTTCATTTGCGCTTCCTCGCGCTGTTTCACTTGACTGCTCTGTTGCACGGAGTCACGTTGCGTCGCAACGCACTCTCGGCTATCGCACTGCTTGTACCGCACAGAGCCGGAGTACACTGTGTCTCACTTCAGTACAAGGAGAGCATGCGCGTAGGCGCGAAAGCGGTCGCCTCGCAGGCGACAGATTTCGCTCGGCGCTCTCACGCTGACTCGGATTCATCATCAGCGCAAAAGAGGCCTCTTCGTTGATTTTGAAAGACATTGTACTTGCCCGCGCGACAAAGTACGCACGACTAGCAAACTTGCCTGCGGGCGAGCGCTAAAGCCCGGCTTCGAGGAGTTCTTCGAGTTCCGGAAAGCGGCAGTTCCAGCGCGAGCGCAAAGGCAATGGCCGTGGCTTTCGGAGGGCTGATAGCTTGCCATCGGAGCCGCACTCTCGAGAAAGAGCCTGGTCTATGTTTGCCTTTTTATAGCACTGCGCGTCCGTCATACTGGATCTCGTCGATTTTCCGGAGCAGCATTTGCGAAATGCTCGTACGAGTCTGCCGTCAAAGTCTCTTCGGAGCGAGAGGTCGTAGACAGCTTTTGTCCTCGCAGCGACATTTCTGTTAGCACTTTTGCCTCATACAGCCGCTCACCCGCGCGCGGTTAGCAAGGCTGTCCGTGCTGGGCATCCACATAGTGCGCCCGTCGATATAGACCGCACTCTCGAGAAACGCTCCGCGCCGATTTCATAGGACGCCCGGGTCAGGCGATGACCAGGTAGACTCGTGAGCTCCGCGGTCCGGAGAAAAGGCGGCTATCGTCCGTCGACTGCGACGCGAAGCGCCTCCGCCTTCGGGTGGCCGGTAGATCCCGGCGGAAATCAGGCGGAAGGCCAGCGTCCCTGCACCGATATTCTGCCGCTAATGGTCGGATGCCCAGGCAAGGAACGCAGTTTTTCCTTCCCCTGCAGTTCTGCTCGCCAGCGCGGCCCGACCGCGTGAATCACATACTTGCAGGGAAGCCGTAGCCTGCGGGTACCTTTTTGGCCTGCTCCTGTCCTCGCAGCCGTGTGCAGCTTTTACACGCCTGCAGGAGTTCCGCCAGCCGCGCGGTGGATGCAGTCGTCGCCTGCCCGCCGAGGAGGGAGCTGCTGCGGCATCCACAACGGCACTCCGCCCGCATCTGCTGTGATATCGTTTTCGACCGGGCGTGCGCGCAGCATAAGCCACCTCCGATCCAAGCTTCTTTTTCTGATAGCATGCGCGCTTTTCGGCGGAATTTCTGGTAAGTCCTGCTTCCGCGTGCTCTTTCGGCGACTTGGCGGAATTCTTTCGGCGACTTGGCGGCCTCAGTTCGGCGTTTTGGCGGTTTTTCATTCGGCGTTTTGCGCGGTTTCGTTCGGCGTTTTGCGACGAAAAGAGGCACCAAGTCCGGTACCTCTCTGTTACGTTTGCAGTTTGTTTCAATTGCGACCGGCGGCCCGCTTTACGGTTTCTCGACCGTACTCACGCTGTTTCGAAGAAGCAAATCCGCGAGCACGAGATTCACCATGGACTCGACGACCACCGCCGCCCGCGGCATGATGGTCGGGTCGTGCCGCCCCTGAATCTCGATGGTGACCGGCTCGCCGTTTTTGTTTACAGTCTCCTGCGGGCAGAGCTGATCGAGCGTCGCCTTCACGGCTGCCCTGAGCAGAATATCGCTGCCGTCCGAGATGCCGCCGAGCATACCGCCCGCGTGGTTCGTCTTTTTTTCGATGCCGCCCTGACCCGAGCGGAAGGCGTCGTTATCTTCGCTGCCGCGTTGGGTGCTCACACCGAAGCCGTCGCCGAACTCGACCCCCTTCACCGCGCCGATACTCATGACTGCCTTCGCGAGTTCTGCATCCAGCTTATCAAAGACCGGCTCGCCGAGCCCCGGGAACATCCCCGTGACGCGGCAACTCACCGTACCGCCGAGCGAATCTCTGGCTTGCATCACTTCTTTTAGGCAGGCAGCCGCGCGCGCCGCGGCTTCCGGATCCGGCATGCCGAGCGGGTTTTCCGCACAGGCCGCTTCATCAAAGGTCGCTGCCTCGATTTCACCGACCGCACTCACATAGGCGAAGGCGCGGATGCCGAATTCCGCGAGGAGCTTCGCCGCGATTGCGCCGCCGATCACCCGGCCTATGGTCTCCCGCCCCGAGCTTCTGCCGCCGCCCCGCGGATCCCGAAAGCCGAATTTCCGATCGAAGCCGAAGTCCGCGTGCCCCGGGCGGTAGCAGTCCCAAATGGCCTGATAGTCCGCCGAGTGCTGGTCTTTATTCCGCACCAGAACCGCAATCGGTGTGCTGAGGGTCTGCCTTTCAAAGATCACCGGAGAGAATTTCGCAGGCATCCGCCCTGCCCTTACGGGGGTCGTAAACGCAGACTGCCCGGGCTTTCTCCGGTTTAAAATAGGCCTGAATCTCCTCCCGTCGAGAGCGGCAGCCCGCCGGGCAGCTGTCGATCACCGCGCCGAGCGCCGTGCCGTGCGACTCTCGAAAGTGCTCACGCGAAACAGTTCTGAATATGCTGCCCGCCATTTACGCATCCTCTCCGACCGGCACAATGACGCGCAGTTCGGCTGACTCACCGGAATTTCATTTGTATTCGACGACTAGCTTTTTCCGTAGTCGACCTTGAAGAACGAGAGGGACCCTGCTCGTGGTTCACACTCACAATGCTGTCCCGTCCGGGAACACCGCAACATCCTTCGGCACTCGCCGCTGATCGGGAGATTAATTCCGCCGTCAGAAGACACGTCTCCGCATCGCGCGCGAAGAGGGTCACGCTGTTATCGCCCGCATTGCCCACGAAAATATAGCGGTCGTGCGCGGTAAAGGTCATGGGTCGCAGCGTTCAGGGCCCGGCGCATGTCATCGCCTGTGATGGCAAACGGTCTGAAGCTTCGTGAACTCCGGCATCCCCCTGTCCTCGGAGACCGTGTAGCGGTACACATCAATCGCATTCGTCATATCAAAGAGCAGATAGAGGAAGCGGTTGTCCTTCGAGAAAGGTAAAGAAGTAGGGCGAGAGCCGCGGGCGCCGTCCGATTGCATCCACGAGCCGAATTTCCCCTGGTCTGCCCGTAAAGCGGTAGATGCTCACCTGGTCAATACCGATCGGCCGACATCACAAAGCGCATGTCGCGGGTCGGCTTCGAGCAGGTGATGTGGGCTCCGAACCGCGCTCCGCAATCGAGCCGAGTCCCTTTAGTGGTAAACCTCGTCCACGATGGAGCCGACTGCGCCGTCCGGATCCAGGCGGAGTATCGTGAGTTTCCGTCGATAGCCCAGAAGTAAGAGTACTTTGCCTTCCTGATCCACGCAGATATGGTGCGGCCGCATGCCGTTCACCTTTTTGCTCGAGACACGCACGCAGACCGCCGTCCGGCAGAATGCGGAACGCGACCACGCTGTAGTCCTCCACGGCGTAGAGCATGCGCCCGCTCACTCGATGCAACGACATCGGAGGCATTGTCCACCTGACCTCTTGCGCGCTTGTCGAAAGCTGCCGCGCTCCACATCCACATCGAAGATTGGATGCCTTTTGCCTTTTCCCGTATAGGAGTAGGATCCCACATACGCCACGTAGTTTTTCATGCTCTCTCCCTCACTCGCGCACTGCGCGCAAAACCAAGGGATTTCTCCGTCTGTTTTCTTCCTGCCTCATTCTAGCACAAGCCCTCCGAAAATTCTATTGACACCCCCTTCAACCTGTATAATCGTACCGGTGGTTTATTTTTACTAAACTATAAAGTTTAAGGAGGCTGTTCCCTGGAGATCGGTGAAAAATCAGGCGTCTGCGCATCCTGAACAATCTGACGCAGGAAGAACTGGCGGACCGCGCGGAGCTCTCCAAGGGCTTCATCTCCCCAGCTGGAGCGCGATTTCGACTTCTCCTCCATCCTGACTCTGATGGACATTCTGCAGTGCCTCGGCACCACGCCCGCGGACTTCTTTTCAGCGAGAAAGAACCGGAGCAGCTGGTGTTCCGAAAGGCAGACTATTTTGAAAAGCAGGACAGTGAGCTGAAAAACCATATTTGCTGGCTCATTCCGAACGCGCAGAAAAATATGATGGAGCCCATACTGCTGACCCTCGAGCCGGGCGGTCGCATGGCGGGAAGATGCCCCCACTCGGCGAGGAATTCGGCTAGTGCTGAGCGGCAGTCTGGAACTGCGCCTCGGCAATGAGACCCGCCGCGTCAAAAAGGGCGAGAGCTTCACTATCGCTCCGAGTCACTATGTCAGCTTCGAAGAGCGGCTGCACTGCTCTACGTCAGCGCACCGCCGTCCTTTAAGATCGAGAGGAGATTCACAACTATGTCAACACTGGTGGATCTGCGCACATCTCCAAGTCCTTCGACGGCGAAATGGTGCTGGACGATTTGAATCTGACCGTTCCCGGAGAACTCCTGTTGAGACCCTGCTCGCCCCTCGGGCTGCGGCAAAGACCACGACGCTCCCGCATCCTCGGCGGCTTCACGACCCCGGACAGCGGCAAGGTGATTTTTGACGGTCAGGATATCACTAAGCCTTCCGCCGAACCGCCGCCAGCTGAACACGGTCTTCCAGAAGTACGCGCTCTTCCCGCACATGAGCATTGCGGAGAACATTGCCTTCGGCCTCAAAATCAAGGGCAAGAGCAAGGCCCTATATCGATGACAAAATCGCTACGCCTTAAAAGCTCGTGAACCTCTCCGGCTTTGAGAAGCGCGACGTGAATTCCTCTCGGGCGGCCAGCAGCAGCGCATTGCGATTGCGCGCCATCGTGAATGAGCCGCGCCTCGCTCCTCGACGAGCCGCTCGGCGCACTCGACTTAAAGCTCCGCCAGGACATGCAGTACGAGCTGATCACGCCTGTAAAAAGGAACTCGGCATCACCTTTGTCTACGTGACCCACGACCAGGAAGAGGCTCTCACCATGTCCGACACCATCGTCGTCGATGAACCAGGGCTATATCCAGCAGATGGGCACGCCCGGAGCAGATTTACAACGAGCCGGAAAACGCCTTTCGTCGCGGACTTCATCGGCGACTCCAACATCATCCCGCGCCATCATGGTGCACGATGAGCTCGTGAACATCTTCGGCGCAAACTTCCGCTGCGTGGACAAGGGCTTCGGCCAGAATCAGCCGGTCGACGTCGTGATACGCCCGGAGGATGTGGAGCTCGTAGCCGGAGGACGGAACCTCACCGGCCATGTGACCCACTCCATCTTTGGGCGTGCACTACGAGATGGAGGTGACGACCAAGGCGGCTACGAGTGGCTCGTGCAGTCCACCCACATGTTCACCCTCGGGCAGGAGGTCGGCATCATGGTCGATCCCTTCAACATTCAGATTATGAATAAGCCCGCCTCCGAGGACGAGGAGGCGATTGTCAATGAGTAAGAAGGCAAGACTCCTCTCTCTCCCCTATCTCGTCTGGATGATAGGCTTCATCGTGATTCCGCTCGCCCTGGTCTTTTGTCTTCGGACTGACCGACCGGAGCGGCGCCTTCACCTTGGACAAATGTGATTTCGATTGTAGAGCGCAATCACCTGAAGGCCTCTAAGCTCTCGGTGCTGCTCTCCTTCGTGAGCACCGCTGATCTGCTTTCTGCTCGCCTTTCCGCTCGCGCTCATTCTGCGCGGCAAGAAGATAGGCCGCGCGAACTTTTGTGGTCTTCATCTTCATCCCTGCCGATGTGGATGAACTTTCCTGCTCCGCACCTCGCGTGGCAGACCCTGCTCGAGAAGAACGGCGTGATCAACGGCTTTTCTCGACGGCCCTGCACCTGCACGCCCGATCATCATCAACACGCCCACCGCCATTGTGCTCGGCATGGTCTATAACTTTCGCCCTTCATGGTGCTTCCGCTCTACAACACCATGTGTAAGATTGAGGACAGCATTGTCGAGGCCGCGCGGGATCTCGGGCGCTTCGTCGCTCCAGACCCTATGGCGCATCTGCTTCCGCTCTCCGTGCCCGGCATTGTGAGCGGCGTCACGATGGTCTTTGTCCCGGCACTCACGACCTTTGTGATTTCCAACATTCTCGGCGGCAGCAAGATACTGCTGATCGGAAATGTCATCGAGACCGAGTTCACCAAGGCGAGCAACTGGAACCTGGGCAGCGGTCTCTCGATTGTCGATGCTGCTCTTCATCCCTGCTCAGCATGACGGTGCTGGCGCGCTACGATAAAAACGGAGAGGGGACGGCATTCTGATGAACAGACGCATACGAAACTATCATCGGCGACTTCTATCTCGTGATCATGCTCCTCTTTCTCTACCTCCCCATCTTTACGATGATTGTGCTCTCTTTAACGAGAGTAAATCAAGGACGCGCTGGGGCGGCTTTTACCCTCAGGTGGTACGGAGAGCTCTTCTCGAATGCGACCATCATGCGGGCGTTTTGACAACACCCTGCTGATTGCCTTCCTCTCCGCGCTCGATTGCGACCGTGCTCGGCACCGCGGCGGCCATCGGCATCAACGCGATGAAGCGCACCGGCCGCAACCTGATGATAGGCTTAAACAACATCTCCGATGCTGGATGCGACATCGTGACCGGCATCTCCCTGATGCTCGCCTTCATCGCCTTCCGCTTCTCACTCGGTTTCCACACGGTGCTGATCAGCCATATCACCTTCAACGTGCCCTATGTGCTGCTCTCCGTGCTGCCGAAACTGAAGCAGACCAACCGCTCCGCTTACGAGGCGGCCATGGATCTCGGCGCGACACCGCGCCAGGCCTTTTCTACACCATATTCCCGGACATTGTGCCCGGCGTGCTCTCCGGTTTTCTGCTCGCTTTCACGATGTCGCTCGATGATTTCATCATCACCCACTTCACCAAAGGAGCGGGCATTGACACCTTGTCCACGCTGATCTACTCACAGGTGCGGCGCGGCATTGTACCCAGCATGTATGCACTTTCGGCCATTATTTTTGCGGCAGTTCTTCTTCTGCTTCTCGTCGCAAATTTCATGCCGTCTGCAAAAAATTCAAAACAGGTTTAAGGGGGATTACAGTATGAAGAAAAGAAGCATTTTGACGCGCGCGCTCTGCAGCGGTCCTCGCGGCGCTCGGCCTCGCAATCAGCGGTTGCGGTCAGAAGTCCGCAAAGGACGACAACACGCTCTATGTCTACAACTGGGGCGAGTACATCGGCGAAAATGTCGTGAAGGAATTCGAGAAAGAGACCGGCATCAAGGTTGTCTACGACACCTTCGAGACCAACGAGGAGATGCTCCCGATCATTGAGGCAGGCGCAGTCCAGTATGATGTGGTCTGCCCGTCCGATTACATCATCCAGAAGATGATTGAGAAGGACCTGATTCAGCCGATCGACTTCGATAAGGTCCCGAACTACAAGAACATCGACCCGAAGTACCTTGAAAAGTCCAAGGGCTTTGACCCCGAGAACAAGTACTCGGTTCCCTACTGCTGGGGCACGGTCGGCATCCTCTACAACACCTCGATGGTGCCGGAGTCCGAGGCGCCGAAGAGCTGGAACGACCTCTGGAATCCCGAAGTACCAGAACAACATCCTCATGCAGGACTCCGTCCGCGACGCCTTCATGGTCGGCGAGAAGCTCCTGGGCTACGACATCAACACGACCGACAGAACCCGAGCTCGAGGCAGTCAGGACAAGCTGATTGAGCAGAAGCCGCTCGTGCAGGCCTATGTCATTGACCAGGTTCGCGACAAGATGATCGGCGGCGAGGCTGCGCTCGCAGTCATCTACTCCGGCGAGATGCTCTATGTCCAGAAAGGAAGTCAAGGCTTCCGGCGCGGACTACGAGCTCAAGTATGTGATTCCGGAGGAAGGCTCCAATGTCTGGATTGACAGCTGGGTCATCCCTGAAGAACGCGCGCCACAAGGAGAACGCGGAGAAAGTGGATCGACTTCTGCCGCGCGGACATTGCGAAAGAGAACTTCGAGTACATCACCCTACCCGACCCCGAACAAGGCAGCGTTTGAGCTCCTCGATCCGGAACTCCAGAACAACAAGGCGCTCTTCCCGGACGATGCGGACCTCGCAAGTGTGAAGTGTTCCAGTACCTCGGCGAAGATGGGCGATGCGCTCTACGACGAGCTCTGGAAGGAAGTCAAGGCGCAGTAAGCAACGAGAAATGCGGAAACAAAAAAGAGCCGAGAGGCTCTTTTTTTGTTTCCTATGATTCGCAGCGGTCATCAAACACTTCTTCCCACAGTTCGAAATCGGCCCACTTACGCCCGCTCATTTCGTACTCTGCATACGCTCAGCAGCCACAGCGACATCATACTCATCTTCAATTCGCTCAAAAAGCGCCTGCTTAAATGCCTCTTCGTGACATACTACGCATTTTTCGCGTAAGACTCAGCAATCCTTTCTCTTCCGCCAAAAGCCCTGATTGAAAAAGCACATTTTTCCACTCCTTCGTCACTTCTTGAAAAGTTCCGAGTGCGTTCTCAAGCGATATAGCATAAGAATCAGCAACCTTTCTTTCATTTCATACATCAATAACCAGTCCGGCTCTATGTGACATTCTCTTACCCCTTTATAATTACCTGCCAGCTCATGATCTCGGTACTTTTCACCTACAGTATTACCCTCTGCCAGATTATTGATAACTCAAACAATTTATCCAAATTTCTGTTCTGTTTCTTCGCCTGTTTTAAATCACGTTTAAACTGACCGTAAATTTCGATCATACTCCCAGCGCTGCCTTTGCTCATATCCAGGTAACCTTTACACCGTCATCGAGCAATCGTCACCTTCGGCAATGGCAGCCGCTGTCAACTCATTCAGCGTTTCCAACTTAAGGCGAAAGGGAATCCCGTTCTCTCGTATAGTTGTTCTGAGAAACATATTGACAGCCGTACTCATATTAATTCCAAGTTCCGCAAAAATCTGCTCTGCCTGTTCCTTAACATCTTTATCGGTTCTAATATTAAGATTTGTACTTGCCATGTAATGCACCCTGTTCTGTTAATGACATTATATTCACTAACACTAAAAAATGCAGCATTGTAATTATTTTGCTCGTTTATATTTTATAAAGAGCACCCTTTCGGTGTCTCTTTCATCGGGTGGGTACAGGGGCTCGAACCCTGGATCTCCAGATCCACAATCTGGCGCGCTAACCAACTGCGCCATACCCACCATATTCGTGTTTGCGGGACTGTTTCGGGGAATCCCAACGAGCCTGAAGGATTTCGAACCCCCGACCCACGGCTAGAAGGCCGTTGCTCTATCCTGCTGAGCTACAGACTCAAGAGCAGGTGATGGGAATCGAACCCACGTATCCAGCTTGGAAGGCTGGTGTTCTACCATTGAACTACACCTGCGGGACAGCGTGCTCTCTTAACACGTGCCCTAATTTTATATCATACTTCGTCCTGCTGTGCAAGCGCTTTTCCAGAATTCAACTGTGCTTTTCCCTGCTCTGCCGTCTTTTCGCCGCATCTCATCCAGGGTATGCTCTTGGTGATGAAAGAAGGCAATCACCGCGGAAAAGACATCGCTGACCGGCTGCGCGCCTGAATGCCCTGCCACCCGAAGATGCGCGGCAGGACAAGGAGCACCGGCATGAGGCAGATGCCCTGGCGAAGCAGCGCCACGACCGTCGCGCGGACATTATAGCCCTGTGGTCTGCGAGAACATATTTGCCATAGTGATCTGCGCCGCGAGCGGAATGGTGAGGGCACTGCAGCTGCAGCGCCCGCGTGCCGATCTCGACAGACCTCGGGATCCCTGCTGAAAGCAGCATCACAATGCGCTCTGCGTTGAAGAATACGAGCGTCCCCATGAAACAGCAGCGCGACAAAGCAGACGCGCAGACTGAACTGATAGGCTTCCTCGACGCGCTTATAATTCTTCGCGCCGTAGTTAAAACCGCAGACCGGCTGGAAGCCCTGCCCGAAGCCGATGATGGCGGAGTTCATGAACATGGCAACCCGCGACACAATCGCAATCGCGGCAATCGCGGCATCCCCGTAGGGCTGCGCCGCAAAGTTAATCACAATGACAGAGATGCTCGCAATGCCCTGCCGCGCAAGGCTCGGGAGACCGAAGCGCAGTATATTTCGGTAGCGCTCGAGGCTCGGCGCAAAGCGCCGCAGGCGTATGCTGAGACAGGCCGGCATACAGTTGCACTGCCAGACCAGGATGCAGAACGAAATCATCTGACTGACGGAGGTCGCGACAGCCGCTCCCGCAATTCCCATGTGAAACCCGTAGATGAGCAGCGGGTCCAGAAAGATATTCAGAATGCCGCCTGTCGCAATACCGATCATCGAATAGAACGAGTTTCCTGAAAGCGGAGCATGTTGTTCATGCCGAGCGAGGCACATGAAAGAAACGCACGCCGAGCAGGGGCATAGCGCGTGTAGGACGCCGCATAGGGCGCAATGCGTCGCGCGTCGAGCCGAGCAGATAAACCAGCTCTCCGAAAAAGCAATGCCCGCACCGCGAGCAGCGTTCCCACGAGTATCTCCGTGAAAAAGCCGGTCGCCACATAGCGCTCGGCCTCTCACTCTCCTTCTGTCCCGAGCAGACGCGCAAATTTCGATTTGCCGCAGCCCATGCCGATCATGAACGCCACAGCCTGAATGCCCGCCATCAGCGAAAAGACCACGCCGACCGCCGCCGAGGGCGAGGTGCCGAGTTACGACACGAAAATAGGTATCCGCCATATTGTAGATGGCTGTGACCAGCATCGATATGATGGAGGGAACAGCAAGTCGCGGAATCAGCGTGTGCACCGGCTCCTCCATCATCTGCCGGTAGCGCGCCTCCTGCGATACCTGTTTCATGCGTACCTCCCCGATCAAAGTGTCATCTCAGAAGTGGTGCGTGTTTTTAAGCGTCTCCCAGGTCTGATCCTTATCGCTCAGCGTGAGATGCGTGCCGTCCGAGAGCGTGTAGCCCGGAGGCATCCGCGGAACCCGGGTAAGCGCCCACGAGTTCCGGCCACTGAATGCCGATCTCCGGATCGTTCCACGCGAGACCGCCCTCATCGCCCGGGTGGTAGAAATCCGTCACCTTATAGCAGAACTCCGCATAGTCGGAGAGCACCAGAAAGCCGTGCGCAAAACCCTCGGAGATATAGAACTGCTTTTTATTCTCCTCGGTGAGTTCCACGCCGTACCACTGCCCGAAAGGTCTTCGAATTCTGTCTTAAATCCACCGCGACATCAAAGACACGGCCGCGAATGGCGCGCACCAGCTTGCCCTGCGGAAATTCCTTCTGGAAGTGAAGACCGCGCAGCACGCCCTTCTTGGAGGCCGACTGATTGTCCTGCACGAAATTCAGGTTGAGCCCCGCCTCTTCCATATCGCGGCGGTTATACGTCTCCATAAAATAGCCGCGCGCATCGCCGTGCACCGCGGGCTCAATCACATACAGTCCCTCAATCGGGCAAGTTGTCACTTTGATCTGTCCCATAAGTACCCCTTTGTATTCTATGATTATTATACGACCATTGTCAGAAAAAAATCCAGCCCTTATAATGGGGCAAAAGCACACGGACTTTCTGAGGGATTCCTATGGACTGGAAAAAACTATTCAACTTTCGCTATATTCTGATTTCGCTCTATGTTTTAATTACCGCACTCCTGCTCTACTGCGGCAGCCGCGCCATTGACCATATTCCGGAAATCTGGGGCGCTGTCACCGGCTTTTTCTACTGGTTCCGGGTTGTCCTGCACCCCTTAATCACCGGCTTTGCGCTCTGCTATCTCCTGAGCCCTGCGGTGAACTTTTTCGAGCAGCGTCTCGAAGGCTTCCGGGACCTCCTGCCGCGCGCACTGCGCCGCCCCGCGAAACAGGGCAAAGCACACGCCTTCCGGGGACTCGCCGTCCTCCTTACTTTTGTGCTGGTATTGCTCGCCCTCACCCTGTTGCTCTCCCTCCTCATCTCGGCACTCAGCAGCAGCGTACAGCTCGCCAATTTGAGCGACCTCTGGCGCATGACCAAGGAACTTAGCCTCGCGATTTCGAACTTCTATCAGGATGTCCTGAATAAGCTCGCTACCCTCCCGGTCGCGGGAAACGACTTTACGGCCTATTTAAAGGGCGCCGTCTCGAACCTGATGAGCTTTTGCGGAACGTTTCCTCGGCTCCATGCTGTCGAGCGTCAACAACATGGGCAGCTTTCTTCTCGAACCTCCTCTTCTCGCTCATCTTCTGCGTCTACTTCCTGCTGAGACGGCGAGAACATTCTGCATTACTGGAAGCGAGGTCTCAAAAAGTCCTGCTCGGGGCAGCGTCATCAACCGGGCGCTCTCCGTCTTCTTTTTCGGACGCGGACCGCGCCTTCGCGGGCTACATCCGCGGCCAGGTGATCGACGCAATCATCATGGCCGTCCTGGTCAGCGTGTCGCTCAGCATGTGCTCGGCGTGCGCTACGGGCTCATCATCGGCATCCTGACAGGCCTCGGCAACCTGATTCCCTATGTGGGGCCCCTTTGTCGGCCTACGGCAGCACCGCTCTGGTCTGCATGCTCTACGGCGACTACTCGCGCCTTGTCACGGCGCTCATAGCCCTCTTTGTGATTCAGACTCTGGACGGCAATGTGATCAATCCGCGACTCTTAAGCTCCAGCATAGACATTCACCCTCTGCTGGTCATCGCCTCCCTCCTGGTCGGCGGTGCCGTGGGCGGAGTCCTCGGCATGCTGCTCGCCGTTCCCGTGGGAACGCTCCTGAAAATCCAGTTTGAGCGGCTGCTCGCCATACGGGAAGCAAAGAAAACCGGGCAAAGCTCATAAGCACGCTGTCCTTCTCCGAAATACGCACCGAAATGTGTGCCCCTTCACGTAAGAAAGGAGAATCTTGAGAATTCCCGTCCCCCAATCAGAATCTCATTGTAATCAGCGAGGCAGAGCATTGCGAGCTTGAGAAATCACGCCGCAATGCAGAGTACCTTGCCAAACTTGAGCACTCCATGCAGCAGTTCAAAGAAGGAAAAGTAGTCGCCAAAACCATGGATGAACTACTGAACATGGAGAAATGAGAAAGGAATCGGAAACCGCTTGGTTTATATCGGCGACAGTGAGCAAAATCTGATGATTCTTTCCTGCCGCGGACACTACGAAAAATTGAAAATATCTTCCGACACAAAAGGGAACAGACAGGCTATGCCTTGTCTGTTCCCTTTTGTCTTATTCCCGCTGCCAGCTCTCCGCTGTCTTGCAGACCAAATCCCAAAATAATTTTAAATAGACCAGCATAGCCCCGTAGGAGACGCTGTAGAGAAAGGACTTCCACCAGAGCGCCTTGCCGCTCGCCTCGACCGCCTGCAAAACGCGGGTAAAGACCGGTGTCTTCCCGAAAAACCAGAGGGTCGCCGTGATATCGCCCTCGGGGCGAAGCAGAAACTGCGTGACCACGAGGAGAGACAATAATGATTTCAGCACGCACTCGTAGCGGTTCCGGCTCTGCCGCATAAGGAGCACAAAGGCCGGGAGCGAGACCAAATAGAAAGAAGGCGTGGATAAGGTAAGCGATGAGAAGGTAAACATAATGACTGCCAGCATGAGTACCGTCCTCAAAATCTGAACCGGCATGGCCGCCTTGGTGTCCCAGTGAAGCACGCTCCAGAGGAAGGCAATTACCAGTCCCACAATCGCCGCATAGGTTCTGATCTCCGTGCTGACCAAGGGGAACGCAAGCCTCCAGAGACGCTTTGTCTGCGGCAAATCCCGGTAAGCAAAGCGCAGTGCCGTCGGCAAAATGCGCGGCAACAACAGGAAGACAAAGAGCAAACACCCGAAGCCGAGACCAAAAGAGGAGCCAGTCCTTTCTCGCTTTCTTATCCCGCACGAATAGCGTCAGCATGAGAAAGGCCATGCTCGGCAGCAACATGAGGTAAGTCACCTTGCAGGCCACGCCGAAGCCGAGAAAGAGCGCGGCGCTCCACTTATTCTTCTGCACATCCGAGAGCAGTAAGAGCCCAAGCAGGGTGCAGTAGACCGGCAAGATATCAAACTGAATAAAGATGATGGCAATCCAGAAGCAGAGCGGGTTAAAGACAGAGAAGTAATAAACTTCCCGCGCGCGCTCTTCTTTGAGGAATCCACGCTCCAAGAGGAAGCTGATCAGTGAGAGCACCGTGCCGTTCATGAGGAGCATGTTGAGCATTTTATAGAGGAACGACTGTAACCAGTGATACGCGCCCGGCTGAAAGCCCCCGAGTGTCGGGTAGAGTAGGTAGGACGGCAGGCCGTAGCCCGCTAGCATCATGCCCTCGTACTGCCATAAATAGAGCTCTACATTCTTATAGGGGTTAATACAGGCAAAAAGCTGAAAAATATCGATGCCCTTTTGCCAAAGGATGATGCTGTCGGATATGACGATTAAGTCGCAGCCGTAGAAAATGAAAATGCTGACCGCACTTACCAAAAAAGAAAGCAAAATGGGTTTCCGTCCGATTGCCCTGACCGCATGATCCGAGTAGACGAATACCTTGAAACCGCTCTTAGTCCGCACATTTTCACGGAAGACCAAAACAAAGAGGCCGAAAAGCAAGAAAAACAAGGCTGCGGTGACAGGCAAACGCTTCGTCTCGTTTCCGCCGAGCGAAATGCAATAGGTCCCGACATAATACATGGAACTTGTATAGCGGCTCACCGGCTGTATCTGTTTCTCTTCCCCATCCACCGCGCAGGAAAGCGGCACGCCGTCTTTCATAGTCACGGCGAGCTGCTTGCGCTCCACGCTGCTCCGGATTTCGCCCGTGTACTCATTCTCTCCGGCAGGCAGTAATTCAACCGGTGCCTCGTCATAGACAAAGGCCATGACTTTCCCCTCGTTCAGGCAATCCGTGTCCAAAAACAGTTGCCGCGAAGGAACATAAAGCGATGCGAAGAAATTGGCAAGGTAGAGGCTCAGCAAGGCCAAGATGACAATGACAATAGAAGTACGTAGGATTCCTTTTTCTCTCATGTGTATCTCCCGCAGCAGTTGCCTAGGTAAATTCGAGAATAAGCTATATGATTCCGCAAAATCTCAAGCCGGTATCGGAATTCGTGCCTGCCCTCTTTATACATAAATGATATAGCCGAGATACGCAACGAAAGCAATGATGAGCAAAATCAGAACTTTATCGTGCGTGATAACTTCAATCGGGTCTCCGTCCGAATCCCCCTCAATGTCCAGACTGTACTTCATGAGGAGAATCATCAAAATCGGCACAGACCAGATAAATAAGACACTCTCATGCTCTACCGCCCACATTGCATAAAAGACGATGGATAGCGCAATACAGACGTACATATTTTTGTCCAGAAAGCTGTACGAATAATACCGCAACACCGGCCGCGTCTCTTTCGTACTTCTCTGTCTTGCGATTTCATTTCTGCGTTTTCCCAGTCCCATATAGAAAGCGCCTGTCCATATGGTGAGGTAGAGCCAACCCGAGATCGGAATTTGGGTCAAGGCAGCGCCGTAAATAACGCGGATGATAAATCCGGAGGCCAAAATAATGACATCAATCAAGGGCTGGTTCTTGAGCCCGAAACTGTATGAAACATTTAACACAAAGTAGATGAAAAGAAAAAGCAGCCCGGACACGCCTCCCACAAGATACGATAGCGTCAACGACAGGAACAGGCAAAAGCCACCGATCACTCCGGCTTGTAAGATATTGATGCTTCCGTCGGCAATCGGACGGAAGCGTTTTGTCGGGTGAAGACGATCCTTGGGCGCATCCTGGATATCATTTAAAATATAAACCGTTGAAGATATCAGGCACAACGAAAAAAAGCCGATCAGCGCTATCGCAAACTTTTCGGTAAACAAAGTCTGATTGAAGAAGATCGGTGTGAATACCAGTATATTCTTGAGATAATGCTTAACTCGCAGTAAATCAAGGTATTTTTTCATGCTTTACCGTGCCTCTTTCCGAAGGATTGCTTATTCCCATACAAAGCTAACATCAGTCTTTGACACATATAATATATGCAAACACGCTATCCGCATCTCATTTTTGCTTGAATACGAAGAACTTGCTAATCACATAATTCGAAACAATGACCACAATCTGTGCAATCAGCTTCACCAGAAGGCTGCTCCAGTGCAGACGGTCGATGAACACAAACAACATCAATTCTTCCACACCAAGGGTCAACAGGCGTCCGCTGAAGAAACCGGCCAGCTGTGCCCAGAAGCCCTTGGCCGTATCCGTTGTAGCATCGAAGACCCAGGTCTTGTTCGTAATAAACTGGAACAACACGCAGATAACCCAGTCCACAACGTTGGCAAAGAGCGCACCCCAGCCAAAGCGCTTCGTGAAGAGAACAAATAGCGCCAAATTCAGAAAGACTGCCAGGCCGCCGAAAAAGAGATACAGGAGTACTTCCTTGTGTTTACTGTACCAGGGCTTTAAAATCCGTAATCCCGGCAGACCCATCATGCGATCAAATGTCTTCACGTGTGTTTTCCATAATTATTTCCCAAATTCAATACCAAACAGCAAAACCTCAGGTCATCTCGCTTTGCCGGGCACGGGCCAGACAATGCGAATCAAAACTCTGTTTTCCGCTACGCATCAAATCTTGTCAAAGCCGAAAATACGGAGTTTCTCGCGTACCGGATTTCTCAGAAGCGGAATCTTTTGCAATATCTTTGTCGTCAACAAACTACAGAGAAAATCAGGGTACAATTGTTGTGGTCAATGTTTTTTGTAACACCACTGCTTAATGGTACACTCCACTCTCTTTTCAAACTTTGAAGTCACAAATTGTGACCTCAAACAACCTAATCATTGTTGTGGTCAACGTTTTTTGTAACACCACTGCTTAATGGTACACTCCGTTCTCTTTTCAAACGGAGTCAGATATCCGTTATATGAGTTCGAGGCTCAGTAATTCCTTCTTTTGTCTCGACATTGTCTCATCCCCTTGACAAATCAACATTCTATCCCATCATGTCATAGAGGGATGGCCAACGTCCATCCCTCTACAAACTTACTTTACCGCGAGAAATAATCGAATTTGCTCTTCCGTCACCGCAGTCAAATCCTTGCTGTCAGCCCAGGCCTGATACCAGCGCACGGTCTCGCCGACTGCCTGATCCACATGCCATATGGGTGCCCAGCCAAAGCTCCGCTTTAACTTCGCGCAGTCAAGCTTCAGGAAACCCGCCTCGTGCGGTGCATTGGCCTCGGCCACGTTCTTCCAAGAAGCCGGCTCCCCCCAGTGTTTCACAAAGAGATCCGCGAGTTCGCCGGTGCTCACGCAGTCGCAGTCATCCGGTCCCACATTGTAATATCCCGCATACTTTGCTTCCTTTGCCTGCTGCATCACGATCATGAGATAGGCATAGAGCGGTTCCAGCACGTGCTGGTAGGGACGGGTCGAATAGGGATTCCGAAGTTCGACTGCCTTCCCCTGCACGGTTGCCCGCACACAGTCCGGGATAATTCTATCCTTCGCGAAATCACCGCCGCCTATCACATTGCCCGCACGCGCGGTGGAAATGCGCATTGCACCGGGCTCCGAGAAAAAGGACTTTTGGTAGGAGTGGGTCACCAGCTCCGAGCAGCTCTTCGAGTTCGAGTAGGGATCGTAACCGTCCAGCTTCTCATCCTCGGTAAAGCCGTGGTCTGCCTGCTCCGGGTTCTCATAGACCTTATCGGTCGTCACATTGAGGAAGCTCACCACGCCGCCGAGCTCCCGCACTGCCTCGAGGAGGTTCACGGTGCCCATCACATTGGTCTCATAGGTCTCACGCGGATAGCGATAGGATTCTCTGACCAGGGGCTGCGCCGCGAGATGAAGCACGTAGTCCGGCCTTGCCTCCCGCACGGCCTCTTTGAGGCGAGCAAAATCCCGGATGTCCGCAATGGTGGAGTGCATCTTCTTGTCAAGCTCCAGCAGAGTAAAGAGCGAGGGCTCGCTCTCCGGCGCAAGCGAATAGCCGTAAACTTCCGCGCCGAGCAGGCGGAGCATAACCGAGAGCCAACTTCCCTTAAAACCGGTGTGGCCGGTCAAAAATACGCGCTTCCCCGCGTAAAACTGCTTCATATCCTCTGTGTATTTCATCCTCATCCCCTACTCTGCTTCATTCACTCTGTTCAGTCCAAAGCTGCCTGCTCAAAAGCCTTCACTTCTTCCGGCGTACCGAGCACGTGTACAGCCTCCTTCGGTACGCGGGAGATGTACACTTCTCCGCCCTGTTCAATCAGATAGTTATACATGGGCGCAATGTATTTTTCACCCTTTTCAAGGTTACCCTCATTCGCGTAGAACTCATCATACAGTCTCTCATAGAGAGCGCAGCTCTTGAAGTAATAGGCTCCCAAGGTGCAGTTCTCCGAGATTCTCTTCTTTTCTCGCACCTCAACCGCTTTTTCGGTCTCGTCAAGGCGCACAAAACTCCAGTGGTCACCCTCTCCGAGGAAGCAGGGAATAAAACCGTCTCCCTTTAACTCTTCCGCATTCATGGCGCCGGGCACCACATAGGTATCAATGTTGTAGACAAGCAGGCCATGCTCCGGGTTCCAGTACCGAGAGGCCAGCTTTGCGGTTGTCGCCTGTCCGTCGGTCAGGTAGTCAAGCAGTAAAAGCTTATAATCCGAAATACCGAGTGCAGCGCATTGCTGCTCAATAAAGCCCTCAACATCCGCACTTTCGTCGCGCATCGCAATGAAAATATAACGCGCCGCGCATTCGGCGTAACCCTGCAAACTCCGAATAGACCACTCGAACAAAGTCTTTCCGCGCGTCTCAATCATGAACTTCGGAACGGTATAACCTGCCTTCCGAAAACGAGACCCAAGTCCTCCCATTGTTATCACAATGTCCAGATTCTTCATCTCTCCTCCCCCTTTACACGCGATGCCTCACAGCGTTCTTCCAGTTCTTCCGGCGTATAGCCCAAAAACTCATCCGGCCTAACGGAGCGGTCATCCACATAAAAGCCCTTATGTCCCGGCCAGGGCTTTCCGTAGAAAATCTCGTCATAGGGGATGTTCCACTTCTCAAGCCAGTCGGTCAACACACGCGCCGTATTCTTATTGATCAATCCCAGATTTCCCTGATACGAGTTCATGTTGCGCGAGGTGAAGAGAACAATCTTTGCCCCGGCCTCGTGGTAGACACGCATTTTTTCCACCACCTCGGCAAAGGGTACGAGATCCTCATACTTCTCGCCCTTTTTCTTGATGGGGCAAATCGTGCCGTCTATGTCAAAGACGAACGAATACTCACTGTAGTTCATTCCGAATCTCCTCCAAAATGTTCCTCGCATTCAGGATAAAGCCGAAGACCTTATGCGGGTTGTCGATGTGCAGCGGCAACATCGAGAGAAAGAGCGAAGCCTCATAGAGACGAATCAGCAGATAGTGATATCCGGACGCTTCCGCTTTTTCCCGGAACCATTTTTTATACTGTGCATTGTCAAAGCCGAGCTTCAACTCTGCCTGAAACTCACGGCTAATAGAAATCTCATAAAGCGCGTTGTTGAAAAAATCGTAATTGCCGCAAATCGAATGACTAAGCTTTGCGAGATCGTAATACGGATTGGTCCAGAGTTCCTCTTCCGTGAGCGCGCCCTTCGGATCGATGAACTTGAGCATTCTGGTCGCCTTGTTGTACATCGCATTTGCGAAGCAGGGATCGCCGTGGCCGATTACACTGACCGGCTCCACCCGAACACGCGACTCCACCTGCTGTTTCAGTGCAAAGTAGCGCGCCTTAATATCGTCGATGCTCTCACCGGTACCGGCCTGTAAGAGCGCCGCAATGTGCCCGTAACTCTCGAGTTTCTTCAGGTCTTCAATACGACTCTCTACCTTTTCGATGTAAAGGGAATCTGCCGTTTTCTGATATTCTTCTTGGCTGACCGCCTTCGCATGACGCTCTTTGAAGAAGTTAAAGTACATGTCAAGCAAACGCCGGAATTCCTCCTCGCCGATCGATCCGTGCACCCACTTGATTGCGAGGTCTGTCATATAGAGGCGCTCCATCGTATAAGAGGCACTCTTTTCATCCTCCTGATAATGAAACGGCAGAACAAACCACCGCTTCATGTCATCCGGCAAGAGATGATAAAAGCTGTACTCTGCCTTAATCTTCTTCTTATTGGTGGAACGCTTGGTCAGCGTGTATTCTTTTTCTTCGAGCGAATTAAAATAACGCGCGTCGAAATTGCCCGTGATGCAACGGATAAAGTTAAAGACATCGCCGATATTGACAAGTCCGTCCGCCGGGAACGAATTTGAAACCGTTCGCGCCGCCGTCGCCGAACTTCCCTCCTTGCAAACACGCTCCAGAAATGTCCGATACGACTTTGTGTCCGCAAACATCAATCCCGCGGTCTCATCCCGCACGGTCATCCGATAATTCTCTGCAATGTAGGGCAGTTTCTGAAACGAGAGTTTTGCCCACTCCGCATCGCTGATAATATAGTTCGCAAACATGTGCAAAATGTGAACCGGCTCCGCTATCCGGTCGCCGAACTGCTCTAATAAAGCATTAAAGGCAAAGACAGAGCGCACCACCTGCCACTCCATCTCCGGAAAATATGCCAGAAGCTGCTGCCGGAAGCGCTCTCCGAGGCGCTGCCGTTTGACAACCACCTCCGAAAACCCCTTCTCCCCAATCACATCCTCTATGACTTCACTCTTCCGGACCGTATCATCAAAGATTACGATAAGCTTCATCTGCCCGTTCCTTTCTTCCCACAAAAATCAGCGTGCCGAGATAAAAGAGCAACAAGGACACCGTTCCGATTAAGATAATGCCGCTCAAATAATCGGTCTTTCCGCCCCACATCGCACCGATCAAATAGGCCGACATTGCACGTCCCAAATCCGCACGCAATATAGAAGCGGTGAGTGCCAGTCCTCCGATTTCAATAAGCCAAGCAGCCACCGACAGCATATAGCTGAGTAAAAACTTTCCCTGTACCACCCGGTGAATGTCCCGGTATGCTGCCTGCAAACGCGCTAAAACAGTCAATGCAAACAGCTTCCGCTTGCTGCCTCTCCCTGCAATCAAATAACGATTCCAGTATTGGCAGAGCCCCGGAAGCGCAAAATAGATAAAACTCAACGCAAACAGCACTGCAAGCAAGACAAAAGAAACCGCCGGCATCGCATTGCCAAGCGGCAATACAAATAAAATCAGCACCGTCATCAATGCCGCCGTATCCACAAAGCGGTCAAGAAGAATCACTGCAATGCCATACATCCAGTCACCGATATAGTAGCCGTAGCAATAGCAGCGGAACAAATCTCCTGCCTTTAACGGCAATATCATGCTGACCGGCGTAATTTTACAGTACTGCCTGAGGAAGAGTCCAAAGGGCAGTTTCCGATCCAATAACTCCAGATAGAGGCGAAAGGCCTTAATGGCATGCACCAGCACCGCAGTTCCCAGCATGATTACAAAAATCAGCGGGCTGTGCAAGGCAAAGGAAAAATTCCTGTGCAGCAAGGCTCTGCTGAGAAGCAGCACGGTGAGCAGCAACACCAGGATATTGAGAAGTTTATACGTTTTCTGCTTCATGGTCGCCGTTCTCTTTGTCCTTCCGATTCGTGTAAACCGTTTTCGCGGTATACGCGCCAATCAGTTTGTCTCTATGCTCCGCAGCAATAAAGCCCTTGCGGTTCACGATATAGCTTCCCAGAAGCTTCAGCACGACAATGGCCTGATTGACCATCTTGACATTCGAGACCTGATCGTCTTCTCTCCAGAGTATCGGGAAGAAGCGCATGTTCTGGCGGTAATAGGAAGAACCGAGAATCATGCAGTAATTGAACATGAGGTTATCCTTGTACTTCTCATAGAAACGGCTTTTGAGGCTCGAAACCTTGTACATGTTTAAGCCGGAACCAAGGTCATAGATGCGTCTCCCGGTACCGATTGAGAACAAGAGATTATAGACACGGTTTCCGAAAGTACGGAAGGCCGAGTAGCCCTGCAGCTTAGAGCCGCGCATAAAGCGCGCGCCTAGGAAGCAATCGTACTTTCGGTATACCCGACTCTGTAAGTGCGGCAGGATATTCGCGATATCTCCCTGATCATCACCGTGCAATACAATCACATAGTCAAAGTCATGCTCCATGGCATATTCAAATGCGACCTTGTGGGAACCTCCCAAGCCATAGTTATCATCATTTCTGAGCAAGGATACCGGAATGGGCAACGGGTGCTCTTCCAGATAACGCATGGCCGCTTCCTCACCGTTATCCGTGCTCCGATTGTTCACGACAATAACCTCTGTTAATTCCCGGCAAACCTCCGGCTTCAACTGCCCCAGAACACGGACAATCTGCTTCTCGCAGTTATACATCGGGATAAACAAAAGAATTCTATTCATTATTTATCTTACCCCCCCCCCTCATTTATAGACTGTAATCCACTGAGTAATCTTTTTGCGCTTTTTCTCTGAGTTTCCATTTTAGGATACCAAACACCAACACAACGTATCCCAACAGATAAAAAGATAGGACATACATAATCCAGTACGATGGCTCCGTAAGAAAAATAATCGGAAGCTTTAGAAGGACGGTTGCAAAAACCCCCGCCAAATACCACCTTTTTCTAATACATATCCCAATCCAGGCACAGATAAGAATCAACTCAGGAATAATAGAGTTCCATATTACTCGCTTTAGCACAACGGCAAATATATTGGCTTCACTAGTAATTCCAAGGGTCTCAATAAATCTCGCTCTGAACCCCTTGAACACTGGTAAGTTGGCAAACCAACCTTTATTTAACACAGCCCTAACTGCTTGCTCATCATTATCTGCGTCAAATAATCTTGCCGCAAATCCTGCATTGATTAAACTGTCTCCCGTTATTCCTGATGCTCTGATAAATAAACTCCATCTTTCTTTTAAACCACATTAGGATACTTCAGAGAGAGTGCTACGAAGGCCTTACGGAACTCTTGATAATCCTTCGAATTATAATCATCATTTGGATTGTCATTATGGTTCCTAATACATGCGGTATTCCAATACATAGTTTCACCGTTTACTCCGGGATTATCCATAATGATTTTAATATCAGCGACCTTATCTATCGCTTCCAATTCTTTCGCATCTCTCACCGTGTCCGCGCGACGTACCACCTCAACACAAGGTCTCATTAAACTAATCACTTCATAGCTGGAATCTCCCAGTGCCCAATTCTGAAATCGTGTGATTCCCAGAAACCCCATAATAATCAGTGAAATACATATAACCTTCTTCTGCTTCGAGATAACATCTTTTCTTACAAATAAAAGTAAAACACATGTCGCTGGTACATAGATGAAAGATTCAGTTCTCCAAGTGGAAATAATGCTACAGATGACTGAAAAAAGTAATACCTTCTTCCACCCCCACTTACTCTTTGTTTTATTCAAGCCAATCAGAATCACAAGCATTACCAATTCTAAGTACACATATATTCCCCATTCGATACCCTGAAAACTGATACATCAATATCGGAGGAAGAAGAAATGGTAATAACTTAATAACAATATCCAAGACAGGATTAGAAATAGCGGGGATTCCAAACACTTTTTCAATCTTTACGACTGAGAACGCAACACAAACAGAAATGATTGTGTTCTGTAAAAATATTATTCCTCCGGGAAAAGGTAATATTTGCAACAACACATCTTGATACGCTCCAGTCAATATATTTTGCCATGGGCACCACATGCCATATGAAGAAATATCTGTTAAAGTCAGCAAATCATCATAAGCCCATGTCCCAGGCCAGAGAATTAGTAGCATAATCATCAAAATCGTAAAATAGGGCAAGAAAATACTTACACCTCTTTTCCAATCCTTGTCATTCTGCTTTACTTTCTCATGCACCTCAAATATAAAGCACCAGATCAGGATCAAAAACACCAAATATAATATCTTTGTGAGCACAAAATAAAGCGTCTCCTGATCGTATGTAAAAAATGCTCTGTCCACTTGAAGTATTGTCGTAATAAACCACTGAACAACCGCAATGACTAGCGGATACTTAATACGATAACAATTACTCATTTCCTTCCTCAGCATGCTTGTTCTGTATGTGTTCCTTATAACATTACACAATGTTCTTCATTGTTCTGCCCTTGTTAAGCAGCATGACTATTCCAGCAGAAAGAAGCATATAACCAACAACATATTGCGGGAGATAATACATAAACAGAGAACCTGACTCGGCAGCAAATATAATTACAGTCTTTGCTAAGAAAAACCCTGAAATCAAAAACATTATCCACTTTTTTCGCAGTATCGCAAACAAAAATGCGATAAGGATAAAAATCGTAGGAATTACACCATTCCAGAAGACATAAAACAAGGGTTCCGGTATCGTATCAGGTTTTTGCTGCCCCAACAGATAAATAAAGTTCTTACGAGTCTCCGGAAACACAGGTCTTATACCCGAATGTTTTGTTGCTCTCCAGGCCTCGTACCACTCATTTTGTCCTATGTCCATAAGATGCACTGCATAGCTTATACTGGAGACCTGTACAGTAGAACCACGTAGTCCGATTGCTCCTGCAAATCTGTCTGAGCGTTCCTTCCAGAGAACATGCGGATACTTAAACGCTAACTGTACCATTCCATCCATATAGTCATCATACATTTCTTTCGAGATATCTATCTCATAGATTCTCTCTTGATCCCACACATAATAACCATCCGCATTTGGATTCTCTTTTAGTATCTCCGGATGAATGATTGGGGCCATCTTTCGAATTTCTTCTTGGTCGCGAACCGGATCTGCTGCTTTCATTAACTCAACCGCCGGCAGTATCGAGGAACGAATCAAGTAATAATAGCTACTTCCCATATAGGCTTTTTCCACATGGTGAATTGAGCCAAAGACCATAATACAAAGCACGATTGCTACCATGCGCTCCGGTATCGTGTTCTTAGTCAACGCGACAATTGCGATTATTCCGAGAATCATATAGATGATGTTCTCACTTCTCCATTCGGAGATCACTCCGATCATGATTGCAAATGCAATCATGCCTGCTCGTTTGCATTGTCTTTGCTTCAAGAACTTCGCAACCAATACAACCGCCAAAACCTCCAAATATATCAACAATCCCGTTCTATATCCACCGAATTGATAAATCACGACCGGCGGAAGCAAAAACGGGAAAAGTTTCACAACAATATCAGCGATTGGATTAGTAAGTCTCTTTAACCCAAGGTCTTCTTCTGCAATCACCAGTATCGTAGGGAGACAAAAAGCAATGATTACATTTTGTATGAAAATAATCCCCCCGGGAAACGGAAGAATATGTGCACAACAAATATAAAATAAACTCGTAAAAATATGCTGCCATGCATTTAAGCGATAAGCTTTTGTAAAAAGAAGCGTTGAAACATCATCCCAGGCCCAAGTTCCGGGCCAAAGAATAAGGAGCAATATCATCTGAATTGAAAAATACACTGCAAATATTTTTGCTCCTCTGATCCATCTCTTATCTCCGGATCTGATTTTCAGAACAGCATGTGCCAGAAACGACCAAAACGCACACAGCATTCCAAGCGAGCAGAAGCGAGTCGCCCATACAATTCCTGCAGGCAGTTCCGGTGTTTCCGTAAAAAACATCTTGTCTGCACCGCTCAGGGTTAAGAACAACCATTGAGCTACTCCTATCCCAGCGGCTAGCAGTAGCATCAAACCATCCTCTTGCTTACTTTTCATCTCCATGATTCTTACCCCCCTTTGTAGACACCCCTCGTAGGAAAGACACCATCTTTGCTAATTAATCTTTCCTTCTAAAACGCATAAAACTCATCAAAATTGAGAATAGTACCGCTGCATATAACATTCCGTTAATCGGAGTAAATATCGCTCGCGTATCATCATGCTCACGGTATTCTTGGCCGTTCACAACAAATTTGCCATTCACGTAAATTCCGCCGTACCTATCCACAACAACGGAGGCTTTCCCGGTCTCGTTTAAAATCTGCACCCCCCTACCGCTCTCGCCGGGAGTAATAACAATCCACTCATCACCACTATCGTTTCCATCGGACTCTTGTTCGATTCGAACACTCCCCGCACTACCAAAGTCCTGCACAGTTGCGGCATGAGCCGGAGTTGCCACAAGCATTCCGGCCAACAAGCCGATTACCAAACCTTTTTTCATTGTTTGTCTTTCCTTCCAATTTTGTCTCAACTCTATAGTATCCGTTATTTTCATGCCTCATGGGTTTTCCTGTACTTAAAATAGAATCACGGCAAGTCTGATTCGCTTCTTTTGGGAACGTGGCAATATAAATAGAGGAAGTACCATCCTCCCAAATAATTTGCGAAATAGTACATCGCATATTTCACCGGCGCTGTTAAGATAATGCAGATAAGTTCAATTAACAAGACGAGGAGAACCAGAGAAAAATCGAAACGTCGCTCCCATAGAGATACCAAGAATAACTCTGCGGTCAATACAATCGGAATCCATAATGCCCAAAACACAAAATTTATGTTTATTCCGAATACAGTGAACTGTCCCCCCAGAAATTTCGATACTCTATTACGTAGCCCTGAATTCAATGTCTTAACCTTCAGCGGCGAAATGTCGACATCCCAGTCCTTCAAATTTTCCGCATTCACATTTTCTGTCGTCTGCAGATACCCTGCTTCGCTATCAAAGCCTACGGAAATCACAAATTCATTCCAACGGCAGCGCAAAAAATCTTGCGGGTAGCTCATGATCAGCTTTGTACTACTCCGCAAAAACCGAGTCATGTCCCTCTCTGTATAGTTCGTTCTCGGTTTTACCAGCGTATAAGCCCGGTTTGTCTTGGTCATGATATCTTCTATCGCATAGACCTTATCGATTGCCTCCACTTCCTCCCGATGTTCTTCCCAGTTAAACTTCGGATCCTGAAATATAGTATAAATCGGCATAATGAAACTGAGGGCGACCGGCGAATCTCCTCCTGCAAAGCTTCTCTCGCAGACTGAATAACCCGTAATGCTCAACAGCATAATCATCATTGCCGTCAGTACAGGCTTTACAAACGTACGCTTTCTCTTCAACAAGAGAGCAGCCAACATGAACGGATAAAAACAAGCAAGAATTTAATCTCCGTTCGTATACACACAAGTCCACTGACCAACAAATTAAGCCACAGAATCTCTCGTCGAAATTCTATCTTTTCCCCACAATTCCAAAGTACCAGATAACGCTGGAGAAACAGGATAAGCAGAATTCCAAAAAGGAAAGTCCTCATAGGCTGGTACAGATAGTACAATGAAACCGGACTAAACAGCAGTACTGATATAAAACGAGCTTTTCTGCCTGTTATGACTCTACATTGCTGAATCAAATCTGCATAAATCCATGAGGCCAGCGCACATTGAAATAACACAATCGAACCTCGATGGAAGAAAAACATCAGTGCCACAATATGGATAGCAGTTGCAAACAGTCCTTGATTGTAATGAACTTTTAAAACAAGTGCGGAGTGCTTCAAAATACTGAATTCGTCGACTTCCACCCAATTACCGGGCCAAAGCAGAAGCAACCCCACAAGAAGTACCGCGAAAATCAACAGTGCCAAGCGAAACTTATCTTCTATTCGCTTCTTCCGCAAAGCAGTTATTGCCTGTCCCAAAAATAGGTACAGCAAAAAAAGCTGCACTAATTTACACACAGCATATAACAGGTATGAACTTCTCTCCGAAAAGATAAAATGCTGCCAATCGAAATATAGTGAGAAAGGCAAATAAACCAACAGAACCGCTAAACGGACAAGATCTGTCTTTGAAAGCCTCTTCCATCCCATCATTCCCCACCGAAAGACAAAAATTCTGTCATCCTTTCTTTGAGAACCGAATCAGATTCAGCAAAAGAGAAAAATAT